>Ga0307476_10000895_pt1 | contig 20030 bp, 22 predicted proteins | sample atmos_gasesECM2C_2_FD_203314 | JGI IMG/M metagenome (GOLD analysis project Ga0307476, IMG submission 203314) | Hardwood forest soil microbial communities from Morgan-Monroe State Forest, Indiana, United States - atmos_gasesECM2C_05 | ecosystem: Environmental > Terrestrial > Soil > Temperate... | reverse complement strand
GGCGAGCCAGTACAGGATCGAGAAAAGGGTTGCGCAGGCCCGCTGGTGCGCGAAAAAATTGCGGGCTGATCCCCGTCACGCGAAAAATGCTTTCTTGCGCCTGCGATACTTCCCTGTTCATTGCGTTTGGACCCAGCAGTGAAAAATTGTGCCGATGCCGTTGACTGTGATTCTCAATGCAGTGTCCGCTGCGTACGATTTCCCGTGCAAGGTCAGGGTAGCGCAGCACGAGCTCGCCGATGCAAAAAAAGCTGGCGCGGACCCCATATCGCTCGAGCAATCCAAGCACCTGCGGCGTAATGTCGGGATCGGGTCCATCATCGATGGTAATGGCAACGGCCGGCGCCGAGCCGCCGCGATGCGGCAGGCGGGTCCAATTCGCGCCCAACAACTGGCTTCGCGGCCAAAGTCCCGCCGCCGCCAGCACGACGTGATTGGCGAGGAGCGCGCCCAACGTCCAGGGCCAGGTACGCGGCCGCGCAATCAACGCCGCCGCCGCGCCCAGGTGTACGGCAACCGACGCGACCAATAGCGGCGCGGGCCGCCAAGCGACATTCTCGCGTTGGTTCATATGAAGTGCGAATCCAAAAAATTCTCCCAGAGGCTTAGCCAAGTGCGCCAGTCATGACCGCCCGCGACGACCTCGACCCAGTCCGCCGGCAACGTCGCGGCCAGCATCTCATGAGCCGCGGAAAATCGATCGTCCTTTCCGTAGCCCAGGAACAGCTTCGCCAAGCCGTCTCGTGTTTTGATATATCGCCATATTCGGCGTTCCGCGTCCGATTCTGCAAGTTCGCCGGGTTTCCAGCCGTCGAGCCCCGATGTTGCGGTGATTTCGCCGAGCAGCATGCGATTTCCAAGATAGGGCGCTAGCAGGCAAAGGCCCTCGAGCTCTTGTAAGTGAGTGCTGGCATAGTCGAGCGCCAGCAAACCCCCCAACGAGATGCCCGCCAACCAGACCGCGGCACCTGATTCGCGCGCCGGCAATACATACTCGGATCGCAGCCGCGGCAAGATCTCTCGATCATCCAGGTGCTGCATCTCCAAATCGACGAACAGTAGATCGAGCGGGACGCGCCGCTGCGCCGCGGCGCGGGCAAAGCCTCGATCCAGGAAGTCCTGTGCAGAGTGGTAGGCGCCGGGCAGCCATATCATGCTTGTCGGCGCCCTCGTGCCGGCGGTGGCCGCGCAAAAAATGCTACGCATGCGCGCTTGGGGCGGCTGATGCGCCGATGGCCGCGAACAGCAGCGCGAGAAATGTGCCCGGCGCGACGGTGGTGCCGAGGGCAACGAGTACCGGAACCTGCGAGAAGGATAGAAGACCGAAGGCGATGACCGTGCTGGAATTGGCGATAACCAGCGCCGCCAGCGTAAGGGCTTCGTCGCCCGCCTCCCGCGAATTCGCTTGACGGTCAAAGAACAGCGCGTAGTTCGAACCCACGGCGACGATCAGCAACATTCCCACGAGGTGCAGGATGCTCAAATGCACACCTGCCAGGCTTAACCCCGCGGCAACCGTGACAACCGCCAGCACCAACGGTGCCAGCACGCGCGCCACCCGCCGCGGCGATCGCAACGCGATCAGGAGCAGCGCCGTCAGAGCCACGAAGCCTGCCAATGAAAAATGGATGGCTTCCCCTAGGTAGTTGTCGTAAAGCGCGTCGGACTCCTGCTTGACATCGAGCACCCGAGCGTCGTCCACCTGGCCGCGCCGCAGCGCCGCCACGACGGCGTTCAAGTCGATATTTCCTCCCGCCTGTGCGCTGCGCAGGGGCAGCAGCGCGTTCCACCGGTCCTTCTGATGAAGAATCAGCGCGTCGAAACCAGCGCTCAAAGAAGTGCCCGCCAAATCGCGCGGTGTTACCAGTGCCGCATGACGCGTCGCTTCGACATCCTCGAGGAAGGGTTGCAAACGATCGGCACGCAGCGGCAGCCCCTCAACGGCTTGGTTTAGATTGGCGCGCAAATCCGCTGCGCTCGGCAGGCTGCTGCGCCGGCTCTCTTGGGTGGCCATGCTCGGCAGGTAGGCGGCGGGATTCTCGAAGCCGCCGATCGCTTTTTCATCCACCAATGATTGCAGGGCGCGCGCCGCGAGTTCGGCGCCGTGCAGGATCGATTCCATGTCCGGTCCCGAGACGATCACCAGATCGCGGACGTCCGCGGCGCCGAGATCGGCGCGCAACTTCGCATCATAGTTTTGTTCATCGGCCGATATTGGACTCAACGCCGACAACTCGCGATTCCAAAGAGATTCGCGATCGTGATACAGCAACGTCAATGCCAAGGTCGCCAGAACAGCGCCGCATAGCAAAATGGTGCGGCCGCTCAGGTTTTGGGCTCTCTGCAACAGGCCGCCAACCCTAAGCCCAAGCGGCGTGACATCGTGAATCTTGAAGCCCGCCGGCAGCAGTGCCGGCAACAGATAGCGAGTCACCAAGGCAGCCGCGATCAGGCCGCCGATGGAGTAGAGCCCGAGTTGCTTGAGTCCGGGAAATCCGGATGGCAGCAGCGAAGCGAATCCACACACGGATGTCATCATTCCAAGGCGTATCGTAGGCCACCACACCTGCCGCCAACTGCGGGCGTCGGCAGCGCCCCGCGCCTGGCGCGATTGGACAAAAAAATAGATCGAGTAGTCGACCGATTCACCGATCAAGGTAATGCCGAATCCCAAAGTGATGCCATGCACGGCGCCGAATCCCAGCGCCACGGCGGCGATGCCGACCAACGCACCGGTGGCGACCGGCAGCAGTCCCAATCCGAGCGCCGCCAACGAGCGATACACGAGGAGCAGCAGGGTCACCACGAGAATGCCGCTGACAATGGATAAGCGCACGGCGGCGCGCTCGATTTTGGCGCGCGCCGCGACGGCAAATACGCCGGGTCCGCTCAAGCGCAATTGCACGCGGTTGGCGGCGGTTTGCGGCAATTCGGCTGCCGCGGCCGCGAACGCCGCGCGAATCGCATCGATTGCCCTGCTTTGAGCATCGGTGTCGGAGCCGCCTGCCGCAGTCTGCGCCACCGCCAGCGCGCGAGTCCCGTCGCTGGATGCCCAGACCCCATCGCGGCTCTCAGGTTGGGGCGACCGCGCCAGCTGATCGATGATGTTCAGCAACTCGCCGGTCGGATCGCGCGGCAACAACGACTTGAACATAAGCCCCGCCGGCGAGGCCAAATTATCGATGGTTTCGCGGATGGCGCTGTTCAGACCCGCGGCGCTGAAGCGCTGCGCATTCACCGCCTCGCTGAGCACATACCGATGCTGAAACAAGAATTCGCGATCGCCTTGCCCGGCGACGGCTTCGCCGTTATTGACGCTCGCGAACTGCGGATCCTTGCGCAATTGCTGCACCAGGCTCGCCGAAACGCGCGCCCGCGAGCCGGCGTCGCCTTGCTCGAGGGCAATGAGAATCAGGCGCGAAGCGGGTCCGTCGCGCAGCTGATCGACCAGAAGTTGCTGCGTGGGCGTGGGATGGGCAGGCAAGAACGCCGACAGATCGGTGCTGTAATGGGCGCGCGCGACGAGGACGCCGGCACACGCGATGCAGCCGAGCCAAACGACAAGCACGCGCGCGCGGTGCACATTCATGGCAACGTGGACGGCCGCAGAGTCATCAGCGATCGGTCGCCGTCGGGCTGGCGAATTTCCACTTTCAACAATTGATCCTGCGCGCCCTCGATGCGTACCTGGCTGACGGATTGTTTGACCTTCGACTCGAGCGGCACCAGCGTCAGGGTCCACCGCGATACGGTGCCGGCAAAATCCAGCCGAAACAACCGCTCAAGCGCTTTGCGATCGCCCGCGAGCGTGGCGCGAATGCTTTCGATGAAGGGCACCACCTGCGGGTACGCGTGCAAAGCCATCACGCGCCGGCGTCCCGCGCGTTCCACGGTCAACACTTCGCCCGCAAGCACCAGGTTCTCCGCGCGCGGCTTGAGCGTGCGCTTTTCGAGCCGATCCGGTGCGTCGTAGCGCAACTCGCCGGAGGATTCGATCGGGTGGCTCAAGACCGCGAGAAATTGCTGTTCGATGAACTCGACCCGGCCATGCTGGCGCATCGCCAGCATGGCCATGACTTGATCGAGGTCGTGCAAATCCGCGGGCGCGGCGCGCAGCGGCTCATTGCCGATGGCCAAGACGCACAGGAGAAAAAATGACAGGACGCGTGGCATCATTCAATCCCCGCTGCCGCCGGGCTTAGCCCAAAAATCAAAAAAATTGAACCAATTGTAGGAATCGCTGCGGCAGTAGCGCTCGAGTACCGCGACATAGCGTTCGATCGCCGCACGCACGGCCAGGTCGCGGCTGCCGACGCTCATGGCGGAGAAGTCGGCGACCCGTTCGAACACCACATGGTAGTTGTTCTTGCCGCGGTACAGGCCGGCCATGAAGAACACCGGACACCGCAAAATGGCGGCCGCGCGCATGGGTCCGGTGGGCACGTAGGCTTCTTGTCCGAGGAACGTGACAGCCTGCGAGGGTTCCTCTCCCAGGGTGCGATCGGCGAGCACGCCGACATAGGCTCCCTGATCCAGCCTCTCGGCTATATTGAGCATGGCATCGATTTGACCCAAGGCAACGATGTCCGCAACCCAATGCGGATTGATGGCGGCGAGGATGCCGCCAATTTTTCGCGCGTTCTCTTCGTACATCGCCATCGCGACGCGCAAACCGTGCTGCCGCCGGCTCAAGGAATGCATGACTTCGAAGCTGCCCATGTGCGCGCCAACCAACAAGGCGCCGCGGCCCTGGGGCTCATGCGCCAGCACCATGTCTTCGCCTTCGACCGAGATATTGAATTTCTCGAATTGGCCGTTGATGAGATAGACCCGGTCGTGAATGGTGGTCGCGAAGCTCAAAATTTGCAGAAAGCGGTCGCGCGCCAGCGGCTCCCGGCCGAGAGCCAGACGCAAATAGCGCAGCGAGTGGCGCCGCGCACTGGGGCCGAACAAGAAGAAGTAAATGGCGATGCCGTAGAGAATGATGCGGCTGGCTCTGCGGCCGCAGCGCAAGGAAAGAAACGCCATGATTCGCAGCAGCCAGAGGCTGCCGCGCTCGCGGTGTCTGACCCATTCCGCGGACTTGGGGTGGCCGTCGACCAGATTGGCGGATCTAGGATTCATGCAGCGTGCCGCTGGCCACCTTGCGCTCGTCGACGCGAATCGTGAAATGAATCGAACGCGGCGAAAGATCTTCGTGCTCAAACACGAGACTGTCGCGCGGCCGCACCGCATCGAGAAATTTCGCGGACGCGATATGCCAGGATTTGAGGTCGATTCCCCGCGACTGCTCGATGGCCTCGAGCATCTCATCCAGCAGCAAGGCGCCCGGCAGCACCGGAAAAGCGGGGAAATGACCCGCAAACGACGGATGCTCGGCGGGGATCTGCAGAGTGCTTTGCATTTTCATCGCGATTCGCTGCTCCGCAATTGCTCGTCGGCGAACCCTTGCAGCGCTTGTTGCGGCAGCTTGCCGGTCGCGTTGCGCGGCAACTCATCCACGATCAACAACGGCCGCGGCAAAAACACGGGGTCGAGCAGCTGCCGCAGCTGCTCGGTCAAGGCGGCCACGGTCAATCCTGGAGCCACGACCACTGCGCCCAGGCGGGTCACACCGGTGGTTCCCGTCGTTTCTTCGCGCAGAAAGAACGCCCCGTCGATGACGCCCGGAATGGTATTGAGCTGTGCGTTCAAGTAGCCAAAGGAGCTGCGCTTGCCCGCAACGTTCACCAAATCGGCGGTGCGACCATGCAGCAGAAACTCTTCTTCGCCGGTAATCTCGATCACATCGCACATCGGGGTCAACTGTTCGACGTGACCACCATACGCCACCGCCTGCTCTTTCGAGACGTTCAAGCGGACGCCCGGCCAAAGCCGCCAAGCCGCCGTCTGCGCCGTGCGCCGCATGGCAATCTGCCCGGTCTCGGTTGAACCGTAAATTTCCAGCAATGGAGCCTGGTACTTCTCCTCGACCTCGCGCGCCAATTCGCGGCTCAACGGGGCGGTTGCCGACATCACCAGATCCAGGGGCGGGAATTCGATCTCAGAGGTGAGCAAGGTACGCAGGTGGATCGGCGTGGTGACCAGCACGCGGGGCCGCGGCACCCCGCGGACGGCGGCGGCAACATCGCCGGGATAGAACGGCCGTTCGGCGCTCAGGGCGTTGCCGCTCAGCAGCGCCAGCAGCACGGTCGATTCAAAGCCGTACATGTGTTGGCCGGGCACCGTGCCGACGAGGGCGTGGCTTCTGCCGTCCGATAAGCCCAACCGCGGCGCCCCATTCTGAACGCAGCGCGACAGCAAGCCCCACGTCTTTCTGTAAGGCAGCGGCGTGCCGGTCGAGCCGGAAGTAAAAACGATCGCGGCGAGTTGCGAGGCGGCAATGCGCGGCACTTCGCAGGAGGAGGTTGCGAGGCCGGTCGCCGGCCGCACCAGATCAGGATAGTAGACCCGCGGCAACTCAATCGCGCAGCGCCTGTCGTCGGTCAAGCAAAAGGCATCGGGAGCAAAGGCGGCGAGTTGCGTGATTACCTGCGGCGTGTGCGTCGAGGGCAGCAAACTGACGCGCTCCGTCATCAAACAGGCCGCGAGTCCGACGGCGAATTGATAGCGGTCGGCGCAGACATTCAGCACATGTTTGCCCTCGGGCAGTCTGTCCGCCACCTGCTGCGCCTCGTCGAGGAATTGCCGCACAGTCACGGCAAGCCCGGATCGATAAGCGACGACCGCCGTGGGGGAGTTATGCGACAGCAGCGCGATCGTGTCCGTCATTTTTGCAGCGAATCCGCGAAATATACGCGCAGGGCGGCGACCAATCCGCTGCCCTGGACCTGCGGCAAAACGCGGCGGCGGACCGCGTATTCCGCCGCGAACATGAGCAGAATCAGCGGCAGCGAGCAGAAATTCACGAACATCGACCAGACGCGCAGCGGTGCGAACTCGAACAACAGGAAGGTCGCCGCCAGGTTGAGCAAAAAGAAAATGACCCAGGCGAGGGTGACTTTGCGCGTGTAGCGCAGCTCGAGCGCACTCAAGGGTCCGTGAACCTTGTCCGCAATCTCGGTGCACAAGGGGACGCTGCCTTGGCGCAACGATCGGCCGAAAGTGAGGGCCATGATGGAGTAAAAACCAACCTGCTGGACCAGGTAAACAACGGGAAAATTCTGCGCGAACTGCGGCCAGAAGGCACGCAACAAAATTGCCGCCGCCGCGGCCGCCAACAGCGCCATGAGCGCGCCGCTCCAGCGCCAGAGCAGAACCAGTCCCAAAGTGAGCATGGGCGCGAGCGCCAGCAGCGTGCGCAAATCGTGCGCCTGCGGATTGAGATTGCTGTAGTGCGATAGGACCGAGTAGGCGACGAGAACTACGAGGACGGCAGCGAGCTGCGCTCTACGCCCCGTAGCCATGTTTACTTGGTTCTCTGTGCCGCAATGTACTCTGCTAAGTGCCTCAAAGAGCGGAAGATCTGCTGATTTTCCTGGCTGTCGGCCCGCAGGTGGATGCCGTACTGCTTGGAGACAATCAGCGCCACCTCCAATATATCGATGGAATCCAGCCCCAGGCCCTCGCCATACAAGGGGGCGTCTGGATCGATATCCTGAGGCTTGATCTCGAGATTCAGGGCTTGCACGAACAGCGCGGCAAGTTCCCGCTGGAGACCGACATCGGTCAGCGGCGCCGGCTGTTGCATGAGCGACGCTTTGTCGGACATAGATTTAAGCTTTCGATTGGAGTTCTCACGGCATTATATAGGTGCGGGCCGGTGCGGCAACTCACCTTAAGGTTCGGCCCAAGCGCCGGGCCGCCAGCAGCGGCAGGCGCACCAGAAATCCAAAAAACAGCCGAAAATGCATCCAAGTGAGCAGCGCGTTGTCACGCCCGTAATGAAAATGGGATACGCCGCCCTCCTCTGGGCTGAAGTAGCGCACCGGCGCCCGTAGATTGATGGGCTGCACGCCGCGCCAGGACAAACGCACGACCGCTTCTACGTCGAAGTCGAAGCGCCGCATCCAGAGCTGGCGGCGCATTACGCCGATGAGGGCACCGATGGGATACACACGAAAGCCAAAAAGCGAGTCGTGGATGCCGGCCCAGAGCGTCTCAAGGTTAGCCCACCAGTTCGATATTTTTCTACCCCAGACGCGCAAGCCGGGCGCGCTGTCGTCAAATACCGGTTCGCCCAACACCATGGAGTGGGGAGCGGCCAGGGAAACCCGCATGAATTCCGGGATGCTGGCAGCGGGGTGCTGGCCGTCAGAATCGAGGGTCAGCACGTGAGTAAACCCCAAAGCCTGCGCTTCCCGCACGCCAAACAGCACCGCCGCGCCCTTGCCGCCATTCCTCGGCAGCACCCAGACTCGAAGATTCGGCTCAGTCTCCGCCATTTCGGCGAGCCGGTGCTCCGAATGATCGGTGCTGCCGTCGACGACAACCCAAACCGGCGCCCATTCCTTGAGAGCGGCGCGCACGGTTGAAAATACTCGGGCGCCGGGGTTGAAGCTCGGAATGAGCACAAGATGAGTGCTCGATGGCGTCATGGATCGCGTTTGAGCCAGCGGGATTGCGGCGCGCCTTGCAGAGCCTCCCGGTAGTAGCGATCGAGCGCTGCGGTGAAGGCGGGGACATCCGTCGGCGGATCGAAGCGCTGCCCCAACCGGACTCTATAGGTGATGGGCAGTTCGGGCCGCTTGAACAAGGGCCACCCCTTGCTCAAGAAAGGCGAGTCGGTCTCGATCACCAGAGTTTGCACCGGCACGTTGGCATGTTTCGCGATGAGGCCGACGCTGGCGACCAAGTGATTGATCGGAAACCGGGTGGTACGCGTGCCCTCGGGGAACAACAGCAATACACCGCCCGCCTGCAAATGCGCCACGGACTCCTTCACCATTTGCCGCGGCGAGTCGTTGCGCACATAGCGGGCGAGTCGGGATCCTGAACCCAGAAACACATTTTTCATCAACGCGGACTTCATCACGCAGACTAGATTCGGGTGCCGGGTCAGAATCAACAGCGCATCGATCAGCGCAGGATGGTTCGGCGCCAATATCACCGGCGGTCCGCCTTTCAAGGTGTCGATGGCCTTCAGGTCCAGCCGGTAGGTTCCCGTAATCGAAAGCGACCAGGAATAAATGCGGAAGCCGGCCATGATGCCGCGGCGGCCGATCGCCGTGCCGAGGCGCGCCGGCAAAATGAAATAAAGCGGCAGCGCGAATACCGACCAGGTCAGGCAGATCAGACCCAGAAGCGTCAGCGAACTATAGAGCGCGAAATATTCGTAAATGATTTTCAAGAGACGCCGCATCGTCGGTTCAGTCCGGTATTTCCACGACCTGTGATGATTTTCGGATCATCCAAGCGAAGCCAAATCCGCCCGTCCAATAGCTTTTGCGCTGAACCAGGGGACTGTCAACAAAAGCGGCGCCCGCCAGCGTGTCATAGCGCATATAGGCGCCAACCCAGAATTTTGGATAGCGCTTCGACAGGGCTGCCAGCGTCTGCGTGCCGGCATAGCCGCCCGCGGCCGAAAACTCCGGGCGCGAGGCCGTCGCAAACTGCGGGGCGACTGAATAGAAGTAGTCGTGATAGCGGCGATCCGCGAACAGCGGGCCGGCCAATAGCCCGAGATTCCAATCCGGGAGCCCGAAGGGGTCCTTAAGATCCAAATTCAATCTCGGGCTGAATGTCCAACCGATGAAGCGCGGCGAGGATTCAACGGTCTCCGCGGCCCGCAGCGGCATGCGCAAGTCGAGCTTCACCTTGCGATCGCCGCTGCGAAACAGGTGGAAATCAAAGGAGGGTCCCATCTCGACCGTGGAACGCAAGTCCGGCATGCCGCTGCGCTCGCGATCGTTGCGTACCGGCGTGGTCAGGTTGAAGCTCAAATTGATCTCGAGCCAATCTTGATTGAACAGGGTGCCGCGCACGCCGTCACGGTCCGCCTTCAGGAACTTGCCGTTATAGACGACGTAGGGCACCGGCAGGGGGTAGGCATGGGTGGTATCCGAGCCCCGATAATCCTGAAACGCGATCGCACCGGCGCCGAGACCGAACTCCCACAAGGGCGCCTCTTTTGCGCAGCAGAGAGGGGTTAAGAACGCCGCCGCAAGCAGCGCGGCAAGGCAACGCGCCTCACGCGGAATGCTCAGACCGGCTCCTAATTGCACGCCGGGCGCAACCTTCGAACATGGCAATCACGGGCATAGACTCGCTTCGGTTGGGGTCCTATCCAGTGAACCCGGGCGAGGGCATCCTAGTCTAAGATATCAGGCCATGCACATTTTGATTGTTGAAGATGACGAGGTTGCCCGCGACTACCTGGCGAAGGCGTTGCGGGAAGCCGGCCATACGGTGGACGTTGCGGGCAACGGTCTCGAGGGCTTGCATATGGCCTCCTCGGTCGCCGTCGATCTTGCCATCGTCGATCGCATGCTGCCGAAGATGGACGGACTTGCGCTGGTGCAGTCGCTGCGGGCCACGGGCCGGAAAATGCCCGTCCTCATCTTGAGCGCCCTCGGCGACGTCGATGACCGGATCACCGGATTGCGCGCCGGCGGCGATGACTACCTGACGAAGCCCTATCACATGGCCGAGCTGCTGGCCCGCATCGATGCACTTGCGCGGCGCGGCGATGCGGGCAACGCCGAGGCAAGCACCAAGCTAAAACTCGCGGACTTGGAACTGGACCGCATGACTCGGCGCGTCATGCGCAACGGCAAGAAAATCGAGTTGACCGCCCGCGAGTTTCAGCTGCTCGAATTCATGATGCGGCACAGCGGCCAGGTGGTGACCCGCACCATGCTGCTCGAGGGCGTGTGGGATTATCATTTCGATCCGCAAACCAATGTGATCGACGTGCACATCAGCCGTCTGCGCCAGGCGATCGACAAGGATTTCGACAAGCCGCTGCTGCACACCGTGCGCGGCGCCGGCTACAGCTTGCGCGAAGACGAATAGCGGCGCGGCCGGACGAAATACCCTAGACAGCCCGCAACTCCCAAGATGAGTCCCGATCAGCGTTTCCTCGGTGTTCTCGATACCTCGCCCTTCCGTATCGCCATCGTCTATTCCATCGTGTTTGCGATCGGCGCGGCGGCGCTCATCTATGCCGTGGATTTTGCGGTCTCGCGCGTGGTCGACGGCAGCACCGACAATCTGATCGAGGCGGAAGTGCAGGGTCTGCGCGAGCAAATGCTGGTGCTGTCGCGCGGCGACTTCATCGAATTGGTCGAACAGCGCTCGCAAGATCAGGATGTGCGCGGCGCGGTTTACTTGATGGTCGATCCGCAGCTGCGGCCGGTGGCCGGCAATGTTCCGGCATGGCCAAAAATCGACACCAAAGAGAAGTGGTTTCTGTTCAAGGTGGCGGTGCCATTCGGCGACGAGACGCGCGAGCACGAAATGCGCGCCCGCTATTTTGCGCTGCCCGGGGGCTACCAAATGCTGGTGGGCCACGATGTGCAGGAACGTCAGGACGTGAAGAGTCTCATGATGCGCGGTCTGATCGCCGCCGTGGTGTTGACCTTGCTGCTCGGCTTGGGCGGCGGTTTCTGGATGGGGCGGCGCATTCTGGCGCAGGCCGGGGCGATTTCCGCGGTGGCGACGCAAATTATGCGCGGCGACTTGTCGCAGCGCCTACCGGTCCGCGACGCGGACGATGAGATCAATACGCTCGCGCGCGAGATCAACACCATGCTCGACAAGATCGAGCAGCTCACTCTCGGCATGCGCACCGTACTCGACAGCGCAGCCCACGACCTGCGCACGCCGCTGAACCGCCTGCAGGCCAGTGCCGAGGGGGCAATGAGCGCGCTGATCCCCGGGTCGGCCGAGCGGCGCGTGCTCGAACGAGTGACCACAGAAGTCGACCGCATGCGCAGCACTCTGGATGCGCTGCTGCGCATCGCGCTGGCCGAAACCGGTACCGTGGCTCGCGAGCAGGTGGACCTGTCGGAGTTGGTCGCAAGCGTGGTCGAGCTGTACGCGCCAGTGAGCGAAGAACGGGGCATTGTGCTCGAGAGTTCCGTCGCGCCCGGCGCGCAAGTGCAGGGCAACCGGCAATTGCTGGCTCAGGCGCTGGCGAATTTGCTCGACAACGCCATTAAGTTCACGCCGGACGGCGGCCGCATCCGCGTGGCGCTGGACGGATCAGGCAGCGCGCCGCAAGTCATTGTCGAGGACAATGGGCCGGGCATACCGGCGGATAAACGCGAAATCGTGCTCGGCCGCCGCGTGCGCCTGGACGAGGCGCGAAACTTTCCGGGGTCCGGATTGGGCCTCTCGCTGGTAGCGGCGGTGACGAAATTGCACGGCGCGCACTTGGTGCTCGATGATGCGGGTCCGGGTTTGAAGGTTTCATTGAAATTCTGAGGAGACATGATGTTGAAGAACTGTGCCACCGTGATCTGCATCGCCTGCTTGACGGCCTGTGTCAGCAATCCGACGCCGCCCCTCGCGGCCGGAGCCGCTGCCGTCACCGCGCCCCGCCCCACGCTGCACTCCGGCATCGATCTTCAATATGTCGACACCTCGGTTCGCCCGCAAGACGATATCTATCAGTATCTGAACGGCAAATGGCTGCGCAATTATCAGTTGCCTGCCGACAAAGGCGTCGTGGGTTCGTTCACAGCGCTCCAGGATGAGACTGAAGAACAGCTGCGCAGCATCGTCGATGCTCTCGATCAGGCGCCTGGCAATGATGATCCCGACGCGAAGAAACTCGCCGATCTTTACGCCAGCTACATGAGCGAGGAGCAACTGGAGGCGCTGGGCTTGAAGCCGCTGCTGGCTGAGTTTGCGGCAATCGATGCGATCAAGGACATGAATGCCATCCCCGGTGCGATGGCGCACCTGGTCGAAATCGGCGCGGGCGCGCCCTTCAGTCTTCAGGTCAATCTGGATGCCAGAGATTCCACGCGCTACGCCGTCATCCTGCAACAGAGCGGATTGGGAATGCCGGATCGCGATTACTACTTGAAGGACGATGCCAAGCTCATGGAAGCGCGCGCCGCCTATCGCGCGCACATCGAAAAAATGCTGAGCATGGCCGGACAGGTCAAAGCCGCGCACCGCGCCGCAGCCATTCTCGAATTGGAAACCGCATTGGCGAAAATTGAGTGGACCCGGGTGGAGCAACGCGATCCGATCAAGACCTACAACAAGACGGCGCTGTCCGAACTTGCCGCGCTGATGCCGGGATTCGACTGGCAGCGCTACATCCGCGGCTCCGGCATCGAAGGCAAGGTCGACTATGTGATCGTGCGCCAACCGACCTATTTCACCAGTCTCAGCAAAGTGGTCAACGGCACGCCGCTGCCGGTGTGGAAGGCCTATTTCAAATGGCGGGTGCTGTCGGCCTTTGCACCCTACCTGTCAAAGGCCTTTGTCGACGAACGCTTTGCGTTCACGGACGGGGTGCTGCGCGGCGTACCCGAGAATCAGCCGCGCTGGAAGCGCGGCATCGCCCTGCTCAACGGCAGCATGGGTGAGGCGCTGGGCAAGCTCTATGTCGCCAAATACTTCCCGCCGCAGAACAAGGCGCGCATGCAGGCTTTGGTTCTGAATCTGCTGGAGGCCTACCGCCGCGACATCGACACCCTGGATTGGATGAGCGCCGAGACGAAAGTCGGCGCCCAAGCCAAGCTGGCCAAGATGCTGCCAAAAATCGGCTATCCCGATCACTGGCGCGACTACGGCGCGCTCAAGATTTCGCGCGCCGATCTGCTCGGCAACGTGGTTCGCGCCCATGAGTTCGAGTATCGGCGCAACCTCGCCAAACTGGGCAAGCCGGTCGATCACGGCGAATGGAACATGCTTCCGCAGACCATCAATGCCAACTACAATCCGACGCGCAACGAAATCACATTCCCCGCGGCCATCCTGCAGCCGCCGTTTTTCGACGCCGCAGCCGACGATGCCGTGAACTATGGGGGTATCGGCGGGGTCATCGGCCACGAGATGAGCCATGGATTCGACGATCAGGGCAGTCAATTTGACGCTGACGGCAATCTGCACGATTGGTTCACGAAGGCCGATCACGACAAATTTGCCGAGAAGACCAAGGCCCTGGTGGCGCAGTACAACGTCTATGAGCCGGTCCCCGGTTACCACGTCAACGGTGCGCTCACCCTGGGGGAGAACATCGGCGATAATTCTGGTTTGGCGATTGCCTACAAGGCTTACCGGATCTCCCTGGCGGGCCATGAGGCGCCCGTGATCGACGGACTGACGGGCGATCAGCGTCTGTACCTGGGCTGGGTACAGGTCTGGCGCGGCAAAGTGCGTGAAGCGGAGGCGATCCAGCGCATCAAAACCGATCCACACTCGCCCGCGGCGGTGCGCGGTACCGCGCCGCTGCGAAATCAGCCGGGTTTTTATGCGGCGTTCGGCTTGAACCCCGGCGACAAGATGTATTTGCCGCCGAACGAGCGCGTGAGTATTTGGTAAGCGTCAATTTATCGGCGGTTTTCGGGTCCGCGGAGAGGCGCCGTCGCTTTATGTAAGTTACTGAATATTATTAGGAAAATGCCCTAGAAATCTTCTGGCATAGAACTTGCTCGATTCTTCCGTTGCGGCATGTGCCCGCGCTTTGGAATCGAACTATGGCAGACGAAGCTGACGAGGCTCCTCCCCCGCCGCCGAAAAAATCGGGCGGCTTCATGGGCACCCTGATGAATGGCGTGGGCATTTTCGCGCTCACCCTCGTAGCCGTGGTGCTCGGCGGCTTCATCAACGCCAAATTGCATCCGCTTCCGGATCTCAAAATGGACAAGGACGGCAAGATCACCGCCATCGTGCCGGTGGTCGTCGCGCCCAAAGGCGCGGAAGGCGGCGGCGCCGGTAAGCCGTCGGTCTATTACGCCATCGATCCGCCCCTGGTCGTGAATTTCGAGGACGGTTCGGCGGTGCGCTTCCTGCAAATCACCATGGAGATCATGGCGCACGACGAGAAAGCCATCGAGAGCGTGCAAAAGAACATTCCGTTGATCCGCAACAATCTGCTGTTGCTGATGAGCAACCGCAATTACCAATCGATGATGTCGCGCGAAGGCAAAGAAAAACTGCGTCAGGAAGCGCTCGCCGAAGTCCGTGCGGTGCAGAAGAAGGAAGGCGGCCCCGACGTGGACGACGTGCTGTTCACCAGCTTCGTGGTGCAGTAATGGAGGAAAACCAGGCACGTATCTCCAACGAAGAAGTCGCGGCCCTGCTCGAAAAAAACGGCAAGGAAGCCGCCGCCGTACGTCCGTACGATTTCGCCGCGCAGCGCATCAACCGGACCGAGTTGCCGCTGCTTGAAATGATCAACAAGAGTTTCGGCGATCGCGCCGGCGCTTCGTTGGCCGGATTGTTGGGAAGGGATGTCAGCCTGCATTTCGATGCGCTGGATTCGGTCAAGAGCGCAGATCTGCAAGCTTCCTTGCCGGTGCCGGGCACAATCGCGGTGGTGCGCCTCAAGCCATTGCCCGGCTTCGCCTACGTCTGCGTCGAGCCGGCCTTGCTGCTGACGTTGTTGGACGGTTTCTTCGGCGGCACCGGCCGCGCCAACGCGGATCCGCAGGCCGTGACCGCGCCCGCGGCCCAGCGATTCTTGAATTTAATGCTGCGCAGCTTTGCGGCCGATTTGGCCGCGGCTTGGGCTGCCGTTTCGCCGGTGGAATTGGAACTGGTGAAGCAAGAAACGAATCCACGCCTGGTGCAGTTGGGCGGCGCGCTCGAGCCGGTCATCGTCGCCCGTTTTACCGTGGAGTTCGCCGCCCGCAGCGGCCGCATCGAGTGGCTGCTGCCGGACGCTTTGCTCAGTCCCATCCGCGAAGCGCTGGCCGGCGATGGCGCCCTTAAGCCGGTACGCAAGCAAGAAGCCTGGGCGCCCGTGCTCACGAGCGCGCTCAAGGACGCGCAACTCGATACTCGCGCCGTTCTCGCGCAAGCAAAAATCAGCTTGCGAGAATTGGTGCGCCTCGCGCCCGGCGACATCATTCCCATCGACGCGCCCCAGCAAGTCACCTTGTTGGCCGGCGATGTGCCGCTGTACCGCGGCCGCTTCGGCATCTCACAGGGGCGCAACGCCCTCAAAATTCTCCCAGGAGCCCCCGTATGAGTCCGCCCGATCCCAAGTCTGCCGCCGTCGCGCGCGCGCAGTTCAGCGACCTAGGTCCCAACGCCGGCGGCGCGGGCGGCCAGGAAATGAATCTGCAGCTGATTCTCGATGTCGCCGTCACCCTGGCGCTCGAAGTGGGACGCGCGAAGATGTCGGTGCGCGACTTGCTGCAATTGGCTCCCGGCGCGGTGGTGGAACTCGATCGCCTGGCTGGAGAGCCGCTCGACGTTCTGGTCAACGGCGTCTGCATCGCGCGCGGCGAAGTGGTCGTGGTCAACGAAAAATTCGGCATTCGGCTCACAGACGTGGTCAGCGAGACAGAAAGGATGGAGCACGCCAAATGAGCGCGATGGCGCAACCGGCCTCGCCGTTATCGATCGGCAGCCTGGCTCAGCTCAGCTTGAGTCTGATTGCCATTGTCGCGCTGATTCTGGCGATCGGCTGGGTCTTGAAGCGCTTCAAGCTGAACGCGCCGCGCGGCTCCGTCGACAGTGAAATTCTCGACCAATTGAGCGTGGGGCCGCGCGAACGCGTGCTGCTGATCCGCATCGGCGAGGCGCAAGTCCTGCTCGGCGTCGGCGCCAGCGGCATCGTCGCCCTGACGCCCTTGAGCGCGCCCATCGCGCTGAAAGCTTCGGCCCAAACACCGCCATTTGCCGCGCGCTTGCGCGACATGATGAAGCGGCCGGGCGGCGCGCCGTGATCGACGCGCTGCATCGGCATCGATGCTGTCTGATGGCGGCGGCGCTGCTCGTGTTGCTGCCGCTTGGCGCAGGCGCGCAAGCCGCGCTGCCTGCCATTGCCTTGAAGTCGGCCGCCGACGGCGTGCAGACCTATTCGCTGACATTTCAGATTCTGATCCTGATGACCTTGCTCACGCTGCTGCCGGCCATATTGCTGGCGATGACGGCGTTCACGCGGATCATCATCGTGCTGTCGATACTGCGCCAGGCGCTCGGCATGGCGACAACGCCGTCCAACCAGGTCCTGACCGGCCTCGCGCTGTTTCTGACTTTCTTCGTGATGGGCGCCACGCTCGAACAATCCTATGCGTCGGGAATCAAGCCGTACCTGGACGGCCAGCTTGCCGGGGAAGTGGCGATCGACCGAACGGTCGCACCCTTGAAGAAGTTCATGTTGGCCCAGACCCGCGAAAATGACCTGCAGCTGTTCTCGAAACTTTCCGGCAAGCCGCAATTCGAGAGCGCCGCGGACGTGCCGTTGTCGGTCCTGGTGCCGACGTTCCTCACCAGCGAATTGAAGACCGCCTTTCAGATCGGCTTCATGGTTTTCATACCATTCTTGGTGATCGATCTGGTGGTCGCGAGCGTGCTGATGTCCATGGGCATGATGATGCTGTCGCCGGTCCTGGTGTCATTGCCGTTCAAAATCATGCTGTTCGTCGTGGTCGATGGATGGACCTTGCTCATCGGCACCCTGGCGTCGAGCTTTCATCAATGACGCCTGAAAACGTCATGGATCTGGCGCACAAGACGCTGATGGTCACCACGCTGATATCCGCGCCGCTGCTCTTGATCGCGCTGATCACCGGCTTGGTGATCGGCATGTTGCAGGCAGCCACGCAGATCAATGAGTCGACCTTGAGCTTTATCCCCAAACTATTGATGCTGGTCTTAAGCTTGTTCGTTGCCGGACCCTGGATACTGCGCGTGCTGATCGATTTCACGCACGATCTTTACGCGGGCATCCCGGCGATGATCGGTTAGCTCATGCAGCCGTTGACCCTGAACGCCGCCGACGTGTCGATGTGGGTGAGCCGAATGTGGTGGCCCAGCTTACGCATCGGCGGCTTTATGCTTGCGGCCCCCGTGGCAAGCGAGGCGGTGGTGCCGACACTGGTGAAGATCGTGGTGACCTTGGGCCTGGCGTTCCTGCTGGGCCCGCTGGTCGAAGTGCCGGCGGGCCTGTCGATTTTCTCGGCCGCTGGAGTGCTTGCCGCCGTGCTGGAGCTGCTCATCGGCGTGGCGATCGGCATGGTGGTGCAGGTGGCTTTTGAGGCGCTGGTGTTCGCCGGCCAAAGCATATCGCTCACCATGGGCCTGGGGTTCGCGACGTTGGTCGATCCGCAGCGCGGCGCGCAGGTTCCGGTGCTCGGCCAGCTGTTCATGATTTTCGGCACCCTGACGTACCTCGCGATCAACGGCCACCTGATGCTGCTCGCCGCCTTGGCGCAGAGTTTCCAAACGCTGCCCATCGGCGCGCCTTTGGACCAGGGCATTTTCCTGTCGCTGGTGCTGTGGGGCGCACATGTCTTTGACACCGGCCTGCTGATCGCGCTGCCGGCCGTCATTGCGCTGGTGATAGTCAATCTCGCGCTCGGCGTCGTCACCCGCGCCGCGCCGCAGCTCAATTTGTTCGGCATCGGCTTCACCATTACGCTCATGAGCGGCTTCTTCGTGCTGCTCGCGGGGCTCGACGGCATCATGTCGGGCATTGCCACTCTTATTAACAGCGCGCTGCTGGCCGCCTCGAGTTTGGTCGGCGCTCCTGCCACGGGAGTGCCCTGATGGCCGAATCCGAAATGGGCGGCGAACGGACTGAAGAACCTTCGCAACGCCGGCTCCAGGAAGCGCGCGAGCGCGGCCAGCTGCCGCGTTCACGTGAACTGACCAATTTCGCCACCATGATCGGCGGCAGCGCCGCGCTGGTCGCGGTTGGCGGCACGGTTGCCGCGCACCTGGCGCAGATGATGCGCCGTTCGCTCAGCATCGACGGCAGCGCGCTGCGCACGACGGACTCGATGGCGGCCTCCTTGAGCGCGGCGTGCATGAGCGCCGTCACCGCGGTCCTGCCGGTGTTCGGCGCGCTCATCGTCATGGTGCTGCTGGCCTCGGTGGCGCTGGGGGGCTGGAATTTCAGTACGCAGGCGTTGACCCCCGATTTTTCCCGCTTGAATCCTCTGTCGGGATTGGAGCGGTTGTTCGGGCTGCGCGGCGTCACCGAATTGGCAAAGGCCCTGCTCAAGTGTTTTGTGGTGGGCGCGGTGTGCGCGGGAATCGTCAGCTGGATTTTCGGCGACGTGCTGGCTCTCGGACGCATGGCGCCGCGCGCGGCGGTGTCGCGCGGCGCCGGCTTGATGAGCTGGGCCTTCGTGTGGTTGTGCGGCTCGCTCGCCTTGGTGGCGGTCGTCGATGTGCCGCTGCAACTATTCCAATTCAAGCGCGCGTTGCGCATGACGCGGCAGGAATTGCGCGATGAGTCCAAGGAATTGGACGGCCGGCCGGAAACGAAGCAGCGCATCCGCCAGATGCAGCAGACCCTGGCGCGCCGCCGCATGATGCACAAGGTACCCACCGCCGACGTGGTGATCGTCAATCCGACGCACTTTGCCGTGGCCCTAAAGTACGATCCGAAGAAAATGCGCGCTCCGGTGGTGCTGGCGAAAGGCCTCGATCTGGTCGCGCAAAACATACGCCGCATCGCCGAGGAACACCGCGTGCCGGTATTCGAGGCACCGCGGCTGGCACGCGCGCTGTATCGAACGACCGACCTGAACAAGGAGATCCCCAACGGACTGTATGTCGCCGTGGCGCAGGTGCTGTCGTACATCTTCCGCGTGCGCACATTGAATCCGACCATCGCCGCACGTGTCGTCAAGCCCAATCCCAAAGTCGGCGATGAGTACCTAGACGCATGACCGCGCGCGGAGCCGTAGCCACTTTCGGTGAATTCGCCCGCAACGGTCTCGGGGTGCCGGTGCTGGTGATGGTGGTGCTCGCCATGATGGTGCTGCCGCTGCCGGCATTCCTCCTGGACATCTTTTTTACCTTCAATATTTCACTGTCGCTGATGATTCTGCTGGCGGTGATTTACGTGCGCCGCGCGCTCGAGTTTGCGACCTTCCCAACCGTACTGCTGGGCGCGACGCTGCTGCGCCTGGGGCTCAATGTCGCGCCCAGCAGTACGGTTGGGAAGG
>Ga0307476_10000894_pt1 | contig 20035 bp, 16 predicted proteins | sample atmos_gasesECM2C_2_FD_203314 | JGI IMG/M metagenome (GOLD analysis project Ga0307476, IMG submission 203314) | Hardwood forest soil microbial communities from Morgan-Monroe State Forest, Indiana, United States - atmos_gasesECM2C_05 | ecosystem: Environmental > Terrestrial > Soil > Temperate... | reverse complement strand
ATTTCCACGGATGGGAGCTCTACCCACTGCCTCGCCTCGCAAAAGTGCGACGATTTGGAACAAACCATCGACATCACCCAAGCCCTCGGGATGGCTCCAGGAGTAACCGCGGTCTACCTATACGTGAGCAACAACAGCGATACGGCGATGTTGGGTAGCATGTCTTCGCATAAGCCGTTGCCTCTAAATTTGAGCTCCTCGTGGTCTTGGACGCCGGTGGACCCCAAGAGTGACGACCCGTTCTTCCAGAAGATGATGGCGCAGGGCCAGAGCTTTTTTTCAGCGGCTGGCGACAGTGGCCATTGGCAGACGGGCCAGTTTGTCTGGCCGCAAGAGTCTCCCAACGTCATCTGCGTCGGCGGCACGGACCTCGTCACCAAGGGCGCAGGCAAGGGCTGGGCGTCGGAAACGGTTTGGGTCGACAGTGGCGGCGGCATTTCCCCCGACCATTTTGCGATTCCGAGTTGGCAGAAACTTAAAGGAGTGATCACCAAGGCCAACGAGGGATCCACGAAGTATCGCAACGGCCCGGACGTCTCGGCAAACTCAAATTTTACCTTCTACGTGTGCGCCAACCAGACCACCTGCACCTCAAACGTCTGGGGCGGAACCAGTTTTGCCGCGCCCATGTGGGCCGGTTACCTGGCTCTGACCAATCAACAAGCGGCTGCCCACCACGATAAGGCACCCGGCTTCATCAACCCAATCATTTACCCACTGGGTCTGGGATCGGGCTACCATACCGACTTCCATGACATCACCGTCGGAAGCAACGGCTTTCCCGCGACTAAGGGCTACGACTTAGCGACCGGATGGGGCAGTCCGAACACAGATGGTTTGATTAACGCATTGGCAAAGTAAAATGCCCAAGGCTTCCCAATTAGCTACAAAGGGAACTATGTATTTTTGTAACCTGCAAATTCAAATGCCCGCTCCCCACGGAGCGGGCTTTTTTCCTGCCGGACACCTCCCAATCACGTGCCGCGAAGGGTAGCACGGTTGCAGAGAAAATCAATGACGAAACCGCGCCTCCAGCGATCTTCGTGTAGAGCGGACGCTCCTGCCCGCTGCCCTTGATCTTGACCTTGAACTATGTGTCGACCGGAAAAGCCGCGGGAACCACTGCAATGCTTGACCGTTGACCAAGGGCGTGCAACAGGAACGATTTCGGCCGTGAAGCAACTTTCGCTCTTCGCCGCGGTTCCAATCAAAGAACGAAGTTTGCGCTTGCCTTATAATCCTGATACACAGATGAGGGTAACCCTTGATCTCCACCGAGCGCCGGGAAGATTTCCTGCCCGGATTCGGCGAGATCTTGAATCGACGATGGGGAGAAAGAATGGGGATGAAGTTGTTTTTCGCGGCGTGCCTGCTGCTTGCGGTTGCGCTTTTTTGCCTGGCCGGTTGCACTTCTATTAATTCCGCGGCGACCACCGGCATCAGCTACCTCTATGTTACGGCGCAGGCCAACACCACCATCTCGGCGTTCACCGTGACTCAGAGTAACGGCGCGCTTACCGACAATGGAACCGCCATTGGAACCGGTTCGGTTCCTTCGGCAATCGCGATTACGCCCTCAGGCAGCGCCTTGTTCGTGGCCAACAGCGGTGCTAACAGCATTTCCAGCTACACCATTGATTCGGATTTTACGCTCACCGCCGCCAGCGCAACCACGCCAACCGGAACCACGCCGACGGGCATGGCCATCGATCCCGGCGGCAAGTTCTTGTTCGTGGCCAATCAGGCCTCCAGTAGTATTTCGGTGTTTACGATTAATGGCACAGGTCTCACTCCAGTCGCGGGTTCTCCGTTTACGACCATCCCCACCGGCCTTTCCTATCCTAATGGGACGCTGCCAGCGGCGGTCGCGGTGAGCGCTTCGGGAAAGTTTTTATATGTCGCCAACCAGTTGGCGAATTTTGTTTCCGCCTTTGCGATCAATACAACCTCCGGCGCCCTCACCCCGCTGGGAGTGCCGTTCTACCAAGACGGTCAGGTTTCGCCCACGGGACTCGCCGTCACTCCCAACGGAGGCTTTCTCTACGTCGCGAATGCCGGCGCGAACTCCAATAACGTTTCGGCTTGGGCTATTTGCGACAACGTGGTCAACAGTTGCATCAACCCAAATAGTCCGGACGGCGCGCTTACCCCGGTGGCGGGTTCGCCGTTCCCGGCGGGACTGGGTCCGGTCGCGATCGCGTTCGATCCGGGATTTAATTTTGCCTACGTGGTCGATAAGGGCTCGAACGACATTTCTCAATATTCTTTCGGTCCGGGAAACGGAGTTCTGACGCCGCTGTCTCCGCCCACCATCTCCACCGGCGTGACTCCGGTGTCGATCGCCATTGTACCCGGGGTGGTAGCGGCTGACGTTGGAAACACTCTCTTCAACACTACGGATTACGTCTACGTGGCCAATCTCGGCGGGGGTACGATTTCAATTTTCTCCCTGGCCACCTCCACCGGGTTACTGAATGTTGTCGGCCAACCCATCGTTATTTTTGGGCAGACCTCCGCAGTCTCGGCGAGGTAAGTAAAGAGCAAGTTCTAGGTTGGCACTTTGAGGATCAGATAGCCGCCTACCAGCGCGAAGATCAAATCCGGAGACCATGCAGCCAGCACGGGCGGTAACTGGCTGATGTTGCCCATCGCCTCAAACAGCCCGGCAACCGTCCAGTACACGACCGCGATGCCCACAGCCACAGCCACCCCGGTGATGGCGCCGCGTCGTCCGGAAGAAAGTGAAAACGGAATAGCGAGCACCGCCATGACTAGCGTGATAATCGGGAAGGCAAACTTCTTTTCCAGTTGCACCCTGAGGCGTACCACGTCGAAGCCGCTCTGCTGCAGGTCGCGAATGTAGCGCCGCAGTTCCTGGTAGTTCATTTCGGAAGACTGCTTCACTTCCTTCTTGAAATAAGTGGGAGGCTCACTGACCACGGGAAACGTGGCCACCTCGAAGGTGCGATAGTCCTCGATGGCGGGGCCGCGCAGGTCACGCACCCATCCCTGGGTGCAGACCCAACGATGCAAGCTGTCTTCCCAGTGCGCCCGGTCGGCGTAAATTCGTTTGGTCAGCTGAAACGTGGCTGGATCGAACTGGAAAACCGCGAGCCGGCCAAACTGATCGCGATCGGAATCGAACAGCTCGTAATAGTAAATATCGGAGTGCTGTCCGAAAATCCACTTGCGATCCGGATTCAAATAGGTTTGAGCCGGCTTGCCTTTGATCAGGTTGCGCAACGCGTCCTGGCGTTTGTTGGCGTGCGGCAAATAAAACTGGTCGGCGAAGAAGAGTCCGGTAGCCAGAATGGCCGCAGCAACCACCAGCGGAGTAACAATGCGGTAGATGCTGATGCCCGTGGTCTTGATGGCGGTGATTTCGTTGGAGCGCTGCATCACACCCAACGTGATCAGAACCGCCAGCAGGATACTTAACGGCGTGATGTTGTAAACAAAATATGGCGAGACGTTCAGCAGGTATTCTCCGACCACGAGCGGCGAGATCTGGTTGCGAAGGATGTCTCCCAGCAACTCAAACAGGGTGAACACGAGCAGCAGCATGAGGAAGACGGCCACGACCATGGCCAGGTTCACGCCAAAATCGCGCAGCACATAATCGTCCAGGATCATGGGGAAGCGGGCGCTGAATACGCGGCGGCGAGTGGCGGCGCGCTGGAAAACATCGTCGGCGCGGCGGAATGGCATGCGGGCGGCTTCTTCCATGCCCGCGCTAAACGGGTGCCACAAGCGGCGCAGGGAAGTGATTTCGAACGGCCGATGTTCAGCGCGCCACAGCAGAAAGGCGCCGCCCAGGAAGAACACAATATCCGCCAGCCAAACCCCCAGCCCGGGCGACAACCTTCCCTGCCGCGCCAGCGAAACGCCAACCAGCGACGCGGAGTAATAAGCGAATACCAGCAGGATAGTGAGAACGAATCCCGTGGACTTGCCACCTTTTTTCGACGAAAGGCCGAGGGGAATTCCAACCAACGCCAGCACCAGGCAGGACGTAGGCAGGGCGAAGCGGCGATGGAACTCGATCAGGTACCAGCGGGCCAGAGTCTGGTTTTTCTGGGCATGAGCCTGCCGCCAAAGTTCCGAGGTTCCCATTTGCGAAACGGGCACGGGTTCCTGGTCTTTAGTATTGTCAGCCTGGGGCAGCGGAATGGGGATGTCGGTTTGCTCGAAGGTAGAAATCTGGTAGTGGTCGGAGCCCTTGGGATCGGTTTCGTGGGTGGAACCATCGGTGAGGTGCAGATGCAGAGTCTCCGGCCCTTCGCTGACCAGAATTCCTTGCCGCGCCAGAGTGATTCTCGGGGAAGAGGGTGCGCTCGTATCAGCGATAAAAACGCCCTTCCAGATGGCTGCACCCTGAGCTGCTTTGACGTTCTGGACGTAAAGCACGAGCCCGGGAAACCCTTCGTAGAAGACTCGCGGCTGGACTTCGAACGATACTTGCGAAGCTTTCAGGCGATCCTGCAAATGGCCCATGGCCGCCTGCGACTGGGGCGCCAGATAGACTCCGTTAGCCAAGGCTAAGAGCCAGGCCACCACGGCAAAGATGGAAACGATGCGGAGAAAGCTCCACACGCCGATGCCGCTGGCCCGCATGGCTGTGATTTCGCTGTCGGCGGCAAGCCTGCTTAGGCCAATCAGAATGCCGACCAGCACGCCCGCTGGAATGCTGATGGTGAGCGTGACGGGAACAATAAAGAAGAAGACTTGGGCCACGCTGGGCAAGGGAGCGCTGTTGCGAACCACCAACTCGAGGATTTGTCCGAGGTCGCGGGTGAAGAGGACGAAGGTGAACACAGCCACGCCGATTAAGGCGTGAGCCGTGACTTCTCGCAGAATGTAGCGGGTCAGGATCCGCATGGCCGGGAGCTAAGCCGAGTCTAGCACGCGAAGTATTTCCTTTGCTTGGTTGATCTGCTCACGGGACGGCCGTAGCGATTGCACAGATTCTGGTGCAGAAAATACCTCAAAAAAAACTCTCGTTTCTGCGCAAAATCCAGAAAACAAAGGATCGAAAATTTTTCGTCCCGCTAGATCTATGGTTCTAAAGGTAGTTAGACGCAAAATCTTGGAAACATTGGAGTTAACGCGTCTCGCGGCAGGCGCCGCTCAGTGTGAGGTCCTTGGGTCCTAGCGCAGGGTGCGCTTTTGATCAAGTTGTCAAAGATTCGAAGTTATCTCTGAGATAACCTGTACGTCTATATGTTATCGGAAGTGACTGGGTAAATCAAGAAGAAAGCGGAGGAAGCTGCGGTGGCGGTTTCAAATCGGGAATCTCGCGCCCACCCTCTCCGCAAAGTACGCGGAGAAGGATGGGCCACCCTCTATAACCGTGTCGGCGTTGTCAAGAGACACTTCCAGCGAGGCCCTGGCGATGCTGCTGTGTGAGCGGCACTCCCTCCGGTTTTGACTTTCCCTTCGTGGGAGCTTTTGCTGTTGCCCTTGCTGTTGCTGTTGCCCTTGTTGTTGTTCTTGCTCATGGCGACCCAAGCTCGCTTTGCAGAATCAGGCGATGGAATCTAGTTCCACCAGCCATCTATTCGGTCACTCACTCCGACCATGATTCATTGTTCAGACTCCCCGACTCTCTCAGGGAGGCAAGGCGCCCAATCAGCCTAGCGATGAATCTTTCTCCACCAGGGTGGCCCACGGGCTGCCTTGCATGCGAACTAGCTGCGCGTAATCCGCCGCGCTGCGCAACATCCAGTACATCCTCACGGCCAACTTGCGGGCCACGGCGACCTTCGCCACCGAGGCCCCACGACGGAACTTCAATCGTTGATACACCCGCCGCAGTTGCGGATCGAAACGCGCCGCGGTGTGGCCGGCTTCGACCAGCAAGGAACGCATCATCGGGTTGCCTTGCTTGCTGATCGATCCCAGCCGCTGCTTTCCCCCCGAACTGTGCTCCTGCGGATTCAGCCCCAGATAACTCACCACCTTCCGGCTGCCTGCAAAACGATCCACCGGCCCGATAATGAGCACGAAGGCCAGCGACGTCACCGGTCCCACTCCCGGATGCGTCATCAACCGCACCGCCAGGGGTTGACTCTTCGCGGCTTGTTCTACCGCCTGATCCAGTCGTGCCACCGAGGCCTGCAGTTCATCGAACATGCGCAGCAATTCTTGCCGCCGATAGCTCGCCCATGGCCCCAGCGCCAACCCCTCCAGTTCCTTGCGCCCTTTCGCGGTGAACAGCTTCTTCTTCCGACACACGCCCTCGCCCATGGCCAGCGCATGCATCTGATTCTTCACCGCTCCTCGCATCCACACCAGCTTCTGCCGATGCCACACCAGCTGCCGCAGATCGCGCTCTTCCCCCGAGGCCCGCCAGATCTTCGGAAAGCGCTCGCTGCACATCAGCTCCAACAGATGCGCTGCATCCCGCGCATCCGTCTTCTGCTTTCTCACCACCGCCGCCCGAATCTTGGCCGCGTCTCCCATCCACAACTCGTGACCCAACTCCGCCAGCATGGCCTCGAACCAGTGCGTGTGCCCCGTGGCTTCGATCCCCACTCGCACCCGACCCACCAGGGCGGCATAAAAAGCCCGCGCTTCTCCGCTCTCGTGTTCCAGACGCCGTTCCACCAACTCGCCGGTTTCTCTGTCCAGCATCGCAATCTGCTGGTAGCGCGTGTGCAAATCACATCCTATAATCATCATCGCTCGGCTCCTTTCCTCCGAGCCTTGGTCGCTTTGAGCGCTTCCAAGTCTACTCGCTCGCAAGGAGCCGACACGGTTATCTCATCAGCCACCAGAGAGTCCCCTGCGACCCTCCATGAGCTGTCAAGCCCCTTACGGGTTGACGCCGAACACCGTACCACAACCATAATTGCCACATGCCTGCCCACTTCCACCGCGCTGCGTTGTACCGTAGAGGCTTCCAGCCCGGACGACAATCGGGCCGGTCGGATAAGCACTGTCGGGGGCAGCTGCAAATTCATAGAGTGCGGCAAATGCCCAAGAGCCTCCTGCGCCGGGTCGCAACCGGAACACGGTCCCGTTTCCGACCGTGCCGCCATCGCTCGCGGTCCCATAAAGATTGCCGCCGGAGTCGAAAACGACGCTACTTTGAGGCTGACCTCCGTCACGATTGTCTTGGAAGGTGTATAGCACCTTCTCTGCCCACGTGCCGTTGGAACGGGGCATGAGCTGAAACACCGTGCCTGACCCAAAATTACCCCCTCCGCCACCCATAGTTGTCCCGTAGATGTTTCCTCTTGAATCGAACACCAGCCCGGCAGCCGGGCCGCCGCCGTCGGAAACCTTTCGGTAAAAGCGGTGAAGCACGGTTTCAGTCCAAGTGCCACCCTTCTTTGTCAGTGGTGCTAGCTTAAACGCCGTTCCACAGCCCTGGCCTGAATTGTGGGGACAATCATAGCCACCGCTGTACGTCGTGCCGTAGATCGCACCTGCGCCGTCAAACACTAACCCGCCATTCGGATTGGCTCCGTCGTCGGGGCCCCTGAAGCTGTGGATCACTTTCTCCGTCCACTTGCCGCCCTTCTTCGTCGGTGGACTTAGCTCGAACACTGCCCCGCAGTACTGGTAAAAAGCATTACAAGTCGTTCCATACCCGCCGCCGAACATGGTCGCCCCGTACAGATTGCCCGCGCTGTCGGAGACCAGATTCCCGTTGGGCAGATATCCTTCCTTGGCGGTCGGAAAGCTGTACAGCACAGTTTCCTTCCATGCCCCACCCTTTTGCTTGGGCGGCGAAAGCTCGTACACCGTGCCGCATCCGACCTTCGTACCCAAGAGAACACAATTTCCGGTGCCGCCGTAGCCGGTCGTGCCGTAGAGGTTCCCAGCGCTGTCCATAATCACGCTGCCCGCTGGGGTGTTGCCATCGCCGGAGGCGTTGCCTTTGAACACATGGAGCACGGTCTCGGTCCACGGATTGCCCTTCCTGGCAGGCGGGGCCAGCTGAAACACAATGCCACACTGGGCTGGCGGGCACTCGCCGCCGCCATCGGTCGTGGCACCATAAAGGTTCCCCGCTTCGTCAAACACCACGCCGCCCGCAGGCGATGCGCCGTCGTTTGTGCCGCCTTGGAAGCTGTACAGCACTTTCTCTTTCCACTCGGCGGAGGCGGTTGAAACGAGCGCCAGAAGAAGCACGAACAGGAGAAGGTGACTTGCCACGTGGGAACGATCTATATGATTCATCGCCACGATCTCCTAAGATGGGATTCCAGCGTGCCGGGGGGGCAGGAACGGCGCGGGCTCCGGCGATAGTACATCCGATTGCAGCTGGCGTCCACTGTTTGCTTACCGTGATAGGGATTCTGGGACTGGCGTTTGCCCCAGGATGTGACGTTGCGCACGCGCCAGCCCTTTGCAAAAAGCGCAAAGGACGGGGCACCCCAAACCTATTTCCTAGCACCCCAGGTGGGCCGGAGAACCTCCAAAACAAAGGGTTGTTGCCGAAATGTTAGTGGGCTATACTTCCAGCCGCGGATTGGCCGCCGATGGACTTTTGCGTGTCTTCATCTTATTAAGGAGCCTCATGACCAGCTACGGAAAGGCCGTCATCACCGCCTGGATGCTGTTTCTACCGTCTGTGCTGCTGGCGCAACGATTCCATGGGTTTGTCTCCGTAGCAAGCTACCCGCAGGCCATTGCCGTCAATCCCTTCACCGACAGAGTCTACACCATTGATGAGCCCGCGAACGAGGTAACCGAAATTGACGGGGTTACGAACGCAACGGTGAAAATTTCGCTGGGTACGAACTCGCAAAAGTCGCTGGATGGCGCGCTGGCCATCGATCCGATTACCAATAAAATCTATGCGGTCGATGGAGTCAATAATCATCTGTCCGTAATCGACGGCGCCACCCGAAAGGTGAAGCGGATTGCCACGGGAAACACAGCGTACGCAGTGGCGGTGAATCCCTATACCAACAGAATCTATGTCGCAGACTTTGGAGACGGTACAGTTACCGTGGTGAACGGAGCGAAGCTGACCACGACCACGGTGAAGGTCGGGGTTGAACCGTTATCCGTGGCAATTGATTACATCAGCAACAAAATCTACGTGGCGAATAGCGATAGCAACACTGTGACCGTGATCGATGGGGCAACGAACGCTACCACGACGGTTCAAGCTGGCAGTTATCCGGCAAATGTGGCGGTGAATTCCGATACTCATACCATCTATGCGGTAAACATCCTCAGCAACGACGTCACCGTGATCAATGGCGCGACCAACGCCACCACCACCGTGCAGGCCGGCACCTCCGCCGACGAACTCGGCATTAACGCTCGGACGAACAAGGTGTATGTTGCGGATCGGCTTAGCAGTAGCATCACAGTCATCGACGGGAAGACGAACGGAACGGTCACGATTCCGGTTGGAAGTACGCCAGATGCGGTGGCGGTCGACGAATTACGGAATAAGATTTATGTGCTTGACTCGAATAACGGCAATATTATAACCACGATCGATGGCGCGACCAATGCGACATCGTCGGTGCCGACAAATGGGCAGGGATCGATTGACTTAGCGGTGAATGTCCTAACCAATCAGCTATATGTTCTCAACAATTCTGGCAGCAACGTTTCGCTTTTTAGCGGCGCTGCCGGGGTGGTCCCACCCGCACTTCTGCACGAGTTGATCAGCGCGCCCAACGCTTTGCGATAGTCGCAAGGCCCTATTTTTTCCGCAAAAGATCAGCCGCAGCAACGCCTCAGTCGTGGCACTTTACGTGCTCTCAAATCAAGTAACCGCTCGTCCTAGACCCCTCTTAGGCGGGCAAGAAGGGCAGTCTTCCCCTATGAAGGCGCTTACCGTGATGTGCGTGGACGATGATGCGGGGATCCGGGAATTGTACGGAGCCATGCTCGGCCAGAACGGCTACGAAGTGATAGCCGCCACCAATGGCCGCCACGCACTTCACGTGTTTGAGTCCAAGGAAGCGGAAATTGATGCCGTGATTTTGGACTACGAGATGCCTGGAATGAACGGTTTGGAGCTGGCAACATGGCTTAAGCAAAGACATCCGCGGTTACCGGTCATTATGGTTTCGGGATCGCATCCAGAGTTGGAAGAGATGGCTCCCTTCGTCGATGCCGCAATGGGAAAAGGGGTTCCAATACGGCACATTTTGGACCGGCTGCAAATGTTGCTGGCTTCCTGACGGTTGTTGGGTAACGCGCGTCGCAGCCCCGCGCGGAGGCCAGCCCTCCTCCGACCTGTGCCGAGGAGTCGGCGAAAATGCCGACTATTCGGCTTTCAGGAACAGAGCCGCCAACGGCGGCAAGGTCAGGTTCAGCGAATATGGACGTCCGTGGACCGGCAGTTCTTCGGCCATGCCGCCGCCCGCATTGCCCATGCCGCTGCCTCCGTACTCCTTGGCGTCACTGTTTAGAAGCTCCCGCCAGTAACCTCCGGCTGGGACTCCCAGGCGATATTCGAGCCGGGGAACCGGGGTAAAGTTGCACACGATCACGATGTTTTGGCTGGGCGACCTGCTTTTGCGTAACAAGGAGATGGTGCTGGCGGCGCTGTCGTTGCAGTCAATCCATTCGAACCCTTTGGGATCGGTGTCGTAGTCGTGCAGGGCAGGTTCCTGAGCATAAAGCCGATTCAGTTGCTCCACCCAATTTTGCATTCCGTAGTGAACCGGATACTGCAGCACATCCCATTCCAAGCTGCTGTCATGGGCCCACTCCCGCACTTGTCCGAACTCGTCTCCCATAAACAGCAGCTTCTTGCCCGGCTGCGCGTACATATAGCCGAAGAGCACGCGCAGGTTGGCAAACCGCTGCCATTCGTCTCCCGGCATTTTGCCGATGAGCGAACCTTTGCCGTAGACGATTTCATCATGAGAGAGCGGCAGGACGAAATTCTCGGTGAAGCCGTAGAGCATGCGGAAGGTGAGTTGGTTGTGATGAAATTTGCGATGGATGGGATCGTTCGAGAAATATTGCAAGGTGTCGTGCATCCAGCCCATATCCCACTTCAGGCCGAAGCCCAGCCCGCCTAGATAAATGGGCCGCGAGACCATGGGCCAGGCGGTGGACTCTTCGGCGTAGGTCTGAATGCCGGGATACTCTTTGTAGGTAACGATATTGAACTGGCGAAGGAATTCGATGGCTTCCAGATTCTCGCGTCCGCCGTATTTGTTCGGAAGCCATTCGCCCTGTTTGCGAGAGTAATCGAGATAAAGCATGGAGGCGACCGCGTCCACGCGCAAGCCGTCTACGTGATATTTGTCCAGCCAAAACATTGCGCTCGAGAGCAGAAAGCTGCGGACTTCGTCGCGTCCATAATTGAAGATGAGCGTCTTCCAGTCGGGATGAAAGCCCTGACGCGTATCGGAGTGTTCGAACAAATGGGTGCCGTCGAAGTAAGCCAGCCCGTGTTCGTCAGCAGGGAAGTGGGAGGGAACCCAGTCGAGAATCGCCCCAATGCCACGCTGATGCAAGTAGTCGATCAGATACATGAAATCCTGCGGCGTGCCGTAACGCGCGGTGGGGGCGAAATAGCCGGTGGTCTGGTATCCCCAGGAGCCGTAGAACGGGTGCTCCATCACCGGCAAAAATTCGACATGGGTAAAGTGCATGCGCTGAACGTAGTCGGCGAGGCGCGGTGCCGTCTCGCGATAGGTGAGCGGACGATTGTGTTCTTCGGGAACCCGCATCCACGAACCAAGGTGGACCTCATAGATGGAAATGGGCGCGTGGAGAGAACTCCTGCCCTCGCGATTTTGCATCCAGTCGTGATCGGACCACTGGTAATCGAGATCCCACACCAGGGAGGCGGTGCGTGGCGGCTGCTCGTGCAGGAATCCGAACGGATCGGCTTTGTCCACCACATACCCGTGATCCCGGGAGACGATGTGATACTTGTAGACCGCGCCTTTGGGGACGCCCGGAATAAAACCTTCCCAAATGCCTGAACTTTCACGCGCATACAGCGGATGCGAATCTTTGTTCCAGTCGTTGAAGCTTCCGATGACGGTTACGCCGTGGGCATTGGGCGCCCAGACACCGAAGTTGGCGCCGGATTGTCCGTCGACCGAAGTCAGATGGGATCCCAGCTTTTCATAAGCGCGGTAGTGGCGGCCCTGGTTGAAAAGATAAAGATCCTGTTCTGTCAAAAGTGCCATTCTCAGCGCGACCTCGCGGCCAATGTTGGATTCATCATTAGAAGTTCGGGTTAGCCGGGCTTTGTTAGTGTACCGGAATGAAACCGCCTGGGACGACTAGCCTTTTCCGCTCCGCTGGTAACCCGATACACGCATGCTAGACTTCTAACACCGGCTCACCTGTTTCTCGCGTGAGCCGTCATGTTCAATGCCAGCGCTTCGCGTCATCATTCTTTGGCACCAGCATCAGCCGTTCTACAAAGATCTGGTGACGGGCGAGTACCGTCTCCCCTGGGTTCGCCTGCATGCTCTGAAAGACTACTACGGCATGGTGAAACTGCTGGACGAGTTTCCCAAGGTCCACCAGACTTTCAACCTCGTTCCCTCGCTGATCGCGCAAATTCAGGATTATGTAGAGGGAACGGCGCGGGACCCATTCTTAAAGGTTGCGGCCAAGCCGGCGAAAGATCTCAGCGCCGACGAACGCCGCTTCGCGCTGCAGTATCTGTTTCAGGCGAACCCGGTGCATATGATCGGGCGCTATCCCCGCTACCAGGCGCTATGGGAGCGATTCCACGGAGCCGGTGATTCTGCGGAACGGGCGGAGAAATATTTTCAGGTGCAAGATTTCACAGATTTGCAGGTGCTCTCGCAAATCGCATGGTTTGATGAGTTCTTTCTCGAAGAACCGGATATCGCCGCGCTCATTAAGAAAGGTCAGGGATTTTCGCTCGAGGATCAGGCCTTCGTGATCGCGCGGCAACGCGCCCTGGTGGGTGAGGTGCTGCCGGCGCACGCGGCCGCGGCGCAACAGGGAAGGATCGAAATCTCCACTTCGCCTTTTTATCATCCCATCCTGCCGCTCGTCTGCGATACGAATATGGGAGCCGTTTCGACGCCGGGATTGCCTTTGCCGCAGAATCGTTTCCAGCATCCGGAAGATGCGCGGGAACAACTTCGGCGTGGATTGGAGTTGCATCAGCAAGTCTTCGGGGTTCAGCCCGTGGGCGTGTGGCCGTCAGAGGGCAGCGTGTCGGAAGAAGTTTTGACCATCGCGCAGAGCCTGGGTGTGAAGTGGATGGCGACGGACGAAGGCGTTCTGGGACGAAGCCTGGGAATCAATTTCGCGCGTGATGGCGACGGACGACTTCCAACGGCGAACGCTGAAAAACTTTATACCATCCATCGCTTCGAAAAGGGTGCGACCCAGATGCACCTGATCTTCCGGGATCACACTATTTCCGACATGGTCGGATTCGTGTATTCAGGTATGCCGGCGCAGGATGCGGCCAATCATCTCATTCACAATATTAAGCAAGCCGCGCAACCAGTGCTCAGTCAGGGTCGAGATGCGGTCGTGTCCATCATCCTCGATGGCGAGAATGCCTGGGAATATTATCCTCGGTCCGGTCGCGAATTTCTGCGGCGCTTTTATGACAAGCTGCAGACTGAGGCGGGGATCGAGGCAGTCACGGTTTCTGAAGCGATCGCCCGGCACCGCGATTTCGGCAAGCTCAATTCGCTGGTTCCGGGCTCTTGGATCCACGCCAACTTCAACGTGTGGATCGGCGCGCCCGAGGATAATCGCTCCTGGGATTATCTCTACCATGCCCGCAACTTTTACGCCGAGGCTGCTGGCCGGGCGAGCGAGGAGCAGGGCAAACTGGCCCTCGAAGAACTCTTTATTGCAGAAGGCAGCGATTGGAACTGGTGGTACGGCCCCGAGCATCATTCCGCCAACGACCGCGAATTCGACGAACTGTATCGCAAGCATCTTTCCAATGTGTATCAGGCGCTGGGCGCAATCGCCCCCGACTATCTGGCGCAGCCCATTAGCGGCGCCGAAACCCGGCCCCAGTTCACGCCGCAGACCTCTTACATCCATCCCCGCATCACGGGTGATATGGTTCGCTATTTCGAGTGGATGGGCGCGGCGGTTCACACTGCCGATCACCGTGCCGGCGCCATGCACGGCAAGCAGTTTCTGGTTGATTGTGTGCACGCCGGAATTGATGAGACTCACGCTTATGGCCGCCTGGATTTTGTGGGCCAGCCTCCTGAGTTGGATTTCGATCTAGTGGTCAATCTTGAATCCTGGGCGGCGGACGCGAAGCGGCCCAGGCGTGCCTTGCGAGCGGACGTGCGAGTGGAAGCAGGGAAAATTTCATCCTGGTGGGTGAGCGCTCCGGAGGAGGATAAACCGATTGCGACGTCGGAGCAGCCGTCCGAAGAAATAAAGATAGCACTGCTGCGAAACTTCGAGTTCAAACTGCCCCTGGCATGGTTGCTGGCCAAGCCCGTAGCTTCCGCCGCAGCCAGCGCCGGCGGACGAGCAACCACTCCGGTGGCGACGCTGCTGCGCCTGCGCTTCAGCTTATGGCAAAACCGTTTGCCTGTCGACGCGCTCCCGCTCGAGGGATGGATTGAGCTTCGTCTTCTGAGTGAGGAAGATTTGATGGCGATGGCATTCTGAGGGCTACGCCATGCGATCGTAAGAAAAGCCGGAAGCAAGTGCCTCCGGCTAAGTGAACCGACAAAACTTTTATCTACTGCCCGCCCGTGGCCGCCGTCATCGCCAGCGGTCGACTTAATTCCATCACCAACTCGGTGCCCGCAGGCAGCGTTGCCGAATTCTTCTTGCCCAGCCAGTGCGCCACAGTCGCGGTTGCGCCGACTGCTCCGCCGATCAGCACGCCTTTGCCTCCGCCGATTAAGCCTCCCACCAGCATGCCGCCGCCGGTTCCCATGCCAATCTCGGTCATATCCTTGCCATCGTAGCCCTTGCCCTTGAACTGGCCTTCATCGTTGACGTCGGTTCCGTTGCGCACGCTAGTATCCACCAGCGTGGCGTTGAGCATGTAGTGCTCGCCGTTTGGTAACACCACGGTCTCGGGGAAGATGGCAAGTGTCGGCTTGCCCGCAATCCGGCGCGGTTCGCTGGCTTTGGTGACGCGCCCCTGCACCGTGGCTCCGATGGGAATCACTGGCTTTCCATCCAGCATCACGGCTTCCGTGACCCGGGCGGAAAAGGGGTCGCCACTCTTGCTGGAGAAAGTCGTTAGAGCATTCTCCAGTTTCACTTTCACGGATGTGCCCGCAGGCAGCGAGATATTGTTCTGTGCCACTGCGGCCACGGCCAGCAGAATTATGCCAAGCAATACGAGTTTCTTCATTTCGCCTCCTTTAATAAGTTGTAGCCTGCCAACTCCTGACTCGCGTGATCAACCGCGAGCCGCCAATTTCCGGACCGCCTCCATAACCTGCCCCAGCGGCGCGCGATCCGCCTGGTTCTCGCCGCGATAGATATAGCGCACGGTGCCGCCGCCATCGATGAGCAGCGTGGCCGGATGCGCAATATTGATCGCGTCCTTTCCCAGCCGGTGATAAAGCCCGTAGACCTTAGTCACCGTTCGGTCTTCATCCAGTAGAAACGGAAATGCCACCGGATGTTTTCCCAGAAACTTAGCCGGTTTGAACATTCCGTCTCGTTTCTCGGCCGCGATAAAAACTACTTGCGCCCTAGCCTGATCCAGTTCGTTTTTCAGTGGCTCAAACTGGGCCATACGTTTTACGCAATTGGGTCACCAGGTGCCGCGCAAGAATTCCAAGATCACCGCACCATGTTCTCGCAGAGTGGAGAGCGAAAAGTTTCCGGACCGATTGGCCGCGGTCAGCGAAAAATCTGGCGCGCGCGACCCAATTCCCAGCGTTTCCGTCCGATTCTGCATCTTGAAATCGACTGTAAGGTACCCGCAAGAACAGAACAAGGGCGGATGCAAGCAACGAACCATGGTAGGCACGGCCTCTAGTCACTCGCCGAATTCTGCCTCTACTTGTTCGTCGAACGAGCGGAAGGAAGACGTACCGGATCAGTATCGCGTTTGAGTTGTCGGCGAACCTAATCACTCGACAGCACGGTCCCAAAGATGACCAGAAGCAAGGGCCAGAATGAGAGCAATATCTGCTGAAAGAGAAGGTGCAAACACCGCGGGTAATCCAGTTCGTGCACGGCCTGCGAAACCGCCAGCGCGGTAGCGGGCAGCAGTCCGAGCGCCGCTGAGCCATTGCCGAGGATGCGATTCAACCCGGCAACGGCCACAGCCAGATTCCCGTACAGAATAAACATCCCGAGGATGAACAGGGCAGCTCCTGCAGCTGATTTGAACCTCCGAAATGCTCTCTGCCGCGCCGCCATACCCGCCTCCTCTGGGCCATCTTTCCTGGCTTCACTGATAAGTCGAATGAGCGACCGCGAAATCGACAGCTCGAGGATTTTTTTAGGGAGGCATTTGCGAGGTTACGGACACTCCAGAGTTGCGACGAGGCAATAGGTGTACACTACCGTCGCCCAGGCAACGTATCCCCCACCGAGAGCCTGGCCAATCTAGGGAGAATAAAAATCATGAACAGGAAACTGTGGAGAGTTTTCGCAGGGCTGTGCGCGCTGGCGTTGTCCGCGGTCTGGGTGTTGCCGGCAGGCGCGCAGATGGCGGAGGAAAAAGAAAAGCCGCCAATGTACTCGTACGTTGCCTTTTGGAATCTTCCCCGCGCGCAGTGGGGCGAGATGGCCAAATCCGACGAGGCGAATCGGAAAATTCTGGACAAGGCCGTTTCTAGCGGAACCATTGTGGGCTATGGCAATGACGAGAATTTGGTGCATTCGCCCGACGGCCCAACCCACGACGGTTGGTGGTCGGCGATGTCCATGGCCGGGGTGCTCAACGTGCTGGACCAATTCTACAAGTCCGGCAATGCCACTAGTTCGGTCTTGTCCAGCGCCACCAAACACTGGGATAACATTACAGTGAGCCGGGATTACAACTGGCATGCGGGATCGTGGAAGGACGCGTACGCGCACGGGTCGTCCTATAAGTTAAAGGCGAGTGCGCCGGACGACGCCGTGGAAACGCTCAGCAAGAACCTGATCGTGCCGCTGATGGAAAAAATGCTCGCCGACGGCGCCATTCACGAGTACGAAATCGACACCGAGGCAATCCACACCGAAGCGCCGGGTACGTTCTGGATCTTTTATCTGGCTGCGAGCGCGGAAGGCCTGGACAAAGTCAACACAGCACTGCGGGAAACCCTAAAGTCGAACCCACTGGACGGCCCGGCATTCAGCTCCATGATCGACTTCAGCGATCACCGCGATTTTCTGGCGCGCTCCAGCGCTACCTACAAATAGGTCGCGGCGGAATTGTGGTTCGCCATGCGTTTAGCCGAGGAAAAGGCCCGCCCGAGCGGTTCGGACGGGTTTTCCTCGGAGTAAACGAACGCTTTAAGGTGGGCCATTCTATCGGAACAGAGCCGAAAGGGTTCGAAAGAACTCCGCAGGGGTTGCAATGCGCAGTGACGTCCGCTGCGCCACTGCTTTCGTGAAATGCTTCGTGTTGTGAGTCAACAACCAGTCAGGTTCGCTGCCCATCGCGGACAGGAGTACAGGAATGTCAGTTTCGTGGCGGATTAGATTTCGATTCGCACGTACCTGGTCTGGATCAGGGTAGGGAACCAATTCAGGGTTGGTCAGCTTGATCAGGCGGTGATAGTCCTCGATCAGTTGGTCTGCGTCGCGTACCGATAAACGCTCAGCATGCAGAAGAAGGTTTTCCTCCGCCTCATCGCGGACTACTTCGGCGAGCACCAGTTTGCACACCTTAGCCGCGCAAAGCGAGAGCGTGGCTTTGTCGAGTCCCCAGGGTGAGACGATTCCTCCGGTCAGGACATTCGAGTCGAGGAACAGGCGGATTCTGCGCTGCTTGGTCACTTCCCGTGCTGGCTGAAGGGACGGCGCCGAGAAGGGGGAGTTGCGCGGCCTTTTTCGTATCGTCGGGCATAGACGCGCTTCCGGGCCTCGGGGAGCGTGGCGAGAAGCTTTTCCGCGGTCAGGCCAGCGTCCGTGAGGATGGAGCTTACCTTTTGGCACAGATGCTCAAAGCGCCGTTGTTCGGGCAGAAGGATCAGGCCATCGCCTAGACGCAATACGGCGAACGGGGCGCCTGTCCCCAAGCCGAGGTCATGGCGAAACTGTTTGGGAACGGTCAACTGACCTTTTTCGCCTATCCTGGTCGTGGTCAAGTACTCGAGAGTGGGATTCTGAGTTGCCATGGCTGGTAGGAAAATCCTACCATGAGAGTTGATTGCTACCAAGCTTAATTATGGACTTCGCCTGGGAAGGCGGACCCTAAAGACGGTACATTGTGGTCGGCAATAATCAAAATCAATACAAATCTAAACGCCTGTAAATACATATAGTTGTATACTATTCATCCGAGCTCGTACAAAATGCCCGTCATTCTATGGCATAATGTCCCTAGGTGAACCAAGCTATGGAGACATCAGTTTCAGCGGCACGAAGTCTGGGGGAATATTTGCGGGAGTGGTTGGGGGCGCGGTTTGCCTCCGAATTGGAGTTGGCGGCTTTGGCGGAGCGCGGGTTGCCGCTGACGACCGTGGCCCGGATGACCCGGCATGGGCTGACGCGGGATGAGGTGCACGCGCTGGTGATTCATCGACGGACGTTCAAGCATCGCAAGAGCAGTCATCAGAAGCTGTCGCGGGAGGAATCGGACCGGGCGATTCGGACGGCGCGGATTCTGGCGCGGGCGCAGGCTACGTTTGGAGATTCCGAGGCCGCGCTCGAGTGGGTGCGGGCACCGAAAGCGCGGTTTGAGGGGAAGAGCCCGATTCAGATGATGTCGACGGAGACGGGCGGGCGCTTGGTGGAGCAGATGTTGGTGCAGATTGATGAGGGCATGTTTGCCTGATCGGACTGTGTCGGCACAGAGTGTTTCGCAAAAATTAATTCATCTTTGCAGCGTGAGCTGACAGCAGGTCCCTCCACTTCGCTTCGCTTCGAACGGGATGACAGAAATTTTCACACAAATGCATGTTCCTTTGGAGAATCAGTAATCACGCAGAGTTGGATGGACGCGGCGGGTTGCTGGCGTCGGCACGGTGGCATACGCAGGGGAGGGCCATTGTTTATCTGGCGGCGAGCCCGGCCGGGGCGCTGGTTGAGGTGTTGGTAAATCTTGAGTTGGATGCGGGGAGGTTGCCGGGCAGTTACACGATGCTGAAAGCGGAGGCGCCCGACGATATACGGGTCATGCGCGTCGAGCCGGCATCGCTGCCGGAAAATTGGGCGGGTGATTTGAGGATCTCGCGGGGGCGCGGCGATGAGTGGCTGGCGGGCCGAGAATCGGCGCTGCTCGAGGTGCCTTCGGCGATTTTGCCCGACACGTTTAATGTGTTGTTGAATCCGCATCACGAGGATGCGGGGCGAATTCAGGTACTCTGGCAGCGGGCGTATCCGTATGACCGGAGATTTTTCAAGGTGCGGAAATGAGCGCGGCATTTCACCACAGAGTCACAGAGAGACACAGACAAGACGTGGAAGTTTATTAAACAGAAACAAGTTCTGACATTTCTCTCTGTGACTCTGCGCAAGCCGGGAGTCCGCACATTAGTCTTCGGGGCCGATGGGGTAGTGGTGCTCCTGGTCGTAGAACTTGCGGTGGGGATGATCGGAGTGCGCGCCATGAACAGGTTGCTCGGCTACGGAAATTAGAGCTGCCGCATGCTTTGCGACTGCGAGTCCGGTGGTTGTGGTGTAGATCGGTTCATCGAACAAGGTCCCGGAATTGGCGGAGGCGGCGGCGAAGATGGCGAAGGCTTTGCCCCCGGAGAAGGCGCTGGCCACGTAATCTCCAACCATCACGCCAGCGAAAGTATTGGGCAGCCACGCCGGAGACATGGGGCCGGCAAGGGTGCTGGGTGTGGTCCAGGTGGTGCCGCCATCCGGAGAGGAAATAAATCCGGCGTATAGGGCGCAGGTGGAAGCGTCGCAATTGGCTGATTCGTAGAAATAATAAGCGAGCGCGAGATGGGCGCTGCTTCCAGCGGTTGCTGGTTCGACGGCCAGGCCC
>Ga0307476_10000892_pt1 | contig 20057 bp, 15 predicted proteins | sample atmos_gasesECM2C_2_FD_203314 | JGI IMG/M metagenome (GOLD analysis project Ga0307476, IMG submission 203314) | Hardwood forest soil microbial communities from Morgan-Monroe State Forest, Indiana, United States - atmos_gasesECM2C_05 | ecosystem: Environmental > Terrestrial > Soil > Temperate... | reverse complement strand
GGGAGTTGACGCTGCGGGTGCTGCGCGCGGCCCAGCAATTGCGGCTGGACGTGAAGATGGCGCCGGATCTGTTTGGGTGCGAGCCGATGCGGGAAACGGAACGGATTGGGGACATGCCTCTCATTTCTCTGCACGAAGAGCGCTTGCCGGTGGTGGGATTGTTTGTGAAGCGAGCGCTGGATGTGGCGGGAGCGGGAGTGGCGCTGATGCTGCTGGCTCCGGCGCTGGCGGCGATCGCGATTCTCGTCCGGCTGGATTCGTCCGGGCCAGTGCTGTATGCGGCGCTGCGCGCGGGCCGCAAGGGGAGACCGTTTCGCTGCTACAAGTTTCGCACCATGGTGAGAAATGCGGACGGTTTGAAGGAGGAGCTGCGGGAGCGGAATCAGAAGCAGGGACCTTTCTTCAAAATCACGGGCGATCCGCGAATCACGCGGGTGGGACGAGTGCTGCGACGCTACAGTCTGGACGAACTTCCGCAGTTATGGAACGTGCTGCGAGGAGAAATGAGCCTGGTAGGGCCTCGGCCGCATCCTCTGGATGATTTTTCGGGGTATGCGATTGAGCACTTGCCGCGGCTGGACGTGATTCCGGGGATGACGGGGCTTTGGCAGGTAACGGCGCGGCGGAATCCGTCGTTTCAAGCGGGATTGAAACTGGATATTGAGTACATCCATCGGTGGAGCTTGGGGATGGATTTCAGGATTTTGCTGAAGACGGCGGCGGTGGTGCTGCGGGGGAGCGGGGAGTGACGGCGCCGGTTTCAGTGAGGATCGGACAGCGGTGTTCGTGGGCTGGGGAGGTGGCGTGGGGCGGGATGCGGGCGGGGCTGCGTCCGGTGCAGGCGATCATTGCGGCGCCAACTGCCCTGTTTCTTGTGGCGCTGACGGCGATGCTGCTGAGGCATCCCGATGTGTCTTTTTACGAGATTGATCGGGTGGCATTTTTGTTGCTGGTGGTTGGGGTCACGGTGCGGGCGGTCGTGATGCGGCAGCGGTTGCTGGTGATGGAGCGGGCGACGTGGCCGATGATCGGGCTGACGCTTCTGGCGGTTGCGAGCGTTATTGGTCAACCGTTCGACAACCGGACGTGGTGTTTGCTGGCGGCGAAGTTTCTTGTGCCGTTCGCACTGTTTCACCTGGCTGGTCTGGTGTTTCGGGAGGAGCGGCGGTTGAGGCAGTTCGAGATTTTCGCGCTGGTTGTGCTGGCTTACCTGTGTTTCACGGCGATCGCGTTTCTGGTGGGCGCGAAGTCGTTGATCTATCCGCGCTTCATCCTGGATGAAAGTTTGGGTTACCACGTGGACCGAGCGAGGGGTCCGTTATTGCAGGCGGTGGCGAACGGGGTTTCTTTGAACATGCTTGGGGTGCTGGCATTGCATGCGTTCTTGCGAGGAAGAATACGGGGAGTGAGAGCCGCAGTGCTGCTGGCTTCCTTGCCGGTGGCAATTCTGGCGACGATGACGCGGGCGGTCTGGCTGTCGTTTGCGGTGAGCGTAGTGGTTTTGATTATTCGCGCGCACAACCGGAGGCTGCGGCGGATCTGTGTTGCAGTGACGATGGTGGGAACTTTGGGATTGCTTATCACTTTGAGTTTTGACGATCAGCGACGGGCGCTCACGGAGAGGCTGCAGGAATCTGGGCCGCTCGACTTCCGGAAGGCGGTCTACACCGGCGGCTGGCAGATGTTCCTGGAAAAGCCGATCACCGGATGGGGGATTAACCAGATGCCGGCGGAGCTGGCGCGGCATGTCAGCGGGTACAAGGAGAAGGAGCTGTATCCGCACAATACTTATCTGGAGTTGCTGGTGGAGCATGGCGTTTTCGGTCTAGCGCTCTATGGGTGGCTGATGTGGGAGATTCTGCGGTTGGGGCGCGGACTAGTGCCGCGGGCTGAACGTGAGGGCTTTCTGAATCAGCAGTTTTATGGCGTGTGGCCGGTGCTGCTCGGCATCTATTGGGTGAACGCCGCCCTTGTTGTGATGAATTATCAGTTCGTGAACGGGCTTCTGTTTGCGATGGCGGGAATGCTGGCGGCGCAGCGACGGCGGGCTCGTTGCGATCTGGAGCGCGATGCGGCGTCGATGAGAGCAGTGGGCGTGTCTGCCGTGTGAGTCCAATCCGATTTGACTCTTCCCAATTCTTAACTGTGCGGGTTGTCATTCTGAAACCCCATCCTGTAAACCCATGCTGCAACTCCTGATTCTGTGTTGACCGTCGCTTATCTCGCTAATCAGTTCCCCGCCGCTGTAGAGCCCTATGTGGGCGAGGAGATCCAGGAGCTGCGGCGGCGAGGTGTTCAAGTTATTGCGGGCAGCGTGCGCCGGCCGGAAGCAGGGCCGAGCGTAGCTGCGAGTGCAGATTTGGAAACGGAGATTCTCTGCCTGCAACCGGTTCGCGTGCCGACTCTGCTGCGAGCGCTGGGTCTTGTCGTGAGGCGCTGGAGAAAAATCTCCGACTTGGTGGCGCGAGTCCTACTGCGGGGAAAGGAATCGCCAAAACGTCGACTGAAAGCGCTGTTGCACACCTGGCTGGGGGCGTATTACGCCGTGCTGCTCGAGGGACGTGGAGTTAAGCATGTCCACGTGCATCACGGCTATTTTGGGTCGTGGATCGGGATGGCAGCGGCGCGGTTGCTGGGGGTGAGTTTCAGCATGACGCTGCATGGATCTGATCTGCTGGTGAACGGGGCCTATCTCGACACGAAGCTGAAGAACTGCAGGTTCTGCATGACTGTTTCCGAGTACAACCGCCGGTACATTCTGGAACATTTTCCGGCAATCCGAGCCAGCAGGATCATGGTCTCGCGGCTGGGCGTGGATGTGCCGGGGCGCGCGGAAGCTCGGAGGGTCGCTCGCGGTACGCGCCGCACTTTCACTTTGCTGGCTGTGGGACGGCTGCACGCGGTGAAGGATCACGCATTTCTGATTCGCGCCTGTGCCCGGCTGCGGGATGGGGGACTCGATTTTGAGTGCGTGATTGCGGGGGAAGGGCCAGAGCGGCAACACCTGGAGTTCCTGATCCGAAAAAACCGACTGCAAGACCAGATCACGCTGCCCGGCCACGTTACCGAGCTGGATGCACTTTACGGACGCGCCGATGTGGTTGTACTTACCAGCCGCAGCGAAGGCATTCCGCTGGTGCTGATGGAAGCGATGACGCGGGGCAGAATCGTGCTCGCACCGGCGATCACGGGGATCCCGGAAATCGTGATTCCAGGAAAAACGGGTTTTCTGTACGCGCCCGGAGCGTTGCAGGATTTCGTGGCAAAGATTCTTTTCCTGGAAAAGTTGATGTGCCGGGAGGATCGCAACGCGGTGAGCCGGCTGGATTGGATCCGCCACGCGGCGCAGGTGCAAGTACTTCACAACTTCAGCCGCACGAAGAACCTCAGTCATTTTGGCGACCGGTTTGTACAGCTGGTCGCGATCCCAGAGCTCGTAATTCAGGATTGGAGCCCTCCTCATGAGGATTTTGTTTTGCAACAAATATAACTATGCATTCAGCGGGACCGAGGTCTACCTGTTTGAAGCTATGGAACTGCTGCGTTCGAAAGGGCATGAGGTGGCGCTGTTTTCGATGGCCGATCCTCGAGGCAGTCCGACTCTTTACGACCGCCATTTCGTACCGAGCATTGAGTTCAAGGGGCAGGACGGATGGTTTCGCAAAGTTGGGCTGGCGGGGCGGGCAATTTATTCGCTTGAGGCACGGCGACGGATTCGGGGGATGATCGCGGACTTCCGACCGGATGTGGCTCATGTGCGGAACATCTATCACCATCTTTCGCCGTCGATTTTGTGGGAGTTGAAGGCGCAGAAGGTTCCAGTTGTTTATCACCTGAACGATTTCAAGGTGCTGTGTGCGAGCTACAACCTGGTGTTGCGCGGAGAAGCCTGCGAGGCCTGCAAGGGCGGGGAATTCTGGCATGCGCTGAAGGAGAAATGCTATCCGGGGTGGGGCGTGCGGCTGACGTTGGTGGCGGAGGCTTACATCCACAAATGGCTGGGCACGTATCGGAAATGCGTGGACTGCTTCCTCGCACCCAGCCAATTTGTCCGAGACAAGTTCGTCGAGCATGGGTGGGATCCGGCCGCGTTCGAAGTGCTTTCTCACTTCCAGCCGGTCAAGGCGGTGGCGGAGCGGAGGGCGGAGGACGCTCCGCTGCTTTATTTCGGGAGGTTGTCGGCGGAAAAAGGTGTGGACGACTTACTACGGGCCATGCAGCACCTGCCGAATCTTCGTCTGATTGTTGCGGGAGACGGACCGGAGCGCGGCAGATTGGAGGAGATAGCTGCGGAGTTGAGATTAGCTAACGTCGAGTTTGCGGGCCACATTCAGGGAGCGGAATTGGAGCGCGCGATTGCCAGATCGCGCTTCACCGTGCTGCCGTCCCACGCATATGAAACGTTGGGCAAGACGATTCTGGAGTCTTATGCGGAGGCACGGGCCGTGGTGGCCACCGACCTGGGATCACGGCGGGAACTGGTTCAGGCGGGAAAGACTGGACTTTTGTACAGGACGGGCGATGTGGAACAGCTGGCATCAGCTATACGGTTTCTCAGCTCGCAGCCCGAACTGGCTGACAAAATGGGGCGCGCAGGATGGGAACTGGTGCAGGAGCGGTACACGCCGGAGGCTCATTACGAGGCACTGATTGGTTTGTATGAGCGCGTGGTTGACCGAAGAAAGCAATCGGCAGACGCGCCGAGACACAGAAGGACTCGAAGAACCCTGGTGGCAGCAACCGCTCGAAAAGGGATTCCGCAAGGAAATCGAGGGGGCTTCGTTCCCTTGCAGCGCCTTGTCTTCGACCCTGCCTTGCTCGATCCCGTCGACGTTCCTCCCGAGGAGTTTCGGAAACGGATGCTTCGCGTCGCCTTTATTGGGGGGCGAGGTGTGGTTTCAAAATACAGTGGCATTGAAACCTATTATGAAGAGGTTGGAAAAAGATTGACTGGGATGGGGCACCAGGTGACCGCATATTGCCGGACCTACTTCACCCCACCGGGGGGACAGACCGACGGCATACGGGTGGTGCGGCTGCCGACGATTCGGTCGAAGCACCTGGAAACGCTGGTGCATACGTTTCTCAGCACGCTCCATGTTCTGATTCAGCCTTGTGATGTGGTGCATTACCACGCGCTGGGGCCGGCGCTGTTCTCGTTTATTCCGCGTCTGGCGGGGAAGAAAACCATAGTCACGGTGCAGGGTCTCGACTGGCAACGCAAGAAATGGGGGCGCATCGCCGCGGCGGTTTTGCGACTGGGGGAGCGGGCGGCCGTGAGTTTGCCGAGCCACACCATGGTGGTCTCGCGGGCGTTGCAGAGGCATTACCAGGGCGGTTATGGAGCGAAGACTACTTACGTGCCGAATGGCGGTGTGCTGCGGGAGTGGCGAGTACCTGACAAGATTTTCGATTGGGGGCTGGAGCCGGGGAGATACATTCTGTTTCTTGGGAGGTTCTCTCCGGAGAAAGGTTGCCATCTGCTGGTGGAAGCGTATGAAAGGTTGGACACCGACGTTAAGCTCGTGATGGCAGGGGCGTCGAGCTACTGCGACGAGTATTCGCGCCGTTTGCAGTCCCACGCGGGTGAGCGGATCAAGATGCTGGACTGGGTTTCGGGTGAAGCCCTCGATGAGTTGCTGACCAACGCCATGGTGTTCGTGCTACCTTCCGATCTGGAAGGATTGTCGTTGGCGCTGCTGGATGCGATGGGTGCCGGGCTTTGTGTGCTCAGCAGCGACGTCGCAGAGAATCGGGAAGCCGTGGATGATGCGGGATTCACGTTCCGGCGGGGAGACGCCCTGGACCTGGCGGACCGGCTGCGATTTCTGATTGCGAATCCGGCGGTGCGCGAGGCTGCGGGACAGGCCGCGAAACGCCGCATTCGCGAACATTATCAGTGGGCGCAGATCGCGGCGGAAATCGAGCGAGTGTATTTCGAGATGCTGGATTGGGAGTTGGCCGAGACTGGGGCCCGGAGACCGATTGGGCGCGTGGCTGCTGCGGCGGGACAGCGGAAGGCGGGATAAGGCATGCGGCTTGTAGTCGGAGCGAAATGACTTAGCTCGAACAAACCGAGTGCACCAACAAGAGGACGGGGTGAATCCCGTCCTTTTTGTTTACAATTGGGATTCGTTCGCGGACTTACTGTGTGGCGAGCGGTCGCGTGCGGTTGAAATCGAGATCAAGTTCCACGATATGGAAAACACGATCCTGGTCACTGGCGGAGCAGGTTTTATCGGATCCAATTTCATCCTGCAGCGGATGGAAGAGGATTCGGCCGCCGTCGTAAACCTGGACAAGCTCACATACGCCGGCAATCTGCGCAACCTGGAAAGCATTGCAAACCAGCGGCGGTATGAGTTTGTGCACGGTGATATTGCGGACCGAAGTTTGGTGCGGGGGCTGCTGGAACGGCGCGCGCCGCGGGCGATCGTACATTTTGCCGCCGAGAGCCACGTCGATCGGTCGATCCGGGGGCCGGATGATTTCATCCGAACAAATGCGGATGGGACTTTTGCGCTGCTCGAAGAAGTACGGGCGTATTGGGGTGGGTTGGTCGGCGAGCGGGAGAAACTCGACTTCCGATTTTTGCATGTCTCCACGGATGAAGTGTATGGATCGCTAGGGCCTGAGGATGCTGCTTTCTCGGAGACGACTGCGTATGCGCCCAATAGTCCGTATGCTGCGTCGAAAGCAGCTTCGGACCATTTTGTTCGGGCCTACCATCACACCTACGGGTTGCCGGTGCTGACTACGAATTGCTCGAATAATTATGGGCGATTTCAGTTCCCGGAGAAATTGATACCTCTCGTGATCCTGAATGCGCGTGATGGGAAGCCGCTGCCGGTTTATGGAGACGGGCAGAATGTCCGCGACTGGCTTTATGTGGAGGACCACTGCTCGGCGATTGCGCGAGTGCTCGATCGAGGGCGAGTCGGGCAGACGTACAACATTGGCGGCTGGAATGAGAAGCGGAACCTCGAGATCGTGGAGACGATCTGTGACATTGTGGATGAGATGACGGGGAGCCGCGGAGAACCGCGCCGCGGGTTGATTACATTTGTGAAGGATCGTCCAGGACACGACCGGCGTTACGCTATGGACGCAACGAAGATCGAGCGGGAGCTGGGTTGGCGTCCGCTGGAAACATTTGAGAGCGGGATTCGCAAGACGGTGCGCTGGTATCTGGAGAATTCGGAGTGGGTGCGCGATGTGACCAGCGGGGGATACCGGCAGTGGATCGAGACGCACTACTCTTCTTGAATCCGGGTGTGGAATCGTGATCCCAGCTAGTAGAAGAATCTATTTATGATGCAAGCCGTGAGTACGAATTATAAGGGAATTATTCTGGCGGGAGGGTCGGGGACACGCCTGTATCCGGTGACGCATGCCATGGGGAAGAGCCTGCTCCCGGTTTACAACAAACCCATGATTTATTACCCGCTGTGCACGCTGATGCTGGCGGGGATTCGCGACATTCTTCTTATTACTACTCCGGAAGACTTGCTCAAGTTTCAGACGCTGCTGGGGGATGGGAGCCAGTTTGGAATCCGGTTGCACTACAAGGTCCAGCCCAAGCCGGAAGGCATCGCGCAGGCTTTCCTGGTGGGGGAGGAATTTGTTGGGGGCAGCGCTTGCGCTCTGGTTCTCGGTGACAATATTTTTTATGGACACGATTTGGCGAAGGACTTGCGCGAAGCTGCGAGCAAGGCGCGGGGGGCACGCGTCTTTGCTTATCCGGTGCACGATCCGGAGCGGTATGGAGTTGTGGAGTTCGACGGATCCGGACGGGCTCTCAGTATTGAGGAGAAGCCCAGGCAACCCAAGTCGCGCTACGCCGTGACCGGACTTTATTTTTATGATGATCAGGTGGTGAAGGTCGCAAAGTCACTGAAGCCGAGCGCGCGGGGCGAGTTGGAGATCACTGACGTGAACAAGGTGTACCTGGAGCGCGGGCAGTTGGAAGTGGTGGTGATGGGACGAGGCATGGCCTGGCTGGATACGGGCACGCATGAGTCGTTGATGGACGCGTCGCTCTATATTCAGGCTATCGAGAAAAGACAGGGGCTGATGGTGGCTTGCCCTGAAGAGATTGCCCTGCGCTCGGGATACATCACAGCAGAGAAGGTGGAAAGAATTGGCAACTCGATGAAGAACAATAGTTATGGCGCATACCTGCTGCAACTCTTGCGGGAGAAGGTATTCTGATGGATGCGGTTCGGGCGATTGGCTCTGTGATGGACGCACTCAAAACAATTCCGACTTCGTTGCCTGGCGTATTCGCACTGGAGCCACGCGTCTTCGGAGATGAACGCGGCTTTTTTTTTGAGAGCTATAACCGCCGAATCATGGCGGAGGTGGGAGTTCTTGAGGAATTTGTGCAGGACAATCATTCCTGCTCATCGCGAAATGTTTTGCGAGGACTGCATTATCAGCTAAAGCATCCACAGGGGAAACTGGTGCGCGTGGTCGATGGGGAAATTCTGGACGTGGCGGTGGATATGCGGCGGAGTTCTCCGACTTTTGGGCGGTGGGAAGCGGTGCGGTTGTCGGGCGAGAATAAGCGCATGTTGTGGATTCCTGCAGGTTTCGCGCATGGCTTCCGAGTGCTTTCGGAAAAGGCTCACGTACTTTACAAGGCGACGGATTTCTACTCACCGGAACATGAACGGACCCTCGCCTGGAATGATCCCCAACTCAAAATCAACTGGGAACTGGACGGCGAACCAATCGTGTCGGCGAAAGACCGGCGCGGTGTCGCGTTCCACGACGCTGAAAGTTTCGATTAAACCCTGATGCGAGTCACACTTTTCGGCGCCTCCGGATTATTGGGCAAGGCGCTCATGCACGAGTGGAGCGGAGATACCGTGACTGGACTCACCTCGCACGCGGCAGACATCCGCGATGCGAAGCGGGTGCAGAACGTTGTGCAGGAAACGAATCCGGAGTGGATCGTGTTGGCTGCAGCTTATACCGATGTGGATGGATGTGAAGGCAATCCGGATCTGGCTTTTGCGGTGAACCGCGACGGAGCGGTGAATGTTGCGGTGGCGGCGAAGAAGGTTGGAGCGCGGCTGGTGTTTCTGAGCTCCGACTACGTCTTCGACGGCACGAAGACCACGCCCTATGAGATTGACGATGCCCGGAATCCGCACAGCGTGTACGGAAGAACCAAGGCTGAGGCAGAGATCAAGTTGCTGGCATTGATGCCGGAGTGCTGCATCGCCAGAACGTCGTGGTTGTTTGGAATTGGCGGAAAATGTTTTCCGGCTACGATTTTGAAGTTGGCGGCGAGCCGTCCGGCGCTTGATGTGGTGAACGATCAGCGCGGTTGTCCGACATATTCGGTCGATCTGGCGCGGGCGATTGTTCAATTGTGCCGGAAGGATGCGAGTGGAATTGTGCATGTTACCAACGCAGGCGATTGCACCTGGTTTGAGTTTGCGCAGGACATTATCAGCGGCGCGGGGCTTGCGACCGTTGTGCGTCCGGTGAGCAGCCAGCAGATGGCGCGACCTGCGCCTCGACCTTCTTACTCGGTGTTGTCAGCGACTCGTTTGCGGGCACTCGGAATTGAAATGCCTTCCTGGCGCAACGCCTTGCGCCGCTACCTCGAAGAGCGCGCGAAGCCGATTCGCTAGACGTCAATTCGCCCGGCCAGAGATTGCTTCGTTTCCGACGGCCCTGCTAGGATTGCCGAGTCCCGCCTGGAGCTTTCGTGAAATTAATCCAGAACTACATTGATGGCCGGTTCGTGTCTGGGAAGCAGGAGTTCACGGATGTGAATCCCGCGGATGGGACCGTGATTGCACAGGTCACCGAAGCGGACGAGGCGCAAGTGGACGAGGCAGTGCACGCCGCTCGGCGTGCATTGGGCGGAGAATGGGGACGGCTCGGGGTCCGCGAACGGGCGGCGCGATTGCACCGGGTCGCGGACGCGATTGAGAAACGGTTTGACTGTTTCGTTCAGGCCGAAGTTGCGGACACAGGCAAGCCGGTTTCTCTGGCTTCGAAGCTTGACGTCCCTCGGGCAGCTGCGAATTTCCGTGTGTTTGCCGACCTGGTGAGAATGTCTGGGTTGGAATGCTTTCAGACAGAAACTCCGGACGGAACGAACGCTCTGAATTATGCGGTGCGCAAGCCTTTGGGCGTGGTTGGCGTGATTACACCGTGGAACCTTCCGCTGCTTCTGCTCACCTGGAAAGTTGCGCCTGCGCTGGCTTGCGGCAATGCCGTGGTAGTGAAGCCCTCCGAAGAAACTCCGGCTACCGCTGCGCTTCTTGCCGAGGCGATGCAGGACGCAGGGATTCCGAACGGAGTTTATAACGTCGTGCATGGCTTCGGACCGGGGTCCGCGGGAGAGTTCTTGACTCGACACTCCGAGGTGGACGCGGTTACGTTTACCGGGGAATCGAAAACCGGGGCAGCCATCATGAAAGCGGTGGCATCGACGGTGAAGCCGGTCTCGTTTGAGCTGGGGGGAAAGAACGCGGCGATCGTATTCGCAGATTGCAATTTCGATGAGGCCGTGAACGGGTTAGCTGAGGCCGTGTTCCTTAATACAGGGCAGGTGTGTTTGTGCGCTGAGCGGGTTTATGTGGAGCGAAAAGTTTTCGGGGCGTTTGTGGATGCGCTGAAACAGAAGGCGGAGAGTCTGCATGCGGGCTGGCCGCTCGACGCAGCAACTGATTTGGGGCCGCTGATATCGGCGCAACATCGAGACAAAGTTCTTTCTTATTACGATCTGGCCGAGAAAGAAGGTGCGACGGTTATCACGGGCGGAGGAGTTCCAAGATTTGGCGATAATCGCGACCGCGGTTTCTATGTGCAGCCAACCATCTATACTGGACTGCCGGAATCGGCACGGTGCGTGAAGGAGGAAATCTTTGGGCCGGTGTGTCACATTGCGCCGTTCGATTCGGAAGAACAGGCGGTCGCAATGGCTAATGAGACGAAGTACGGACTTGCGGCGTCGATCTGGACCACGAACCTGAAGCGCGGTCATCGTGTGGCACAGCAGATGAATGTGGGCATCACCTGGGTGAATTGCTGGTTCTTGCGTGACTTGCGAACGCCGTTTGGTGGAGCGGGACTTTCCGGGATCGGCCGCGAAGGCGGGATGCACTCATTGAATTTCTACTCCGAACTGAACAACGTTTGCATTCGGCTGTGATCTTTGGGTTGGCTGGAAATAACTGAAGATGAGCGCAACGGAGAGCAAAGTCGTGGAGGGAAAGGCGACGCCGCGCGGCAAGTATCCGCATGTGAAGCGGGCCGGGGACTTTCTGTTTGTGTCTGGAACCAGCGCGCGGCGTGCGGACAACACAATTGCCGGCGCTGAAGTTGACTCGTTGGGCACGGCGCGGCTCGACATTCGAATGCAAACACGCGCGGTGATCGAAAATATCCAGGACATCCTGCACAGTGCGGGGGCACAACTACAAGATGTCGTGGAGATTTCTACTTACCTGGTGAACATGAACGATTTTGGCGGATACAACGAAGTGTATGGGGAATTTTTCGGATACGATGGTCCGGCAAGAACGACCGTGGCGGTGCATCAGTTGCCGCATCCGCACTTGCTGATCGAGATCACGGCGAGGGCCTACAAGCCCGCGAAATAGGAGGCGCGATGGCATCCATCAAGAATCTGAAGGCGTTCAACTTTCAGGGCTGGATTGAAGAGAACAAAGAGAAGCTCAAGCCTCCGGTGGGAAACGCGCAGGTGTGGGAAGACGGCGAGATGATGGTGACCGTGGTGGGCGGCCCGAACCAGCGGCGCGATTATCACGATGATCCGACTGAGGAATTCTTCTATCAGTTGAAGGGCAATATTTCTCTTCGGCTTATGGAGACACCGGGGAAGCCGCCTTTGGAAGTGCCGATCAAAGAGGGCGAGATTTTTCTTCTGCCCAAACACATGCGGCATTCGCCGCAGCGGCCGGCTAATACCATCGGGGTGGTGGTTGAGGTGCCGCGTCCTGAGGGCTCTCTGGATGCGTTCGAGTGGTACTGCCCAAGTTGCCATCAGTTGATCTATCGCGCGGAAGTGAGGCTGAAGAGCATTGTGAAAGACCTGCCGCCTCTGTTTGAGCAATTTTATTCGAACGAGGAGCGGCGCAAATGCAAGCATTGCGGCACGATCCATCCGGGCAAATGAAGCATGCCAGTCATCGACATTCATAATCATTTTTTTCCCAGTTCATGGCCGGACTTGTCGGCGCGCTACGGCACGCCGAACTGGCCTTGGATCAAACACACCGAGCCGGGGCAAGCAGACATTATGGTGGGGGACCGATTCTTCCGGCATATTTATTCGGCGTGCTGGGATCCAGAAGTGCGGCTGCGGGAAATGGATCGGGACGGGGTTGACGTGCAGGTTATGTCAGCCACGCCAGTGCTTTTTGCGTATGAGCGTCCCGTGGAACATGCGCTGGATTGTGCGCGATTGTTCAACGATGCGGCGCTGGAGCTTTGCAGCCGCGGAAAAGGCAGGTTGAAAGCGTTTTGTCAGGTGCCTTTGCAAGATACTGATGCGGCTTGCAAGGAACTTAGCCGATGCATGCGCGCCGGACACCTGGGCGTGCAGATTGGCAACCATATTGAAGACAAGAATCTGGACGATCCTGGCGTTGTGAGTTTTCTGCAGCATTGCGCGGATGAGGGCGCGGCCGTGCTGGTGCATCCCTGGGAGATGTTTGGGCGCGAGCGGATGCCGAAATATATGATGCCGTGGACGGTCGGGATGCCGGCGGAGACGCAGTTGTCGGTGGTCGCGATGATTTTGAGTGGAGCGTTTGACCGGCTGCCGGCCACGCTCCGAATTTGTTTCGCGCACGGCGGCGGGAGTTTTGCGTTTTTGCTGGGGCGGCTGGAAAATGCGTGGCATCATCATCCGGTGGCTCGGGGGGAGAGTGAACATCCACCCAGCTATTATCTCAACCGCTTTTATGCAGACTCGGCTGTGTTCGATCAACGGTCGCTGCAGTTTTTGGTGGGGACGATGGGAGCGGATCGGGTGATGCTGGGATCGGATTATCCTTTTCCGCTGGGAGAGGAACGAGTTGGGTCACTGATCCGCCAGAGTAATTTACCGCCGGAGGGTAAGGCTAAGCTTCTGGGCGGGAATGCGGCGCGGTTCCTGGGGATTGAGGACGCGCAGGAGGCTGGGGATACGAAGCCGGGCCTGGCTGCCGGCCCATCTCCGCTCGCGCCCGAGCCTGGAAAGCTTACGTACAGCTCGTATCTGAAAGTTCCGGAACTGTTGGAATTGCAGCAGCCGCAATCTGTCCCGCCGCACCATGATGAATTGCTGTTTATTCTTGTGCACCAGACCTACGAATTGTGGTTCAAGGAATTGCTGCATGATCTGGATGCCGTAGTAGCTAATTTGCAGCAGGCGGGCGCGGCGCCCCAATCGCATGATGAAGTTTATGAAGCGGCGCGGTTGCTGCGGCGTTGTACCGAGATCACGCGAGTGCTGGTGGAGCAGTTTACGATTTTGGAAACGATGCTGCCCACACATTTTCTGGCGTTTCGCGGGCTGCTGGAACCTGCCAGCGGATTTCAGTCAGAGCAGTTTCGGGAAATTGAATTTCTTTGCGGCTTGAAGGACGAGAAAATGCTTCGCTATCACCGGCCCACGGCAGAGGCTTACGCGAGTCTGAAGCGCCGGTTGGAGGAACCTTCACTGCGCGACGTATTTTTCGGGGCTTTGCAGGCGATGGGGAAATTGGCGCCGGCTGGCGAAGGCGCAACCGAGCGGGAGCGGTTCGAAGCGCGGGCGCGCGCGGTCCACGAACTCTACAAGGATGAACATCATCACCGCGACTGGATCGATGTGTGCGAACGGCTGACGGAGTTTGACGAACTGGTGGTGAGCTGGCGGTTGCGCCACATTCAGTTGGTCGAGCGAATTATAGGGATTCGCATGGGGACCGGGGGAAGTACGGGAGCGTCTTACCTGAAGCTCACGCTCGACAAGAAATTTTTCCCTGAACTGTGGGAGGCGAGGACTTTGCTGACCGAATGAAGCGTTTTTTCCTCAGCTTCAGTCGCCGCAACGTTGGTCGGTCGAATTTCTCAGATGAAGGCCACTCCGGAAAAAATCAAACTGATCGGCGCCGGACTTAATGGTCCGCTTTTGGCGATTCTTCTTGCGCAGCGGGGGTTCGGGGTTGAGATTTTTGAGCGGCGCCCAGACATGCGGCGCGTGCGCATGAGTGCCGGGCGGTCGATTAATCTTGCGCTCTCGACCCGTGGCATTCATGCGTTGCAGCAAGCCGGACTGTGGGAGCGGATGCGGAGCATCATTATCCCGATGAAGGGACGGATGATGCATTCGATGGCTGGGGAACTTACCTTCCAACCCTATGGGAAGAACGAGGCTGAGGTCATCCACTCGATTTCACGGGCGGAGCTGAACATCGCGCTCATGAATGCTGCAGAAGAACAAGGAGCAACCATTCATTTCAATCAGCGCTGCGTGGGATATGACCTGAAGACCGGCGCAATACGACTGCGCAATGAGGAGACGGGCGAAGATGCGATTCGCGAGACAGGAGTTGTGATCGGGTGCGATGGTTCGGCGTCGTCGATTCGAACGGAGATGTTTAAGCTGAGCCGGTTTAATTTTTCGCAACAATATCTCGACTATGGGTACAAGGAGTTGACGATTCCTGCCGGCTCCGACGGAAAGCATCTGCTGGAGACTCACGCGCTGCACATCTGGCCGCGTGGTAACTACATGCTGATTGCGTTGCCCAACATCGATGGGACGTTTGCGTGCATTTTGTTTCTGCCGTTTGAGAGCGCGGACGGCTTTGCCGGTTTGACCACGCGGGCAGAGCTGATGCAGTTTTTCGAGTCTCGTTTTCCGGATGCAGTTTCGCTGATGCCGCAACTGGCCGACAATTACTTCACAAATCCGACAGGGGCGATGGTTACCATCAAGTGCGCCCCGTGGCATGTGCAAGGAAGAGCATTGCTGCTTGGGGATGCGGTTCATGCGATCGTTCCATTCTTTGGGCAGGGGATCAACTGCGGATTTGAAGACTGTACTTGTCTGGTCGAACTGCTTGATCGGCATGGCGCGGACTGGGCGCGAGTTTCCCGCGAGTTCGAGAAGGAGCGCAAGGTGAATACCGATGCCATCGCGGACATGGCGATTGAGAATTTTACGGAGATGAGAGATCGGGTTGCGGACTCGCGGTTTTTGTTTCGAAAGAAGGTGGAGCTGGCGCTGGAAGCAAAATATCCTCAGCTCTTCGTGCCGAAGTATGCCATGGTGACTTTTCATCGCATTCCCTATTCCGTGGCCCTATCTCGAGGCGCAGTTCAGGACCGAATACTGGAGGAACTGTGTGAATCCATTGATCGAATTGAGGATCTTGACTGGGAAAAAGCGGACCGACTGATTCGGCGCGATCTTACTCCCCTGGAGCTGAGACCGTGACCGACGCGCCATTTCAGTCGGGCGAAGATTTTGCGATTGCGATGGATGACCGCGATCCTCTGAAGGAATTCCGCGGACGCTTCTTATTTCCCAAGGCAGAGGGTGGGGATTGCGTTTATCTGTGCGGCCACTCGCTCGGGCTGCAGCCGAAGACCGCGGCAGCTTACGTTGAGGAGGAATTGAAAGAGTGGGCGCGGCTTGGCGTAGAGGGTCACTTTCAGGCGAAGAATCCGTGGATGCCTTACCACAGGCTGCTTGCGAAGCAGACGGCAGAATTGGTCGGAGCCGAGCCACGCGAAGTTGTGGTGATGAATTCGCTTACCATAAACCTTCACCTGATGATGGTATCGTTTTATCGTCCGACGAGGGAGAGACACAAGATTGTTGTGGAGCGCGGAGCGTTTCCATCGGACCAGTATGCGGTGAAGTCCCAGATTCGTTTTCATGGTTTGGATCCTGCGACTTCGCTTATTGAGCTGACCCCGCGAGCGGACGAGGCCTGCCTTCGCGATGAAGACATTGAGGAGTTGATCGAGCGCGAGGCGGATACCATCGCTGTGATTCTACTGGGTGGAGTCAATTATCAGACCGGTCAGGCATTTGATATGGAGGGCATCACGAGATTGGGACGGGCGCGGGGATGTGTGGTTGGTCTTGATCTGGCGCACGCCGCCGGCAATTTGCCGTTGAAACTTCATGAGTGGGGCCCGGATTTTGCTGTGTGGTGCAGCTATAAATACCTGAATGGCGGGCCGGGATGTGTTGCCGGCTGTTTTGTTCATGAGCGACATGCGCGCGCGTGGGATGTGCCTCGCTTTGCGGGCTGGTGGGGCCATGACGAGCAGTCGCGGTTCGAGATGGGGCCTGACTTTCAGGCGATGTCAGGCGCCGAGGGGTGGCAGTTAAGCAATCCGTCGATTGTGAGCCTGGCGGTGCTGCGAGCCTCAATGGATATTTTCCACGAAGCTGGGATGGAGCGCTTACGGGCCAAGAGCATCTCGCTGACCGGCTATCTGGAATTCCTGCTGAATCAGCTTCTTCTGAAGCAGAATGTCTCGCAGAAATTCTCCATCATCACGCCGATTGAGCCGGACCGGCGGGGCGCACAAATCTCGATTCGAATCCACCAGAAAGGGCGGGCGTTGTGCGAACGGCTAGCCTGGGAAGGCGTTGTGGGGGACTGGCGGGAGCCGGATATTTTCCGGGTTGCACCGGTGCCGCTTTACAACTCCTATCATGATGTTTCCCGCTTTGTCCGCCGATTCGCAGCCGCGATTGGATAGAAGGCGGGCACGTTCGGACCCGTCGGCGCGGTTACTTCAGTAACACCCATACCCTCCCAGACCCACCATACACTCTTACTGTGGGTCTCATTCCTGTGCGAAAACCCGGCAGGTGGACGGGAATCGTGTGCGCGGTGGTGTGCGTTCACGTGCTCGTGTCTGTGCTGGCTCCACGCAGTATTGGACTGACCGCTTTCGGCGATCTGACGCAGTGTGTTCTGCTTTTTTGCGGGACGCTGTCCATCCTCTCGAACCTCAAAACCAGCTACAACAAGGCCAAGCTTTTCTGGGCGCTCATGGCGATGGGCTGCGGGATGTGGCTCTGCGCGCAGGTTCTGTGGACTTACTTCGAAGTCTTCTTGCGCCAGGAGGTACCGAACCCGTTCGTCGGAGACGTGATCCTGTTCCTCCACGTGGTTCCTATGATGGCGGCCCTGGTGGTGCAACCGCACATTCAGCGGAATGAGCATTCCCTGCGGCTGGTGTCGCTGGATTTTTTTCTGCTGCTCACGTGGTGGCTTTATCTTTATCTGTTTATCGTGATCCCGTGGCAGTACGTTTCGCCGAACGAAGCGGTGTATGGTCACAGCTTCGACGTGCTCTACGCATGCGAACAGATCGTTCTGATGATAGGGGTAGGCCTGGTTTGGAAGCGCAGCGACGGGTCATGGCGGCTGATCTACAGGGAGCTTTTCATAGCGGCTTGCTTCTACAGCGTGGGCTCCATTCTCGCCGGAGTCGCGATCGACTATCACTTGTACTACACGGGCAGTCTTTACGATGTTCCGTTGGTGGCTGCCATGGCATGGTTCGCATCGGTGGGGTTCCAGGCACGGGGAGCTTCGTCCGACGGGCCCACCAACCAGGAATCTCGCCCCAACCACAGCATGTGGACGGCACGGTTGGCGATGATCGCTGTCTTCTCTACGCCGCTCATGGTGGCATGGGCGGAATATGGGGGAGGGTCGCCACCGAGGGTGCGCTCCTACAGGCTGTTCCTGACGGTGGCGGCGATGGTATTCATGGGCGCGCTGGTGTTCATTAAGCAGCACTGTATGGACCGCGAGCTGCTCCACTTGCTGCGTTTGTCGCGAGAAAATCTGGATGAGACGTGCAAGCTGAAGGACGAGTTGGAGAGCAAGGAACAATCACTGCGGTGGCATAGTCTGGAACTGCAACGCAAGAATCTTGAGCTTCAGGAAATCTCTTTTACGGATCCGTTGACCGGAGTGTGGAACCGACGCTATCTCGAGGAAATTCTTACGGCCGAAGCCGGGCAGGTTCTGCGAAATTATGAGAGGGCGCGCGGCAGTGACATTCGCAAGCTGGATCACCGGGATCTGATCTTCATCATGGTCGATATGGACTTCTTCAAAGAAGTGAACGATCTTTATGGTCATCCTGCAGGCGATCGCTTGCTGCAGCGAGTGGCAGAGCGCCTGAGCCGGGTGGTGCGCAAGTCGGATGTGCTGGTTCGTTGGGGAGGGGAAGAATTTCTCATCATGTCGCGGTCGGCGGATCCCTCCGGTACGCCTGCCTTCTGCGAAAGAGTTTTGGAGGTTATGGCGGCAGAGGCATTTGATCTTGGGCACGGGGTTCGAGTGCGGAAGACCTGCTCGGTGGGATGGGCGCCTTTCCCCTGGAGTCGCACCGCATATGACGCGGTTTGCGCGGAAGAAATGATTGAACTCGCGGACACTGCCTTATACCGCGCGAAAGCTGGGGGGCGGAATCAGGGAGTAGGGATTCTGCCGAGTGAGGGTGCAGCATCGACTCCACAAGCGATCACGCTGGAGGCTCTGCAAAACGACACCAGTGTTCTGACGCGTACAGTAAGAGTGCAAAATCCCGAAGGCAGAGCCCATGCTGTGGCCGAGGATGTGATGTCCGGCGAACCACGCGACATCTAGATTTCACCGGCTGTCTGCTTTTATCCAACAACATGCACCGGTCTGAAACCGGGCGGTTGCCGCCCGCCTGCGTGTTGGTTGCAAAGGCTTGCCTGCCGCTTGACCTCTGACGCTGTGTTGAATAGAGTGAGAAGCCGCCTTTCAGGGATGCAAGTGTTCCACAGGACGAAGCAGGCAGCGAGTCGGGAATAAAATTGTATGAGGTACATTTGACGATGAATGCGAAAGCTCCTTCCCGCAAGACCGGTCTGCGCCAGAAGGCGCAACTCATGTCGGCATCAGAAATCGAGCGGACGCTGGTCCGCCTGGCGTATGAGATCGTCGAGAAAAACGGCGGCGTCGAGGGGTTGGGATTGGTGGGGATTCGCCGGCGGGGCGTCCCCATCGCGGAACGGCTGGGCAAGATCATTACGCGCATCGAGAATGCCAAAGTTCCGGTCGGAACGCTGGACATCACTTTCTATCGCGACGATCTTTCAACCCTTGGGCCGAAGCCGGTGGTGCAGGAAAAAGAAATCGGCTTCTCGATTGAGGACAAGAATATTGTTCTGGTCGACGATGTTCTTTTCACCGGACGCACGACGCGGGCCGCGCTGGACGCGCTGTTTTCGCACGGCAGACCGCGACGGGTGCAGCTGTGCGTGCTGATCGACCGCGGACATCGGGAAATACCGGTCGAGGCCAGCTTCGTTGGCCGCAATGTTCAGACCACCATGAACGAAGTGATCGAGGTGAAGTTAACCGAGGTTGACGATGCGGAGAAGGTTCTGCTGATGGAAAGGTAGGGCCGGCAGGAGACCTTGGGACAAGGAATATAAAAAGGACGGCGGTGAACCCCGCCGTCCTTATTTGTTGAAGCGATCAGCGATTACAATTTGGTGCAGATCGCCTTGGTCTGGGTGTAATTGTTCAGAACATCGTGCCCCATTTCGCGGCCCCATCCGGATTGTTTGTATCCGCCGAAGGGGAGAGCCGCGTCGAAAATGTTGTAGCAGTTGATCCACACCGTGCCGGCGCGAAGAAGTTCGGCGGTGCGGTGGGCCTTGCTGATGTCCCTGGTCCAGACAGCGGCAGCCAGGCCGTATTCGCTGTTGTTGGCACGCGGAAGAATTTCTTCGGGATCGTCGAACGGCATCGCCGTTACCACGGGCCCAAAGATTTCTTCCCGGACTACCTTCATGTCTTCGCGGGTGTTCACGAGGATGGTAGGCTCCACGAAATAACCTTTGTCACCTTTTCTGTGACCGCCGGAGATGGCAGTGGCACCTTCTGCGAAGCCAGCTTCGAGATAGCCGCAGACGCGGTTTAACTGTTCCTCGGAGACGAGCGGTCCCATGCTGGTTTCAGGATCGAGGCCCGAGCCGACATTGATCTTCTTCGCGTGGTCGGCGACGCCTTCCACGACGC
>Ga0307476_10000890_pt1 | contig 20111 bp, 16 predicted proteins | sample atmos_gasesECM2C_2_FD_203314 | JGI IMG/M metagenome (GOLD analysis project Ga0307476, IMG submission 203314) | Hardwood forest soil microbial communities from Morgan-Monroe State Forest, Indiana, United States - atmos_gasesECM2C_05 | ecosystem: Environmental > Terrestrial > Soil > Temperate... | reverse complement strand
AAACGAAAGCATTATTGGTATGCCATGTTCTGTAACGAGAGGCCTACCAATATCCAATAGATTCCTGGTGTCTTTGGTAATACTCTCTGCCTAGGGAGTATTCACAGTGGCAAGGAATCTGATCGCAGTTGTCGATGACGATGAATCCATCAGGAGGAGCACCAAGCTACTCGTCGAATCGTTCGGTCTTAGAGCGGCAGTCTTTGAATCCGCCGAGAGCTTCCGTAGGTCCGGCCAGCTCCAGGAAACCGCTTGTCTCGTCGTCGACATAAAAATGCCGGGCATGGATGGGTTGGAGCTTCAAAGCCGCCTGGCCGCTGCTGGCTACAATGTACCCGTTGTTTTCATTACCGTCTGCGACGACGAAGACTTACGCGGGCGAGCGATGCACGCCGGCGCTGCCGCATTCCTGGGCAAGCCTTTCAGCGATGAGCAGCTGTTGGATTCCATTCGTTCCGCCTTACAGGATAAATCCTGGTTCCCGAAACTGATCTCGATCGCCGACGATGATGAGTCCGTCCGTAGAACAACGCAGCTGCTCATCGAGTCGTTTGGCTTTCGAGCAGCTGTTTTTGAATCTGCCGAGGAATTCCTGAAATCCGAAGATCTGGGCAGAACATCGTGCCTCATAGTGGACGTGCAGATGCCTGGCATGGACGGTCTGCAGCTTCAAAGCCAACTCGCTGCCATGGGTCGTGGCATCCCCATTATCTTCATCACCGCTCACGACAGCAAAGAATCCCGACGCAGGGCGATGCAAGCCGGCGCCGTTGCATTTCTGGGCAAGCCCTTCAGCGACGAACAGTTACTCCAAACCATTCAATTAGCCCTGAAGATCGACAAGGGCGGCACAAAGACCGCGTAACTCCAAGGCCACACAGAAACCGAAGTTCCTGCGTCCAAAACGTCCGATGCTCCAAGGACGCGACCTAAGAGTGTCTTCGCCAGGGGGTCGACTATGGAAATTTTGAACGATGTTTTGACAGATGTTGCGGCATTTGAATCACGCGCCGCTAAGCGCAAATTTGATCACATCATCGGCAGTAGCGCCGCTCTGCAATCCGCTCTCGCTGAGGCGGAACGAGTCGCCTCGACTGATTCCACCGTTCTACTGCTCGGAGAGACCGGCACGGGTAAGGAGTTAGTTGCCCGTGCCATTCATGACATGAGTCATCGATGCGACCGCCCGCTCGTAAAGCTGAATTGCTCTGCCATTCCATTAGATCTTTTGGAAAGCGAACTGTTCGGTCATGAAAAGGGTGCCTTCACCGGAGCCGTCGCGCAGAAGCCGGGTCGTTTCGAGTTGGCCGACACCGGCACGCTTTTCCTCGATGAGATTGGAGATCTTCCCCTTGCCCTACAGCCGAAGATTTTACGCGTCCTGCAGGAACAAGAGTTCGAGCGCCTCGGAAGCGGACACACACGCCGCGTCAATGTCCGTCTGATTGCAGCCACTCATCGCGACCTCGCCGAAATGGTCCAGCTCAAAGAATTCCGTAGTGATCTTTATTATAGAGTTAACGTTTTCCCTGTCGTGCTCCCGCCGCTTCGAGAGCGGCGCGAAGACATTCGACAACTGGTCTTGCATTTCGTCAAACAATTCGCGCGGCGCATCGGCAAGCAGATTGATGAAGTACCGACAGCGATCATGAACGAGTTCCTTGCCTACTCCTGGCCCGGGAATATAAGGGAAGTGCAGAACTTGATCGAGAGGGCCGTCATCTTGTCGAACCATGGCGTGCTTCCGAACCCTCTTCCCACAGCAACACCGGTTCCGTTGACACCGCCTGCTCCCCAGGGCACTTTCCGGGAGTCTCAACGGGAGTTGATTCTGAAGACCTTGCAAATTGTGGGAGGAATGATTGGCGGACCTGGAGGTGCAGCTGCGCGGCTGGGGCTCAAGCGTACGACATTAATCACCAAAATGAAGAACCTCGGGATCTACCAACCGCGGTCTCAAAGAAGCACGGGCAAGTTCCCGGGGATTGGATAGCGAGCCCTCATTCAAACAGGTTGGTGACGATGGGCTGTCAGGAACAAAGAAGCGCTGGGAGGCTTGCTTGATCGAAGGGTGGGCCGGGAGCCCACGCGCGACCATTCTGTTCGGCCAGTGAGTGATTGTCAGACCTTCCTAAAGTTTCCCAGCTTCGGCTTTGAGGACTCGAAACTCTTCACGTGATTCCAGTGAAAGCAATCGGCAAAGTCTTGGAAACTGGATTAACGATATCCACTCCAGGGCGCGACACAGAGTTGAGGAGATTGTTAGCTATGTCTGCCGCGGGTGTCTCCAGTGGTGAAGGGAATGCGCAGCGTTTTGTTCGAAGTAGGGGTGTCTTCAGTTCAATGCGTGTCGCCTTAATCTTGGCGCATCTCGTTGGCGCAACACCGGCAGCACAGGCGCAGGCACAAAGCGCCGGCAAAATTACCGGACAAGTCCTGGATGCAACCAAGGCTGCCATTTCCGATGCTGCAGTTGCGGCTACCAACACCGCGACCGGCACCGTTCGCAAGGCACAAACCGATAGCCAAGGACAGTACGCATTAACGGACCTTCCCGTCGGGATGTACACCATCACCGTGGAACACGAAGGCTTCCAGCGGTTAAAGCAAACGAGCGTCGAATTGAACGTGGCGACGACCGTTACGCTGAATTTAACGCTTAAGGTGGGTTCCGTGAAGCAGGAAGTGGTCGTCACGTCCGAGGCGCCCATCATTGACAAAGCTGACGCCAGTACCGGCACGGTTTTCGATAGTCAGGAGGTCGGCCAGCTGCCGATCAACGGACGTGACTACGCTCGTTTCAGCTTGGTTACTCCTGGAGCAATTTTCCGCAGCAACTTTATCGCAGACCTCACCTTCAACGGCCTACACTCCGTTCACAACCAGTTCTCGATCGACGGCATTGACGCCTCGCGCGTCGACCAGCCGTACATGGCGAACGGCTTCGAGCGTGGTGCCCGATTGCTTACCGGCAGCCTGGATACGATCGAGCAATTCAACGTGCAAACCAGCGGCTACAGCGCGGAATACGGACGCGCGGCAGGGTCTTATATCAATATTGCTACCAAGTCTGGAACAAACGTTCTCCACGGCACCGCGTATGACTACTTCCGCAATAACATTCTCGACGCACGGAACTTTTTTGCGACCACCGGACCGGCGCCGAAATTTCGCTTTAATGATTTTGGTGGGAATATTGGCGGCCCAATCCGCAAGGAGAACACCTTCTTTTTCTTAAACTACGAAGGATCGCGCCAACGCATCGGCATCACCGGCTCGGGCACGGTTCCGAGCGGGCTAGAGCGCAGCGAAGTCGAGGCCACTTCCCCAAAACTCACGCCGATTTTGAATATGTTTCCCGTCGGCACCTCTGCTGGTCCCGATCAGTTCACCGACAACTACACGACCACGCAGGTGTCGGATGTTCGTGAAGACACCGCCACCATCCGCCTCGACCGCGTGTTCAGCACTCACGATTCCGCATTTGTGCGCGTCAATGTGAACGACTCCGAAGTCCATGGGCCGCTCTTTGGTGTCAATCCGCCTTCCTTGGGCGTGGACGACCACCAGATCGTTCCCGTGCGCACAACGAATGTTGCCATTCACGAGGAGCACGTCTTCAGCAGGGGCATGGTGAATGACTTCCTCGCCGGCATGCAGCGCTGGGGTAGCCAGATCGATCAGGCGGAACCGTTGCCACTGACCACCGTGGTCGGGTATAGCGTCATCCCCGGTACGCTCGGCAACTCCCTCGATAACAGCACGAGCTTCCAGTACGGCGACACAATGAGCAAGGTGAAAGGCCGCCATGTACTGACCTGGGGCGGTATTATCTACCGCATCTGGGTCAACACCACCCGCACTGCCATGCCAACGATGCAGTTCAACTCACCGCAAGATTTCGTCGACAACCATCTTTCGACCGTCACCATCGTGAACGCCACTCCAGGCAACGGCGTGCGCGCGACGCAAATCGGTCTTTTCGTCAACGACAAGTTCCAGTTGCTGTCGACGCTGTCCTTGAACCTCGGTCTCCGCTACGACATTGAGACCGTTCCCCACGACTCGCGCTACGCCACTCGGCCCTACGACACGCGCACCGGCACTCTCGGGCCTCCAGGCGATCCCTATTTTGCGATCAACAATAAGGACTTCGGTCCGCGTGTAAGCGTCGCGTGGTCCCTAATGCCACGCCTCGTAATCCGTGGCGGCTACGGGATTTACTTCCAAGATTATCCCGTGGGCTTCGGTTCATACTATGTTCCAGGAAACACTGTGCCGGGCAACGTCACGCTTTTACAGCAGCAGGCTCCAAACCTGTCATATCCTTATGATTCGTTCCTCTCGCAGGCAGCTTCACCGCCACCGAATGTAAACGGCTTCGAGTGGCATAAGCCGGACGTCTATTCGAACCAGTGGAACCTGAGCGTCGCGGATCAGTTTGCACCAAGCATGTCCTTCCAGATAGCCTACGTTGGCAACCATGGGGTGAATTTGCAGCGCGAAGAGGGTATCAACTACTTCCATCCCGCGATCGGCGCTCGTCCTAACCCTACTTTCAGCAACATCACTCTCCAGACGAACTCAGGCTTCAGCTCGTATAACGCGCTGCAACTCTCCTTTATTCGCCGTGGGGGCAATTCCGGTTTGAAATTCCAAGCAAGCTACACCTTCAGCCATGCGATTGACGATGTGGATGATCCGGCGGTTTCCGCCTCAGACCCCCAGAACCTCAACAACATAAACGCCGAGCGTAGCAACGGCTCCGGTGACGTCCGTCAGAACTTTACATTCAACCTCCTGTATGACGTGCCGGTCGGTGGGGGCCATCGGTTCCTTAGCTCGAGCTTTGGCAGCCGGCTTGTCTCGGGCTGGCGCGTCTCGACTCTGGGAATTTTGCGCACAGGCGTCGCCGACACTGTCTACATCGGGACGAACACCTTCGGGAACGGCGATTTCATCAACCAGCGGCCGGATTGCGTGTCTGGCGTTAACCCCTATTCCAATCCACAGACGATCACCAGTTGGCTCAATCCCGCAGCCTTTTCGATGCCGATAGCAGGTACATTCGGCAATTGCGGCCGCAACACGATCGACGGGCCCAGCTTCCGCAACGTGGACTTCTCCACGCTCAAGGAAGCCAGGCTCGGCGAGACCCGCCTCGAGTTCCGCGCCGAATTCTTCAATATCTTTAACCATCCGGCGTTCGCTCAGCCGGACACCACGTTTGGCACCCCGAGCTTTGGAGAAATCTTCAACACTCTCGGACGCACCTTGGGTGCCGGCACTTCACGCCAGATTCAGTTTGCGCTGAGGTTCAGATTCTGATTCGGAATTATGCCAACGAACAATAAAGCGCCGGTCAAAACCGCGATCATTATCGTCGGAGCGTTAAACCTGCTGCTGCTGTGTCCGTTCGCACTGGCGTTAGAACCTTCGCTCGACGTGAGTCAATACGCTCACACGGCGTGGAGGGTTCGCGAGGGTTTCACCCAAGGCTTCATCAGGTCAATTGCGCAGACGCCAGATGGCTACATCTGGCTGGGCACCGGCTTCGGGTTGTTTCGGTTCGATGGTGTCCGCGTCGAGCATTGGCAGCCACCGTTGAATGGCGAACAACTTCCCAGCAATTTTATCGTGAGTCTCCATGTTGCCCGCGACGGCACTTTCTGGATCGGCACAATGGGAGGCTTGTCGAGCTGGAAAGACGGCAAACTCACTCGGTACCCTGACCTTGCTGGCTTGCTTATCGCTTCGATTTTTGAGGATCGCGATGGAACGGTTTGGATCGGAACTTCCTCGTTGTCGTCGCCTGGAAGGCTCTGTGCGATCGATAGAACAAATGGTGACTGTCATGGATCGGGCGCAGCCCTCCCTAAGGGAGTAGGTTTCCTGTACGAAGATAGCCACGATGTGCTCTGGGTGGTGGCGCCTGACGGAGTTTGGCGTTGGAAACCCGGCCCCCCTAGGTTCTATCACATGCCATTTGGTACGGCAGTGTCGCCAAACGTGTGCGAGGCTGGTGATGGAACCCTTTTGATTCCTTTGCCCGGGGTGCTCGCTCAGTTAGGGGACAGGAGACAGGAAACGCCGCTTCCGTACCCCGCTCCGGCACACAATGTCGATGGGACAAGAATTCTCCAGGACCGCGATGGAGGCATCTGGATTGGAACCGCGGGAGCCGGTGTTGTGCATCTCTATCACGGTCGCGCCGACGTATTTTCGCAAGCAGATGGACTCTCCGGCGATCTTGTCACCTCGCTCTTCGAAGATCGCGAAGGTAATGTCTGGGTCGCCACTTTGGGCGGCCTCGATCGCTTTCGTAACTACGCAGTCACGACGTACGCCCAACACGAGGGTTTTGCAACGATCCCCGGACGAGGCTCTGTGGTGGCGGCTAAAGATGGAAGTTTATGGATAGGCACGAATGATGGTTTGAGGATGTGGAATCATGGAGAAGTGACGGTCTACGGCACAGCCGACGACCACGAATCACAATCAAAAACTGTATGGTTACCTGTGCGCTACGTGGGCAGTCGCGGGTTGGGTGACCGTGTATCCGTATCTGTTACTTCGGACAATGCGGGCCGAATCTTGGTATCGACGCCATACGCCTTCGGCTACATGGAGAATGGCCGGTTTGTGTCGATAAGAAGAGTTCCGGGGGGATCTGTATCTTCCGTTGCCCAGGACCTGCAAGGGGATCTATGGATCGCGAACGAAGACCAAGGTCTTCTGCGGTTATCAAAGGACGGAACTGTTCAGCAAATTCCTTGGGCCAGCATCGGGCATAGAGACGGTGCACAGTCTTTGGCGGCCGATCACTCGACTGGCGGGCTGTGGCTCGGATTTGATGAGGGAGGAGTCGAGTATTTCAACGACGGTCAAATCAAAAAGAGCTACGGACGAGCAGAAGGGCTGGGCACTGGCAGGGTCAGCGCGCTGCGCATCGAGAGCGATGATACCGTTTGGGCAGCAACAGAAGGTGGCTTAAGCCGAATCAAGAATGGCCGGGTTCTAACACTGACCAGCAAGAATGGCCTGCCCTGCGACGCGGTTCATTGGATCACGCAAGACGAGAACCACTCGTTCTGGCTGAATATGACCTGCGGTCTTGTCCGCATAGCGCGCAGCGAATTGGATGCGTGGGCCACCGACTCTCGGCGAAGAATTCAGCCGACATTTTTCGACAGTTCCGACGGAATGACGAATGCGCCCATTGGCTTGCACGCAGGCTCCCAGGTGATTTGGTCCTCAGACGGGAAAATGTGGTTCCAAGGATTCTTGGGGGGCGCAAGCGTAATCGATCCGCAGCATCTCCCGAGTAACAAGAATCCGCCTCCGTTAGACATTCAGCGAATCACGGCAAATGGCAAAACCTACGACGCGTCAAACGGAACCCGCCTCCCACCCCAAATCCGCGATCTTGAGATCGATTACGCTGCGCTCAGTTTTGTCGCGCCGGAAAAGGTTCAGTTTCGCTACGAGCTCGAAGGGCAGGATCGCACCAGGTGGGAGGTCACGACCGACCGCGAGGTGCATTATTCAAATCTCGCGCCGGGTAATTACGTCTTTCGTGTAATCGCCTGCAACAACAGCGGCGTCTGGAATGAGACGGGGGCCTCTCTGCATTTTTCAATCGCTGCGGCCTACTACCAAACTATATGGTTCCGCCTGTCCTGTATAGCGGCACTTCTCATGTTGTTGTGGTGCGCCTATCTGTTCCGGGTTCGGCAACTGCAGGAACAGTTCGCAACAAGTTTGGAGACGCGCATAGACGAGCGAACGCGAATCGCACGAGATTTACACGACACCTTGTTGCAAAGCTTTCTGGCTCTCATGTTTCAATTTCAAGCGGCTCGAAACATGGTCCCCCGAAGGCCCGAAGATGCGGTCCATGCACTTGATGAAGCGATCGGCGCGACATCAAAAGCCATTGCCGAGAGCCGCGAGGCGATAAGCGATTTGCGCCCCGATCCGCTCGCACAGGGAGATATCCCAGAATTGTTGAGGGCGGCGGGCCGGGAACTGGCGATGACCGAAGGCGCGATCGGGCACCCTGCGACTTTCCGTGTGACTGTCGAGGGTAGGCCGCAAATGATCCCCGCGCATCTCCAAGACGAAGTACATCGGATAGCTCGCGAGGCGATCCGAAATGCGTTCCGCCATGCTGGTGCCAGCCGCATCGAAGCGGAGGTTCACTACGACAAGGATCAGCTTAGATTACGCGTCCGTGACGACGGCAAGGGTATCGATCCTAAGATCGTGGCCGATGGAGGGCGACCTGGTCATTGGGGAATACCGGGGATCCTTGAACGTGCGAATCGAATCGGTTCACGCTTGGAGTTTTGGACCGAGGAGGGAGCGGGCACAGAAGTCGAGTTGGTGCTTCCCGCTGCGGTAGCATATGGAAAAGCGCGGAAAGGGAGTCGGTTTCGCCTGTTCCGCAGGGCGTCGAAGAATGAGCAGCGTTCCTAACGTGATTCGGATCCTCACCGCGGATGACCACCCTCTTCTGCGCCAGGGCATTGCTGCTCTGGTAAACGGCGAACCCGACATGAAATTGATCGCAGAAGCCTCCAACGGAGAGGAGGCCGTCGAAGAGTTCCGATTACACCGGCCTGATGTGACTCTGATGGATCTTCAGATGCCCGGCCTCAACGGGATTGAGGCCATCATCCGTATTGTCGGCGAATTCCCTAGTGCCCGTATCATTGTGCTCACGACCTACAAGGGCGACGCTCAGGTGACGGGCGCACTTCGAGCCGGGGCGCGAGCTTACCTATTGAAAGAAAACGTGCATTTAGAACTCTTGGAAATTATTCGCTCAGTGCATGAAGGGCGAAAAAGAATACCCCCGGAAATTGCCACCGAACTGGCGGAACACGCCACAGAGGACCACTTGAGCGTTCGAGAAATTGAGGTTCTCCGACTGATTGCGGGCGGGAATTCCAATAAAGAGATCGCTGACTGCCTGTCGATCGTGGAGGGGACGGTCAAGTCGCACGTCACGAATATCCTTTCCAAGCTCAGCGCTAGTGACCGAGCTCATGCCGTCACGATCGGCCTGAAGCGAGGAATCATCGAGCTCTAATCCCCCAAAAGTAAGATCGCTGGCTCTGACTTTCGGGAGTTCTCATCCCGTTGCAAATGCCATATCCTCCTGACGGAGGTAGGCTTGCGACGACTTTTCACGACGTTCGCAAACGGATGGCCAGATCTGGAGCGCTCGTGCAATGTTTGCCACGAGGATAGGTCTGATTTACCGCGCGAGGGTGATACTCACCGAAAGCTCCACTACCACGCACATCGCCCCGCATCTCTCCGAAGCGGCATTGGCGCTCTCAAAGTGAGTTCGTAACCCTCCAGCACATTTACCGGGAGATCGCCAGGCCTCTCAAGTCGAGAGAAACTCTTTTCACGGTTACGACAAGTCAGTCAGGTCCGCTAACGGCCCCATTCCGAAGATGGAACCTGTAAGCAAGCTCGAGAGCGCCAACATCAGAAGCACGGACACCCCCGTGTTCTCCCGAGTCCTTGCGCTCTTCGCGATGTTCTTAATCACATCCGCAGCTCCGCTCGTCGCCCTCGACCCCACAAGACACATTTCACAATATGGGCACACAATCTGGCGTGCGCGGGACGGCATTGTCGGCGCATCGAGCCCGATAACGCAGACAACGGACGGCTATATCTGGATCGGAACCTCGAGTGGATTGGCGCACTTCGATGGCGTGAATTTTGTTCCCTGGACGCTCCCGCCAGACATTCCGTTTGGTTGGCGCCATTTCACGGCGTTGTTGGGTGCGAGCGACGGAAGTTTATGGATAGGCACTTCGACCGGTCTCGGCCGTCGCAAAGGTGGCCATTTTCGCATCTACTCAAGACCAGGGGACAGATGGGGCATCAGTTCCATCATCCAAGATCACGCCGGGAAAATATGGGTCACGCGCTACCGCATAACTCATGGAGAAGGAGCCATCTGCGAGGCACTGGATGAGGGACTTCACTGCTACGGTCCGGCCGACGGAGTGACCGTCCCATACGGTCTTGGGCTGGCCGAAGATAATCAGGGGAACTTTTGGATCGGATCCGATTATCTCTGCCGTTGGAAGCCGGGATCGACCTGCGCAGACTACCTCAGGAACGGGCCGACCGACGCTGAAATTAACACTATTGCGGTGGCTTCCGGATCAGCACCGATTGTCTGGGCAGGGGCGATCGGATTCGGCCGCAAGGGTGGCGTGCAGCGTTTTTCTGCCGGGAAGTGGGATCCGTACTCAATTCCCGCCTCGGATGGTGCGGAGGTCGAATCTGAGGCGATGCTCTTCGATCACGACGGATCGCTGTGGGTAGGGACAGAGAAAGAAGGTCTCTATCGCATCTGCAATGGCATCGTTGAGCACTACGGCCCGGCGGATGGTCTATCGGGGTATCAAGTTGCAGTAATATACGAGGACCACGAGAAAAACCTCTGGGTGACTACCGAAGGCGGAATGGACATGTTCCGCAATACTCCTGTTACGAGTTTTTCCATCAAGGAAGGTCTGTCCTCCACTTTTCCAGAGTCGATCCTCGCGTCGGGGGATGGCTCCATCTGGATTGGGAACCACGACGGCATTGATGTCCTCCGTGATGGCCGTAAGCAGAATCTGCCGGACTGGCGCGGCGGCAACGAGACCCACAGTCTGTACGAAGATCACACTGGCACGATTTGGTTCTCGTCCGGCAGTAATTTGGTGTACTGGGATCACGGTCACCTTCACGTTGTAGAGTTACCCAACGACGCCTCGAAAGACGTAACAGGCATTACGGAAGACGCCCAACACAAACTTTGGGCTCTCTCTTCGAATTTCTTATTTCGGCTTGATCAACGGCAGGTTGAGCAACGCATCGAGCTTCCCAAAGACTTTGTACTTCATGGTCTTCTGGCTCCCGATCTTCAAGCCGGCATTTGGATTGCCGATGGAGCCGACCATATGTTCCACTATTCGCATGGGCAGTTCCATCCAATGGAACTCAAGGATGGCAGTGGCGCGAACGCTGCTATCGAAGCTATGATCGCGGACCCGGATGACCCGCTACTGGTTACGACCCTTAAAGGCCTGTTTCGCTGGGATGGACGGCGCTGGAGTGTTCTGAACGCCCGTAACGGCCTGCCTTGTACGCAACTCATTTCGATAGCAAAGGACGCTCATGGGTCGCTCTGGCTTGGCGCGTATTGCGGTCTTCTCCGGATCGATGCCTCTGAGCTGGCGAAGTGGCGTCGCGACGACGCAGTGAAAGTCGCGGTCAAGGTCTTCGACCGGTTCGATGGGGCATATCCAGGGCGAAAGAGCATTGGCCAGCCGTATGCGACCAAGACGCCCGACGGAAGAATCTGGTTCGCCAATGGGGTTGAGGTGGAAACTGTCGATCCGGATCACGTGTTTCAGAACACCATTTTGCCACCGGTTCATATTGAAACGGTAATCGCAGACAACGACGCGCACGAACCTTCGTTAGCAACGCGCCTTCCCGCGCGTACCCGTAATCTCGAGATCGACTATACGGCCCTAAGCTTCTCAGTTCCTCAAAAGGTAATGTTCCGTTACAAGCTGGAGGGTCGCGATACGAGTTGGCAAAATCCAGGTACGCGCCGTCAGGCTTTCTACACCGATCTGCCGCCAGGCCCCTATACCTTTCATGTAATCGCATGCAACAACGACGGTGTGTGGAACGAGACGGGAGAGTCTCTGCATTTTTCAATCGCGCCGGCGTACTACCAGACCACATGGTTCCGCGCCCTGTGCGTGGTCGCTTTTTCGGGATTGCTTTGGGCCTTCTATCTATTACGGCTTCATCAGCTCCATCGGCAATTGGCGCGCGGAGCGGAGGAACGCGTCGGTGAGCGCCTCCGCATCGCCCGGGAATTGCACGACACCCTGCTGCAGGGTTTTCAAGCTGTCATGATTCAATTTCAGGCGGCGCGAAACATGGTTCCCAGAAGCCCCATAGATGCGGTGCACGCACTTGATGAAGCGATTGCCGCAACGGCGGAAGCCATTGCCGAGGGGCGCGAGGCGATCAGCGACTTACGCCCCGAGACGACCGCACAGGGAGATATCCCAGAATTGTTGAGGGCGGCGGGCCGGGAACTGGCTGGCACCTCAAACGCGAATGGGCAGTCACCGAGTTTCCGGGTTGCCGTCGAGGGAAAGCCGCAAACGATTTCGAGGCTCCTTGAGGACGAAGTGTATCGGATAGCTCGGGAAGCGATCCGAAATGCTTTTCTGCATGCCAGCGCCAGCCACATTGAAGCGGAGGTCCACTACGAAAAGAATCAGCTTCGGTTGCGTGTCCGTGACGACGGCAAGGGTATCGATCCCAAGATCGTGGCGGCTGGCGGGCGCTCCGGTCACTGGGGAATACCGGGGATCCTTGAACGGGCGAAGCGAATCGGCTCACGACTGGAGTTTTGGACCGAGGAGGGAGCGGGCACCGAAGTCGAGTTGGTGCTTCCCGCCGCGATAGCATATGAGAAAGCGCGGAACGGGAGTCGGTTTCGCCTGTTCCGCAGGGCATCGAAAAATGAGCAGCGTTCCTAACGTGATTCGGATCCTCGCCGCGGATGACCACCCTCTTCTGCGAAAGGGCATTGCCTCTCTGGTAAATGGCGAACCCGACATGAAATTGATCGCAGAAGCCTCGAACGGAGAGGAGGCCGTCGAAAAGTTCCGATTACACCGGCCTGATGTTACCCTGATGGATCTTCAGATGCCCGGTCTCAACGGGATTGAGGCCATCATCCGCATTCTCGGCGAATTCCCTTGTGCCCGTATCATAGTTTTCACGACGTATAAGGGCGACGCTCAAGTTCGGTGCGCGCTTCGAGCGGGGGCACGAGCTTACGTATTGAAAGGAAATGTGCACTTAGAACTCCTGGAAGCAATTCGTACGGTGCATGAAGGACGAAAGAGAATACCTCCTGAGATTGCCAGCGAGCTGGCGGAGCATGCCACAGAGGACGACTTGAGCGTGCGGGAAATTGAGGTCCTCCGATTGATTGCCGCTGGGAATTCCAATAAAGCAATCGCTGAGCATCTCTCGATCGGCGAGGGGACGGTCAAGTCGCACGTCTCGAACATTCTTTCCAAGCTGAGCGCAAGCGACCGAGCTCATGCGACCACGATTAGCCTGAAGCGAGGAATCATCGCGCTCTAATCCCCCGAAAGCTAGATCGCCGGCTCTAACTTTCAGAAGTTCTCATTCGGTTGCAATTGACGTACCCTCCCGAGGGAGGCATACGTGCAACGACTCTTCACGACTTTTGCTAACGAATGGCCGGGGTTCGGCCTTCTCGTGCAACGATTGCTCATCGGGATAACTCTGATTTGCCCGACGATTGCGATGCTCAACCGAAGCCCCTCCCCTGCGCATATTGCCTTGCATATCGTTGGAGCTATCTTTGGACTCCTGATCTTGCTAGGCTTCTGGACTCCAATCGCCGGCGCGTTGAGTGCAGCAGTCGAGTTGTGGATCGCATTTGCCACCGACGGTGATCCTTGGGTGCCGATCCTCCTCGCCGTCTTTAGCGGCACGCTAGCAATAATCGGACCTGGTGCGTGGTCCATCGATGCTTGGCTCTTCGGGAGGAAACGCATCCCAACTTGATCTGACCGTGCGATCGAGTTCCCTTCTCCCAAAAGTCAGAGTGCCGCATCTCATATTCGGGATAGGCAAGGATAGGCCGATTTGGGGTTGTCCGCGTGTCCGGTGAAATTGCATAGTGACTTTGGGACCGGCGCTCTTCCCTCTTGAGCAATTCCCATCAGATAGCGCCGACTTCACGAATTCCCAGCCAGCGCCTTGTGAGCAAATCGCGAGAGCATTGACGGAGGCCGATATGGGTTTCACTCCAACTGGATCTCCCTTGAAATATGAAATAGGCTCGACGCCGGTCAGCCAACAACCAACCTCAGCAGTAACATCGCCGCGCACGCCAGGCGTATTCGTCGTCCACAGTGACATCGAGCAGAATACATCTAATCGCAGCTTCAGAGAGATCCTGGGCGAGAGCCCCGCGTTGAAGGACTCTCTGAATAAGGTGCAGCGGGTGGCGCCGACGGACTCAACGGTTCTAGTCCTCGGCGAAACGGGGACTGGGAAGGAGTTAATCGCCCGTGCCATTCACAACCTGAGTGATCGGTGCAGGCGCCCGTTTGTAAGGCTAAATTGCGCCGCGATTCCTTCGGACCTTTTGGAAAGCGAGCTGTTCGGTCACGAAAAAGGCGCCTTCACCGGTGCTCTCTCGCAAAGGATCGGGCGGTTTGAGGTAGCCCATACTGGAACACTTTTACTCGATGAAATCGGCGATCTTCCACTCTCATTGCAGCCCAAACTGCTGCGGGTTCTCCAGGAGCGCGAGTTTGAACGCCTCGGCGGCACCCACACACATCAAATTGACGTTCGGCTCGTAGCGGCGACGCATTGCGATTTGGCGGAAATGGTCAGGCGCGGGCAGTTCCGGAGCGATCTCTACTATCGGATCAACGTATTTCCGATTGCAGTGCCGCCGCTTCGCGCACGTCCCGAGGATATACCGGAGCTGGTGTGGCACTTTGTCGATATCTACGCGCAACGAATCGGCAGACCGATCGACCATATCCCCAAGGAAACAATGGACGCGTTTCGATCGTATTCCTGGCCCGGGAACATACGCGAACTGCAGAACTTCATCGAACGAGCCGTCATCCTTGCGGCCAACGGCACGCTTCCGAACCCTTTACCACAGGCAGACCTGATTCACACGGAAAGAAGCTCAGAGCCAACCACTTTCAAAGAGTCGCAGCGAGCACTGATCTTGCGAGTATTAGAGGAGTGCGCGTGGATCATCGGCGGGCATCACGGTGCCGCCGAAAAGCTCGGATTAAAACGGACCACCTTAATTACGAAGATGAGATACTTTGGCATCACACGGCCTCAACCAACGTGCGACATCGGCAGATTTCAAGAACAGACCTAGCCGCACTCGGAGCAACCGCCCCGCCTCAAGAGAACGCCTTTCACGGTCGCGACGAAGTAGCAAGGCCAGCCAACGCTACCGCGCACGGTTCGGCACCACGATGTCTTTTGATCAGTCTGTAGCAACTGTCTCGTGACTCGCTTTCTCTGAGAGTGTTTTTAGCGCAGTTACGATTTCAGCAGGCTCCAGACGATTGCGATAATCCACATCGACGAACGCCAGCGCAACGATTCCGTCTTTGTCAATGACATATGTTGCGGGTATTGGCAGAATCCAACTATCATCGCCGTTCTTACCCGGCAACGCATGTCCCAATCGGCTGTAGATTGGCCGCAATTCCTCCGTCAGATCGAAAGCAATTCCGTACGCTTTGGCTGTCGCGGAGCCGATGTCGCTAAGAACAGCAAATTCAAGTTCGTTTTTCTCGGCGGTAGAAAGACTCTCATCCGGCGTCTGCGGGGAGATGGCCACAAGCTGTGCACCAAGCTGTTTGATTTCGGGCAGTGCATTCTGCAGTGCGCGTAACTCGAGATTGCAGTATGGGCACCATCCGCCGCGGTAGAAGCTGACGACCACGGGTCCTTTGGCCAGGAGATCGCGGAACCGGACCTGGCATCCTCGCGCATCGGGCAAGCGAAAGTCCGGAACAGGATCACCCGCTCTCAACGCGTGCTTGGTGATGCCGGCAGCTGCCAGTTCCGTATCGGCTCGTGTCATCGCGTTACGGATCTCAGGCGAAACCTTCGTCATGAATTCCGAACGAAAGGCATCGAGTTCGTCTTTAAGCGGCATATTTGTTTCTCCTTCCTGATTCCTTCAGATTTGAGCCCTCTTCTGTCGGTAAAAGGTCGACACGGCTCACGTGAGCAGTCTGGCTGGTTGAGAGCAATGCTCGTGCCATCCTCGATGATTCCGATAGACGACGAAAAATAGACAGCGCGCTCCTTGAGGCTGGTGGTAATCAGGGATGCAGACATCAAGTCGCCATTAACGTGGAGTGGCTTTGAATTGCGTTTCAAATTTGAATTCACCCGTTCACACTCTGACCCGGCGGTGGCATCTTCTGCTTTCAATCGGGACGGGAAGCAAGAGTTACCACAGTGGGTCTGCCTGGAGCTTTTAGAACGAACTGATCCATCGGCTTCAATTTGGCTGGTGCCTTCGATGAGAGGTAAAGGCCTTGTCTTTCCGTTAGATCTGGTGTCGCCTGCGAGACGGGCGGTGTCACGACAGATGTCTCTATGAAGACACTGGATTACGACCGCCCGCTCGGGTGCTTCGATACGACGTTGTGGCGAAGTCGTTGCATTCAGAGTTGCAATAATTAGGTCCCGGATGACCTCAGGTCAACATGGCAATCCGCTTGCAACTGTTCTGTCAGCTTCGTGAGCCGTCGTCTACGCTGGCGTAACCTGCCGATCATAGGTGACGCGAGCCGAATCGGAAAGGCACTTTTGGAGGATCGTCGTGGCAACACTGTCAAACCCCACTCTATACAGTGACTCGCGGCTACACGCCTGTGGATGGCGCACGTTTTGCATTGAGCTTCTGTGCGGCGTGGTCCTTATCCTTTGGTATGTCCTTTATCTCGCCGAGACGATAACGCTTCAAGGGGTCACGCGACTTGAGAAGTTCGCTACTTCTCCACTTAGTGATCCAGTCGAACGTAGCGGAGCGAGCAGCTCTTCATGTCAGGATCAGTGCTTTTGAGGTCAAGTGCGAGCTGCAATTTCGCTCCGAGGACTGACTGATGTGCAGGGCAGCACGCATACAGTGATTTCTCGAACGCATTACGGGAGTGAGAATACGGGTAATTTGCTCTTGGGAGTATTGGATGCCGTCGCGGGCATAAACTTGCCGGAAACGTGTGATACGGGCCGAGAATCTATGGCGTAGCTTGGAGGTTCAAATGGTCAACTGTGTGGTATGTCGATACTGGTCCGAGCGTCTACGCGAAACCAGGGCGCATCGTCGCAGCAAAGAACTATATGGTGAGGAGAGGTGTTTGATCGCTGCACTCCGAACACACCAAGTCGGAGCCTGTGCGTGCAGATTTCCGAAGCTCCTCAGGAATCTGGTCGCACAAGAGCAGCCAGTGCAACGTAGGACGTCTGGTATTTGCGACCCTATGCTAATTCGCATCCTGCGTGAAGCCGCTGCAAGCACTCGCCTTTGCCATTCGATAATTGATCACGTTCCTGGCTCGAAGAACCGCAACTGCCTGCCGCTGATCGAGCCAAACAGTCGTCTGCAATGACAATCCCTCCTGCACGCCTTTTTTTGACAATTTCCGGAAGACACGGTCGTCACTAGAAGTGTTGCCTAATTCGGACGCAATCATCTGAAACGATTTGCATGCTGCGTAATTGTGACTTGACCGCGACACATGTCTGTATTCCGACGGCCAATTGCGGCGCTGCGCTCCGACACTTTGACTTCAAGCTGTAGAGAGTCCTTGCATTTATGGTCTCAATCATTGCTCTTGCGTCTCGGGGCAACATGGCAAGCCGCGTGCAAATGTTCTCATCAGCACTGAGGCTGCAGTCAAGCGCAGCATTTACGCAGCTGGAACTGCCCACATAGGCACAGATGATGAGATCTCCTTAGATCGGGTTTCAATAAAGCACCTGCAAACCTAACCGCCCCGACGACAGCTGAAAGCATGCCGAAACCGCGAAAAGCGGATGGAAGTGGAAAATGAATCGCCGACGCGCATTAATTGGATTCCTCATTGCAACTTTCCTTGGATTGGGTTTCTTCATGTTGGCGTGGCGCCCCTCAATAGCTCCGCTCCCTCCGCCGAACCTGTCTAGTTTTTCTGCCGAGTTGGTTTCCAAGGGCGAAACCCTCTCCGCCATTGGGCATTGCGCGGCATGTCATACCCAGCCTGGAGGACAACCCTTTGCCGGTGGATATCGAATAAACACTCCCTTCGGGGCCATTTTTGGCACTAACATCACACCCGACCCGCGAACTGGAATCGGATCTTGGTCGCTGGAAGCTTTCAGTCGCGCGATGCGAGAAGGCGTGGCTCGTGATGGTTCTCATCTCCTTCCCGCGTTCCCATATTATGCATTCACCAAATTATCGGATGACGACGTCAAGGCCCTGTATGCCTATTTAATGACCAGGCAGGCAGTCTATAACATCGTGCCAGCTAATACGCTACCTTTCCCGCTCAAGATAAGGGCATTCCAGGAAGGATGGAAGGTACTGTCATTCAGAAGTGGGCGATACCAGCCCGACGAGTCGAAGAGCACCGAGTGGAATCGCGGAGCCTATCTCGCCGAAGGGCTCGCGGATTGTTCGGGCTGTCATACGCCCCGCAATCCGCTTGGAGCCGAGGAGTATAGACATGCCTACGCAGGAGCGGTGATCGAGGGGTGGATCGCACCCGCACTCACGGAGGCTAATCCTTCACCTGTGCCGTGGACACAAGAGGAATTGTTCACCTACCTGCGCACGGGGGCCACAGCGCTACACGGGGCGACCGGTGCGACCATGACTCCAGTCATTCGTGGAGCCCTCGCCCTCCCGGTCGTGTCAGATTCGGACGTACGCGCAATCGCTCTTTACTTTGGCCAAATGAACCACGCAAATGCTCATACAACGGGCAGTCAGGCGGATATACGTAAGGCCATCGAGACTTCCTATGTCAGTAGTGACCAAGTGGAGAATGACCCCGACGCTGCCTTATATGCCTCCGCCTGTATGTCGTGTCACTACAACAGGGATCCTGCTCCACTTGCTTCGCGACCGGAACTGGCACTCAACAGTTCGTTGACGTCAAATGAACCCACCAATTTCATTCAGGTTGTGTTGAACGGCGTCGGCAGCGGGGAAGGTACGCCTGGACTGGTGATGCCTGCATATCGCACTTCACTTACCGACGGCGAGGTCGCGAGGCTTGCGGCTTACCTACGTCGCACCCGGACGAAATACCGACCCTGGAGCAATCTCGTAAAAAAGGTATCCGCCATCCGCCGCGAGTCGGCCGCATCACGTTGAACGAGCACAAGAAGTGGACTTGGACGATTATGACGACATTCGATCTCAATGGCAAAACGGTCTCTGCGAACAGCCCCGATGATGCGCCGTTGCTTTGGGTGATTCGCGACGAAATGGGACTTACAGGAACCAAATTCGGTTGCGGAATTGGATTCTGCGGCGCATGTACCGTGCACGTGGAGGGGCGTGCCACGCGTTCCTGTATCACCCCCATCGCGGCCGTGGCCGGGGCCAAAGTTACAACCATCGAGGGGCTCGACCCGATCGGCAGGCATCCACTGCAAACTGCATGGCTCGAACTACAAGTCCCGCAGTGCGGCTACTGCCAACCCGGGCAGATCATGCAAGCGGCGACGCTGCTCAAAGATTTTCCCAATCCTACCGATCAAGACATCAACGCTGTAATGGCCGGCAGTGTCTGCCGCTGCATGACCTACGTTCGCATACGCAAGGCAATTAAACTCGCGGCGGCAAGAATCGAAGAAGGATCCGATAGATGATTAGCCATTTGCCTCAAAAACCCCGATCCAGCGGCGAAATGTCGCGGCGCAGCTTTCTGATCACCATGTTGGGAACGGGTGCATTGCTGGGATACGCACGGTCGCCCTTGAACACTGCCGGCGCAGTGCTATCGACTCTGAACGCTGAGTCTGGCAGCAGTCCAGCTGAGCTTTTCCTACCAACCATTTGGTATGGGATCGATCGCAGCGGCACTGTTACGATTAATGTCCCTCGTGCTGAAATGGGTCAGCATGTCGGGACCGCTCTGGCCCGAATTGTGGCAGATGAGTTGGAAGCTGATTGGAACAAGGTCCGAGTCATCACTGTCGATTCTGCCGCTAAGTGGGGCAACATGATCACAGGTGGTAGTTGGTCGGTTTGGCAGGCGTTTCCTGTGCTCAGCCGAGCGGGAGCCGCTGGTCGTATTGCTTTGATCGAAGAGGGTGCAAAGTTACTTGGCTTTCCCACTCACCTGTGCACGGCACGCAATGGCGCGGTCAAAGGGGCACGAGGATCAATCCCGTACGGCGATATAGTGTCCCGTGGCAATCTCCGGCGAACGTTCACGGCCGAACAGCTTCAACGTATTCAGATCAAA
>Ga0307476_10000889_pt1 | contig 20126 bp, 17 predicted proteins | sample atmos_gasesECM2C_2_FD_203314 | JGI IMG/M metagenome (GOLD analysis project Ga0307476, IMG submission 203314) | Hardwood forest soil microbial communities from Morgan-Monroe State Forest, Indiana, United States - atmos_gasesECM2C_05 | ecosystem: Environmental > Terrestrial > Soil > Temperate... | reverse complement strand
GGGTGGAAGGATTCGAACCTCCGTATGGCGGGATCAAAACCCGCTGCCTTACCGCTTGGCGACACCCCAACTTGGAAAAAAACCGACGACCGGCATCAACCGGTCCGCAATCCCTCAAGCAAGGGCGAGTCATTCAGTCCTCGAGCCAGAAAGCCTTCAAACTCTGGCGGCACCTTGCGCATAATTTCTTGGGCAAGATCTAAAGTCTCGCAGGCCAAAAAAACACAGGCCCCCGTGCCAGTCAGGCGCGCGGAACCGAAGAGCGATAGCCAATCAAGCGCATGTGCAACTTCAGGATAGCGGCGTCGCACCACGCCCAAGCAATCGTTCCTTCCACCGGACGCCAGGAAACCGTGAATTGTGATGGGCGGAGAATTCCTTGTCAATTCAGGATCTTGAAACACCGCGGCGGTGCTGACGAAGACATTCGGCTTTAGAATCAGATAGTTAGCTTCAATCGGTGCCTGCGGCGGGTACAGCGGCGTCAGGCGTTCCCCGACCCCTTCCGCCCAGGCGACCCGGCCATGCACAAATACGGGCACATCCGCCCCCAACTTGAGGCCCAATGCCGCGAGTTTGTCCTTCGGCCAGTGGATTCCCCATAGATGGTTGAGCGCGAGCAAACAGGTGGCGGCATCGGAACTCCCGCCTCCCAGGCCCCCACCGACGGGGATCTTTTTGGCGAGGCTGATATCGGCGCCCAGGGCGGAGCCGCTCGCAGCCTGCAGCGCCTTTGCCGCGCGGATGCAAAGGTCGGCCTCGGCAGGCAGCCCCGGTATTTCCACGGCGCGGCGAATCAGCCCGTCGTTCCGCACTTCGATGCTGATTTCATCGCAAAGATCGACGAATTGAAAACAGGTTTGCAGCTCGTGATAGCCGTCCTGCCGCCTCCCCAAAATGTGCAGAAATAAATTCAGCTTTGCCGGCGCCGGCCATAGCGTAGGCGTCGCGATCATTTGGACCAATTCCAATGATCGATGACGATTCGCACGCGCACATCCCCCGCCGTCAACACCAGCCGCGCGGGCAGCAAGTCGCCGGCCACCGGCATATACCGATCGTACGCAATGCTCCAACCGGCCTGGCTCAACACCTTCGCGCGATCCTGATCGTTGCGCGACAGGTCGAAAGTCGCGGAGGGATTCGGAACGCCGAGCAACCAGTAGTGCAGATTCTCGATCGGCAGATCGAATCCCAACTTCTCCTGCACTTGCGACAAAACCGCATCGCCCGGCGGCGCCCCATTGAGCGAAAGACCCTCTGGGGTCTGCTTCAGCACCAAAGCACCGATGCCAAAGGGGCCCGATAGATGCACCTCGGCGCTGTTGTCCGATTGCCGCCAGGTGAGTGTGGCCTGCCAGCCTTGGGAACCTAAGGCGACCGCGGCTCGCCCGTCGAGTTGCCAATCGCTCGCGCTTTGCAATTCGCCGGCCCGTTGTGCCCACTTCGTCGACGGCGGTACGGTGCGCGTCGTCGCGCACGCAGCCAGCGCACAGCAACCAATCAACGTCAGCGCGCGCCGCATCTTTAAATCAGTTTGCGGAAGTCAGACGATGCCGCGTCGATTTCAGCAATTGATTGTCGGCATCCAACCCGCTGGCCTCGGACCAGATTCTCTGCGCCTCGTCTTGCTGCCCCAATTGCCACAGGACTTCGCCCAAGTGCGCCGCGATGTCGCCATCGTGATCATCCGCGTACGCCGCCTTCAAAAAAGGCAGCGCATCGCTCGGGCGTCCCTGGCGGAAGTACACCCAGCCCAAGCTGTCCAAAATCGCGGGATTTTTGGGAGCCGCCGCATGCGCGCGCTCGATCAGCTTGCGCGCCCGCGCGAGGTTTTTGGCGTGATCGGCGAGCGTGAATCCCAAGGCGTTCAAGGCGGCCGGATCGTTGGGCCGGGCCTTGACCACGAGAGTCAATTCACGCAAGGCCTCGGTAACCAATCCTTGTTCTTCGTATACGGACGCTCTCGCATAGCGCAACTCCACGCTGTCCGGATAATCCATCTCGCCCTTTTCCAATACCGCAAACGCCTTCGGCAGTTCGCTCGACTGCACATACATCCGCGCGCGCGCCGTCAAGATTTCCGGCGCGCGTTGCGGCTCGTCTTCTAGAAGACGGTCGAGCAGCTCATCGGCGGCGCTCGGTGCGCCGTGCTTGTTCAGCAAGGTGGCGGCGCGCAGCAGCGCCGGCACGACGTTCTCGCCATTCTGCACTTGCGAGAAAAAGCGCAGCGCCCGTTCAGGATCGCCGTTGCGATCCGCCATCAACGCCAAGTAATAAAAGGCATCGTCCGGAAACTTGCCGGTGTTCAACAGCTGTCGGAACTTTGCCGATGCCGCTTCGAAGTGCCCCTGTTGAAATTCCAGCAATCCCAAGAGGCGCAAGGCCACGGCAGTCGACTCCGGATTGCGCGATAGAATTTCCAACTGCTCCGTGGCGTCCGGCAAACGCTGCGCCGTCATCAGCAGCGCGGCGTAGTTGAACCGATTGCTGGCCGAGGGGTCCGCCTCGAGCTGCGCCTGCGCGGCGCGCAGCGGCTCCTCGACATCGCCCGCCATGATCCGCGCGCGCAGCAGCGTCTGCGCCAGTTCTTTGTGCTGCGTCTGTTTGGCTTCGTTGCCGCTCGACCCTTCGATCGCCAACGCGCCGCTCAGGCTATGCACGGCGGCGGCCGGATCGTCCGCGCGCATCGCCGCGATGCCTTGGATCCGCAGCGCCGAGGGCGAGGTCGGAAAGTACGACGCCAGACGATCGGCGAGCTGATGCGCGCCGAACACATTTTCATCGGACCCCAGATCCGTTTCCACATCGGCGAACTCGGCATCGACTCCCGCCGGAGAATTCAAAAGAACCACTCGGTAATGGGCCGCGGCTTCGTCGACCCTGTCGAGCGCCAAGGCCGCCCGGGCAGCCGCGCGTTGCGCCTGCAGGGATTTGGGATCGACGACCAGCCAGCGCGCTGCCACGCCGGCCATGAGTGACGGCTGCAGCGTTTCGGCCGTCACTTCGGTGGCGCGCAGCAAGAGCGCCGGATCCGTTTCATGCGCCGCCGCCGTTGCATATTGAATCGCGGCCACTCGCGGTTGCTGGCGCGCTAGGGCTATCTCACCCGTGACGGTATAAAATGACTGCGGCGCCGCCTCGGATTTGGAATGACTGGCCGCGCAGGCGCTCAAAACGAGCACACTTAAGCCCAAACCAGCCCGGACCATGATGGAAAACGAGAACACGGCCGCACTATAGCGAAATGAACAACCCGATGCCGCGGATTCATCCTTGATCTAGCGGTGCGTCATACACCAGAATCCCTTAAAACTCGGGCCAAAGCGCTTCCATGGCAGTCAATATCCTCGGTATCAATCATAAGACCGCCCCTGTCGCGCTGCGCGAAAAGGTGGCGTTCACCGAGGATCGGCTGGGTGCCGCGCTGCTGACCCTGCGCCAGGAGCTGGGGGTTGCCGAAGCGTTGATTCTGTCGACGTGCAATCGCACCGAGGTGTACTGGTCCGGCACCGCCAGCGGCTCGGAACTGTCGCAGTGGCTGGAACGCCATCATGGCAATAACCTCGATCTCGCCGCCAGTGTCTATGTCCATCAGGAATCGCGGGCCGTCGAGCACACCTTCAGCGTCGCCTCCGGGCTTGATTCCATGGTCTTGGGCGAGGTGCAAATTCTTGGGCAGTTGAAAGATGCATACCGGATCGCGCAGGAAAGCGGCAGCACAGGTCCAATCCTCAATAAATTGTTTCAGGCCGCTTTCTCGGCTGCCAAACGCGTGCGCACCGAAACTCGCATCGGCGCCAACGCCGTGTCGCTCGCTTCCGCCACGGTCAGCCTGGCACGACGTGTCTACGAGGATTTGAGCGCCCACAATGTCTTGCTGGTCGGCGCCGGCGACATGAATGCGCTGACCGCGCGGCATTTCATGAGCGCGGGGGTCAAGCGCATGGTGATCGCCAACCGCACCTTTGAAAAAGCCCGCGCGCTGGCGGACGAACTCAATGCCCACGCCGCTCCCTTGACGGATCTCGACAAGGAGCTGGCCGAGGCGGACATCGTCATCAGCTGCACGGCGAGCGCCGAGCCTCTTATCGCCAAGCGGGCGGTCGAAGCGGCCATTCGCGTGCGCCGGCGGCGGCCGATTTTCATGGTGGACATGGCGGTGCCGCGCGATATCGACCCTGAAGTGGCCGAGCTGGAAGACGTGTATCTCTTCTCCATCGATGACCTTCAGCAACTGGTGAATGAGAACATTCAGCAGCGCGAAGTGGCCGCCGGCGGTGCGCGGCTGCTGATCAACGAAGAGGTGGCGCGATTTCTGGCCGAGTCGCGCGCGCAGGACGCGGGTCCGGCCATTCGTGCACTGCGACAGCAAGCGGACGGCATTCGCCAGCAAACCGTGGAGCAGGCGCGACGCATGTTGGCGGCGGGCAAAACCACCGATGAAGTCATCGAGTACCTGGCCAACACGCTCACCAACCGGCTGCTGCATGCACCCACCCAGGCCCTGCGCCAGGCGGCCGAGTCGGCCGATTTGGCGTTGGCGGAGACCGTTACCCGTCTCTTGACCGAGGAACGCGACCGGCACTAGGAGCCTCTTAGCTCCTCAAGGCCGCTATAATCCGCGGCCTATGAAAGATTCCATCCGGCGCAAGCTGGAAAAACTTGACGAGCGCTTCGAGGAAATCAGCCGGCTGTTGTCCGACGCCGGCGTCATTTCCAAGCAAAATCAGTTTCGCGAACTCTCGATGGAGTACTCGCGGCTCGAGGACTTGGTGGGCCGCTATCGGCGCTTCGTGCGGCTCGAGGGTGATGCGGCGACGGCGCGGGAATTGGCGGCCGACAAGGACCCCGCGACCCGTGCCATGGGCGAGGAGGAACTGGCTGATTTGAATCCGCGCCTGTTGGGCGAGGAACTCGAGTTGCAACGCCTTCTGGTTCCCAAAGATCCGCACGATGACAGCAATATCTTCCTGGAGGTGCGCGCCGGCACCGGCGGCGACGAGGCCGCCATCTTTGCGGGCGATTTGTTTCGCATGTACGCCCGCTATGCCGAATCCAAGGGCTGGGGCGTCGAGGTGTTGAGCGAGAGTCCCGGCGAACACGGCGGCTACAAAGAAATCATCAGCCGCGTGATCGGACGCGGCGCGTACTCATTGCTCAAGTTCGAATCCGGTACCCATCGGGTTCAACGAGTGCCGGCGACCGAAGCGCAGGGGCGAATTCACACCTCGGCGTGCACCGTGGCGATCTTGCCCGAACTGGAGGAGGTCGAGGCGGTGGAGTTAAATCCGGCCGAGCTGCGCATCGATACGTATCGATCGTCCGGCGCCGGCGGCCAGCACGTGAACAAAACCGATTCGGCCATTCGCATCACGCATCTGCCCACCGGGATCGTGGTGGAATGTCAGGACGAACGTTCGCAGCACAAGAATCGTTCGCGCGCCATGTCCTTGCTCAAGGCGAGGCTCCTGTCCGCGGAGCGCGAGAAACAGCAGAGCGCCCAGGCGCAATCGCGCAAACTGCAGGTGGGGTCCGGCGATCGCTCCGAGCGCATCCGCACCTACAATTTTCCGCAAGGCCGCGTGACGGACCATCGCATCAATCTCACCTTGTACAAGCTTGACGACGTGATGAAGGGCAACCTCGATGAGTTGGTGCGGGCACTCAATCAGGAGCATCAAGCCGAAGAGCTGGCGAACCAAGTCGAATGACAACCGTGGCCACGATCGCCGAAACCGTGAAGCGCGCGGAGCTGACCTTGGCGCCGCACAGCGAATCGCCGCGCCTCGACGCCGAATTGCTGCTGGCGACCTTGCTAGGCCTGCCTCGCTCGGCATTGATTGCGCGCGCCGCTGAACCCGTCGCCGTGCGCGATGAGAACGCCTACGCCGAACTCATCGCCAAGCGCGCGGGCGGCACACCGGTTGCCTATCTCACGGGCAACCGCGAGTTCTGGTCGCTGCCGCTCAAAGTCTCGCCCGCGGTTTTAGTGCCGCGTCCGGAAACTGAGATTTTGGTGGAGCACGCGTTGGCCCTGTTGCCCCGCGATGCGCACTGCTCGGTACTCGATCTCGGCACCGGCAGCGGCGCCATTGCCCTGAGCCTCGCGCATGAACGTCCGCACTGGGCAATCACGGCGGTTGATATTTCACGCGCCGCGCTGGATGTCGCCGAGCGAAACGCGAAAGCCTTGAAGCTCTCGCGGGTGCAGTGGCGCTTAGGCAGCTGGTTTGAGCCTGTGCCGGCCCAACGATTTCATCTGATCATCGCCAATCCGCCCTATATTGCGGCGAACGATCCGGCGCTGAGCGCGCTGTGCGCGGAGCCCGCCGCGGCGTTGATCGCCGGCGCGTCCGGTCTCGAGGCGCTGGCCGCCATCATAGCGCAGGCGCCCGCGCACCTTTACGCACCCGGCTGGTTGGCGTTGGAGCATGGCATCGCCCAAGCGCCCGATGTCGCGCAGTTGCTTCGACAGCACGGTTTTGATTCGATTGCTACTTATACCGATTTTTCAGGCAGGCCCCGCGTTACGCTGGGCGTTCACACACAACACTAGGAACTCCCATGATCCGCTTCGAAACCAGCTTGGGCGATTTCACCATTGAACTGTTCGAGAAGGAAGCGCCCGAATCGGTCGCCAACTTCACGCGCTACATCGACGAAGGGTTCTTCGATGGCACGATTTTTCACCGCATCGTCCCGGGTTTTGTCATCCAGGGCGGCGGCTTCACGGAAGACATGACGCAAAAGAAGACCAAGCCGCCCGTCAAGAACGAAGCCGATAATGGCCTGAAGAACAAGCGCGGCACCTTATCGATGGCGCGCACCAATGACATCAACAGCGCCACGTCGCAGTTTTTTGTGAATCTGAAGGACAACGACTTTCTCGACCACTCGCGCGGCAATTTCGGTTACGCGGTCTTCGCCAAGGTAACCGAGGGGATGGATGTGGTCGACAAGATTGCAGCGGTGGAAACCGGGCGCAAGCGCGGCTTCGATGATGTACCCGTGCAAGCGGTGACCATGAAGAGCGTGCGGCGCATGAAGTCCTGACAGGCGTGGCGCAGAAGAAATCGTTCTTTCGGCGGCTGGCGTTAGGGATTCTCGGGATACTGTTGTTTTGCATCGTGGCGAGCGTCGCCGCCGTGGCGCTACTGCGGTGGGTGAATCCTCCGTACAGCGCGTTCATGGCACAGATGCAGTTCGCGGCCTGGGAGAAGCACGATCGCACCTACGTCTTTCATCATCGCTGGGTCGACTTGAATCAAATCTCGCCGAACCTGCCCCTGGCCGTGGTCGCCTCGGAGGATCAGAAATTTCCTGAACACTGGGGCTTCGATGTGGAGGCCATCGAGAAGGCCTACGAGATGAATCAGCACAGCCATCGCGTGCACGGCGCCAGCACCATCAGCCAGCAGGTCGCCAAAAATCTCTTTCTGTGGTCGGGGCGCAGTTATTTCCGCAAGGGGTTGGAGGCGTATTTCACGCTTCTGATCGAGGCCTGCTGGCCCAAGCGGCGAATCTTGGAGGTTTATCTGAACATCGCTGAATTTGGGCTCGGCGTCTACGGCGCCGAGGCGGCGGCACAGCGGTTCTTTCACATCCCCGCCGCCAAGCTCTCGCGCAGCGACTCCGCGGTGCTGGCAGCGGTGTTGCCGAATCCGCAGCGGCTGAGCGCCGCCGCACCCTCGGCGTACGTGCAGCAGAGGCGCGATTGGATCCTAGGACAGATGCAGGCGCTCGGCGGCCCCGAAATGTTGGGTGAGATCGACGCCTACCCGAGCCGGCGCCGCTAGGATTCGCTCCAGAATTTCCGGTATTTCAAAAACCGCCCGGTTCTTGATGCGCCTGACGCCGGCGCGATACAGGTCGATGTGATCCGCGACTTGCACGACGCCTGCGCGAATGGCCTTGAACGAGTCGAGCACCACACCCACCGCATTCTCCTCCACCCATTCGGTGTTGTAGCGCTCCTGCGGCATGGTCCAAGCATTGCGCACCACGATCACCGGCAGGCCCTGCTGTACCGCCTCGCTGATGCTGCCGGGACCCGGCTTGCCGATGAAGAAGTCGCTCAATTGCATGTAGTAGCTGATCTGCGAGGTGAATCCCACCACCAGCCGTGGTGCCGAGGCAGGCATGTTGCGCAGCTTCTCCGCGAGCACGGTGTTGTGTCCGCACGCCAATATCAGCTGAACGTCATCGAGACGCTTCGAGATGCCGCGCATGACCCGCGATCCATGGCCGCCGAACATCACCATGCCCGTGGGCCGATCGGGATCAAGCTTGAGCTTCAGCATTTCGTCGCGCCGATTGAGCTTCAAGTCGTGGTAGAAGGTTGGGTTGATGATCATTCCGGAGGTCTCGTGCACGCACGCGTCCGGAACCGCGGCCCGCGCTTGGGCTCCCGCACGCGGGGTTCCGCAGATGAAGTGCTGCGCTTGGTCGGCCTCAATCCAGAAGTGCGGCGGGAAATCCGCCAGGTCGGTGAGAATGGTCGCGTAGGGAACCTGGTGGTTGGCCAGCATCGCGGCCTGGTACATGGCGCGGTTGAAATTGGGCACCATGGACACGATAAGATCGGGACGCGTTGCCTGCCAATGCCGACGCAGCTGACTGACCAGGGATTTATGGCTCAGGCGAATTAGCATCTGTAGGATGCGCAGTTCCTGTGCCAGACCCAAGGTCCAGCCGCGCGCGAGGCGCACGTTATAGTAATCTTCCGGCTTGACGCCGGTGGTTCTGCGAAATATGTCTTGCGGATCGAGGACTTCGAACAAGTTGACCAGCCTGACGTGCCAGTCGCTGTGTTGCTCGCGAATCGCCATCTCGAGGGCAACGGCGGCGGAGCGATGCCCTCCTCCCGCATTGATGTACACGAGATCAATTGTTGTCATTCGCCTTCATTTTGAGCGGCAAGTGTGACCAACCGATGAAATCTTTCCTTTTTGCGACGGCTTTGGCGCTCTTGGGCGGTGTGGCCGCAGGCGCTCCCGCGCACTTGAGCCATGGCCGTTTCAAGGATTTGGCGGTCTACAATCCACCGGCGGCCGCGACGAGCTTCGTGCTGTTCTTGTCCGGCGATGATGGCTGGAGCCGCCGCGCCGAGGACTTTGCGCAGCAACTTGCGCAGCAAGGCGCCATGGTGGTGGGCATCGACCTGCCGAAATTCAAAGCGGTACTGGAAGCGGACGGCGGGGACTGCGTATTCCCCGATGGGGACCTGGAAAACCTCAGTCACTACGTGCAAGCCTATTTCCACAATTCGAGCTATCTTGCGCCGCTGCTCGTCGGGCTCGACTCCGGCGGCAGCATGGCTTACGCGGTATTGGCGCAGGCGCCGCAGGACACCTTTGCCGGCGCGCTCAGCCTAGGGTTCTGTCCGCATCTGAACTTGGACGAGCCGCTGTGCAAGGGCTCCGGACTCGAGTTGACGCACGGTGCACGCGGCTCGGGCTTGAATCTTAAGCCTATTAAATCGCTGAGTAATCCCTGGGTGGTCCTCCAGGATTCCAGCCATCTCGAGTGTCCCGCCGCGGCAACCCGCGATTTTGTGGCGCGCGTGCACGGCGCGGCCATCGCTGCGTTGCCCGGTTTGAGCGAGCGGCCCTTCAAGGCGGCTTTCGCCAAGCTTGCCGCGGCGAGTCTTAGTCGTGTCGTGGCCCCGCCCGCGGCCTTGGGTGATCTGCCGGTCGTCGAGGTGCCCGCGCCGCCCAATGCGCCTCCCGCGGATTCCTTCGCCATCATCATGTCCGGCGACGGCGGCTGGGCCGGGATCGATCAAAACATCGCCGCGGCGTTGAGTGCCAAGGGCATTCTCGTCGTGGGCTGGGATTCGCTGCGCTATTACTGGACCGCCCGTACGCCGGACGGAGTGGCGGCCGATGCCGACCGGATGATTCGCTACTATCTCGCGCACTTCGGCAGGCAGCGGGTGCTGCTCATCGGTTATTCCCAGGGCGCCGACGTGCTGCCCTTCGCGGTGAATCGTCTGCCGGCGGCAACCAAAGCACACGTGTCCTTGATGGCAATCCTCGGCATGTCGGAGCATGCACTGTTCGAGTTCCATGTCAGCAGCTGGATATCGGACGACAATTCCGGTCCTGAAACTCTGCCGGAGGTGAACCGCATTACCGGTATGCCGGTGCTGTGCATTTACGGCGAGGACGAACATGACTCGCTGTGTCCAAAGTTGGACTCGGGCAAATTCAAGATTGTGAAAGTCAAAGGCGGCCATCATTTCGACGGCAACTATGCCGCCCTTGCCGACGACATCCTGTCGGCCGCTAAACCCTGACGAGGGCTCATAGCGCCCGCGGGCGTTAGATCCGCCCTTCTGCCACCATCCAGTCGTAGCAGTCCTTCACCATGTCTTTGAGAGGCACAACTCGGTAGCCAAGCTCGCGTTGCGCCTTGGCGGAGGAAGTGCTGACTTTCCGGCTCATCAGGCTGGCCATTTCCGGCGTGATGGGCGGTTCTTTGCCGGAGAATCGGCTCGCGAAATCGCCCAAGTGCGCGACGACGCGCAGCAGCGCCATCGGGGTTTCCTTCGTGGGTTCAGGTTTCCCCAGAAGCACGGAAATCGCTTTCACCAACTCCATCATGGTCTTGTTTTCGCCGCCGAGTAGATACGAACCGCCGTTCTGTCCCTTGTCGGCCGCGGCAATATGCGCCGCCACCACTTCCCGCACATGCGTAAAGGTCAGCAATGATGGCGGGACGCCGGGGAGTTTGTCATCGCGAACCATCACGAACAGTCGGGACCAGGTCCCAATGTCGTACGGTCCCATGATGGCGCCGGGCTGCATGATGACGACCTCAAGACCCTTGGCGGTGGCAGCGCGCGCCAGCTCCTGCGCCTGCCATTTGGTTTTTTGATAATTGACGCTCGCCTTCGCCGCGAGACTCGGTGTCTCTTCGCTGATTTCGCCGTCCACCGGACCGTACGCGGAAATCGATGAAGTCACGACGAGACGCCGCACGCCCTTGGCCAAGGCAGCATCGACGATATGCCGGGTACCATCCACATTGTCGCGAGTCTGCCGGGCATTTCCGCCGCGCCACATGTTCGTGTTGCCGGCCACGTGGAAAACCGTATCGGTTCCCGGCGGGATCGCGGCCAGGAGTGAACCCGGATCGCTCAACTCGCCCACGGCGAGTTTCGGCCGAAATCGTTTCAGCAATTTCAAGTCGGAGGAGGGGCGATGCAGAGCGGTCACATCCCAACCGCGAATCATCAACTCCTTGACCATATTGAGACCGACAAAGCCGGTCCCGCCGGTGACGAACGCCGCTCGTCCCCTGCTAGGCGGCATCAGCCGCGTCTCCTACGTCGGGGTCGTAGCCCAAGAGCGGCGCCAACCAACGTTCTGCTTCGTTCACCGTGAAACCCTTGCGTTGCGCATAGCTTAAGACCTGATCGCGGTCGATCTTGCCGACGCCGAAATAGTGCGCCTTGGGGTGGGAAAAATAAAACCCGCTCACCGCCGCTGTGGGCAACATCGCAAACGATTCCGTCAAATGTAAACTCGCGTTGCGCTCCGCATCCAGGAGCCGCCAGAGCAAGGCCTTTTCAGTGTGGTCGGGACAGGCGGGATAGCCCGGCGCCGGCCGGATGCCTTGATATTCCTCGCGAATCAACCCGCTATTGTCCAATTGCTCGCGCGGCGCGTAGGCCCATAATTCCCGCCGCACGCGCTCGTGCAGCCGTTCCGCGAATGCCTCCGCCAAGCGATCCGCGAGCGCCTTGAGCATGATGCTGCTGTAGTCATCGTGCTGCGCTTCGAATCGCGCCACATGTTCCTCGATGCCGATCCCGGCGGTCACCGCGAACGCGCCGATGTAGTCGGCGCGGCCGCTTTGCGCCGGCGCGATGAAGTCGCTCAAGCACAGCTGCGCCTGATCTTGCGGCTTGGATTTCTGCTGCCGCAAATGGTGCAAGCGTAGTTGCACGCTGTGCCGGCCTTCGTCGGTGTATACGTTGATGTCGTCGTCACCCACGCTGTTGGCCGGAAAGAAGCCGACGACGGCGCGCGCGGTAAGCCACTTTTCGGCAATCAAAGTCTTCAGCATCCGCGTGGCGTCCGCATACAGACCGCTCGCCGCTTCGCCCACGACCTTGTCTTGCAAAATATCGGGAAACTTGCCGGCGAACTCCCAGGCATTGAAAAACGGCATCCAGTCGATGTACGGCACCAGCTCTTGCAATGGGTAGTCAACGAAAGTTTGGGTTCCGAGAAAGGTGGGTACGGGCGGTGCGTAGGCCGTCCAGTCGATCTTGAATTTCTTGGCGCGCGCCTGGGCGAGCGATAGCTGCGGCGCCTTGGCGCTTTTGTTGCGGTGCTGCTCGCGCCGGCGTTCATGGTCTGACTTGATGGTCGCCACGTAAGCCGCGCGCGAACTCTCCGTGACCAACTGCTGGCACACGCCCACCGAGCGCGACGCATCCTTGACGTAGACTACGGCGCCCGCGTATTGCGGATCGATTTTCACCGCCGTGTGCGCCGGCGAAGTGGTCGCCCCGCCGATCAGCAGCGGCTGCTTATACCCCAGGCGCTGCATCTCCTTGGCGACATGCACCATTTCATCCAGCGAGGGTGTGATGAGCCCGGACAGCCCGATGAGATTCGCGCCTTCGCGCGTCGCGGCCTCGAGGATTTTCTCGCAGGACACCATGACGCCCAGATCGACGACTTCGAAATTATTACATTGCAGCACCACGCCGACGATGTTCTTGCCGATGTCATGCACGTCGCCCTTCACGGTGGCAATCACGACTTTGCCGTTGGAGCGGCTCGCGCCGGATTTTTCCTTTTCGATGTAGGGAATCAGCACGGAGACGGCCTTTTTCATCACGCGCGCCGACTTCACCACTTGCGGCAGGAACATCTTGCCCGCGCCGAATAGATCGCCGACCACATTCATGCCGTCCATCAAGGGACCTTCGATGACATCGAGCGGCCGCTTCGCCTGCAAGCGCGCCTCTTCCGTGTCGTCGAACACAAATTCGTCCAACCCCTTGATCAAGGCGTGCTGTAAACGCTCGGCGACGGGCAGTTTGCGCCATTCCAGATCATCGCCGCGCTTCTGTGCGCCGCCGCCTTTGAAGCGCTCGGCGATCTCCAAGAGCCGCTCCGTGGCGTCCGCACGGCGCGCCAGAATCACGTCCTCCACGCGCTCGCGCAGCTCTTTGTCGATGTCCTCGTAAATCGCCAGCTGGCCGGCGTTGACGATGCCCATGGTGAGCCCGGCGCGGATCGCGTGATACAGAAACACCGAGTGCATGGCCTCGCGCACACGATCGTTGCCGCGAAACGAGAACGACACATTGCTGACGCCGCCGCTGGTATGCGCCGCGGGCATGCGTTCTTTGATGGCGGCGACCGCCTCGATGAAGTCCAGGCTGTAGCGGTTGTGCTCTTCGATGCCCGTGGCAACCGCGAAGATATTCGGATCGAAAATGATATCTTCGGCCGGAAACTGGATTTGCTCGGTCAGAATTCGGTACGCGCGCTCGCAGATGCTCACCTTGCGTTCGATGGTGTCCGCCTGGCCCTTCTCATCGAAGGCCATCACCACCACCGCGGCGCCGTAACGCAAACACAATCGCGCATGCGCCAGGAAAGCTTCCTCGCCCTCTTTCAAGCTGATGGAATTGACGATGCCCTTGCCCTGCACGCATTTGAGGCCCGCTTCGATCACCGACCATTTCGAAGAGTCGATCATGATGGGCACGCGCGCGATATCCGGTTCGCCCGCGATCAGGCTCAAGAATTTCACCATCGCGGCCTGCGAGTCCAGCATGCCCTCGTCCATGTTCACGTCGATGATTTGCGCACCATTGGCCACCTGCTGACGCGCCACGTCGACCGCCGCCGCGTAATCACCGGCTTCGATCAACTTGCGAAACTTCGCCGACCCGGTGACATTGGTGCGCTCGCCGACATTGACGAACAAGCTGCGCGCGTCGATGGTCAAGGGCTCCAAGCCGCTCAAGCGGCAGGCCGATTCGATGCGCGGCAGGCAGCGCGGCGCGACGCCGTCGACCGCAACTTTGATGGCCTGAATGTGCTCGGGGGTCGTGCCGCAGCAGCCGCCCACCATGTTGACGAAGCCGCTGGCGGCGAACTCGCGCAACGTCTCGGCGGTTTGCTGGGGCGTTTCGTCGTACTCGCCGAATGCGTTGGGCAAGCCGGCGTTGGGATAGGCGCACACGTAGATTTCGGCGATGCGCGAGAGTTCCTCGATATAGGGCCGAAGCTGCTTGCCGCCGAGCGCGCAATTCAATCCCACCACCAGCGGCTTTGCGTGGCGTATGGAATTCCAGAATGCCTCCGTGGTCTGCCCCGACAGGGTGCGGCCGGAGGCATCGGTGATCGTGCCCGAAACGATGATGGGCAACTCCTCGCCCACCTCGTCGAACACCTGGCGCACCGCGAACAGCGCCGCCTTGGCATTTAAGGTGTCGAATATCGTTTCGATCAAAATCATATCCACGCCGCCCGCCATCAGCGCGCGCGTGACCTCGGAATACGCCGCCACCAGCTCGTCGAAGCTGATATTTCGAAACCCAGGATCGTTCACATCGGGCGACAACGACGCCGTGCGGTTGGTGGGACCCAACGCGCCCGCGACGAAGCGCTGCACGCCGCTCGCGGCGCTGACCTCGTCCGCGACTTTGCGCGCCAGGCGCGCCGCTTCGAGATTGAGGTCCGCGACCAGCCCCTGCATGCCGTAGTCCGCCTGCGACACGGAGGTGGAATTGAAGGTATTGGTGGAAATCACATCGGCGCCCGCCTCGAGATAGGCGCGATGAATATCCGCGATGATGTTCGGCTGCGTCAGGCTCAGCAAATCATTGTTGCCGCGAAGATCGCTGCGCCAGTCTTTGAATCGCTCGCCGCGAAACTGCGCTTCGCTGCAGCGATGACGCTGGATCATCGTACCCATTGCGCCGTCGAATATCACGATGCGCCGCTTGAGCAGCGCGATGAACGCGTGAGTCGCGGACAAAGTGTGCGGCATCACGCCACCCGCGCTTCGTTGATGCGCGGCCTCAAACCCAGGGCGTGGCAAATCGCATAGGCTAATTCGGCGCGGTTCAGCGTGTAGAAGTGAAACTCCTCGACACCGTGCTGGCGCAGCCGCTGCACCTGCTCGATGGCCACATTCGCGGCGATCATGCGGCGGGTGTCGGGGTCGTCGTCCAAGCCGTCGAACCGGCTGCGCAACCAATCGGGAACCGAGGCGCCGCAGCGGGCCGCGAAGCGCAGCAATTGCGGAAAGCGCGTGATGGGTAGGATTCCGGGGACGATGCTGGCCTTGATCCCCGCCGCGGCACAACGGTCGCGGTAGCGCAGGAACAGGTCGGTCTCGAAGAAGAACTGCGTGATGGCGCGGCGGGCGCCGGCGTCAACCTTGCGCCGCAAGTTCTCCAGATCGGCTTCGACGCCGCCTGATTCGGGATGGCCCTCCGGGTACGCCGCCACCGAGATTTCAAAATCGCCGGCTCCGATCAAGCCCCGGACCAAATCGGAGGCGTAGGCGAATCCGCCAGGATGAGGCAGGTAGCGTCCATCGGCGGACAAGTTGCCTGCCGGGGCATCGCCCCGCAGGGCCACCACGTGCCGCACGCCAAGTTGCCAATAGGTGCGCGCAATCTGCAGCACCTCCTCGCGCGCGGCGCCGACGCAGGTCAAATGCGGGGCCACCCGTAGATCGGTTTCCTTGAGCACGCGTTGCACGAATTCGTGCGTCCGGGTCCGGGTCGATCCGTCCGCGCCATAGGTCACGGACACAAAATTCGGCCGCAGCGGGGCCAGCCGCTGGACGGACTGCCAGAGTTGCTGGGCCATGGCCTCATCCCCGGGAGGGAAAAACTCGAATGAAACCGCTGGGTCGGGCACGTCAGAACCTGGATTGGACTAACTCGACATTAAGCATGCAAGAGCCTACGATTTGATTCAATCTCATTATTTTAATACCTGGAATGAATTAGGCTCATGTCGTCCAGCGCCCTCGAAATCCGTCATTTGGAGACCTTATTGGCCCTGGCGGAATGCGGCAGCCTCTCAAAGGCCGCCGCGCGGCTGTTTTTGACCCAGTCCGCACTCTCGCACCAGCTCAAAACCCTGGAAAGTCACTATGGGGCCGCGCTGGTTGAAAAAAACGTTCGGCCGTTGCGGTTCACGGCCATCGGGGAACGGCTATTGATCCTCGCACGAGCGGTCCTGCCGCAAATGGCGGAAGCCGGCCGGGATGTGGCGCGCCTGGCCCAAGGGCACGCGGGTCCGTTGCGAGTCGCCGTGCAGTGCCACAACTGCTTCGATTGGCTGATGCCCGCCATGGATGCCTATCGGACACTGTGGCCCGAGGTCGAGCTCGACATCATTTCGGGATTTCTCATGGATCCCTTGCCGCTGCTTGATCAGGGCGAAGCCGAGCTGGCCATTATCCACGACCCGAAAGGACCCCACCCCGCCGTGGTCTTCAGCCCGCTATTTCGCTATGAAAGCGTGGCCCTCATGAGCCCGCGGCATCGCTTGGCCGCAAAGCCGTGGTTGCAAGCCGCGGATTTCGCGGATGAAACGCTCATTACCTACCCTGTGCCGGACGAGATGCTGGATGTGATGAAGCACTGCCTCACCCCGGCAAATATCAACCCGCGACGGCGCACGGCGGAATTGACCGTGGCGATACTGCAGCTGGTCGCGAGCGGACGCGGCATCGCGGCCCTGCCCTCATGGACCGTGGGCAATTATATAGAGCGCGGCTACGTGGTCTCCCGCCCGATCGGCGAATCGGGATTGCGCTGCGAACTCTACGCCGCGACCAGCCGTGCCGGCGCCGAAGCTGCCTATATAAGAGAGTTCATCGCGCTGACGCGTGCACAGAGTTTGACGACGCTCGCGGGCGTGTCGGCGCTATAGCGCTAGCCCATGTGCAAGCCGCCGTTCACGGAAAAATCGGCGCCGGTCGCGAAGGCTGATTCATCCGAGGCCAGCCACGCAACGATTGAGGCAATTTCACCGGGGTCGCCGAGCCTCCTCACTGGAATCGATGAAACGATTTTTTCCATGACCTCGGGCTTCACCGCCCGCACCATGTCCGTGCCGATGTAGCCGGGAGAGACGGAATTGACCGTCACACCCCGCGCCGCAACCTCTTGGGCGAGCGCCATGGAAAATCCATGAATGCCCGCCTTCGCGGTCGAGTAATTCGTCTGGCCGAATTGACCCTTCTGACCGTTGACGGATGAGATGTTGATGATGCGTCCCCAGCCCCGATCCACCATGCCGTCGATGACTTGCTTGGTGACATTGAACAATGAATTCAAATTGGTGTTGATCACCGCGTCCCACGAATCCTTGGTGAGCTTGCGAAACGTGCCGTCGCGCGTGATGCCGGCGTTGTTCACGAGGATGTCGATTTCGCCCACTTCGGCGCGGGCTTTCTGGAATGCCGCCGTGGTGGACTCCCAATCGGCGACATTGCCCTCGGAACAATGCACGTTGTAGCCCTTCGCGCGCATCTCACCGATCCAGCGTTCCTTGCGGGTGGAATTAGGGCCGCAGCCCGCAATGACGGTATAGCCTTCGCTGCATAAGCGTTCACAAATCGCCGAGCCGATGCCGCCCATCCCGCCGGTTACGTACGCAATTCTTTTCTGCTTGGTCGCCATGATCGCCCCTCGAGTTAGCTATCGCTGCAACACGTATTCACCCGGCGCATCGCCGAGAACGCTGTAACCTTTTGCCGGGTTGCCCAGAGTGGGCGGCGGCGCATTTTGCGCTCCGGAATGAGCGGCCAGCCATTCCTGCCACCACGGCCACCATGAGCCTTGATGCAAGGTGGCCTTGTCGAGCCACTCCGCGGCATCGCAACTCGCGGTCGCATCCTTCCAAGTCAGCTCGCGAAAGCGCCGTCGCGGATGCACAGGACCGCAGACGATGCCGGCATTGTGGCCGCCGTTCGTCAATACATAGGTGTAGTCGCTGGATCGGGTCAACCCTCGCGCTTTGAAGGTCGACTTCCAAGGCGCGACGTGATCAGTTTCGGTGCCGAACACCACCATGGGCAGGGAAATGGACTTCAAGTCAATCGGCCGACCGTTGACTTTAAAGCGCCCGTTCGCCAGATCGTTCTGTAGATATAGCTGCTGCAAGTATTCGCTGTGCATGCGCCAGGGCATGCGCGTGCCGTCGCTGTTCCAGGCCATCAGGTCATTGAGCTTCTCGCGTTTGCCCTTGACGTAGGTATTGATGGCCGGCGTCCAGAGCAGGTCGTTGGAACGCAGCAGGCCGAACGCCGCGCCCATCTTGTCGCTGCTCAGCACGCCGGCCTTATGCATCACGGCCTCGAGCATCGCCAACTGGCTTGGACTGATAAAGAATGACAACTCGCCGGGCTCGCTGAAATCCATCTGCGCCGCCAGCAAGGTCATGGACGCCAGCCGATCATCACCGTCTCTCGCCATCGCCGCTGCGGCGATCGACAGCAGAGTGCCGCCGATGCAGTAGCCCACCGAGTGGATTTTTGTATTCGGAACGATGGCGCCGACCGCATCGATCGCGGCGCGGATACCTTTGTCGTGGTAGTCCTCCATTCCTAGATTGCGGTCGGTCTCATTGGGATTTTTCCAGGAGATCACGAAAACCGTGTGGCCTTTTTCAACCAGGTAGCGCACGAAGGAATTCTGCGGAGATAAATCCAGAATGTAGTACTTCATGATCCACGCCGGCACGATGAGCACCGGCTCGGGATGCACCGTGGCTGTGGTGGGTGCGTACTGAATGAGCTCGATGAGCTCATTGCGGAAAATGACCTTGCCGGGCGTAACGGCCACGTTGACGCCGACCTTGAAGTTTTCCGTGCCGACCGGCTGATCGTGCTTCAAGGTCCGACTCACGTCCTCGAGCCAATTCTGAAAGCCGCTCACCAGGTTTTGCCCGGATTGCTCACGGGTCAACTCCAAGAGCTCCGGGTTTGACATCAAGTGGTTGGCAGGCGAGGTCGCATCCAGCATTTGCCGCGTCGAAAATCCGATGAGATCTGCGCTGCGCGGCGCAAGACCGGGAACGTTCGTGGTGGCCTGCTGCAAAACCTTGGCCCAGTTCAAATAGCCTCGCGCCATCATATTGAAAGGCCACTGCTTCCAAGCTTCGGAGGCAAATCGGGCGTCGTCGGAAGCGACCGGTGCCAGCGCTTTACCGGTCGAGGCCTGCATGGCGAAGGAGAAATTGTCCATCATCGCTTTGAAGGCCGTGTGCGCGATGTCGGTTTGCTTTTGCGGCGCTTGGGCGATATTGAGATACCAATCCCACCACGCCTGGGCATAGTCATCCGGCGCCAGACCGCCCGTGATCGCCGCCAATTGCGCGCGCATTTCGCGGCTCAATTGTTCTTGAGGACTCTCGCCCGTTGCAGATTCAGCCATGTTCTCATTCCCCCGGCTTTCATGATGGCACGCGCGAAAGTACCTGTAAAAAAAAAGGGCGACCCGTGGTCGCCCCAATCTTTAACGCGCTAAACTTGAAGGTTAGGCGGCTTTCTTCGCCTTCTCGGCAACCTTGGCGCTGGTCTCATCGAGCCATTGCGTCACGGCCCCTTGGGTCTCCGTCGCGATCTTGCTGAACTCTTCCGCGCGGGCGCGCAGCTTGTCGCTCAAAGACAGGTTCAGCGTGGTCTGTTGGCCGATCAGCTCGGCAGCCGACTTCGGACCGACGCTGGCCTTGGCTTGGCCCAAGCTCCATTCCAAGTAATCACCGGCAACGGCGAATTGGTAGTGGGCCAAACGCTCCAGAGTCTTCAGGCCTTCCTGCTGCGCGCGAAACACGGGCGCCATGGCGGTCTTGTAGGTCTCGAACAGGGTACCGAAATCAAATGTGGGCTGGGTCATGGGGGGCTCCTTTAATCCTGGAAACAATTAACTTGATGGGTGCATTATACACAAAAAAGTATGCACTGCAAAAGGAATTTGGAATCCAGTTATCCTCAACCTCATACAGATATATACTATTGATTATCAAAGAATTTATTATAATTATTAATTTAACATAACAGAAAATATCATCTAAATTAACGCGTTGCATTAGGTCCATGGCCCCGCTCCCGATCGTTGTCGC
>Ga0307476_10000888_pt1 | contig 20186 bp, 16 predicted proteins | sample atmos_gasesECM2C_2_FD_203314 | JGI IMG/M metagenome (GOLD analysis project Ga0307476, IMG submission 203314) | Hardwood forest soil microbial communities from Morgan-Monroe State Forest, Indiana, United States - atmos_gasesECM2C_05 | ecosystem: Environmental > Terrestrial > Soil > Temperate... | reverse complement strand
TGGTTGTAGCGGCGCGAATCTGGGCCGTATGTCTTCCACGCCCGAACCGCAGGCCCAAAAGAGTATCCCATTAACCGGATGAGCCTCTCATGTTGAGAATCGGCGGTCAAAAAGTTCCGACGCCTTTGTTGCTGCTGCTAGCGATCGACTGTTTCCTCATTGCCTTTGGTTTATTTCTTGCCGCGGTATTGCGATTCACGGTTGCCAACTACGGGCCGGTTTTCCATTACCTTCTTAGTTGGCAGACGTTCTTCCGCTTTGTTGTGGTCATTCTGGTTTGTGAAGTTTCCCTCTACTTTAACGATCTCTACGACTTTCGGTTGATGAAGACGCCCAGCGAGATGCTCGTCCGCTTGCTGCAGGCCTTTGGCATTGCTTGCCTGGCTTTAGCAGTTTTCTACTACGTGCAGCCAGACCTCGGACTTGGCCGAGGCATCGCGGCGCTTGGCGCGCCGATGATCGTTGCACTAACGTTGGGATGGCGGCTGTTGATGGCGCAGGAACCCCACACATTGGGAGCCCCGGAGCGCATGCTTATTATGGGCACGGGGCCTACCGGCATATCGCTAGCGCGCGACATTATTGCGCGTCCTGAATTGCAACTGAAGGTTGTGGGTTTCCTGGACGAAAAGGGAGAAAACATCGGCAAGTCGCTTGTCAACCCAGGAATTATTGGCGCGGCCGCGAACGTGGAAGCGATCGCTCAGCTGGAAAAAATAGATCATGTCGTCATATCGCTGCTGGAACGCCGAGGCATGATGCCGGTGCGCCAACTGCTCCATTTGAAATTCGCCGGAGTCAAAGTCGAGGATGCACATAGCTTCTACGAGCGCATGACGGGACGAATCATTCTAGAACGACTGTCGCCAAGCTGGCTGATTCTCTCCGACGGATTCCGGAAATCCACGCTATTGATCGTGGCAAAACGTGCAATTGACGTGATTTTGTCGCTTATCGCCCTGGTTGTGTGTTTGCCGGTGTTCGCCGTCACGGCCGCGGCGATCTGGCTGGAGTCGGGAGGCCCGGTGCTCTTTCGGCAAGAGCGCACGGGGCTAAACGGCAAACCTTTTGAGATGCTGAAATTCCGCTCGATGTACAAAGACGCGGAAGCGGGCGGTCCGCAATGGGCGGCCACTGGCGACCATCGGATCACGTGGGTCGGAAAGTGGATTCGAAAATTCCGGGTCGACGAATTGCCACAAGTCATAAATGTCCTGCGCGGCCAGATGAGCGTGGTCGGTCCACGTCCGGAGCGTCCGGAATTTGTATCCATGTTGGAAGAACAGATTCCCTTCTATGGGCTGCGACACTTCGTGCGTCCCGGCATCACCGGCTGGGCGCAAGTGAAATACCAATACGGCGCGAGCGTCGAAGAGACGAAGACCAAGCTGGAGTATGACTTGTTTTACATCAAACACCTGTCCGTGATGCTCGACTTTGCCGTTTTGTTTGAGACGGCGAAAGTGATGCTGTCCGGACGAGGCGCCAAATAGCGTTCTGTTATGAACGAAACGCAGGCAGGCCGGGACAAGACGCGCAGTTCTAAAAGGAATTTGAGAGACCGCATATTGCTCGCAAGCTGGATCGCAGCGTATTCCCTGCTGCTTTTGGGGTTTGGCATATTGAGGCGGTTCGACGGCGCCGGTGAACGAAGCAAGGATGGCGCCGTGGCCAAATGACGGATGGAGCTCTCATCTGGGATTACATCCGGTGGTTCTCTGCGGCTGTAACGCTTGGCACTTGGGTAAGGTTGAGCTATATTCCTCTAATCCATTGCAAGCCAAACCCTGGGGAACTCTTCTTGCGCTGACTTTGTGGACGGAACCGTTTTCTGGGGCACACGAAAAGGAGAAAATCGTGGCGACACGCCGTTTTATGAAGGCCGCGGAAGATGCCCTGAGGGGAGTAGTCTTTCTTCTGATCGTTGCGCCGGCGCTCCTCGCGCAAAATCCCGCCGCGCCACCGCCGAAGACCGAAGCTCCCAATCCTTCGGCCAACGCTCAGGGTGATACGACGGCTGCACCAAAACTGCCGACAGACTACCGAATCGGGGCCGAAGATGAGCTTACGATCTCCGTGTGGCACGAACCCGAGCTTTCCCAAGCCGTTGTAGTGCGGCCCGACGGCCTGATCACCATGCCTTTGCTGAACGAGCTGAAAGTGTTGGGATTAACGACGGATGAGTTGCAGGCGCTCTTAACGGAAAAGCTCAAAGCACTGGTGAACGATCCGCAAGTAACGGTGATCGTAAAAGCAGTTCACAGCCGGAAGGTGTTTGCCATGGGAAACGTGGCAAAGCAAGGGGCTTATCCTCTAGGTGGTAAGAAGACGGTGCTCGAGTTGATTGCGGAGGCGGGAGGGCTGGGACCTTTCGCGAAAACCCGTTCGATTTATATCCTCCGCAAAGCAAACGGAAACGAGACCCGGATTCCTTTCAACTACAAAAAGGCACTTTCTGGCAAAAGCGACAATCCGGAATTGCTTCCGGGCGACATTGTGGTTGTGCCCTGAGAACTGTGATGTTCGCTGGCGGCGGAACCGGCGAGAGAGGGACGTGGCGGGATGCAAAACGCAAGACGCCAGTATTTCTGGTTGAAGCTGATTGTCGTTGCATCATTGGGGTTTCTGCCGACCGCAGTCATGGCGCAAGACCCTAATCAGCAACAGCAGGGCAATCCTCCAGCGCAAAATCCGCCGACGACTCAGGAGGAGCCACCGCCTCCGCCGGCCCCAGGCACGCCTGCAGCAACAGGACCAACTCCTCTGGATGCCCAGATCCATCCGGCCGGCCAAGCTGTACCTTGGTTTGGGACCTCCTCTCCGCTTCGGTGGGGAGATTTCTCTATCGCCAATTTTTCATACAACTACGTGATCGACCGCTTCTATCCCTTAGGTGGCGAACCTGAGGAAGACATCAACCTGAGCATCTTCCGCACTTCCCTTGTTTTCGAGCATCGTTTCGGAAAGCAACACATCCTGCTACAGTACAATCCACAACTTGCGATCCTCAACGGAAAAGTCGCGGGGAACGCCGGGATGGACAATGAGGTTGCGTTAGGTACGACATTTCAGGTAACCCCCAGATTTACCTTCGTATTGAAAGACGCATTCGTCCAGATGCACTCAAGACAGCTCTATCCTCCGGATTACCTGGTTGTCGATCAGGAAGGGGGCAACCTGATTCAGAACAATTTTCTGCAGAACGCGGGCAGCTATTTGACGAACACGGCGACGGGAATCGGCGTGTACCAATGGACTCCCAAAGATACCGTGACCTTCTCCTCGTCCTATAAATACGCGCACACGACCGGGGACAACGACATAAACAACAACGTGCTTGTACAAACCGGAGACGACTTTGCAGAATCCGTGGCGTATACACATCGGCTGACTCAACACCAAACCGTCGGAGCGGTCTACACCCTGGAACTGCTCCGCGAAACGGAGAATGTGGAGTTTCCCGGAACGACGTATTTCAATACGGTGGCGGGCTTTTACGCAATTCAAGTTGCCGAGACGTGGGCCATCCGCGGTGAATTCGGCGGGAACTTTACCCGGTATCCGAACAACACGCCACCACTCAACACGTTGGCCGGGGGAGCTGCTATCGTCAAAAATTTCAAAAACGACATGGGGAACTTTGCGCTCGGCTACACTCGAGGACGCACGGAAAACAACTTTATAACCGCCCGCACGGGCGATTTGGTACAAGCTGTCTATTCGCAGCACTTTTTCACGCGCTTAGTCTGGAACAATGGTGCTGGTTACTACCGGGAGACGGGCGCAGATCCACGAGACTTTGGTAAGATGCTGAACACGGCGCTGGATTACGAAATTGCTCCGAACTTCTTCTTATCAGCCCAATATGCATACCTCTTCCAGAAGGCAACCACGGTTGAACTGCTGTCCGGGAGAAGGAACACGGTCATCCTGGGTGTGAAGTGGGAACCCCGCCAGCTGGTGCCTCGATAGGCCCCTCCGTCCAATTGGGAGTCTTTTGCGGCTTCCAAGAAGTGGCTATTTGCTCCGAAGTGGATAATTCGTGTCAATCAGCTGTCGTGCTCGCTGCCGTGGCATAGCCATGCTACTCGAAGAGCAAGGCTAATTAGCAGCAGAGGAAGTCCAGAACTATGGAATTGATTTCCCTCTACCCGAAGCGATGACTGTGGGGGCACAAACTCCCCACCAGACATTGTTAAGCCTTGCATTGTCATAGATTTAGACCGTAGTATGAGGGTACCAGTACCGATGTTTTGGCATTGAAAGTGCTTCGTATGAAGGCGCAACAACTTTTTGGCACGTGAAACTAAGGAGGCCTACATCTCGTGGGCTCTAACGATAACAGCAACATGCCAGGATCTCGCGCGGCGGACGGCCTTCAGCTAGGTATGTATTGGGAGATCGCGGTTCGGCGTAAGTGGTGGATCCTACTGAGCGTCATTGGGTTGTCCGTGTGCGCTACGGTCTTCGCGCAGAGGCTGCCCAATATGTATAAAGCCGAAACAGTCATCCAAGTAGACTCAGCACAAGTAAATACCCCCATCGTAATGCCGATCAACAATGGCGATATTGCGGGGCGCCTGGCGACGCTTCAGCAACAGGTACTTTCGCCGACCCGCCTGAAGAAGCTCGTTGAGGCAGAAGGGCTCTATCCGGATCCGACCGGCAAGAAAACCGAAGATCAAGTGATTCATGGCGTACAGAAATCAATTGTCGTGGATGTCGGGGCACCCGGCGCCGGAAAGCTGAGCACTTTCAGGATCGCATACAGCAGTCAGCGGCGAACTGAGGTCGCCCGAGTAGCGAATCATCTGGCACAGATGTTCATCGATGAAAACGTCGCGGCGCGCATCACTTCGGCGGAGGACACAACACAGTTCCTTCAAGAGCAGATGGACGAGACGAAACACGAACTGGACCTGAAGGACACGGAATTGGGTGCCATCAAGTCGAGAAATATCGATGAGCTCCCAGAATCCAAGCCGTATCACATGGAAGCTTTGGCGAACTTGCGGACGCAGGTGCAAGCGATTCAGGACAAGCTCCAGCAGGACCAAAGAGAGAAGGGTGTGGTGCAATCGATGATGATGTCCGGTGACGATGCCCCGACGGTGGACGTGGGCACTGGCGCTGCAGGAGGAAGCGGGAACCCCTACGACGCACAAATCTCGAAGCTGGAGAGCAAATTGTCGGACCTCAGGTCTCGCTACGGACCGAGCCATCCTGATGTGCGTCGCACGGTGGACGAATTGAACCGTCTGAAAGCTAAAGCGGCTGCGGAGGCAAAGGACAACCCGAGCGAACCAGCGGAAATGCAACAACCCGCAGTGCAGGTACAAAAGAAGCGGCGAAATCCAGTGCTAGAGGCGCAATTGGCTGCGCTCGACCAGGATATTCAAGACCAGACCCGGTTGCTGCAACCACTGCAAGCGCAAATGGCAATGCACGAAAGCAAGCTGCAGCAGATTCCAGCGTTTGAACAGCAAATCGCAAGATTGCAACAAGACTACGACGCTCTGAAAGCTCAGTACGCGGGCTTGCGGGAGAAAGAGAAAACAGCGGAAATCTCGCACGCTCTGGAAGTGCACCAGAAGGGCGAAAAGTTCGAGGTCTTGGATTCGGCCGTGACACCGCTTCAGCCCGCCTCGCCGAATCGGGTGCTAATCAGCCTTGCGGGTCTGTTTGGCGGTTTGTTCGCGGGAATTGCACTAGCAGCAGCCGCGGAAATGAACGATGAGTCGGTTAGATCCGAAAGTGAAGCTTCCCGTATTTTCGGAAAAGCAGTGTTAAGTGGAATTCCGCAAATTGTATCCGCGGGTGAAAAGCGTGCGTGGAGGTTGCGCGCGGTTGGCGTTGTGACTGCAACCGTAGCCGGAGCCGTAACCGCCGGCTTGCTTCTTTCTGTCGTGGCACGAGGACTTTTCTAAATGTATCTGTCCTACTATGACCTGAAAGAGGAACCGTTTCGGCTGACGCCCGATCCGCACTTTCTACACCTCTCGGCGCCTCACCAAGCGGCGCTAACAGTGTTGCTCGAGGGCATCTTGTACCGGAAGGGCTTGGTGATGGTGACCGGCCCAATTGGCACCGGAAAAACCACGCTCGTCCATACCGCTCTGAAAATGTTGACGGACGTCTCCAAACAAAAGATGCCTATCAAGAGCGCGCTCATGTTTAACCCGACGCTGACGCGCGACGAGTTCCTGGAGATGATGCTGGAGGATTTTGAAATATCTTGTCCTTCGACCAGCAAACCTCGCCGCCTGATGGCACTGCATCAAATGCTGCTGGAAACGCAGAGGCGCGGTGGAACAGCCGTACTATTCATCGACGAGGCGCACTTGCTCAGCTCCGAACTACTGGAGGAGATTCGGTTGCTCGGAAACGCGGACACTCACCAGGAAAAACTCCTCCAGATCGTACTGAGTGGGCAGCCAGAGTTGGTAACGATGATGAATCGGCGCGAGCTTAGCGCTCTTCAGCAACGTATCGCTGCCCGTGCAAGCCTGCGCCCGCTTAGTCTGCCGGAAGTTCGTTCCTACGTCGCGGAGAGATTGCACTTCGCAGGCCTCCAAGCGGTTAGTCCGTTTTCGCCTAGCGCGTTGGAACAGATTCTTCATTTTTCAACAGGTGTTCCGCGATTGATTAACTTGATCTGCGACGCTTGCCTGACACTCGGCTTTAAAATGTCGCGGAAAACGATCCAACCGGACATCGTCGAGGAAGCGGCTGTTTCACTGGGTTTGATCCCGGAAGTGCCGGCCTTTGTGGAGAAGGAGAAGAAGCCTATTCTTCCGAGCAACGCGGACAATATGTCCAGCGCGCCCAAATCGATTGTTGATACGTTAATCGAATCCATGAAACAAAATCGCACCGCTGTGATGAGGTAGCCGAAGATGAGCAAGTTTTTCGACCAGACTGTCCGATCCAGAGAAGTGGTGATGCCTTCCGAGGAACCCACCCGGTCGGAGGAGCAAGAGCGTCCGGGGGTTATGCCCGCAGCACAGGCGCCAACAGCCATACTCGAAGCTTCACCTCTTGAAGAGTGCCGGAGACTGGCGACACCGCTTTCCACCCTTCTGCAGTCCCAATTTCAAGGCAGCGCTTCGCTCGAGCCAGTCCAGGAATCTTACCGCGCCCTTCGCACGCGCTTACTTCGCATGCGATCCGCGCAGGGGCTGCGCTCGATTGTTGTCACCAGCGCCGTACAGGGCGAGGGCAAAACGATGACGTCCCTAAATCTCGCGATGTGCTGTGCGCAGCTTCACGATATGCGTGTGCTTCTGGTGGATACCGATATTCGCAGCCATGGTTTGACGCGAGTGATCGGCATGCCGGAAGGTCCGGGGCTTTCCGAGGTTCTCGCGGGGACGTGCCCGGCGGAAAAAGCCATGCTCTCGACGGACCTGCCCAATCTTCATATTTTGCCCGGCGGAACGCCCAGTATGCCACCGGCGGAGCTACTTGCCAGTGGGCGGTTCCAGGAATTCGTGGGATGGTCTGCGGAAAACTTCAAGCTAGTGCTCTTCGATGCGCCCCCCGTCCTGAATCTCGCCGACGTCGAAATCGTTACGGCAGGCTGCGACGGAGTGCTGATGGTCGTTCGCGCGCAGAAAACGCGGAGAGACGTATTGCAGAAAGCGGCGGGACAGGTCGACGCGAAGAAACTTCTTGGAGTTGTGTATAACGGCGCCGAAGGGGCGCATCACCGCTACACGTATGCTTACCAAGGTGCGGCCGAGAAGTAAAAAAGGCCAGATTGTCTGAGAAAAGCCGTATCTCTTTGCGGATTCAGAGGCGAGCCAGACTCTTATGTTTCCTAATTTGAAGCTCAAGATTTTCCTTCGTGGCAGCCATCAGAACCGGCTGGCGAAGAGTGTTGGAATCGACGAGACCGTGCTGAGCAAGATTATTCACGGTTATCGACAGCCAACGGCGGCGCAAAGAAAGCTCCTCGCAGATTTCCTGGAGGCGGACGAGGGTTGGCTGTTCGAACGGTTCGACGTGCCGGTTCCCCGAACGAGGGAAATAGAGATCGCTGCAGCCAAAGGGCCAAGCCAAAATGGCGATGATTGAAGGTTCCGCGGTGTTGCAGCAAACAGAGAATTCACCGCGGGACAGGGATCCTCTTCGAATTCATCCACTAACTCCCGAGTTAGAAGTTCAGTGGGACGAATTTGTTCGCGCGCACCCGAATGGCACCTTCTTCCATCAAGCAGGCTGGAAGAAAGCGATGGAGGCAACCTACGGCTATCAGCCTCGCTATTTTTATTCCGAACGTGAAGGTCGAATCACGGGAATAGCGCCATCCTTTTTGATATCCAACTGGATGATGGGCCGCTGTTTGATGTCGCTGCCTTTCGCCGTTTATGGCGGTGTGTGCGCCGATGATCCCGAGAGTGAAACGGCACTCGTGGCGCATCTCGAACGGATCTCCGAAGAGGAACGAGTTGAGTACCTGGAAATTCGCAACCGCAAAGGCGAGATTTTGACCGGATATCACGCGAATCCACGATATGCGACGTTTACGCTTCCGCTGATGAGCGATACGGAAGCTCTCTACAAGGCGCTTCCGAAAGATATTCGCTACATGATTCGCAAGGGCGAGAAAGCCGGTCTAACGGTGAAGCGCGGCGCGGAACTCCTGGACCCGTTCTACAGGCTTATGACGGTTAATCTGCGGCGGCTTGGCACGCCGGCGTTTCCGCGGGCGCTTTTTGAGAACCTCCTTCGCGAATATCCCTCGCAGGTGGAAATCACCGTCATCTATTCCGGCGAGAAAGCGGTTTCTGCCGGCATGTCCTTCCTTTTTCGAGACTGGATACAGCCATATTACGTCGGTTCGTTGGATGAAGCCAAAAGCCTGGCGGCGAATAACTTTTTGTGGTGGGAGATGATGAAGCTCGGAGCCGAAAGAGGCTGCTCGATTTTCGATTTCGGCAGAAGCAAGAAAGACTCGGGAAATTACGATTTTAAGAAAAAATGGAATCCGCAGATTGACACGTTGAGTTATCAGGTACGTTTGGTTCGCCGCAAGGAAGTGCCGAATTTTTCGCCCGCTAACTCGAAGTTCAAGATGGCAACCGCTGCGTGGAAGAAAATGCCGCTGGGATTGACGCGGGCGCTCGGGCCCTACGTTGTGCGCTGGTTCCCCTGAGACTGGCGAGCAACGCCCGGTGAACGAGCCTTTTTCGAATTGCGCGATTGTTCCTTAAAGAAAATGAACACACAAATCCAAGAAGAGGTCACCGAACTCGTGAAGCCGTCCCGGGACCCCAGGGGGCAAAGCACGGAGCGGATTCGAATTCTTCATGTGGTCCCTCGCCTGGGGTTAGGAGGAACCGAGAAAGGGGTTTTGAAAGTAATCCGGGGACTTGACGAAGCCGGATTCGCTCACAGGATTTGTGCGGTGCGGGGAATTGACACGGACTTTGCCGAGCGGGAGGGAATCGCGGCAGAAGCCTATTCCGCAGATTCCCAGAGGGAGGATTTTCAGTTTCCTTTGTTTCGGCTGAAGAAAATCATGCAGGAATTTCGGCCGCATATCGTTCATTCACGTAATTTTGGAGCGCTCGAGGCCGTTTTGGCGGCGCGCCTCGCCCGTGTTCCCGTGGCGATTCACAGCGAGCACGGCTATGAACTGGGGATCCTCCAGGGGCTTCCTCTGCGCCGCCGGGTTCTTTGCCGCTGTTTCTATGGAATGGCCGACGCCATATTTACCGTGACAGATGACCTTCGCACTTATCACGCCGCGCAGTCTTGGATCCCCGCACGTCGATTCAAGGTTCTTTACAACGGAGTAGACACGGAGAGATTTTGTCCCAATCCGCAATCGGCTGCGCTGGTTCGTGCCGAGTTGGGAGTGCCGAACGGGAGATTTCTCGTAGGAAGCGTTGGCAGGCTCGTTGCGATCAAGGACCACAAAACTTTGCTTCGCGCGTCCGAGAGCTTGCTCCTCCGAGGCCTCGACATGCACGTTCTCCTCGTCGGTGCTGGCCCGGAAATGCAGAACTTGCAGCAGTACGTAGCGAAATCGAACAGCTTGCGTGAGCGAGTGACGTTCGCAGGAGCCTCGGACCGGGTGCCGGAGTTGATTAACGCGATGGACGTATTCGTTTTGCCGTCCATTTGTGAGGGAATGTCGAATACGATTTTAGAAGCGATGGCATGTGGAGTGTCGGCCGTAGTAACACAAACGGGAGGCAACGCGGAGCTCATCGAGGAAGGCCGCACCGGTTATCTATTTCCGCCGGGAAACGTTGAGAAGCTATCCACATTACTTTCCCGGTTAGCGGAGAGCAGCGCGACTCGACGCGAATTCGGAGCGTCCGGGCGACAGCGCGCCGTAGGGCAGTTCAGTCTGGCTGTGATGATACAGCGCTATCACGAGATTTATACGCAGCTGGCATCGAGTAAGGGCGTTAGGGAGAGACACTAGAGTCATCATCCTATGTGCGGAATTTGCGGCATTTTCGAATACCAACGTCACACGGACCTTTCGGGTGAGGTCGTCCACAGGATGAACCAGACGATGATTCATCGTGGGCCGGATGATGGCGGTGTTTTTGTCGGTCCGGGGATCGGGCTCGGCCATCGCCGACTCAGCATCATCGATCTCGCTGGCGGCCATCAGCCGATGTCCAACGAGGATGGCACGATTTGGGTTTTGCTCAACGGAGAAATCTACAACTATCCCGAATTGCGGGCGGAACTCTTACCGCGCGGCCACAAATTCACTACAAAGTCTGACACCGAAGCGATCGTCCATCTTTATGAAGATTATGGAGAGGACTGCTTTGCCAGGCTGCGAGGAATGTTTTCGATTGCGATCTGGGATTCGAAGAATCGCAAAGTCATTCTGGCTCGCGACCGGGTTGGGAAGAAGCCGCTGTTCTACGCCGCGGATGGGACAAAGCTTTTATTTGGTTCTGAGCTGAAAGCCCTGTTGGCCGGCGGCGTTCTTTCGCGAGAGATGGATGAGCAAGCGCTTTCCGATTATTTTTCGTTTGGGTACATTCCCGCGCCCAAAACGATCTATCGGTCCGTCCGGAAAGTCATGCCTGGGCACTACCTAGTTGCATCCGCAAACGGAGTCCGTGAGACGCGCTACTGGGATCTGTCTTTCGACCGCGTCGAAGAGAGAACCGAAGAGGATTGGGGCGAGCGCCTGCGCCACGAATTGTGCGAAGCTACGCGCGTCCGCTTGATGAGCGACGTTCCGCTCGGCGCATTTTTGAGCGGCGGTATTGATTCGTCCGCCGTGGTAGCCATGATGAGCCACCTGATGAGGCGCGCCGTCACCACGTGCTCGATTGGTTTCAACGAAGAGAAATACAACGAAGCGGCGTATGCCCTCCAGGTATCGGAGCTGTTTTCCACTGACCACCATGTTGAGACGGTGGAGCCAAACGCGGTAGAGATTGTCGATAAGCTCGCATGGCACTTCGACGAGCCATTTGCGGACTCCTCCGCAGTGCCGACCTACTACGTTTCCAAGATTGCTAGGCAGTTTGTGACGGTAGCTCTCGGAGGAGACGGCGGCGACGAAAGTTTCGCCGGCTATCGGCGCTATAAGCTGGACTATTACGAAAACCAGTTACGAAATCGGGTTCCGGCAAGATTGCGGCGTTCGGTCTTTGGGCCTCTGGGTCGCTGGTATCCGCCGCTTGCCTGGGCTCCGCGCGTATTTCGCGCAAAATCGACATTTCAGAGTCTGTCGCGCTCGCCGCTTGAGGGCTACTTCAATTCCATTTCCTATTTTCGACCCGACGATAAAGAGCGGCTCTTCACTTCGGATTTCAGAGCGCGCCTGGGGAAGTACGAATCGATCGACGTTTTACGCGAATATTACGATCGCGCGGACACGGAAGATCCGCTCTCGAAGATTCAATATGTGGACATCAAAACTTATCTCACCGATGACATTTTGACGAAAGTGGATCGCGCCAGCATGGCCATGTCGCTCGAAGTGCGGGCTCCAATGCTGGACCATAAATTCCTCGAGTTGGCGGCGTCAATGCCCAGCAACCTGAAGCTGCGAAATGGCACGGGTAAATACATACTGAAAAAGGCACTGGAGCCGATACTGCCTATGGACATTCTGTACCGCCAGAAACAAGGATTTGCGATTCCACTTGGTGACTGGTTCAAGCGGGAGCTCAAAGAAATGGCGCACCACGTGATTCTGGAAACCGACGACGGGATCCTGAACCGCGGTTTCCTTGGCACGATTTGGGACCAACACCAGAAGGGCTATTACGATCGGTCAGCATTGCTCTGGGCGACATTGATGTTCCGAAAGTGGCAAGCGACGTTTTGCGAATAGATCAAGGATGGCATGAGCGGAATTTGCGGCATTTGCGAAGTTGGCCTGGAGTTCAGCGCAGGCAGCGTCCGTCCGATGCTCGACGCAATGGCTCTTTCCGATGAGTCCGAACGGGATGCCTTTGGAGGGCGCTCGGTCGCCATAGGAGTGGCTCGCCGCTGGTCCTTCCAGCGCGCAGGTGCTGCTGGTGGAGTTTCGGTTGCGGTTGACGCCGACATCGTTGACTACGACGCGATTGCGGAGGTGCTATCCGAATCCGTCGCGATGGTGACGGCAACGCCCACAGCGGAACTCGTGATTCGCTTGTACACAAAGGTGGGAGCCGACTTCGTGAAATCCCTGCACGGCGCCTTCGCGGTAGCGCTTTGGGATGAGAGGCAACAAACCCTAGTTCTCGGCATAGATCGACTGGGAATCAAGAGCCTCTATTGGTATCGAGAGGGCGACCGGCTTTTGTTTGCCACACGCGCGGGCGCGGTTCGGTCCGTCCGAAGGGAATCCCCTGAGGCAAATCCCGACGCGGTGCTCCAGTTTTTGCTGTTCGCCTCCGTGCCGGCGCCCATGACGAGCGATCGCGGCATGAACAAGCTGCGCCCCGGGACCGTCGTGCAATATGCCAAGGGATCCATTTCGGAAAAACAGTATTGGGACCTTGAATACCCCGAAAGCGACAATCACAGCCCCACGCACTGGTCACGAGCATTGCGCGAAGGAATGCGCTCCGCCGTTCATCGCCACCTGACTGGCTGCGAACAGTCATCCACCGGCAGCTTTCTAAGCGGCGGAACAGACAGCAGCTCCGTGGTGGCCTTCGTGAGCGAGCGGCATTGTCCCGCGCAGACGTTCTCCATTGCCTTTGACGAATCGGCTTTCAGCGAAATTGAATTTGCGCGGACCACCGCCGCGAAGTTTGGCACCCGGCATCACGAGAAATTTGTCACGCCGCAAGACGCCAGCGATGCCCTCGACAAGATCGTCGCCTATTACGACGAACCCTTTGCGAACTCCTCAGCAATCGGTTCTTATTACTGTGCACTGCTAGCACGGGAAAAGGGTGTTGGGACGTTACTGGCGGGCGACGGCGGCGATGAACTGTTCGGCGGGAATGAACGCTATGCGAGCGACAAGCGATTCGCTCTTTACCAGTCCATCCCCCGCTGGTTACGCCGTGGCTTTCTCGAGCCACTCACAAGCCTGCTACCGGACAACGATAGCAAACTGAGCCTCCCGCGGCGCTATATCCGGCGCGCAAACATTCCCAACCCAAGGCGAATCCTCTCCTACGGCTTTTTTCTGAGCATGCCCCCGAAAGAGGTGTTTGAGGACGGATTTCTGGATCAAACGCGCGTGGATACGTGGCTGACAATCCCCGAAGGGCACTTTGCCCGTGCCAAGGCGACGAGCGAGCTGAACAAGATTCTATACTTGGATGTAAAGATGACCCTTGCCGACAACGACCTCCGTAAAGTCTCAGGTACGGCGGAACTCGCCGGCGTCAATGTGCGTTATCCGCTGCTGGACGACCGTCTCGCCGAGCTTTCCGGACAGATTCCAGCGGCTCTGAAGCTAAAGGGATTTCAGAAACGATATATTTTCAAACAGGCGATGAAGGACATCCTTCCGCAGAAAATTCTCTACAAGAAGAAACACGGTTTCGGTGTACCCCTCGCCCAATGGCTATTGGAGAATCCGCGGATGAAGCAATTAATGAACGACATGATGCACGATCCACTAACGCGGCAGCGTGGATACTTTCGCGCAGGATTCTTCGAAAAGCTGATGGAACTTCATCGGCGCCAGCCAAACTTTTACGGCGAGATCGTGTGGTATCTCCTGGCGCTGGAGTTGTGGCACCGCCAACATCTGCAGAAAACTCGCGAGGCGGTCCATGCCGGCTGAGAATGCTACGTCTTCGCCGAAAATGATCCCAGCCGCGGAGAATTCCGTGCTATGGATGCGCGTTAATGCGAAGGAGAGGCTGCGGCGCGGACTTGCGGCGAGCTTTTTCGCAACAGGCGCACTTCATTTGCTGAGGCGGTTTGAGGGCACCCGCCAAGTCGTTTCATCTCCGGGATCAAGCTGGCCGAAAATCCGGCGGTTCGCGGGGTCGAAATTCGGCATTTTGTGCTACCACCGTGTCGGAACAGAAGGCGCGCCGTTGTTTTCGCGGTTAGACCCGCAAGTATTCGAAGCACAGATGAAGTACGTCCGAAAGCGCTACCGGTTGGTATCGCTTGAACAGCTGTGCCGGGAAATCGCGAATGGTGACCCCGTCGAGCCGTCGCTTGCCATCACCTTTGACGACGGGTATCGAGATTTGTACACTCACGCATTCCCAGTGCTGCGGAAATACGAAATTCCTGCCACCATTTATCTAATAGGACGAAGCATGGAAACCGGCGAATCACCGTGGTACGACAGAATTTTTGTTGCTCTCGAACACGCTACGGGAAGCTCGATCGAAGTGGAAATGGATCTGATTCATCAATTCGCTTTGACTTCTATCGCCGCTCGGCGTCAAGCCGCTTGGGAGATCGTGTGTTTTCTCCGCACGATTTCCGACGCGAGACGCCGGAACTGGTGCCTGGCATTTGAAGCAATCATGAAGCCTCCTCAAGACAAACTTGAAGGGCGCATGCTGGATTGGAATCAAGTTCGATCGATGCAAGCCGCGGGCATTTCTTTCGGCGCACACACCATGACACACCCTTCCGTTGCGCAAGTCGAAGCTGCCAACCTTGGAAAAGAGCTGAAAGCCTCGCGAAGTCTCTTGGAAGCAGGACTGGACGTGCCCGTTGAAGATTTTGCTTATCCCTTCGGCAAGATTAGCGATTGTCTTTCCGCGAACGACGATTATCTCGCGCAGTGCGGATACCGCTCCGCGGTGACGACGATCGAAGGAATTAATTCCGGCGGCGTCAACCTTTTTCGCCTCAATCGCATGCAAATTGGCGACGATCGCTCACTCTCGCTATTTGCCTTCAACCTAGCTCGTATGTTTTTTGAAAGTGTTTACGAGAATTCGGCCTCGCCGACTACGGACCGCAGAGACATGCTGGCGCTGGAAACGGATCGGAGCGCCTCCTAGGCCCGACCATGCGAGACTTCCTGGTACTGGCGATCATTCTTGGTGCGGCACCGGTTTGCCTCTTCAATCCTTACTTTGGCGTTCTTATGTGGTATTGGGTGACCTATTTCAATCCTCACCGTTTCACGTGGGGCATTGCGTATGACTTTCCTGTCGCTGCCGTGATTGCTGGACCCACGTTGGTCGGAACGTTTTTTGCGAGCAAATCCATTCGTTCCCTGGCCGTTCGAGAAACTGTCCTGCTTCTGCTCCTTTGGGCCTGGTATTCATTCACATACATTCACGCCCAAGGTGTTCCCCTTTTTGCGGGAAATATGGCGGACGCCGACTATGAAATAGGGCACATCAGCAAGATTCTTTTGTTTACGGTCGTGATGATCCTATTGGTAAATACGAAGGAGAGACTGCGGGGCGTGGTTCTGGTAACTGCGGGCAGTTTGGGCTTGCTGGCGGTCAAAGGGGCGCTGTTCGGGCTGCGTACTTCGGGTGGGGCTCGCGTCTGGGGTCCGCCGGACTCTTTCCTTTCGGACAACAATGCGTTTGGTCTTGCGCTCAACATGTGCTTGCCGCTCCTCTTCTTTCTCGCCGCTGAGGAAAAGCGCAGGTGGGTCCGGATTGGCATCTGGATTGCGTTTGCGTCCACGATTCTCGTGATTTTGCTGACTTACTCGCGCGGAGCTCTTCTTGGACTCGCGGTGGTCATCACGGCCCTCATGCTGAAGTCTCGTCACAAGGTCGTCGGTGCATTTTTCATGGTGGTCGTGGCATTTTTTGTGTTGAGCTTCGCGCCGGACGCGTGGATGCAACGTATGGGACGGTTCTTTAGCGGCGACCTGGATGAGTCCGCACAGCAGCGTCTGGTTTCCTGGGGAACATCCTGGAATTTCGCGCACGACTATCCGCTGACCGGCGGGTCTTTCGATGTTCTGCCGAATGTTCAGGTGTTTCAACGCTATCAGCCCCGGCCTCTGCCCCTCGGGTTTTTGTCGAGCGGCCCTCACAGCATTTATTTCCAACTTCTCGCGGATCAGGGGTTTCCAGGTCTGGCCCTATTCCTTCTGCTGATCGGTTCGTGTTATTGGAGTTTGTGGAGAGTTCGCGTGATCGCTCGTTCGGTACCTTCCGCAAATTATCTCATCCCGTACACCCACATGGTCGAGGTATCTATTCTGGGCTTCATGGTTAGCGGCGCGTTCCTAGGCTTTGTCTACCTGGATGTCATCTACCAGATGATTGGTTTGGTCGTAGTCTTGAAAGTCTTGTTGCGAAACGAGCTGCGAAATTGCGTTGAAGCACCTCTTCCTCAACACGAAAAGATTATTGACGTCACGCCTGAGTCAGAATTGGCGGCAGTTTGATAGTGCGTTCCATTGGAAGGGATCTGGGAGGACGGACCACGATGTTGCGATTTGGATGGCGGGCGGCAATGCGGTGCGCGATACGGTTTTGCCTGGCAATCGGCATTTTTCTAGCCATCCCTCATCCTTCGAAGGCTCAGAGTTGGAACTGGACTTCGGAAGATGTCGACGCCCAGGGCGAGAGCACTTGGATAGCGACCGATGCGGATGGCAACCTGCATATAAGCTATTACGCTATAACCGGGGGGCAGTTGAAGTATGCGTTCCGCCCTGCCGACGGCTCGAAATGGTTCACGATGACGATCGAACACAGCCTGGGTTTTTTTGTTACCCGCATTACCGTTGACTCAAACTCTAACCCACACATCTGCTACACACCACGCGTCACGAAATATGCGCACTGGGACGGTCAAAAATGGCATCTCCAACAGGTAGACCCAGGCTCGGGCGTCGTGGGATTTTGGTGCACTATAAACGTAGGAAGTGATAACAGGCCACAGCTTTCCTGGTATCTCGAGGGCGGCACATACTATCGATATGCGACTTTGAAAGACGGCATTTGGGCGGCACAGTCGATCGAGGGCGGTAACGGCGCCCTTCCTGGCAAATGGAATTCCATGGTGCTCGACGCCCAAAATAAACCGCAGATGTCTTACACGTGGTTCCCCACGGGACAGCTCAAGTACACTGCGTTCGACGGCAAGAACTGGAAGATAACTCTCCTGGATGCGCCCAGCGAATCCCCAGGCGGTACACGCGGTATGGGGTCATCCATCGCACTTGATAGCCAGGGCAATCCGATGATCGTCTACTACACTGAGGATGCCCTGAAGATGGCCCACTACGTCGATGGCAAGTGGAAAAAAGAAATCGTAGAACAGATTCCTCCCTTCGGGCCGCTTTACAGTTGGAGAAGCTTTCGCAGTTCTCTCGTTCTGGACAGCAGAGGCTATCCGCACATTGGCTTTGAGAGTCTGAAGGGGCTCGAGCATACATGGTGGGACGGCAAACAATGGAAAACGCAAATTCTGATTGCAGCGCTGGGCAACACGTTTTTCGACAACGCGATGGCCATCGATAAGAACGACAATCTGTTCATCAGCTATCGAGATCCGGTGGACGGGTCGGTCAAGGTTCTCGCCGGCCGTCCAACTCCAGCAAAGTCCGCGGCGCCAGGGCAGAAAGTTTCACCGGCCAAACAGTGAGGGTGTAGTGCGTCCTCCCCGTCTTTGGGCTGCGACGTATCGAGCGAATCGTGAGAACAATTCTTATCGCGGGTCTCTTCTGGTTTTTGGGCGCACTGATACTCTACGTCTATGCGGGGTATCCGCTGCTGCTTGCATTCTTCGTCCGTCTTTTCCCACAAGCAACATCGAAGGACATTCACTTTTCGCCGCGGGCCAGCCTGCTGATATCCGCATTTAACGAGAGTCGGGTGATTCGCGAGAAGCTTGAGAATGCTCTTACGCTAGACTACGCGCCGGAAGAACTTGAGATCATTGTGATTTCTGATTGCTCCGACGACGGAACCGATCAGATTGTGAGCGGCTTCGCGTCCCGAGGTGTGCGGCTCGTGCGGCAAGTTCAACGGCTCGGAAAGACGGAAGGGCTCAACCTTGCAGTCCCTCAGGCACGTGGAGAGATTTTGATTTTCTCGGACGCGAACGCCATCTATCGGCCCGATGCGGTGCGGCAACTCCTTGCTCATTTCGTCCACGAAAGAGTCGGATACGTCGTAGGCAACGCCTGTTACCGTCAAGATGAACGACAAGTGGCCTCGGCCGAGTCGGAAAGCCTTTACTGGAAGTTGGAAACCTGGCTGAAGCAAAAAGAGTCGGAATTCGGCTCAGTGGTCGGTGGCGATGGTGCGATCTATGCGGTACGTCGGGAATTATTCGTGCCCCTACGTTCCACGGACATCAATGATTTTCTCAACCCACTTCAGATTGTGGCGCGTGGTTACCGCGGAGTATACGAGCGCGACGCGGTTTGCTTTGAAGATGCCGGCGAGAGCTTTGATAAGGAGTTCCGTAGAAAAGTGCGTATCATCGGCCGTAGCCTAAACGCTCTCCTGCGCGCGCCAAGAGTTCTCGTTCCGTGGGTCCAGCCGCGTCATTGGTTTGCGCTGGTCTCGCATAAACTGTTGCGATGGTTCATTCCTATCTTTTTGATCGCATTTTTTTTCTGCAACATTGCTCTTGTCCGTTCACCCTTTTTCCAGGTGACGCTCGGCCTGCAGATTCTGTTCTACGCCGTCGCGGGCGTCGGTTGGGCCCTTGAGAGGCGCAAAAAATCACTGAAGGTTTTCTACCTTCCCTATTACTTTGTTTTGGTGAATGTCGCGTCGCTCCTTGGCATCTTCAACCTTCTCACCGGATCGTTGTCCCCTACCTGGCAGACCATTCGTCAAGCGAAGACTGCCGGAAACGAGTCTGGCATTCCGGTCACGGGCAAGGAGTCCTGAGGCTTGCCCCTTCGCGTTCTCCATGTGCTCGATCATTCCGTGCCGGTCCTGGATGGCTACAGCCATCGCAGTCGCAGCCTCATAGGTGCGCAGGCCGTCATGGGCTTCCTTCCCACCGTCGTCACCGGACCTCTCCACAATCTCGATGATCCGAACGTGTCCGAGAATGATATCGATGGAGTTCATCACTATCGAACTCTGGACGATTCGGGTTTCTATTGGAACGCAGTTCGCCGGCGCCGCCCGTTTCTTCGAGAATGGTCGATCGTGCATTTGTTGGAAGGCCGAATCAACTCGCTTTTAAAGGACCACGCTTTCGACTTGATACACGCTCATTCGCCTGCTCTCTGCGGTTTGGCGGCGGCTAGGGCGGCGAAAAAGCACTCGCTGCCATTCGTTTACGAAATTCGATCTTTTTGGGAAGACGGAGTAGACCAGAGCACATCGTCTCTACGCTACCAGCTTGCGCGGGGACTCGAAACGAGAGTTGTGAAACGAGCGGACGCCGTTATAGGTATAGCGAAGCCGATTCTTCGCGATATCGCTGCCCGCGGAATCCCTGAATCGCGTTTGTTCCATGTGCCCAACGGAGTCGATTCTGCCCGATTCGTACCACGGACGCTTGACCGCGATCTCGCCGAGCAGCTTGGCGCAACCGGTGTTCCAACTTTGGGCTTCATCGGCACGTTCTTTCCCTGGGAAGGGATCGCTTGGCTGGTGGATGCAGCTTGCGCATTGCATCGTCGCGGCGTCCATTTCAAGCTTCTCATCGTGGGAGACGGCGCGGAAGCCGAGGCTGTTCGCGCAGCCATCCAAAGTCAGGAGGCGAGCGGATTTGTCAGTTATGTCGGACGCGTGAGCCACGAAGAAGTCGCGCGGTACTATTCCGTGATGGACATCCTCGTACCCCCGGCGCCGCTTGCGAATCACAGAGGCGGTTACTCCGCTTAA
>Ga0307476_10000887_pt1 | contig 20207 bp, 15 predicted proteins | sample atmos_gasesECM2C_2_FD_203314 | JGI IMG/M metagenome (GOLD analysis project Ga0307476, IMG submission 203314) | Hardwood forest soil microbial communities from Morgan-Monroe State Forest, Indiana, United States - atmos_gasesECM2C_05 | ecosystem: Environmental > Terrestrial > Soil > Temperate... | reverse complement strand
GACGTCGAACGATCGGCTCGCTCTACGAAAAGGTCTTCGGCGCTCGCATTCTGACTATGGGTGACGGCAACGCGCCTCCGTACCTTCAGCTTGCGAATATCTGGATGATTCTGAACGTTGGCGGCGGACCGACCCCGGATAAGCCGACGGTAACGCTCAGCGTCCCCGACCCGAATCACATCAACAGCTTTATGAATTTCCGCGTTGCGGATATTCAAGCGTGCTACAAATTATGGAAAAGTCGAGGAGCCGAGTTCATCACGCCGCCGATACCCAAGTATGGCGAGATACGCTGCTACATCCGTGATCCTGACGGCTATATCATCGAAGTCGGGCAGAGCACCGATCAAATCTACGGTTAGGGGTACGGTTAACGCTCGGCCCGGATGGGATGCGGGTTTAAACGCTTGCGGATGTGCGCAGAAGCGCGATGGTTTGGCACCGTACAAGGAGATGAAATATGAAAGCAATCGTTGTCCACCAATACGGCGGTCCGGAAGTGCTGAAGTTTGAAGACTATCCTGACCCGGTTCCGGGTCCGGGCGAGGTGCTGGTGCGGGTCGCAGCCAGTAGCGTGAATCCGATCGACTACAAGCGGCGTGCTGGATTAACCAAAGACTTCTATCCCATGACTTTTCCAGGACTAATAGGAGTCGATATCGCGGGGACTGTGGTCAAATTAGGGCCGGGCGTGGAAGGCTTTTCCGTTGGCGACCAGGTGTTCGCTATGGCCGACAATACTTACGCCGAACTTTGCGTCGTGAAAGCCGCAGCTCTGGCGAAAGTTCCCAAAGGACTCGATCTGATCGAGGCTGCGGCGCTGCCGCTGGTAACGGTGACGGGCAATCAACTCATGGCCGCTACGGAAATCAAAGCGGGTCAGACGGTTCTCGTTGTAGGTGCTGTGGGAAATGTCGGGCGTTCGGCGGTATTCACTGCGAAGCAACGCGGGGCGACTGTGATCGCGGGCGTTTTGAAGAGGCAGACAGATGAGGCGAAGACTGTCGGCGCGGATCAATTGGTCGCAACCGACGACGACACCGCCATTGCGAATCTTGCTCCGCTCGATGCGGTGGCGGATACAGTTGGCGGAAGAACCGCCGAGAAGCTGATCGCGAAGGTAAAGCCGGGAGGAGTCTATGCATCGGTTGTCGACGCACCCCAGAACGCCGCCAAGTACTCATCTGTAAAGGTGGCGCACGTATTCTCGAAATTCGACAGGAAAACGCTCGAGTTCATGGCCGAAGCGGTGCGCGATGGCAAGCTGGTAATCCCGATCAGCCAGAAACTGCCGCTCAGCGAAGCAGCAGAGGCTCAAGCAGCGGCAGAAAAAGGTGGCGTCGGGAAGATCTTGCTCGTGGCTTGATATTATTTTTGCGAATAGAGGACACGAAAGGAAAGTCGGAAGTGAAAAAGACTCTGCGCGGAATTAATCCCGCTTCGAAGCCGAGTGGCGACGGATGTGTGGAATGTCTGGCCTCACCCAAAGGATGGTGGTTTCATCTCCGCCGGTGTGCGGAGTGTGGGCACATCGGATGCTGTGATAGTTCTCCGAGTCAGCATGCATCCAAGCATGCGGCAGCGACTGGGCACCCGATCATTGCCAGCTTTGAGCCTGGTGAAGATTGGTTCTACAATTATGAAAAGCAGGACTACGAGAAGCAGGGGATGATCAAGGGTGTGGAGTTGCTTCCGCCGCATTCGCATCCAAAAAATCAGCCTGCTCCTGGACCCGCAGGAAGGGTGCCAGCTAACTGGGAATCGGTCCTGAACTAGCTGCCCGGGGAGTGGCGCTGCTACATGCGTGATCCCGAGCCTACCTCATCGAAGTCGGTCAATATACTCAAGTCGCCCTCGAAATGTAACGTTGATGCTCAAGGAAAATTTGTGAAGGAGAACACACCATGACTGAACTTTTGACGAAATCTGTGGCGCAAGAACAACAAGAAGAAAAGATAGAAACACGCCCCGGCGTGCAACGCATCGCCGACTTTACCATCGTTGCGACCGCCGTCGTAGTGCTGGCTGCCCTCGGCGCCGCGGCCCTTTTCGCGCAAAGCCAAAACAACGACAAGTACTCGTTGAAATCGCCGAGCGGAATCGCGTTCTCCGACTTCAGGGGATACGAGGATTGGTCGGTGGCCTCTTCCGCCCGCACCGACGAAATACTCAAGGTGATCGTCGCCAATCCGACGATGATCAAGGCCTACAAGGCCGGCGTTCCGATCAACGGTCAGCCTTTCCCGGATGGCTCCATGATCGTGAAGCTCCAGTGGAAGCTGAAGAAGAGCACAGAGGCCCCATTCGCCGTGGAAGTGCCGGACGTTTTTTCGCAGGCTTTCGTCATGGAAAAGGACAGCAAGAGATTTGCGAAAAGTGGCGGATGGGGATACGCGGTGTTCAACTACGATGCCACTTCGGACAAATTCTCGGCCGATGCTAAAAGCCCCTCAGACTGCGGATTCGCATGCCATACGCCGGTGAAGGCGAAGGACTACATCTTCCATCCATACCAAAAGCGTTGAACCGCGCCTAGGTCGACCGGATTCTTCTAAAAATGCCGTGCGAAAGAAAATCGGCACCCTAAAGGCAGTCATTTAAATCAAAGAAGGTAAAGCTCGTGAGAGTAAAATGCGCGAACACAGGAGGAGTGTGCATATGGCAGCACAGGTCCAACCACTGACAAAGCCGCCGAAGACTAAACAAATAGCGTGGAGCGTACTGGCGTCGCATTACAAAACCGTTTCAAAGCTGCATCTGCGGCAGCTTTTTGCAGGTGATCCGAAGCGCGGTGAGCGTTTGGCCGTCCAGGCGGTTGGTCTTTACCTCGATTACTCCAAGAATCGCGTCACCGATGAAACGATGCATCTCCTTCTTCAGCTGGCGGAACAGTCCGGCCTACGGGCGCGAATCGACGCCATGTTCCACGGGGAGAAAATCAACATCACCGAGAAGCGCGCAGTCCTGCACGTTGCCCTGCGTGCGCCGCGCGACGCATCCATTGTCGTCGACGGAAAAAACGTGGTGCCTGATGTGCACGCCGTGCTCGACCGGATGGCGGATTTTTCCAACCGTGTGCGAAGTGGTGAATGGAAGGGACACACCGGCAAGCGTATTCGTAACGTGATCAATGTCGGCATTGGCGGCTCCGACCTAGGTTCCGTCATGGCCTACGAAGCGCTGAAACACTATAGCGATCGGGACCTGACGTTCCGCTTCGTTTCCAACGTCGACGGTACTGATTTCGCCGAAGCGGTACAAGACCTTGATCCGTCTGAAACACTTTTCGTCATCTCTTCGAAAACCTTCACAACTCTCGAAACGATGACAAACGCTCACACGGCTCGCGACTGGTCTCTCGCTGGATTAGGCGGCGACGAAAAGTCGGTGGCGAAGCATTTTGTCGCGGTCTCGACGAATGCGGCCGAGGTTGCGAAATTCGGGATCGATACCGCCAATATGTTCGAGTTTTGGGACTGGGTTGGCGGGCGCTACTCGATGGATTCCGCCATTGGCCTGTCAACCATGGTCGCGATTGGCCCTGAGAATTTTCAGGCGATGTTGAACGGTTTTCATCAGATGGACGAGCACTTCCGCACTGCTCCCTTCCAGCAAAATCTGCCTGTGCTGATGGGTCTTCTGGCGATCTGGTACAACGATTTCTTCGGGGCGCAGACTGTCGCGGTCTTGCCCTACGAACAATACCTTAAACGCTTCCCGGCCTACCTTCAGCAGCTAACGATGGAAAGCAACGGCAAGCACGTCACGCTTGACGGGAAAAAGGTTAAGCACGACACAAGTCCAATTTATTGGGGGGAACCGGGAACCAACGGTCAGCACTCTTTCTATCAGCTGATTCACCAGGGAACGAGACTCATTCCCTGCGACTTCATCGCTTTTTCGAAGCCGCTCAATCCACTCGGGCGGCACCACGACATGCTGATTGCGAACGTTTGCGCACAAACCGAGGCGTTGGCCTTCGGCAAGACGCCGGAGCAAGTCGAGGCGGAAGGCACGCCGAAGTGGCTGGTTCCGCACCGGGTGTTCGAGGGCAACCGTCCGTCGAATACGATCCTTGCCGACAAACTTACGCCGGAAACTCTCGGAAAGCTAGTGGCGCTGTACGAACACTCCGTGTTTACTCAGGGCACAATCTGGAATATTGATTCATTCGATCAATGGGGTGTTGAACTGGGCAAGGTCCTCGCGCAACGCATCATCCCAGAACTGGAGAGCACGACCGAACCGCAGCTTGCGCACGACAGTTCCACCAACAATCTGATCAGGTATTACCGCAAATCGAAGCAGTCATGAAGGCGATGTGCCGAAGAGCAAGTTCCCATGACTGAACAGCACAGAAGCGAATCCCGCGCTCAACGGCCCAAGCCACTGACCGATTTTTATGGCGAGAATCGTCATGAACTGGTGCAGAAACTGGCGTACCGGCACTGGGAAAAAAGGGGCAGTCCGTTTGGGTCACCAGAGATTGATTGGTTCGCGGCCGAAAAGGCTATGCGTGCGTACCTTTTAGCGTTAGGAATTGAGCTCGGGCCAGGCGAGGATCTTTATTCTTGACTGGAGCGGCTTTGAATATTGAGCACGAACCGTTCCACAATGTAGAAAACTGAGGACCATCTTAACTTATGAGCACCAATCGCATGGCGCGCCCAAGCTCCGCAAAAATCGTTCCCATGACCACCAGCGCAACTAATGTTTCAGACGTTCTGCAGCAGTACGGCTACGGCGCGATGCCATTTATCGGGACAGAAAACGCTTTTTACGAACGGCACCTGGTTTTTGACCGAGCGATCGATCCGAAAGTGGCGAGTGCGCGCGAGCGCTTTGAGGCGTTCTCCCATTCCGTGCGAGACATTCTCGCGCAGCGTTGGGTGCTAACCAAGAACACTTATGAACGACAAAATGCCAAACGCATCTATTACCTCTCCATGGAGTTTCTCATCGGACGTTCGCTGGCCAACAACATTACCAACCTGTTGCTAGATCCGCTCTTGCCGGATGCAGCCCAAGAACATGGTATCGACTGGCTTGAACTGGTCGAGCAGGAACCGGATGCTGGCTTAGGCAACGGCGGCCTGGGACGTCTCGCGGCCTGCTTTCTCGACTCGATGGCCACCATGCAGCTCCCGGGCACCGGCTATGGTCTCCGCTACGAGTACGGCATGTTCAAGCAATCGATCGTAGATGGCTGGCAAAAAGAGAACCCCGACAACTGGCTCCGCTATGGCGATCCTTGGGAGATTGCCCGGCTTCACGAGAAGGTGGAAATCAAGCTGAACGTCTCATTCAAGTTGCAAGAGGGCAATTTTCAAGTCATCCGCGACCGGCCGTCGACCCTGATCGGTATTCCATTTGATCGTCCGGTGGTGGGTTATGGTGGAAAGACGATCAACACGCTTCGGCTCTGGGCCGCGGCGGCGCCCGATTATTTCGATTTTGAAAAGTTTGGCACGGGAGACTTCGTAGGCGCACTCGGCGAAACTCTCCAAGCGGAGTCGCTGACCCGCGTGCTGTATCCCGACGATTCTACGACGAAGGGGCAGGGGCTGCGCTTTCTGCAGGAGTATTTTCTGGTCGCGTGTTCCATGGCCGACCTGGTGCGCCGCTTCCAGCGCTACAACTCGGATTGGGAAAAATTGCCGGAGAAAGCCGCAATTCAACTCAATGACACGCATCCTTCCATGTCGGTACCTGAACTGATGCGAATCTTGCTTGACGATATGCGCTTGGGATGGGACCAGGCATGGGACCTGACGAAGAATACGCTCGGGTACACAAATCACACGTTGTTGCCTGAGGCTTTGGAGAAATGGCCGGTGGCGTGGTTTGAGACACTGCTTCCTCGCCACCTGGAACTCATCTACGAGATCAACCGCCGGCTGCTCGATGAAGTTCGAGTTCGCTTCCCAGGCGATGACGGGCGCGTCGAGCGTGTGAGCCTGGTGGAAGAAGGCAGCCCGCGCAAAATCCGGATGGCAAACCTTGCCATTGTTGGCTCGCATAGCACCAACGGAGTGTCTGCTGTCCACTCCAAGCTACTGCGAACCACGACGGTCAAGGATCTCGCGGAAATGTTTCCCGAGCGTTTCAGCAACAAGACAAACGGGGTAACGCCCCGTCGTTGGTTGCGCGAGGCCAATCCCGCACTGGCCCGCGAAATCACGCAAGTCATCGGCGATAGCTGGATTACGGATCTTAGCCTGCTCAAACGGCTCAAGCCATTCGCCGAGGATTCCTATGCTCGCGAACGCTTTCTCAAGTCAAAGCGAGAGGCCAAAGTGCAGTTTGCCAATTGGCTTAAGTCGACGTCAGGGATTATCGTCGACCCCGACACTATCTTCGACTGCCACATCAAGCGTATTCACGAATACAAGAGACAGTTGATGAATGCGCTGCGAATTGTGATCGTTTATAACCGGCTGCGGGAAAATCCCGGCATGAAGATAGTGCCACGGACATTTTTCTTCGCTGGTAAAGCGGCTCCGGCTTACAAGCTTGCCAAGCTCATCATAAAATTTATCAACAATCTGGCGGACACGATTGACTCCGACCCGGCGGCGCGCGGCCGGCTCAACGTCGTCTTTCTCCCTGAGTACAATGTTTCGTTGGCGGAACGGCTGATTCCAGCCAGCGATGTCTCCAACCAGATCTCGACCGCCGGCTACGAGGCCAGCGGAACCAGTAACATGAAATTTATGATGAATGGGGCGCTGACCGTCGGAACCCGCGACGGTGCGACCATTGAAATGGCGGAGGAAGCTGGAGAAGAGAACATGTTCCTGTTCGGGCTCACCGTGGAGCAAGTCGAGAATAGCCGCGCCTGGTATGACCCGCACTGGCATTATGAAAATGAGCCCGAGACGCGAGCTGCTCTGGACCTTATTTCATCTGACTACTTCAGCCGCAACGAACCAGGAGTATTCGCTCCCTTGCGGGATATGGTCCTGACCCAGGGAGATCACTATATGCATCTGGCGGACCTGACCTCGTATTGCAACGCACAAGACCGGCTCGGCGCGTTCTACGCCGAACCCTGCGCATGGGCGCAGAAAGCAATCTTGAACGTTGCCAGCTCCGGGAAGTTTTCGAGCGATCGATCGATTGCGGAATACGCAAGCGAGATCTGGAAGGTGGAACCATGCCCAGTACTCTAGAAACACAGTCCCTGACTGGCGAACCTAAGATTTCGCCGCTGGCGGGCAAACCAGCGCCGAAGGAGTTGCTGGTGAATGTGGCTCGCCTGGAGAAGGATTATTTCGAGCGGCGTCCCGACCTGGATGATCCAACCCAGCGAGTCAGTTTCGGCACCAGCGGACACCGGGGCTCGCCCTTGCGCGGCACATTTAACGAAGCGCACATCCTCGCAATTACCCAGGCGATCTGCGAATACCGGCACGAGCAGGGCACCGACGGGCCGCTCTATATGGGGAAAGACACCCACTCGGTCTCGGAGCCGGCGCAGCGCACTGCCCTCGAGGTGCTGGCGGCAAACGACGTGGACACGATCATTCAGCAAGACAACGGCATAACTCCGACGCCGGTTATCTCGCGAGCGATTCTGGTTTACAACCGTGGTCGCAAGGAGAAAGACCATCTCGCCGACGGCATCGTCGTCACGCCATCGCACAACCCGCCCGAGGATGGAGGCTTCAAGTACAACCCGCCCAACGGCGGCCCGGCTGATACCGACGTGACCCGCTGGGTAGAGAATCGCGCCAACGAATTGTTACGAGCAGGCAATGCAGGGGTCAAGCGAATTCCGTTTGCCAAGGCCATCAAGTCCGCAACCACTTATCAGGAAGACTTCATCCTGCCATATGTTCGCGATCTCAAGAATGTCATCGACATGGATGCGATTCGCGGTGCTCACCTTAAGCTTGGCGTTGATCCTCTCGGCGGAGCTTCATTGCCTTATTGGGAACCGATCAACTCGATCTACGGCCTCGACATCGTCGTCACGAACACAAAGATAGATCCGACATTTTCTTTTATGACAGTTGACCACGACGGCAAAATTCGCATGGACTGTTCGAGTCCCTACGCGATGGCCAGGTTGGTCAGTCTGAAAGACCAGTACCAGCTGGCTTTCGGAAACGATACCGATGCTGATCGGCACGGGATCGTAACTCCGGGTTCGGGTTTGATGAACCCGAATCATTACCTTGCTGTTGCCATCCGATACTTGCTCACGCACCGGCCGCAGTGGCGTGACACAGTCGCTGTGGGAAAGACTCTGGTGAGCAGCAGCATGATCGACCGGGTCGTCAAAAAACTCGGCCGCAAGCTCAGCGAAGTGCCGGTGGGTTTCAAGTGGTTTGTACCGGGGCTGGTCGATGGCTCGTATTGTTTCGGCGGCGAAGAAAGCGCTGGAGCGAGTTTTCTTCGTCTTGACGGCTCAGCGTGGACGACCGACAAGGACGGGCCGATCATGGACTTGCTCGCGGCGGAGATTACCGCGCGCACTGGCAAGAATCCCGGAGAACATTACTGCGAACTGACGGCGGAGTTCGGCATCCCGTACTACACGCGCATCGACGCGCCCGCCACGCCCGAGCAGAAAGCGAAGTTAGGAAAACTCACACCGGACGCGGTGAAGGAGTCAGACCTGGCGGGAGAGCCTATCACCGCCAAGCTGACGAAAGCCCCGGGCAACGATGCTGCAATCGGCGGCTTGAAAGTTGTGGCAGAGAACGGTTGGTTTGCAGCGCGCCCCTCCGGCACCGAGAACATTTATAAGATCTACGCCGAGAGTTTCAAGAGCCAGACCCATCTCAACGCGATCGTTAGCGAGGCGCAGGAGATGGTGAATAATGCGCTGGGCCCGTCCGCAGTCGTTGCTGAGCAGGGAGGCCGCAAATGAGTGGCAATGGCGGGCTCACGAATGTTCCGCCGTTTCCGCTCGAATATCGCGCTTCGGGTTTGTTGCTGCACGTCACCTCTCTGCCCTCTCCGTACGGCATCGGCGATCTGGGATCGTCGGCCTTCTCATGGATCGATCGTCTCCACGATGCCGGCCAGAGCTGGTGGCAGGCGCTGCCGCTGGGCCCGACTGGTTACGGAAACTCGCCCTATCAACCAATGTCGTCGTTTGCCGGCAACGCGCTGCTGATCAGCCCCGGCTCTTTGATTTCGGACGGGCTGATACAGGCGAGCGATGCTCAGCTTCAATTCTCGGCGGATGCGGTTGACTACGGTTCTGTTATTCCGCTCAAACAGCGGCTGCTCGAAACGGCGTGGGCAAACTTCAAGGCCGGGCAGCGCACTGATAGAGATCTCGCGCCTGCCTACGACGAGTTCTGCGCCAGACAGGCGCATTGGCTGGAAGACTACGCTCTGTTCCGGGCGCTGAAAGAAAAGTATCGCGGAGCTTATTATCTCGAGTGGCCAGCAGAGTTAGTTCGGCGCAGCGCGAGTGTTCTCGCCGAGGCGCGGCGAGAGTTAGCAAGTCAAATCGATCAGATTCGCTTCGCGCAATTCCTGCTGTTCTGCCAGGCCGATCAACTCAAGGAGCATGCTCATGCCAAGGGCGTGGGGTTGATCGGCGATCTACCTTTCTTTGTTTCCGCGGATTCCAGTGATGTTTGGGCGAACCCTGAGCTATTCCTGCTCGATGAGCAGCAGCACCCACGCTTCGTCGCCGGGGTTCCTCCCGATTATTTCAGCGCGCAAGGTCAATTGTGGGGCAATCCGGTTTACAACTGGGATGCCGTGCGTTTGACTAGTTATCGGTGGTGCATCGATCGGTTGCGCGCTCTGCTGGCTCACGTCGATGTGATTCGCCTGGATCACTTCCGCGGGTTCGCGGCTGCGTGGCATGTTCTGGCAGGAGCGCCAACGGCTCAGTCCGGGCAGTGGGTGGCGGGTCCGGGAGCCAGCTTTTTCCAAGCAGTGCAAACAGAGCTGGGCCACTTACCATTCATTGCGGAAGATTTAGGTTTTATTACCCCCGACGTACAGGCCCTGCGCGATCAGTTTCGTCTGCCGGGGATGCGCGTCCTGCAATTCGCCTTCGATGGTCACGCGGACAATCCATATTTGCCGCACAACTTTGTCCACAATACAGTCGCCTATACCGGCACGCATGACAATGCCACAACTCGACAATGGTATGAGGAATTGCCTGACTACCAGCGGCAGAACTTCTGGAGCTACCTCAAGCGTGCGCCGGGAACCAGCGCGGACACCGCTGCGGAGTTGATGCGGCTGGCATGGTCGTCACCGGCGGCGCTTGCGATTGCTCCGTTGCAGGATCTGCTCAACTTGGAAAGCGAAGGTCGTATGAACGTGCCTGGCCGTGCCGATGGAAACTGGCGTTGGCGCGTTCGAGAAGACATGCTATCCTCTCAGGCTTTCCACTGGCTGCGGGTTTTGACGGAGAGTTCCAATCGCTCGGTGAGTCCTGCAACATCCGTCAGTGCACAAGCAGACCGCGGATGGGCGAGCGCTCAAATCTCGTAACAGACGGAAGGTTAGCCTGGTGATTCAAGTTGCCAAGAGCATTCTCCTGGTGGTGAGCGCGCTCTTTCCGATCGTGGATCCGATCGGAGGCGCTCCCGTCTTTCTGCTGCTCACGCGAGACTATGCGGCCGAGACCCGACGAGTGCTGGCCCGCCGCATTGCCGTAGATAGTTTCATACTGCTGATCGCATCCTTTACCCTTGGGGCGCACGTGCTCTCCTTCTTTGGGATTTCGCTTCCTGTTGTTCAGGTCGGCGGCGGACTGATCGTGATTTCATCGGGCTGGGCGATGCTGGACCAGAAGGACGCGGGCGACCGGCCGGCCAGCCGAACGGTCACTTGCGCCGATGCTCTGAGCCAGGCATTTTACCCGCTGACGCTTCCTTTGACAGTTGGTCCCGGCTCCATCTCGGTTGCAATCACTTTGGGCGCGAATGCGCCGCAGCACCTGGGCCCAAATCTGCTGGTAATTCTCGCGGCGGCGATCGGTTCCGCTTTCATTGCTATAACCATTTATCTCTGCTACGGCTACGCCGATCGGCTCGCGAGCAAAATTGGCCCCACGGGGACAAACGTAATTTTAAAGCTCACCGCGTTCCTGCTGGTGTGCATTGGAGTGCAGATCTTGTGGAACGGCGCGAGCAAATTGCTTGGTTCGTTGCCGCAGCTTAGTGGCGTTGTAGCGCTGCCGCATTGAAGGCGAAGCGAGCGGTTGGAGTGGATGAAAAGAGAGGGACAGTGAACCGTTCTAGCGTTGATGTGCTCGCCAACACGGGTGGTCCGGCCAAGCCTGCAGATACCGTGTCGGCCCCACTCACGAAACGACCAACTTGGGACCAGGCTGAGGGCAACCCATTGCCGCTTGGCGTCAACTGGATCGAAGCGGAGCAAGCGTTCAATTTTGCCATTCACTCGGAACATGCGGAGAGCGTCGCTCTATTGCTCTATTCTCCAGCCGATCTAGTGAATCCTCTTCTACGCCTTCAATTGGATTATTTGCACCACAAGTCGGGGCGGATTTGGCACTGCCGCGTCCCAGTCACAAAGATTACCGAGGCGCGCTATTACGCATACTCTGTCTCGGGAGAAAGCATTCCTCAACTCCATAGCTTCGACCCGCAAAAGGTTCTCCTCGATCCGTACGCGAAGTGCATTTTCTTCCCACCCGCTTTTGATCGCAACCTGGCCATGCGAGAGGGATCGAATGCAGGCAGCGCGCCTTTAGGGGTGCTGATGGATTACCGATCGACATTTGACTGGTCGGGGGTTCGGCCTCCGTATCATGAGTCGGATGCGGTCATCTACGAACTTCACGTTCGAGGTTTCACGAAGAACCCAAACTCAGGTGTCGACCCATCGCGTGCCGGCACATACGCCGGTCTCGTGGAAAAGATCCCTTATTTAAAGGAACTCGGGGTGACAGTTGTAGAGCTGATGCCGGTCTTTCAGCGCGATCCACAGGAGGGCGACTACTGGGGCTATATGCCTTTGAATTTCTTCGCGCCGCATGCTCAGTACGCGAGCACACAGCGTGATGATGAGCTGCGTATTGAGTTCAAGAATATGGTGAAAGCTTTTCATCAGGCCGATATCGGCGTGGTGCTGGACGTTGTGTACAACCACACTTGCGAGGGCGACTACAAAGGGCCGATCTATAGCTACAAGGGTCTTGACAGCGCCGGCTACTACATGCTGTCCTCCGATCCGGCAAACCCCTACGCCAATTATTCCGGCACCGGCAATACCCTGAATTTTGGTCAGGCGCATGTTCGCAAGATGGTGATTGATAGTCTGCGTTACTGGAAGCGAGGGATGCATATCGACGGATTCCGTTTTGATCTGGCGTCGGTATTCAGCCGCAATGCAGACGGATCGCTCAACTGGGGCGAAGCGCCCATCTTCAGTGAAATTGCGGCCGACCCAGAATTAGGCCGGGTGCGTTTGATCGCAGAACCGTGGGACACAGCCGCTTATCAACTCGGGCGCGGCTTCCCTGGGCTGACTTGGCTGCAGTGGAACGGCCGCTTTCGCGACGATATTCGCCGTTTCGTTAAGGGCGACACAGGGATGGTTCCCGAGGTGATGCGACGTATCTATGGCAGCGATGACTTGTTTCCAGACAACCGCGCCGACGCTTATCACGCTTACCAGAGTGTGAATTATGTGACGTCCCACGACGGCTTCACGCTCTACGATCTTGTTGCTTATGACCGCAAGCACAATTGGAAAAACGGAAATAATAATCAGGACGGTACCGAGGCGAACTTCAGCTGGAATTGTGGGCAGGAAGGGGATGAAGGCGTATCGCCGGCGGTGCGCGCATTGCGACAGCAGCAGGTGAAGAATTTCTGCTGTCTGCTTTTCTTATCCAACGGTACGCCGATGTTTCGCGCCGGGGACGAGTTCCTGAACACGCAATTTGGCAACAACAATCCTTATAACCAGGATAACGAAATTGGATGGCTGGATTGGAGTCAACTCCAATCCAATAAGGACATTTTCCGGTTCTTCAAGAAGATGATCGCGTTCAGGAAAAATCATCCCTCCATGAGCCGGAGCAGGTTCTGGCGGGAGGATGTTTCCTGGTACGGCGTCGGCCCCACGGTCGATTTGTCCTCTGACTCGCACAGCCTGGCATTCTGCCTGCACGGCGCTTCTCAAGATGATGACGATATTTACGTAATGATCAATGCCTACTGGGAAGAGTTGGAGTTCAATGTGCAGGAGGGAACAGCACAGGAGTGGAAGAGAATCGTGGACACCGCTCGGCCCAGTCCAGATGATTTCTCAGACGACGGAATTCCGTTAAAGCAGACGAAATATCTAGTGGCTCCAAGATCGATTGTGGTCTTATGTCGACCCAAGAAAAGCGACGTTCGGCAGGGTCCATGAGCAAGCGATTCGCGGCGATACCGGCGCAAGAAATCTCTTGCAATTAAGTGGAACCTGAAATTGCTTTCGATACTCAAAGAACACATTAAAAGAACACATTAAGGGGGTGTTAATGAAAAGTCCTGCCCATCGGCCTCAGGGGATGATCGTTCTAACGAGCGTCCTCGCTGCCGTAATGCTTGTTGCGAGCGGCGGAACCTTCCCTGCGCTGTTCGCGGATCCGCGCCCTGCTCTTGCAGGCCAGACGTTGTCTGCCTCGGGCGTTCCGGCGATTCACGGTATCGTGGATTCCGGTCGGAATCCCGAACTTCGCTGGCCCGACTTTAGTCCTTACAAAACCGAGGTCGCCAAACTTTACGAGACGAACGGTTATTCTTTGCTTTGGATTCCGAACGGCCGCGTCCGTCCGCAGGGACTGGCCGTGATCGGGCTCTTACAAAATGCGGACGCGAAAGGACTCGACCCCGAAGATTACGACGGCTCGCGATGGCAAGCTCGCCTGCCCAAACTACAGCAAAAGCCGTCTGAAAAAGACTTGGCCTCGTTCGATACCGCGCTTACAATCTCGGCGATGCGCTATATCCGCTCCATACACTGTGGCCGCGTAAATCCCAAGGAATTCAAGTTTGAACTCGACATGGGAGGAGAACAACTCCCGTTGGCGGAATTCATTCAGACCCAGGTCTTAAATGCGAGCGATCCAGCCGCCGAAATCCAGAAGCTGGAACCGCCTTTCCTGGGCTACCGGAAGCTGCTCGCCCTCTTGCCGGTTTATGAAGGATACGCAAAGCAAGCTGACGAACCGAAGCTGCCAACGATCACAAAGACTGTGCGCCCCGGCCAACCCTATGCTGGCGTGGTCCGATTGGGGTGGTTTCTGAAAACCATCGGCGACATTCCTGCGAGCGTACAACTAGATCCGAACGCAACCATCTATGACGGTGCGTTGGTCGACGGCGTTAAACATTACCAGGACAGACATGGGGAAACTCCCACCGGCAACCTTGATACGCGCACGATTAATGAACTCAATACGCCGCCGTGGGTCCGCATCCGCCAGATCAAGTTGACGCTCGAACGCTGGCGCTGGATTCCACATTCGTTCTCGCAGCCGCCGGTGGTTGTGAATCTTCCTGAGTATCGCGTACGCGCAATGAATCCGGATGGCACCGTTGCCTTCTACAAGAATGTCATCATTGGAAAAGCCTACGGCCACAAGTCTCCGGTCTTTGAGAAAGAGATCCAATACGTGGTCTTCCGTCCCTACTGGGAGGTAACTCCCAGCATCCAGCGGAACGAAATCGTGCCACACATCCAAAAGGATCCCAACTACATCGCCAAGAATAATTTTGAAGTAGTCACGCCTAAAGGCGAGGTCGTTACCGACAACCAAGTCAGCCCGGAGGTTTTAGAAGGCATAAGATCGCTTCAGCTGATGGTGCGGCAAAAGCCCGGTGACACGAATTCTCTTGGCCTGGTAAAGATCATTTTTCCCAATCCCGAGAACGTGTATCTGCATGGCACGGATGCTCCGGGCCTGTTCTCGCAGGATGTTCGCGATTTCAGCCACGGATGCATTCGGGTACAGAATCCTGAAGACCTCGTTGCCTGGGTGTTGCGAAACAATCCTGGCTGGGATTTGCAGCGGGTGAAGGCAACAATGAACGGCGAGAAAAACAATCTTCAAGTGAACCTTGTCACGCGAATTCCGGTTCTGATTGTCTACGGTTCAGCTACGGTGAACGAGGAAAATCAGATTAGGTTTTTCGACGATATCTACGGTTATGACGCAGATCTCGACAAAGCGCTGGCCAGAGAACATCCTTAAGTATGCTGGCCTTTTGGACTTGCTTCGAGGCACCGATTCTGGTTTGACCCGCATCTAATCAGGGTGCGTCTCATCAAGTACAGTGAAGTCAGCCCTTTGCGGGGACGTAGGCCATTTTCGGCGGCCTTGCGAAGAGTGAGTTGTAAGTTCTGCTCACTGCTAATGCTTTTTCTGCTGCTCGCGATGCTCGGGCATACGACAGCATCGACGGTTCCATCCCCACACGAATACCGGCTCCGCTTCTTTCACACTCACACGGGCGAGCGGCTGGATGTCGTCTATCGCCGCGGTGATCAATACGTCCCCGAAGCTCTAGATAAGCTCGATCATTTTCTGCGCGACCACCGTACCGGAGATGTGCGCCATTTCGATCCTCACCTCTTCGACCTTCTGCATGACCTGACGGCGGCGCTCGGCGATTCCGGTGGTGAAATCGATGTGATTTGCGGCTACCGTACGCCACGGAGCAACGAATTCCTGCGCACGCGCAACCCGCACACCGGCGTAGCACAGCACAGCCTGCATATGCAGGCCGAAGCAATCGACATTCGCCTGCCTGGGATTGCGATCTCGGAGCTACGTGACGCAGCCCTGCGCCTGCATCGCGGAGGAGTCGGCTACTATCGCAGCTTGGACTTCGTGCATGTCGACGTTGGGCGTGTGCGCCACTGGTAGTTGCTGCTTAACTCTCTAATAAAAAGTTACGCTGTTCTGAGCCGGCCCAAGACAAAAACCGGAAAGGCGCGCCATATTTGCCTAAAATGTAGTTGCAGTGGCAGCGTTCAAAGTGCTTCAGCAACGTTCAATGAACAGAGAAGGCAGGTTTTTGTTAACATACAGGGGCAGCCCTTACGAGGTTACAAACATTGGTTCGATCAGGCCGTCGCGGAAGCTGGCCTCCGGAATCTCGTGGGGTACTGTTTCGCCATATATTTGCGAGCAAGTGCCGCCGGCTCCGAAGCGACCGACGCGGCAGAATCGATGGTTGTACATTAAATTGTTTGTAATCTTTGATTTGGTGCAAGGCGGGCGCGTAGCTCAGTTGGTAGAGCAATGCCCTTTTAAGGCATGGGTCGAAGGTTCGAATCCTTCCGCGCTCACCAGATTCAAGCACTATTCCCAGCTCGGTTCGGTTTGACTCCCTCAATTCATTGGTTGACGATTTAGCGCGGAAATTTGTGTCGAAGGTTGTGCTTTCCCGCAACTTCAATCAACTAGGGTGTTTCGGACACGATTTCCAGCTTTCGGAACATAGCGAAATCCGCCCTAGTTTGTTCCCCCTTCCTGCGCTAAACTGCCAAAAACGCAGACCGACTCAAAACCCTTATCAGTCTAAAAAACCAACGGAGATTTCGATATGCCATTGATGCCAGATCCTACTTTCTATCCTTCCCCAGGCATGGCGATGCAGGCGCTGCCAGAACGTCTGGCTTACGTCGCATTGCTCAACGTCGGGAACAACGGAAAGCGCGATGCCATGGGCGTCGTTGATCTCGACCCAAGTTCTGCCGAGTATGGTCGACTTGTCGGGCAGGTGGATTTTCCTCGAGGCGATAACGAGCTGCACCATTTCGGTTGGAACGCTTGCAGCGCTTGCCTCTGTCCGCAGGCTCCGCATCCGCACATGGAGCGTCGCTATTTAATCGTGCCCGGCATCGGGTCATCGCGAATTCATATTCTGGATACGAAAGCGAATCCCAAGCAGCCAAAAATCGTGAAGGTGATTGAGCCCGAGGAATTCATCAAGAAGACGGGCTACACTTCGCCTCATACAATCCATTGCGGACCCGACGGTGTTTATGGCAGCGCGCTGGGAGCAGCCAACGGAGACGGCCCCGGCGGAATTTTTCTGATGGATGCGAACACCTTCGAACTGAAGGGTCAATGGGAGCAGGATCGTGGCCCGCAGCAGCTCGCCTATGACTTCTGGTGGCATCTGGGACACGACGCTATGGTGACCTCCGAATGGGGCACGCCCAACATGGTGAAAGACGGCCTCAACGCGGAGTTGCTGCTGGCCGGCAAGTACGGGCACAAGATACATATCTGGGATCTGGACAAGCGCCGTCACTTGCAGGAAGTGGATCTGGGCGCGGGGCAGCAGATGGTGCTCGAGTTGCGGCCCTCTCACGATCCTAAAAAGACGTATGGGTTCGTCGGAGTGGTCATCTCGCTCAAAGACCTTTCGTCCTCGATCTGGATGTGGCACCGCGAAGATGACGGCAAGAAGGGTAAGTGGGCGGTTCGTAAAGTGATCGAAATCCCCGCCGAACCGGCGGACCCGGACAAGCTGCCGCCTTTGCTGAAGGGATTCAAGGCCGTGCCGCCGCTGGTTTCGGACATCAATCTTTCGCTCGACGACCGCTTTCTCTACGTTTCGTGTTGGGGCACTGGCGAGTTCATCCAATACGACGTCTCCGACCCTGCTAACCCGAAGAAGACGGGTTCGGTACACGTGGGTGGCATTGTGCGCCGCGCGGCTCATCCGAGCAAGCCTAAGCAGCAACTGAATGGCGCACCGCAAATGGTCGAGATCAGCCGCGATGGCAAGCGCATTTATTTCACCAACTCGCTGTACTCTCCGTGGGACGAGCAGTTCTATCCCGATGGTGTGAAGAGTTGGATGGTGAAGGTCGACGCGCACCCAAAGGGCGGGATGAACCTGGATGAAAAGTTTTTCGTCGAGTTCGACGGTCTGCGCGCACACCAGGTGAGGCTGGAAGGTGGCGACGCTTCGTCGGACTCCTATTGCTTCTCGGATGCGAAATGAACCATGCGGTGCTGAGTTCGGGCGCATTGTGGCTGATGTTGCTCCTCGGCGCCTACCACGGGCTCAACCCTGGGATGGGCTGGCTGTTCGCAGTGGCACTGGGGTTGCAGGAAGGGAAGGGAAGCGCCGTGGCTAAAGCGCTCGTTCCAATTGCGCTCGGCCACGCGGTGGCCATCGGTATCGTGGTCTTGGCTGCGGTGTTTCTCGGAATGGCGCTGCCGCTTCTTGTGATCCGTTATTCGGTTGCGGTGCTGCTGGTTGGTCTCGGAATCTATGGCTTGGTTCGACATCGTCATCCGCGATGGGTCCGCATGCAAGTGGGCTTTCGAGACTTGACGGTCTGGTCGTTTCTGATGGCTTCAGCCCACGGTGCAGGTTTAATGGTACTGCCTGTGTTGCTGGGTAGCAGCACGGTTGAAGCCGCAAGTCAAATGGCAGGGCATCACCACATGGCTGCTGTCGCCAGCCCTCTCGCGGGAATACTCACCACTGTAGTTCACACGACGGCTTATCTTTCCGTGACGGGATTGATTGCGTGGGTTGTCTATCGCAAGTTCGGTCTGGCCCTTCTCCGCAAAACCTGGTTTAACTTCGACTTAGTGTGGGGAAGTGCGCTGGTGGCCACGGGATTGTGCACGCTCTTTATTTAGCAACGACAATTTCACGACTCTATCCCAGAGTCAACGTCAGAACCGGAACAGCGAGTCCGGTAACCTCGGCTGTCCAAACGTCCCCTTTTTTCATCGCATGCCCAGCGGTGAGAGTGCCTGTGCTGATTATTTCCCCTGCGGCCAAGGGCTCATTTGGCGACCGCTTGGCAACCGCACTGGCCAGTTCAGCCAGGCAAAGCGCAGGGCTGCGCAGGGAATTCTTGCCGGATCCTTCTTCGATCAACTCGCGAGACTTCAGCATTCGTACCTTGAAACGCGGCAGATCGTCGAGGAGTTGAGGGATCGATTCCGGGCGCACGGCGATCCTTTCTCCGACGACGAGAGCAACATGCAGGCCATACGACGCGACGAAGTCGCTAGGTTGGAACTGCCATCCGGGAAACGGACAGTCGATGATTTCAAATCCTAATGCAAGCCAGTCGGTTGATTCGAGAGCAGCTCGGGCATCCAGATTGTCGGAGGTAAGCGACGTCTTCAAACCGAAGACGATTTCCGGTTCGATCTTCAATGAGCGGGTATTCGCAATAGTCAATGTGGTGGAGTTGTTGTCGGCGTAGTGCACGGTATCGTCATACATATGGCCCCAAACCAGGGTTTCGAGCTTTAACATTCTCCACATAGCCTTGTTGGCATAACCGACCTTCCGCCCGACGGCTCTGTGTCCACTAGCTTCGCGAAGTCTCTTTAGGATTGCTTCAACCTCATAGGCCGTATTGAGATCAAAGCCCGGCCGCGCGGAGAAAGGTGCTGGAATCATCTGACCGCTTTTAGACGCTGCCAGCACCTCCCGGGCTAAAGCCTCGACTGCTTCATGCGAAGTAATCGAGGTGTCGTTAGCCAATTCGTTATCCATGATGTTCCTTGGATGACAATAGCAAGCTTAGAGAGAGACGTTTTCTCAGCTAATCGCCATGCTAACCTAACAACTGTTTTGCTTGCACGCTCCGACGGCTCGGCGATAAATCGCGAGAAAGAAACGTAGCCATGGAGGAATAGCAAATGGATAGGATACAAGTTTCCACTGTAAGTGGTGAATTATCCAGTCGCTACCGGTTATCACAGACGCGGTTCAGGCCTTCCCTGATTATTCTTGCGGTTCTTTTCAGCGTTCTGAACTTGTGCGCTCTTCCGGCTAGCGCCCAGAATGCCCTTGTTCTAGTCGGTTCCGGATCAAGCGTACCGGCCCCTCTGTATAACCGTTGGGCGCAGGAGTATGCGAAACACAACTCCCACGTTCAGTTGCGTTACCTTACGGTCGGCACCAGTGAAGGAATCAAACAGATCTCTCATGGTGTAGGCGACTATGGCGCGGGGGAGGCTAAGCTCACGGACAAGGAACGAAAAGACGGAAACCTGATAGAACTACCAGCGGTGCTGATCGGCATCGTGCCAATCTATAATCTTCCCGATGTTCACCAAGAGCTGCGCCTGTCCGGCGAAGTATTAGCTGAGATATTTCTGGGTGAGATTAAAACGTGGGACTCACCCTCGATCGCGAAGCTCAATCCCGAAGTGACTTTGCCCAGCCTCCGAATCCAGGTGGTGAACCGTCCTCCGGGCAAAGGATCTA
>Ga0307476_10000886_pt1 | contig 20209 bp, 17 predicted proteins | sample atmos_gasesECM2C_2_FD_203314 | JGI IMG/M metagenome (GOLD analysis project Ga0307476, IMG submission 203314) | Hardwood forest soil microbial communities from Morgan-Monroe State Forest, Indiana, United States - atmos_gasesECM2C_05 | ecosystem: Environmental > Terrestrial > Soil > Temperate... | reverse complement strand
CCGCGCTTCACCACTAGGAGGCCGGCGCCACTGGGACGATCGGGGAGGGTGACGGTGAGCTCGTCGTCGCCGGCCTCCCCCTGCGAATCCACGGGGTGGAGAGTCACCGTGGTGTCCGAGCTGGGCGAAGTGAGAACCGAGCCGCAAGAAGAGCAGAAGTTGGCGTCTGGGGGGTTGCGATGCCCGCAGTTGTTGCAGAACACCCCGTTCACGCTAGTCCCTCCCCTTCTCGGTTCCCGACGTCAGCCGGGAGCCGCCACTCACCAGTACGATCTCTGCGCGCCCGGCGTCGCCGGCTTCCTGCCCCCGCGTGGCGAGCCTGGGTCTACCCGGCGATGAGGTTCTCGTAGCCTGGCGCGTCCAGCAGGCTGTTGTAGGCGTCCGCATCAGCCGGCGAGATCTCGCAGATCCAGCCCTCCCCGTAGGGATCCGTGTTCATCTTCTCGGGCGCGTCGGCGAGCACGCTGTTGACGGCCGACACCTCTCCCGCCACGGGCGCGTAGATCTCTGAAACCGACTTGGTCGACTCCACCTCGCCGAGAACTCCCCCGGCGTCGACGCGCGATCCGACCTCAGGCAGAGTGACGAAGACAATGTCGCCCAGGGCGTCCTGGGCGTAGTCGGTGATCCCTACGCGCACCGACCCACCGTCCAGGCGGGCCCATTCGTGGTCGGAGGTGTAGCGGAGCTCGGACGGCACGTCCATCTCGGGGGACCCTAGTGCCTCTCAGCTCAGGCTCTGCCTGATGCGAACGGTCTGCTCCTGTGCTCGGGCGCGGGCGGCAGCCGCGGACGGTCCTTCGGCCCAGACGTGGGTGAGCGGCTCCTCGGGGTCGGGAAGCACCAGGGTCCAGCCGTCCTGCTCGGGCAGCTTGACGCCGTCGACAAGGATCACGGGCCGGCCCCTGGCCCGCTCGACGGCGGTCCGCATGACAGCGCCCTTCTGCTCCCAGGGCGTGACCACCTCCTCATGGGCGATGTGGACGGGCGGAAGGGCCTCGGTCAATTTCGACATGCGTTCGCCCGTGGACGCGAGCATCGCGAGCAGGTGGACGAGCGTCGCCACGGCGTCGAAGGCAGGGAGGAACCCGGGGAAGATGTACCCGCCGAGCTGGCTCGCCGCGAAGCACACCTCGCCACCGCTGGCGACCTCCATCAGGTGCGAGGCCGACAGCTTCGTCCAGGTGATCGTGGCGCCTGCTGATGCGGCGATGCGCTCGGCCGCTGTCGGCGCCGCCACCGGTAGCGCCACCTTCGCCGAGGGCACGGTGGACGAGACGAGGTCCACCAAGAGCAGGAGTGCCTCGTCGTCGCTCAGGACCCGGCCTTCGTCGTCGACCAGGGTCAAGTGCTCGCCTCCAGGATCGATCACCGCTCCCAGGTCCGCTCCCGAAGCGCGCACGAGGTCCGCGACACCTCCGGCAGCCGCGGCACGGTCCGCGGGGGCGACCGCCGCCGTCACGGCGTAGGGGTTCACGACGAGCACGTCCGCTCCGAGTTTGGCGAGGACGTTCGGCATGACGAAGCTGACGGTACCGAACGAGTAGTCGAGCACAAGCTTGAACGCGCGCCGTGCGATCGCGCCGACATCGACAGCGCTCATCAAGGCGGCCGTGTAGTGCTCGAGGGTCCTGGGAGGGAAACCGATGTCCCCAATCTCGAACCCGAGCGCACGACGGAATTCCTCGCGGTGGTAGAGGCGTTCGATCTTCCGCTGGGAGGCCTCTGCGATGTCGGTGCCGTCGGAGTCGAAGATCCGGATAGTGACGGATTGCGGGTCGTCCTCCACCAGGCGGACCGTGACCCCGCCCAAGCTCTGCCCGGTGCGGACCTGGAAACGGGTCACGGGCACCGTCGCCACCTCGAGGTCGTCCACGTTCACCCCTGCGGCGTTGCAGCCCACCATGATGGCCCTCTTGAGCACCCGGGCGGCTCGAGACGTGTCGCGCGATGAAGCGATGGTCGCACCTTTCTCGAGAGTGCTCGCCCATGCCAACGAGAGGCGCATCGCGAGGTCCGGTGAAATGTCGACATTCGCCAGGCCGGTGATCCCGTCGCGACCGAACATCGTGCGGGCGCCCCGGGACTCCCAAACGATCGACGTGTTGACTATGGCACCCGATTCCACCGTCTTGAACGGGTAGACCTTTACTCCTGACTTGATGACCGCGTGGGCTCCCACAAACGTCTCGTCGCCGAGTACGACCCCTTCCTCGCAGCGCGCGCCCTGACGCAGGTCGCAGGACCGTCCGAGGATGCACCCGTCGAGCCTGACCAATGGGCCGACGAAGCCGTTGTCGTGGACGACGGTACGAGTTAGCGACGCGCGGTCGCCGATCCGGACGTTGGCACCGATGACGCAGTACTCGCCGACCTCGGCGTTTGGGCCGATGTAGCAGTTGTCCCCGATCAACGCCGGCCCGTCGATGGTGGCGGAGGGGTGCACCTCGGTTCCCTTGCCGAGCCACACCCCAGGGCGCAAGGGAAAACCTTCGATGTCGACCCGAACGCGCTCGTCGAGGATGTCCTGGTGCGCGCGCACGTAGGCGTCGAGCGTGCCCACGTCTTCCCAGTAGCCGGCCGCCACGTAGCCGAACATGGGCTCTTTGGCCGTCAGCACCGCCGGGAACACCTCTTCGGAGAAGTCGACCGGGCGGCCCTCGGGAATGTATTCGAAGATCTCGGGCTCGAGGACGTACACGCCGGTGTTGACGGTGTCGCTGAACACCTGGCCCCAGTTGGGCTTCTCGAGGAACCGGTCGATCGACCCGTCGTCGCGGGTGATCACGATCCCGAACTCGAGCGGGTTCTCCACCGCCTTGAGAGCGATGGTCGCGAGTGCGCCCTTCGATACGTGGTAGTCGAGAAGAGCTCCGAGGTCGATGTCGGTCAGGACGTCGCCCGAAATGACTACGAAGCGCTCATCGAGCTGCTCGCGAGCGTTTCTGACGGAACCCGCCGTACCGAGAGGCGCTTCCTCAATGGCGTAGGCCATTCGCACCCCGAATTCCGATCCGTCGTCGAAATAGCTGCGGACGACGTTGGGCATGAAGGCGACGGTCACGACCACGTCGTCGAAGCCGTGGCGCTTGAGCAACGACACGACGTGCTCCATCATCGGCTTGTTGGCCATGGGGAGCATCGGTTTCGGCTGGTTGGACGTGAGAGGGCGCAGGCGGGCTCCCTCACCCCCGGCCATGATCACCGCCTTCACGGCAGCATCATTCCACGGCGCCCCGGGCGGCCGGCCTCGAACGACCGGCGCGGCCGGCACGCAGCGCCTTGCGGGCGGCCGGCACGTAGCTGAAGGCAGCCAGCCAGGCGAGGGCAAGGCCAGGCACCGCGCACACCCACGCAAAGACCCCTATGGGCTGCTGCCAGCCGGCGGTGCCGTGCGCCAACAGGAAAGCGGGGTACGCGAACATGAGGCCGAAAGTCCCCGCCTTTCCCACCCACAGCACGTCGATGCGCTCGGCTCCCAAGAGACCCAGGACGACCACAGTCGCGGACACGAGCGCTTCGCGCACGAGCGTCGCGAGACCGAACCACAGGGGAACCGCACCTCTCACGATGATGGAGATGACGGCCGTGCCGACGAGTATCCGGTCGGCGGTCGGGTCGAGGACCTTGCCAAGGGTCGACACCTGGTGGAAGCGTCGAGCAGCGAATCCGTCGACGAAGTCGCTCGCCCCCAGCACAGCGAGGAGCACGGCGGCCGCCGTCTGGCGATGGGCGCCGAAGAGGAGCCAGACGAACACCGGCACGAGCCCGAGGCGCAGCACCGTTATTGAGTTCGGGACGGTCAGGACACGGTCCACGGACCCCTCCGGGCGGCCCACCGGATGCTCCGACGCGTCTCCGGGTCCCACGCCTGCATTGTAAGAGGTCCAGCAGCCGCTGCCTGTGGTACGCAGTGGAAGTGCCGATACTCGAGCCCTTCGCGGGCCTGCGATACGACCCTTCGATCCCGCTCGACGACGTCATCGCCCCCCCCTACGACGTGGTCGGTCCGCGGCAGAGGGCGCTCCTCGCAGATCGTCACCCGGCGAACTCGATACACGTAGAACTACCGGTCGACGACACGAGCAGCGGCACCGACCGGTACCAAGTGGCCGCCGAGATTCTCGGCTCTTGGGTGCGTGAGGGCGTCGTCCTGCGAGACAGCGCGCCTTGTCTGTACTCCTATCAGATGACCGAGCCGAACGGCGCGACCACCAATGGGGTGATTGGAGCCCTCGGCTGCGATCCTGCAGCCGGCGACGTCCTGCCTCACGAGCAGACCATCCCCAAGGACATGAGCGATCGCCTCGACCTGCTTCGCGCCTGTCGTGCCAACCTCTCCCCCATCTGGGGCTTGTCGCTCACAGAAGGCCTGTCGAAGATCTACGCGCCATCGGTGGCGTCGGATCAGGAGGCTACCGACGACTCGGGTGTGCTCCACCGGTTGTGGGTGATCGACGACCCGGCGACTATCGAGTCAGTCACCTTGGCGGTCGCTGAGTCTCCCGTGGTGATCGCCGACGGCCACCACCGCTACGACACCGCCGGGGCGTACCGTGCCGAGCGGCGTGCGGCCAACCACGGGGCCCCGGGGGGATACGACTCGGTGATGGCTCTCGTCGTCGAGCTCGCCGAGGAGCAGCTCTCGGTGGGTGCCATCCATCGCGTGCTGAGCCTGCCGCCGGGCGAGCTGCCGGCCGGGGAGGGTCTTGTGGACCTGCTTCGGCGCTGGTTCGAATGCGAGCGGGTCGGAGATCCCACCGAGCAGCTCGCAGGCGAGCTGGTGGCCGCCAGAACGCTTGCCCTCTTGACGCCCTCGGGCGCATGGGCGCTCAGCGCGCTGCCGGAGTCCTACGAGGCGGCGGGATCCGACCTCGACTCGAGCCTCGTCTCGTTGGCGCTCGTCGCGCTCGACGGGGCCGCGGTGAGCTTCGTCGACGACTGGCGAGACGCCGCCCGAGCCGTGAGCAATGACGAGGCGAGCGCCGCATTCCTCCTGAGGCCTGTCACCGTGACCCAGATATCCGCGTGGGCGCGCTCGGGAAGACGCATGCCGCCGAAGAGCACCTATTTCCACCCCAAGCCCCGCACCGGGATGGTCTTCAGGACCTTGGAGGTTTGACCCGGGCAGAACGCGCGCGAATGGGCCCGTGCGCGAAAAAGGGAACGGGAGACGCGGCGACACCCTTTGCCACGGCCCGGTGAGCCGCGGCTTCGCCGCGTCCGACCCGTTCCTCTGCCCCCCGAAGGCACCCGCAAACGCGCGGTTCGGGTGCCCCCCTCGGTATCGACCCCCTACTCCCTTTAGTTGAGCGATTTTCCGAGAATCGGGAAAATTTCGTCCCGGGTCTGCCTATCCGCTGGACCTCTTATTCGACGGTCCAGGTGCCACCGGAGGTGAGCAGGCCGGCGAGGTCGCCCGGGCCTTTGCGCTCGTTGGCCTCGAGCAACTGATGCGCCATGGCGTCTGCGTACTCCGGGCGCTCGACGGCTCTGAACACGCCGATGGGAGTCGGCTCGTAGGGCCCTGCGGCCAGCCGTGAGAGCTGGAAGGCGAGGCCCGGGTCCTCGCGGCTCTCGTCGTGGACCAGAAGGGCCTCCTCCCCCACCTCGCTGACGGCGCAGATGCGCAGGCGGCCGTCGGGGCCAAGGACCACGCCGTGCTGCGCGTCGGCACCGAAACGAATCGGCGCCCCGTGCACGAGAGGGATCAGGTTGTCCGCTCGCGCGTCGCGACCAGTGATCTTCTCGAACGCGCCGTCATTGAACACGTTGCAGTTCTGGTAGATCTCCACGAATGCGGCGCCGCGGTGCTCGTGCGCACGGCGGAAGGTCTCCTGCATGTGCTTTCGATCCATGTCGTGGGTGCGGGCAACGAACGTCGCCTCCGCCCCCAGGGCCAGGCTGACCGGGTTGAAGGGGGTCTCGAGCGAGCCGAATGGCGTCGACTTCGTCACCTTGCCCAGCTCGGAGGTCGGTGAGTACTGGCCCTTCGTGAGTCCGTATATCTGGTTGTTGAAGAGCAGGATCGTCAGGTTCACGTTTCGTCGGAGCGCGTGTATCAGATGGTTGCCTCCGATGGAGAGGGCGTCGCCGTCGCCCGTGACCACCCACACGTCCAGATCGGGGCGGGTGACGGCCAGCCCGGTGGCGATAGCCGGGGCACGCCCGTGGATCGAGTGCATGCCGTAGGTGTCCATGTAGTACGGAAAACGCGCCGCGCACCCGATCCCCGAGACGAACACCGTGCTCTCCCGGCGCACCCCGAGCTCGGGCATGAGCATCTGGACGGCTGCGAGGATCGAGTAGTCCCCGCACCCCGGGCACCATCTCACCTCCTGGTCCGACGTCCAGTCCTTGCGGGTGGTCACGGGCACCTGCGTGTCTGTCATCGCGGCGCTCTCTTCGAGAGCGGCGATGACGGCCGTGCTCTGCTCATTGGTTCGCTCGCCTTCGTCTCGCTCACTAGCTGGCCACGTCTTCCTCGGCCTCGCTCGTGTTGGAGTCAACCCCGAGCATCTCGAGGACCGCCTCCTCGATCTGTGCGGCGCGGAAAGGCACTCCCTGCACCTTCGTGAGCGACCTGGCATCGACGAGGAACTCGGCGCGCACGAGGCGCACCAGCTGGCCGAGATTCGCCTCGGGTACCAGCACCTGCGCATACGAACGGAGAACCTCGCCCAGGTTTCGGGGGAACGGGTTCAGGTGCATCAAATGGGCGTGCGCGACCTTCGCACCACGCGCCCTCACCCGGCGAACGCCGGCGGCGATCGCTCCGTACGTGGAACCCCATCCGAGCACCAGGACCTGGGCTCCCCCGAGCCCGTCGGGGTCGTCTACCTCCAGCGCGGGGATGTCGCTCGCTATCCCGGCGATCTTGGCCGCGCGCAGATGGACCATCTTCTCGTGGTTCTCGGGGTCGTAGGAGACGTTCCCCGAGCCGTCCTCCTTCTCGAGGCCCCCTATCCGGTGCTCGAGACCCGGCGTCCCCGGCAGTGCCCAAGGCCTGGCGAGGGTGCGTTCGTCGCGCACGTAGGGCCAGAAGACCTCCCTGCCGTCGGCGTCGGTGTGGTTGGGCTCGCTGGCGAACTCGACCTGAAGGTCGGGAAGCTCCTCGACATCGGGCAGGCGCCAGGGCTCGGACCCGTTGGCGAGGTAGCCGTCGGACAACAGCAGCACCGGTGTGCGGTACTTGGTCGCAATCCGCACGGCCTCGATGGCCGCATCGAAGCAGTGCGACGGGGTGCGGGGCGCGACTATTGGCACCGGCGACTCGCCGTGACGACCGTACATCGCGTGGAGCAGATCCGACTGCTCGGTCTTCGTGGGCAGGCCGGTCGAAGGGCCCCCTCGCTGGATGTCGATCACCACCAGCGGGAGCTCGAGGCTCACAGCCATACCGATCGACTCGGACTTCAGGTCGATGCCAGGGCCGCTCGTCGTCGTCACTGCCAACGACCCACCGAACGCGGCACCGATCGCCGCTCCTATCCCTGCGATCTCGTCCTCGGCCTGGATGGTTCGGATTCCGAACTCCTTGTGCTTGGAGAGCTCGTGGAGGATGTCGGAGGCCGGCGTGATCGGGTAGGAACCGAGGAAGATCGGCAGCCGCGCCTGGTGCGAGGCGGCGATCAACCCCCAGGCCAGAGCCGTGTTGCCGGTGATGTTGGTGTAGGTGCCCTTGTGCAGAGCGGCGGGCCGGACCTGATAGTTGGACTCGAAGAGCTCGGCGGTCTCGCCGAAGGCGTGCCCCGCACGAAAGGCCCGGCTGTTTATCTCGCAGATCGCAGGCGAGGCTTCGAAGCGTTTGGCGATCCACTCGAGGGTCGTGTCGACCGGCCGGCTGTAGAGCCAGCTGACGAGCCCCAGGGCGAAGAAGTTCTTTGCGCGCTCCGCGTCGCGGGGCTTGACACCGATCTCCTTGCCCACCTCCATCGTGAGCGAGGTCATCGGCACTTCGTAGACGGTGTAGCCGGACAAGCTCCCGTCGGTGAGAGGGTTGCCGCTGTAGCCCGCCTTCTCGAAGGCCCGCTCGTCGAAAGCGTCGACGTTGACGATCAGGGTCCCGCCGCCCGTGACCGACGGGAGGTTCGCCTTCAGTGCAGCAGGGTTCATCGCCACCAGCACGCTCGGCGAGTCGCCTGGGGTCAGAATGTCGTGGTCCGAGATGTGGACCTGGAACGCGGACACCCCTGCGAGGGTCCCTGCGGGAGCACGGATCTCTGCTGGGAAGTCGGGGAGGGTCGCGGTGTCGTTGCCGAAAAGGGAGCTGACGGTCGTGAACTGAGTACCGGTCAGCTGCATTCCGTCGCCGGAGTCGCCGGCGAACCGGATCACGACCCGGTCCAGCTCGATCGTAGGTGGCTGTGTCGCGGTGGACACTGGTCCTCCGTATCTGCGCGCCCTGGCCCGGCAGGCGATGCCACCGGAGCCCCAGCTGGGCGCGTTGCGCGTCTTTGCGGCTTCTGACGCGAGCATACCGCCCGGTAGGCGGCCGGCTGGCCCTGGTGGGGGCCCCTCGAAAGCTCGGAGCGGGAGAGCCGCAGGCCCGCCTGGCCAAGCCTTATCGGCGTCGCTCTCGGGCGAAAGAGCCCGGGAGACCCGCCCTAGGCGATGGTCACCGAACTGTCGAGGAAGACGTCCTGGACCGCGTGGAGCAGCTCGACCCCGTCCCGCATCGGGCGCTGGAAGGCCTTGCGGCCCACGATCAGGCCGGTGCCGCCCGCTCGCTTGTTGATCACGGCCGTACGCACCGCCTCGGCCAGGTCGTCGGCACCCTTGGACTCCCCCCCGGAGTTGATCAAGCCGATGCGGCCGGCGTAGCAGTTGAGGACCTGCCAGCGGGTGAGGTCCACCGGATGGTCGGTGGTGAGCTGCTCGTAGACGAGAGGATCGGTCTTCCCGAAGGAGAGCGCCGGGTAGCCCCCGTTGTACTCGGGCAGCTTCTGCTTTATCAGATCCGCCTCTATCGTCACCCCGATGTGGTTCGCCTGACCGGTCAGGTCGGCAGCCAGGTGATAGTCGGCTTCAGCGGTCTTGAAGGCGGGGTTGCGCAGGTAGCACCAGAGCACTGTGAAGAGACCGAGCTGGTGGGCCTGCTCGAACGCGGCGCGGACCTCCTGCAGCTGCCGGTCCGACTCGTCCGAACCGAAGTAGATGGTCGCACCCACCCCGATGGCGCCGAGGTCGGCGGCCTGACGGGCCGACCCGAACATCACCTGGTCGTATTGGCTCGGGTAGTGCAGGAACTCGTTGTGGTTGAGCTTCGCTATGAACGGAATGCGGTGCGCGTACCGTCGCGCGACGACGCCGAGGCCCCCGAGGGTGGTGGCGATGGCCGAGGAGCCTGCCTCGAGGGCCAGCTCGACCAGGTTTGCCGGGTCGAAGTAGGCCGGGTTCTTGGAGAAGCTCGCCGCGGCCGAGTGCTCGATTCCCTGGTCCACCGGGAGGATCGACAGGTAACCCGTCCCGCCGAGACGCCCGTGGCCGTAGATGGTCGCCAGGTTGCGCACGACGGGGATCGGGCGGTCCGTGGCGGACAGGACCCTGTCCACGTAGTCGGGGCCGGGGAGCGACAGCTCGTCCGACGTGACCCCCTTGCACTGGTGTGCGAGCAGGTACTCGGCCTCTTTGCCGAGAATCGCCTCGATGTCGGTGGCCATTCGCCGAGCCTACCGGGCCGCCGCCGACCGCTCCTGCGACACGGCCGGACGCGAACGCCCGGGGTCGGGTTCCCGCAGGTTGCCCGCAGCCCAGCTACGGGGCGCCGAGGATCGCCTTCACGGCGCGTTCCACCCCGGCGTCGTCCACGTCGTTGTGGGTGACGAACCTGCAGACCCCGGGTGCGATCGTGCCGGCCAGCACCCCTTCACCACGAAGGTGAGCCAGTAGCCGGCTCGTGTCGTCGTGGGCGAAGACGACGATGTTGGTGGTGCAGGAACCCGGCTCGCAGCCGGCTCGAGGCCAACGCTCGGCTACTGCCTCCGCCAGACGCCTGGCGCGGTGGTGGTCCTCGGACAGGCGCTCCACCATCGTCCGCATCGCCACGAGGCCCGCCGCCGCGATGACACCTGCCTGGCGCATGGTGCCCCCGAGGCGTTGGCGCTCGAGGCGTGCAGCCTCGATCACGTCCGCCGACCCGGCAAGCAACGAGCCGACCGGGGCGCACAGGCCCTTCGACATACAGGTCATCACCGTCGAGCACTCGCCGGCGAGCTCGCGCGCCGGCACGCCGGTGGCCACCTCTGCGTTGAAGAGCCTCGCGCCGTCCATGTGGACCGGCACCCGAACTGCCGCCCGGGCTACCGAGCTGAGCTCAGCCAGGCTCCACGGCACCCCGCCCGCGGGCATGTGGGTCTGCTCGACGCACACCAGCGCGACCCGCGGTTGATGGTGGCCAGACGCCTCGATCGCCCACGAGACGTCGCGGGGCGAGATCGTTCCGTCGTCGTCGTCTACGAGGTGGAACTGCACCCCGGCGTTCGCCGCCGCAGCCCCCTGCTCGTACACGACGATGTGCTGGCGGCGCCCGGCCACCACGAGCGACCCCGGGTCGCACAGTGTGCGCAGCGCCACCTGGTTGGCCATCGTGCCCGACGGCACGAAGACCGCGGACTCCTTGCCGACCTTCTCGGCGTAGGCCTCTTCGAGAGCTCGGACAGTCGGGTCCTCGCCGTAACCTTCGTCACCCACCTCGGCGTCGTACATCGCCTGGCGCATCTCCGGTGTCGGACGCGTGACCGTGTCGCTGCGCAGGTCGACGAGCTCCGTGGGCACCGGACGAAATCTACGAGCCGGCCGCCCTGCGCGCTCTGCGACGAGGACGGCCCAGGTCGCCGAGCCTCTGTCGCGCGTCGGCGAGGTCGGGGTCGGCCCTCGCCACGCGAGCGAACAGCTCGCGCGCCCCCGCGAAATCCCCGGCGCGCTCGTAGAGGTCGGCCAACACGTACCACTGGCGCAAGTGGCGCTCGGCCGGATGTCGGAGGTCGCGCTGCGCACCGGCCGCTACCAGTAGATCGACTGCAGAGCCGAGCTCGCCGCGATCGGCCCTCTGAGCGGCCAGCACGAGGCGCCCCTCGAAGAGCACGTCCACGGGTGCGGAGCAAGCCCGCAATTCCGCCCAGAGCTCCTCGACGCGGCGATGGTGTCCAAGAGCCCGGTGGCAGTCCATGATCACCGGAAGTTGGTTCGGGTCGCCGCCAGTGAGGGACCGCGCCGCCTCGAGGTTCGAGACCGCCTCCCGCCATCGTCCCAGCCGGTAACACACGAGCCCGTGCAGCTCCCGGACAGAAGCCGACTCGGGGACCTGGCCCGCGAGCACGCGCGTGATCCGGAGCGCCTCGGGGTAGCGGTCGCGCCGGTAGGCGGCGGCTGCACGCTCGAGCCGTTCGGAGAAGCCCCTCGCCCGTCCGCGGCCCACGGCCCCGGCCAGCTCGTCCACCACGGTCTGCGGCAGCGACCCCAGCTCACCGGCCCCGGAACGCCGAGTGGACGGACCCGACGGCGCCCACGGACGCGCCTGCGACGACCCGGGACCCGAACGCCCGCCGCGAGAAGCCTCGACCTGATCGAGCTCTTCCTCCAGGACCCAACGCTCCTCGGAGCGGAGGGGCCTTGCCTGTCGTGGGGCGGGCCTCGCCGGCGCTCCAGGCGCCGGATCGGGGAGCGAGATCGAGCGCGCCCCCCTGCGGGCCACGCCTCCCCAGGTCCGCGGGGGTTCGGCCTTCGCCGGTCCGGTCCGGTCGGTGGGTCTCCCCCGCCTGGGGCGTGCGCCAGAAGGGGCACCGCTTGGTCCTACCCGACCACGTCCTCCCTGCTCACGGCTGCGGTTAGCCCCCTCCTGGCCCCCGCGCCGGCGGTCCGGTCGCCCGCCCCGGCCCGAGGCTGCGTCCCGTGGCATCGGGTGGAGTGTAACGACCCCGAAACGGGTAACGCGGCTAACGCGGACACGAATGTGTAACGTTTTCGTCACCTGGCGTCCCAGAACCCGTTGGGCCGGCCGCCGGGTGTCGGATCCGCAGCCGAGACGGAGGGGAACAAATGCAACGCACGAAGACGCTGGTGACGATCTTCGGGAGCATGGCCATGGCGGCGCTCCTACTGGCGGCCTGCTCCTCCAGCCCCAGCTCCTCGGCGCCCGGCGCCACGGGCGCCACCGGCGCCACCAAGGGAGGCGTCCTGAAGCTCGTCGGCCAGGGCGACGTTGACTTCATGGACACTGCCGACGGTTACTACGACGTCACTTACACCCTCGATCGCGCCATAGCGCGCCAGCTCTACACCTGGCCCACGGGCACGACCCTCGCGTCTGAGCTCAACCCGGTGCCTGACCTCGCTACGAGCATGCCGACAATCACCAACGGTGGGAAGACCTACACGATCACGATCCGCACAGGCGCGATGTGGGACACCAAGCCGGCGCGGCAGATCACCGCCCAGGACGAGGTGACCGGGATGAAGCGGCTGTGCAACCCCGCATCACCTACGGGTGCGCCGGGCTACTTCGAGAACACGATCGTGGGCATGCAGTCCTACTGCACCGCGTTCGCCAAGGTCGGCACCGACGTGACGAGTATCGACAGCTTCATGAACACTCACGACATAGCGGGGGTGAAGGCCACCGGGCCCGAGACCATCCAGTTCAATCTGACCCAACCCGCCTCGGACTTCATCGACATCCTGTCGCTGCCGTTCTCCTCCCCGGTCCCGAAGGAGGAGCTCGCGTACGTGCCCGCTAGCCCGCAGCTGGCCCAGCACTTCGTCTCCGACGGCCCCTACACGATCAAGAGCTACGTGCCCAACACCTCCATCGACCTAGTGCGCGACCCGGCCTGGAATCCTTCGACCGACAGCGTGCGCAAGGCGTATGTCAACGAGATGCAGGTCACAGAAGGTGTGGCCGAGAACACGACTGCCCTGCAACAGATCCAGGCCGGCACCGAGGACGTGTTCTGGGACCAGAACGTGCCGACCGCCGCGCTCGCGGGCATGGTGGCGGACAACGACCCGAACCTCGTCTTAGGTCCGGACGGCAACAACTACATAACGATCAATCCCTACATCTCGATCAACCTGCAGAGCCCGAACAACGGTGGCGCTCTGAGCAAGCTGCCGGTGCGGCAAGCGCTCGAGTACGCCATCAACAAGTACGCCGACTCACAGGTCTACGGCGGGTCGGCCGTGTCCGGCGTGCTCGACCAGATGATTCCGAGCGGGAGCGTCGGCTACGTATCCGGCTACGACCCTTATCCGAGCCCGAATGGCCAGGGTGACCCGACCAAGGCCAAGCAGCTTCTGGCCTCGGCCGGGTACTCCCCCGGCCAGATCACGCTCAAGCTGATCTACCGCACGAACACGGTGCACCCGCAGATCGCACAGACGGACCAGGCGGCGCTCCAGGCAGCCGGCTTCAACGTGCAGTTGATACCGGTAACCCCGGCGAACACGATCTACACGAGCTATTTGGAGAACCCGACCGCTTCGAAGAACGGGTCCTGGGACATAGCGGAGCCCGGCTGGATACCCGACTGGTTGGGTAACAACGGGCGTTCGGTGATCGAGCCCCTGTTCGACGGGCGGACCTACGGGCCCAACACGCAGGACTACGGGGACTACAACAGCACGACCGTCAACAGCGACATCGACCACGCCTTGGCGGCCACGACCACGGCCCAGGCGACCTCTTACTGGCAAGCGGCAGCCAAGCAGATCATGGCGGATGCCGCTGTGGTGCCGGTGGGCGCCCAGAAGGTGGCCGAATACCACTCCTCGCGGGTGCACAACTGCGAGTTCTGGTGGCCTGGCGAGAACTGCGACATCACCAACGTCTGGCTCAGCAGCTGACGCCGCAAGCCTCGGCGACCAAAGGTCGCCGAGGTGCGACGGCACGCATGGTCTACGAGGCCGATGGGCCTGGCGTGGCACGGACTCCGCTCGGGACCCCGTGCCACGTAGATTGACAGTGGCCGGCGCGCGGAGGCTATGAACGGTGCTGCTCGAGGTGGAGGGGCTGACTGTCTCCTTCCCGACCCCCGACGGGGTCGTGGAGGCCGTGCGGGGCATCGATTTCTCCGTCGACCGCGGCAGGACCCTGGGCATCGTGGGCGAGTCCGGATCGGGCAAGAGCGTGGCCACTCAGACGATCCTCGGGCTCACCCGGGGAGCCCAGGTGGCGGGCACGGCCCTCTTCGAAGGTCGGGACTTGCTCACGATGACCACAGCCGAGCTGCGCGCCGTGCGCGGAGCCAAGATCGGCACCATCTTCCAGGACCCGCTCTCGAGTCTGCACCCCTACTACCGGATTGGTTGGCAGATCGCCGAGGCGATCAGGGCGCACGAGAAGATCTCTAGGTCCGACGCCCACAGGCGCGCCGTCGAGCTGCTCGGCTTGGTGGGAATTCCCCAGCCCGACAAGCGAGTCGACGACTACCCACACCAGTTCTCGGGAGGCATGCGCCAGCGGGCAATGATCGCGATCGCCCTGGCCTTGCACCCCGCCCTGCTGATCGCCGATGAGCCCACGACGGCGCTCGACGTCACGGTGCAGGCACAGATCATCGAGCTCATCAAGCACCTCCAGGGTGAGTTCGGAACCGCTGTGATAATGATCACCCACGATCTCGGGGTGATCGCCGACATGGCTCACGACGTGATGATCATGTACGCGGGGAAGGCCATGGAGCAGGCGGATCGCCGCAGCATCTACTACCAGCCGCACCACCCTTACACCTCCGGCCTCCTCGCCTCGCTCCCGCAGAGCGGCAAGGAGGGACAGCGGCTTTCGCCGATAGCCGGCCAGCCTCCCAGCCTGATCAACCCGCCTGGAGGATGTCCCTTCCACCCCCGCTGCTCGTTCGTGATGCCCAAGTGCCGCACCGAGCCTCCGCCGTTCGTGCGCGTCGGCGGCACATCGGTCCACCGTTCGGCCTGCTGGTTGCCTTCGGACCTGACCGGGACCTCCTCGGAGGTCGACGCCAAGCGCCACAGGGCCTCCGAGGCTGCCGGCGGATCGGTGGCGGTCGGTGTCCCGGGGACGAGCGACCTCGGGTCCGGGGACGTTTCGTCGTCTTCGCCGTCGTGGTGAACCCCGCGGGCACTGAAGGATCGTCGACCGGCGCTCTCGTCCGGCTGGAAGGGGTGACCAAGCACTTCCCGGTACGAGGCGGGGGCTTTTGGCGCCGGGGCTCCGAAGTGGTGCACGCGGTGGACAACGTGACCATCGATGTGATGCGAGGCGAGACGCTCGGGCTCGTGGGAGAGACCGGTTGCGGAAAATCGACGCTGGCTCGTTGCATCACACGGCTCGTCGACCTGACCTCGGGCACCGTCCTTCTCGATGGCGAGGACATCTCGAAGCTGGGTCGCAGACGCATGCGACCGTACCGACGCCGCATGCAGATGGTCTTCCAGGACCCGTACGGCTCGTTGAACCCGCGCCGGCGCGTCGGCTCCATAATCGGCGACCCCTTCGCCATCCACGGGGTGGCTAAGGGTGAGGAGCGCAAGAAGCAAGTCCAGCACCTGATGGAGCTCGTCGGGTTGAACCCCGAGCACTACAACCGATTCCCGTCGGACTTCTCCGGTGGGCAACGGCAACGTATCGGCGTGGCACGCGCTCTAGCGCTCCAGCCGCAGCTGATTGTCGCCGACGAGCCGGTGTCCGCACTCGACGTGTCGATCAGGGCTCAGGTCATCAACCTCCTTGCAGATGTCCAAGAGGAGTTCCATCTGACCTACGTCTTCATCACTCACGATCTCTCCGTGGTGCGCCACGTGTCGGACCGTGTGGCCGTGATGTACCTGGGCCAGGTGGTCGAGCTCGCGCCACGCGAAGACCTCTATTCGCGTCCGCGACATCCGTACACGAAGGCCCTCCAGTCGGCGATCCCCCTTCCCGATCCCGACGCGGCGGACAAGCGGACCCGCGCCGTGCTCGGGGGCGACGTGCCCTCCCCCATCCAGCCTCCTTCGGGGTGCCGCTTCCACCCCCGCTGCCCGAAGGCGCAGGACCGTTGCAAGATCGAGGAGCCGGTCCTCGAGGTGAAGCCGGGTGACCTCGCAGGCCACCTCGTCGCCTGTCACTTCCCCCTCGCCGATGGTGAGGAGTTGCCGAGCCGCGGCGAGGTGACCGTGATCACTCCCAATGCCGAGGGGACCCCCACCGAGTCGACTGGTGCTGAGGCCACCAGTGCCGAGGCGACCAAGCCGTGACGACCCTCGGCGGACTGACAGCGGAGACCCTGGCGGGCCCACCGGCGGTGGGCGCCGACGGGGTCGAGCCGAGGGTCATCGAGGGACGCAGTCCCTGGCAGCTGGCATTCGAGCGGCTGCGCCACGACCGTGTGGCAATCGGTTCGTCGGTGGTGATCGTGCTGATCGCGGCAATGGCGGTATTCGCCCCTCTGGTGGCGCACATAGTCGGTCACGGTCCCAACACCCAGTACCGCACCACCGGCCTCACCCAGGCCGGCATCCCCGTCGGGCCGAGCTCGACATTCCTCCTCGGAACCGACGAACTCGGGCGTGACGTGCTAGTCCGCGTCTTCTACGGAGCGCAGATCTCTCTGCTCGTCGGCGTCGTGGCTAGCGGCATTGCGGTCGCGGTCGGAGTGCTACTCGGCATGTTGGCCGGATACCTGGGTCGTGTGGTGGACACGGTTCTCGCCAGGTTCTTCGACGTGGTACTCGCGATGCCGTATCTCGTGTTCGCCATCGCGTTGTTCGCGGCTCTTCAAGACCGCGGGGGCCTCGCACTGTCGATCGCCGTGATCTCGTTCTTCTCCTTCGCATCGGTGGCCCGAATAGTGCGCGGCCAAGTGCTGTCGATCAAGGAGAAGGAGTACGTAGAGGCGGCCCGCTCCCTGGGAGCCAACTCTTGGCGAATCATGTTCGTCGACATCCTGCCGAACGTGATGGCGCAGGTCATCGTGTACTTCACACTTCTCGTGCCACTCTCCATCGTGTTCGAGGCGACGCTTGCGTTCCTCGGCATCGGGGTCCTGCCGCCGACGGCGGACTGGGGAAGCATGCTGAGCGAGTCGATCCAGTACTACCAGGTCGCGTGGTGGTACCTCGTCTTCCCGGGCCTGGCGCTGCTGCTGACCACCCTTTCGTTCAACCTGCTGGGGGACAGCGTCCGCGACGCATTCGACCCCCGCTACAACCGCGTGTTCAGGCGCAAGGTGCGGGGTTAGCCACATGGCCCGGTTCCTCATGCGGCGCATCCTCTTGGGCGTGATCGTCATGTGGGCCGTGGCGACACTCGTCTTCATCATGTACTACGTCGCTCCGCACGATCCGGCGCGCCTCATTGCCGGCAGGGGCGCAACCGCAGCCACTCTCGCCGACGTCAAACGCCGCCTCGGTCTGAACCAGCCAATTATCGACCAGTACGGCCATTACATGTGGCGCCTTCTCCAGGGGAACCTCGGTTACTCGTACTTCAACTCCGAGCCTGTCACTACGATCATCGGCCGAGAGCTCCCTGTCACGGCGTCGCTGGCGTTTGGGGGTGCTGTCATTTGGCTAGTGCTCGGGGTGTTCTCGGGAGTCCTCGCCTCGACCCATCCCAGGTCGATCGCCGACCGCGCGGTCACCTCACTCGCGTTGTTCTTCTACTCCATGCCCACGTTCCTCCTGGGCCTGCTCCTCCTCCTGCTCCTCTTCTACCGGCTGCATGTGGCCGGATTCGATTTCTTCCCAGGTGGCGGTTACGTGGGGCCCACCACGAGCGTCTACCAGTGGTTCACGCACATGATCCTGCCCTGGATCACCCTCGCCTTGGTCACGGCTGCCACCTATTCGCGCCTCACAAGGGGGTCCATGCTCGACGTCCTCGGAGAGGACTACATCCGGACGGCGCGCGCGAAGGGGCTAAGTGAGCGTCGCGTCGTCTACCGCCATGGGCTTAGGAGCGCCCTCACGCCGGTGGTGACGCAGTTCGGCATCGACGTGGGGCAGTTACTGGGTGGCGTCATCGTCACCGAGACGGTGTTCGGATTGCCGGGGCTAGGTCAGCAGATCGTCAACTCAATCAGCCGCCAGGACCTGCCGGTCATAATCGGGCTGGTCCTCGTGGCAGCTGCGTTCGTCGTCACCGCGAACATCCTGGTGGACGCCGTTTATGCGGTCCTTGATCCCCGCGTCCGGCTGACCTGAACACCTCGGAGGGCTCGCCGGCGCGACAGGAGGCGTCATGGTTCTGGAACATGCTTGTGTCGATGTCGTAGAGGGAGAGCAAGGACGATTCGAGGAGGCGTTCCAACGAGCCAAGAGCATCATCGCCTCCGCGCCGGGGTTCAGGTCTCTGCGCCTCGACAGGTGCATCGAGACTCCCACGCGCTATCTGCTCCTCGTGGAGTGGGAGCGCCTCGAGGACCACACCGAGGGCTTCCGGGGCTCGCCGGCGTACCAGGAGTGGCGGCGTCTCCTGCACCATTTCTACGACCCGTTCCCCGTGGTGGAACATTTCGAGCCCCTCCTGCGTGTCTGACTTCGTGGGCCGGCTCACCTGAGCGGATTCGGACGCAGGACCCCTTGAACTCGAGTGCCGCCGTCCCTAGCGTGGTGGTCTCGGACGAGGGTCCGAGAAACCCGGGGGGTAGTGGCATGGCAGATTACGGAGTAGCCGTTACGTGGGGTGAGTCCAAGCCGGGGAGGGAGAAGAAAGCCCTCGAGGTTTTCGCCGACGCGACCACGAACAACGACAAGGCTGTCGCCAACGGAAGGATCGCCAGCTGGGACGTGGTCTTTTTCGAGCCGTCGGGGACTCCTCCAATTGGGGCGATCCGCATATACGGGACACAGGAGCAGATCGACGAGTACGTCCGGTCGGACGAGTTCCTCAACCCGGTCGAACGTGCGACGCTGACCGTGAACAACGTTGGCATCAGGCGCTTCATGACCGGGGCTGCCCTGTTCGACGGAATCTCGCGGTACACACAGCTCCTCGACTCGTTGTAGGAGATGGCCGGCCGGCCTCCTGATCCTCACGCCACCGATCAGCTGCTTGGCTTCCCTGGTCTACGGGGTGGTCGTACGAACGCGTCACCGATTCCCCGGCTCAGCTTCGGCGGGGCCAGCCCCAATAGTCGTCGCTAGAGTCCGCTGCGACGGGTGGAAGGAGCTCGATGGCGGGCGGAAAGAGGGTGGCGTTGGTCACCGGAGCATCGGCCGGAATCGGCCGTGCCTGCGCGGAGCGACTCGCGGCAGCCGGGTGGGTGGTGGTGGGCGCCAGCCGGCGTGGAACTGCGGCGCAGGGGTGGCCCAGCCTGGTCATGGACGTCGACGACGACACCTCGGTATGCGACGGTGTTGCGGGTCTGATCCAAGCCCACGGTCGCGTCGACGCCCTCGTCGTTGCGGCCGGGTGGGGGCTAGCCGGTGCGGTGGAGCACACGACCGTCGGCGAAGCCAAGTCCCAGCTCGAGACGAACTTCTGGGGTGCGGTTCGGACGGTGCAGGCGGTGATGCCCATCATGCGGAGACAGGGCGCGGGCCGTATCGTCCTAATGAGCTCCATTGGCGGACTGATCGGCATCCCCTTCCAGGCCTTCTACAGCGCCAGCAAGTTCGCCCTCGAGGGTATGGCCGAGGCGATGGCCTACGAGGTCGAGCCCTTCGGCATCTTCCTTACGCTCGTCGAACCGGGAAACTTCGCGACCGACTTCACCGCCAGTCGCAGGATGGCCGCAGCGGCAGATGCTGATGGCACCTACCGCGAGGCGCTGCGCAAGGCGGTGGCCGTGATGGAGCACGACGAGGCAAATGGGGCTGCGCCTGCCCAGGTGGCCGCCACGGTTCAGAAGGTGCTCGAGTCCGGGCATCCGCCCCGGCGCGTCTCGGCCGGAAAGGCCGGTGAGCGCATCGGCCTGCTCGCCAAGCGCATCCTGCCGTTCCGGGTTTTCCAGGCGGCTGCTAAGCGCAGTCTCGGAGTATGAACGGCTCACTCTGAGGGTTCAGCGTCACCCCTTGGGTGTGACCCTCTGCGTGACTCTGGTCTGCAGGGGCCCATTCGGGATGCTTTCGGGGAGCTACCGCTTTACAGGAAGCGAACGCGCGTATGTTGCGCCGAGCTCGACCCACTTGGCGAGTTGGCCCTTGGTACGGAGGTGCTCGGGCGCCACCCGTAGCCATCCCTGCATCGGCCGGCCGCGCATGACTGCCGTTGTGGCGTTCGTCGAGTCGACGAGCTCGTCCGACTGAGCCGGAT
>Ga0307476_10000885_pt1 | contig 20219 bp, 16 predicted proteins | sample atmos_gasesECM2C_2_FD_203314 | JGI IMG/M metagenome (GOLD analysis project Ga0307476, IMG submission 203314) | Hardwood forest soil microbial communities from Morgan-Monroe State Forest, Indiana, United States - atmos_gasesECM2C_05 | ecosystem: Environmental > Terrestrial > Soil > Temperate... | reverse complement strand
CTGCTTTGCCAGCTAACGGTATGCCTGCTAACCGCGCCAGTTCGTTTACGTCCGAGTCCGGGCACATGATCGCAACTTCCACGCCGGCCACTTCTAACGACCGCGCCAGCGCCAGCGTGTCGTCCAAAAGACAGCAATAGAAAGCAGTGACAGCCTCAGGAGAAAGGCTGGGCGCCAGGCGGGTCTTGACCTCGCCTGGCCTCGGTGCTTTCGCCATGATGACCAGCAGACGATCACTACCCGACGAACGCACAGTCTCGCTTGCGGATTTCATAAAGTTTTGACGCTGGCCTATGCTGGCCGTGCCGTCCCGGCTCTTCGCTGCCGGAAATAATAGCGCACTATCAAGCTCAGAATGAACCAACCGGCGCCGATCGAGCCCTTCAGCGTTCCGCTGATCTTCGATTTTCCGATACGCGGGTGGTAGCTCATCGGGACTTCAACCACACGGAATCCGGCCAGGGCGCCTTTAAGGATCATCTCAACCGCCCAGCCGTAGGTGGTCTCTTCGAGAGCGAGCGCGCGCAACACGTCGGCGCGGCCAGCGCGAAACGGACCGAGATCACTAATCTTTAAACCATAGAGCAGGTTAATCAGGCGAGCGGCGAGACGATTACCAAATGCCTGATGCCAAGGCAGCGCCCCAGCGGAACGCCGCCCCTGCAGGCGGGAACCGAGCGTGATGTCCGCACGGCCCTCAATGATTGGCGCTAAAAGAATCAGCAGTTCAGCGGGCCGATCGCTGTAGTCGCCATCGAGGAACACAACCACGTCTGGGGAATTTGCTGCGGCCAGACCCGTGAGGCACGCTTGCCCATAGCCGCGGCGCGGTTCCTGAACCACGCGGGCACCGATTTTTGCGGCGATCTCGGGCGTCCCGTCATTCGAGTTGCTGTCGACAACGATGACCTCCGTCGTGAGCTCGGACGGGAGATCCGCTAAGACGCGCGCAATCGCCTGCGCTTCATTATGGGTAGGGATGATGACGGACACTCGCACGTGAATTTGGCCCCGATCACCACCCCAATCACCAGAAAAGAGAAGACGGCCAGCGTTGCGCCAGCCACGCGTCAACGCCCCATCGCCGGCCGGCGCTTCCGATCACGAGCCCGAGCGATGCCATCACCGGAACCAGCAGTTCCCAGATCCACGAGGTGCCCCACTCCGAAACCCAAAGGCTGCCGAGATACAGAAAAGCCACAAATGCAGCCGGCCGGGTAAGCAGACCGATGACGAGCAGGGTCCCCAGACCGATCTCGGTCACCGCCTGCATGGGAGCAGCCATTGCAGCGTGGCTTGCCGCCAGTGCCATGACCGATTTCCATATGGCTGGCGAATGACTGTTCTTGATGTAATAACCGATGAGACCCGCGTAACCCGCCGGTGTGTAGAGGCCTTTCCCCAGATTCTCGAAAAAGACCCACACGAGCATCGCGCCGATGGTCACGCGTACGATTGCCAGACCGTTTGCTGCATGTGGTTGGTGGGCCACGGTGGTCGCGTCACTTCGCGGTGAGGTTGCGATCGTTGTCATGTTGAACCTCGTCCAGTGGATGCTATACCAGATTGGAAATATGCGACAAGGCTTCACATCTTAAATCAGCGGCAACCCGGAAGTCCTGCTTTTATTACACAGGCGGAAAACTAGCCGGAGTTCCCTCACCTAGAAAATTGGAATTAGTTATTGGCCTCTTGGAAGTCGACTGGGCCAGCTTTGGAGCTGCTGATTTCCAGTGGAAGGTAAGTTCCTGCTCAACCACGAATCGATTCGGCGCAAGCGACCACAGCACCCGCTGATTCGAAAGGTCACAATCGTTGAAGACAGACGCCTGCCGCGCTTGAGAGTACTAAGCTCCATGCCGCCTGTAGAACATCTAGAAGGATTTGGCTGTAAGCGCCTAACGCTTACGCGGACTACGCGAGCTAATGTCGCTGGTGAGCGGCAACCTCGGAGAGGCTTCCAACACTAAGCGAAGGAGAGGTTGATGAAGGGATTTCTGGGTCTTTGTTTCCTGGTTTGCGCCGTCATGTCGATTCTTGCATTGTCCCAACCTGACAACGACACACCAAATGCTGACGCTCCAGCGCATGAATCCAAGGCAACCATCGAAGGCCTGGTTCGGGATGTGGCATGCCCCATTCAGAACCTCGAGACAACGGCGACTCACTTGAGCATGAAGTGTTTATTGGCCTGCGCGAGGAAAGGTTCTCCACTTGTCATTCTGACCAAGGATGGTGACCTGTATTTGCTTATCTCCGGCGAAATGCCCGATCAACGACAAACGCTTATGCATGTTCTGGGGAAATACGCGCGGGCGAGCGGCACCGTCAGACTCGCTCCGGTCGGACCAGCGGTTCGTAGATCTGGTCCGGCGTATGGGGCTGACTCCGAATGCCAAGAGCGAGTGAGGGAGGCCGAGGCCCCACCGCTATATGAAGAGCGCCCCCGGCCACGGCCTGCAGACTACGGCGATCTACTGGGCCTGTGCTTGCTGAACCGATCCTGACTTTAGCGTCACATTCTTCACGTTATCATCGGGAATCCGGTCGATCAGCAACGCGAAGGGATCGACTCCTGCTTTCTCCGGCAATTGCGCCGTTGCGAATGTGAACGTGGAAGTGCGCTTCGTAATATGCATGCGTTCACGGTAGAGTGTCTCGCCGTATTTTTTCCCGCTTGCAGGCTTAGCGAATGCCCCAATGTCGATCCAGTCGTCCACCGGCACCTCGGTTTCGTTGCCCGTGGAATCGGACTTGAATTTGCGAGCCTCCACGTGGACGGTGACGTCGTATTTTCCATCCGCGCGCTTCACCGCTGTGGCCTCAAGAGTGCGATTCGAAAACAGGGTAATATCTTCAAACAAGTCTTTGATCAGGTATTGCAGGTTGGGCGGAGTCTCTTCCCGTAGCGCATCCACCAAAGCATAAGACGTGGGATATGGCGGAGGGGCGTAAGCGTACTGGTGAATGAGCTTGCGCAGGGCTCGATTGACGGCATCCTCGCCGATCATCTCCTTCATGTAATAGAGCACCACACTGCCTTTTCGATAGTGAATGTATCCTTGGCCTGACTCGACCGTCAGCAGCGGCCGTTCCTTGAGCAGTTCCTGGCCGCGGGAGCGCAGGTACTCGTCCATCTCATGGGTAAGAAACTTTCTCATCATGTCGCGGCCAAACTCCTTCTCCATGACCATGAGCGCGGAGTATTGCGCCAAGGTCTCAGAAAGCAGGGTCGCTCCTTCCATGTTTGCGCCCATCACCTGATGCGCCCACCATTGGTGCGCCATCTCGTGGGCCACAACATAGAACACGGTATCAATGTCGTCGGGATGATTCAAATTGGCAATGAAGCCGATGGATTCGGAGTAAGGCATGGTGCCGGGAAATGACTGGGCAAAGTTGGCGACACGCGGGAACTCGATGATGCGGGCTTGCTTGTGTTCGTAGGGGCCGAAGTTCTTAATGTAGTAATCCAGTGACTTCTTCATGGAGTTCATCATCCGCGGGACGTTCCAGGGCTGCTCCTTGAGGTAATAAACCTCTAACTGGATGCCGTTCCACTCCTCGCGTGCCACTTCGCAGCGGCCGGACATGAAGGCGTAAAAATTTACCGACGGATGGTCCAGCTTGTACTCAAAGTAGCGCCGGTCATCCTGCCGCCATTCGCGCACCAGCGATCCCGGGGCAATCGCGATCTGATCGTAAGTTGTACTGATAGTGGCGCTCATGTCGACCCAGTCCGAGTGCCCGGGGATATAGGTGTCACGGCAATCGTCGGTGCAGTTTCGTTCCAGCGCGGGCATGAGGTCGAACTCCGGCAGGCCATGCTTCTTACGCTCCACCGCATCCTTTAGCTGACGGAAGTAGTTGTAGCCGATGAGAGGGGCAACCCCGTTGTTGAGGAACGTGCCGTTTTGGACGACATCTGTATTGCTGACATTATTTTCAAACCCGCGATTCTTGCTCTTCACGGTGAAACGCACTGTGCGCTCTTCGCCTGGCTGCAACGGTGCGGTAAAACGATAAATACGATAGGACAGGCGCGTGTCGTCTTTCGAGAGCGTTGCGCCTGGAATGTCAATCGAAACATCGTAGAGTGGGTCGAGCGAGAAATGAATTTCGTTCAGAGGATTGGAGAAAGGATTGTAGATAACCTCATCGCCGCCTATGTTGGCGTTGCGGCTTGAGGGGAAAATGTCGATGGCGTACTTTACGCTGCGCACGCGCGGCTGGGGCAGTTTGGTGAATGGCTTATAAGTCCTCTCATAATCCGCTTGGATTCGCTCCACGTCTTTGGGCCCGAGCAGCGGATTCAATACTTCGGTGTTGTACCAAATCCAGCCTCCGCAGCCGGCAAATGCCAGCACCGAGAAAGCTGTGGCGGCTCTCCATCCCGAACCAAACCGCAACCTTGCGTTGCGCCGGCGGGCCTGCCATCGGTCTTGCTTCCCGCGTGGCCAGAACATTACGGTAGCGATGGCCAGCAGTACACAGAAAAGCAGCCAATAGAGAGTGAACCAGTCCCACGCCGAACGATAGGGCGCGTCTCCGAAGAAATCCGAATAGATGACGTTGGGCCTGCCCGCAAATTGAACCAGGTTTGTCGTCACATTCAACGGATGCCACAGAAACTTGTTGGCAAAGTAGAAGGTTATGAAAATGAAATATCCCACGTACTTGTTGGGCGCCAGGACGTGAATAAGAAAAGCCAGAATCGCCAGACAAACGAACCAGGAGCCGTCTCGCAGCAGCAATTCGTGAATATAAAGACCGAACTGGAAGCGATAGTAAGCCTGAACTGCCTGGTCAAGGATGCCGGCCGCAAGAGCCGCGGCCTGAATCACCATCACCATGGCGATGAGCGTAGCCAGCCGGGCTACATAGGACACCCACTCCGGCGTGGGCGTAGTGTCGGCGATTTCGTCCATGCGCTCGTCGCGGTCCTTCCAAACCAGAGTGCCGGCAAAATAAGTGATGACGACGATAAGAAAGAAAGAAAGATTTTCTCGAATTACATCGATGACCTGGTAAGTTACGGGAAATGTCTGATTGTTGACGAGCGTGGAATTCACAGCCAGGGCCGCAATGCAGAACAGACTGGCGATCATGACAATTACGAGAAAGGCTGTGTTCTTGGCCATTCCACGGAAATGAATTCTGAACGATCCCAGGAATTTTGCCCAAGGTGAATCTTTGAGTTGCGAATGGAGCATGGGAGCCGCAACTGGAACAGGCTCCCGTTGCTCATCTGGGTCGAGCGTTTGGCTTTTCGTCCGCCTCTCGGCGAAGCTGAAGCGGAAGTATGCGAAAGCAAAAACCACAAACCCAACTCCAATCCAAAGCAAACGGTTCCAAAGCAGCAAGCCACTAAGGCTGGCAGAGAGGGTGTTCTTGTCGGCCACGGTCCAGTATTTGGTGACCACTCCAAATGTGTTGACGCCAAAAGGATCGAGCAGAGATACCAGGCTTCGCCGCTGTGAGTCCTGGAGAAGTGCAAGGGTCACAGCGCGCATTGTTAACAGGAGAATCACAGCAACGAACGAAGCGATCTCCTTGCGCCACACAACTGCCACAGCAAATAGAATCGCGGCGGTTAAAAAGGTATCGGGCAGGGCGAACAGCAAAATGCCTTTCAAATGCGCAGTCCAGCTCACTGCCTGCCAGCGTTCCGCATCCACCCAGGGCATGTGCTTCGCCAGCAGAATGCCGAGAGAGACTCCCAGCATGGGTATCACCGAGATGAGGGTGGCCCCGACAAAGCGCCCGAGGAGCAGATCGCGGCGACGCACGGGCGTGGAGAACGTCATTTGGTAGGTGTTGTAGCTAAAGTCACGGAGAGCCGCGAAATTGACGAAGGCGATGGTTATTAGCACCGAGAACACACCCATGGCAGCATAGAGGAACGTGATGGCGTATGGCGCATTCCGGTAAATATTGGAGAGGCTGAAACCCGCATCGATCTGATCGGAGCTGACCACGCCGCCAATCACGAGACCGACGACAAGCAGGAAGATCCACAGCATCCAGGAGCGAAGCCAGTAACGAATTTCAAACCACGCGATAGGCCAGAACATAATAGTTCTCTAATTCCATGAGCGGATTTTGGTGAAGAAAACGTCCTCTAGGTTGGGCGCGCTGGGAGCAAATCCATCGGGCAGCGCCACCGGGCTGTAGACATGAAGAAAAGGACGCCCACCGACCAGCTTGCTGGAGACCACATGGAAGAGCCGCTCATAGTCGGCCAGTTCGCTTTTTGCGATGGAGATTTGCCAGATTCGCCCGTTCAATTGCGCGATGGCATCCTGCGGACGCCCCTGATATAGCACCTGACCCTTATTAATAATTGCGGTGTTGGTGCAAAGGTCGGTTACGTCTTCCACGATGTGCGTGGAGAGAATCACGATCACCTGCTCGCCAATCTCAGCCAGCAGATTGTAGAAACGGTTTCGTTCGCCTGGATCCAGACCGGCGGTAGGCTCATCCACGATCAGCAGTTGCGGATTGCCAATCAGCGCTTGGGCAATGCCGAAGCGCTGGCGCATGCCTCCCGAAAATCCGGTGAGCGCTTTTTTCCGTTCCTCGTAGAGATTGACGCGCTTGAGCATCCACTCGACCACGTCTTTTCGTTCCTTGGCCTTGGTGATGCCTTTGAGCATGGCGATGTAGCTGAGCATGTCCTGCGCGGAAGTGCGTGGATAAACCCCGAACTCCTGAGGCAGGTACCCGAGCCGGTGTCGCAGTTCGTCCTTTTGCTTCAGCACATCAATGTTGCCAAGCATGGCGCTGCCGCTGTCCGGCTCCTGCAAAGTTGCCAGCGTCCGCATGAGAGTGGATTTGCCGGCGCCATTCGGGCCTAGCAGCCCGTACATCCCCGCAGGAATGGTCAGGGAGACGTTATCCAAAGCCTTCACGCCATTCTTATATGTTTTCGAGAGGTTCTCAATTCGAAGTTCTATGCTCATGTCCTCACTCTTACGACCTGAGATGCAAACGCACGATTCCTCCCAAAATGAATCTCCTGCTGGATTGTGCGCAAGCGAATGCGGCAGGTGCGATCAAACTAACCCTGCAACATGATTGCGTCAAGTTCATAATATGAACAATTAACTTGCTCAGTTTGCAATATGTAGTTTAAGCTTGATTCGCGTTGAGATCTAACCATGTTTGCGGAACTTCAAGCTCTTGTTGCTCTGGCTGAGACCGGCTCGATGGAACGAGCTGCCAACGATCTTTACCTGACGCCCTCGGCATTGACTCGAAGGATTCAGCGTTTAGAGGTCGAACTTGGCGCTGTTCTTCTGGACCGGCATTTCAAGCCTCCAAAGTTGACGCAGGCGGGATTCGAGGTTCTACAGAAGAGCCGCTCTATTCTTTCGTCTCTGACCGATTTAAGGGCTTCCACATCTGCGGATACTCCTCCAATTGGGCCTTTCCGCCTGGGTCTCTCTCATGCTCTGGCGCGGCCAGACATGTCGAAGGTCATTATCGAACTGGGCAAACAATTTCCTCTCCTTCAACCCAACATTTGCAACGACATTAGTTGCAATTTATTGGGGCGTTTGCACCTTGGTGAATTGGACGGAGCGCTGGTGGTTTTGCCCCTGGAAACGGCTTTGCCGCACGACCTCGAGGGAGTTACCCTGGCGCATGAAGCCATGCGACTGGTTCAAGCACGAACCACGGCCCCGCTAAGGTCTTCGAGATCCTCAGACTTTTATCGCAGGAATTGGGTTCTGAATCCAATCGGATGTCTGGTGCGGGAAGAGATAAAGAATCGGGTTGAACGGATGGGTGCGTCGCTCACTGTTGCCGCCGAGTTGCATAATCCGGACTTGCAACTGTCCCTCATCGCTGGGAATGTGGGTGTAGGGATGTTACGAGCCAGCTTTCTACGGGCGCATCCGCTGCGCACTCGACTAAGTATTATTGAGCATCCGAGTTTCAATATTTCTATTCGGATTGCGTTCTTTCGTGGCCGCTATCTTGGTACGCGAGAGCGGGTGGCCCTCGAACTTCAGCGGATACTCGTGAAACACTTCGAGACTCACGGCGCGGCCCCGCCCCAAGTCATTCACAAGATACCTTCTGTAATGATGCAACGATAATCTTCCGGCCTATCCAGCACTACTTCAGCGGCGAAAAATCGGTCGGACGCAGGTACGTCGAGTCGATTTTTTCCACCGTTTTGTTGGCCTCCTCAGATTTAAGCACCTCTTGAAACTCCGGGTCGGCCCGCATCGCGTCCCACAACTGGGCGCTTCCTTTCGCGGGGGCATATTTACCGGGACGCGCGATCATGGCAAAAACATTCCCCCACCCTTATTTCTGAGATTGACAACCATCGATTCCTGGCTTATTGCTAAACCATGATTGACCCTGAGCAAGCTCTGAATCGCGCCCTGCATGCCATCGCCGATCCCGCCCGGCGCCGCATTCTGCAAGCTCTCAAAGAGCGTGGCGCTTCCTCGATTGGCAAAGATGAGGGCCTATGCGCCTCCGATATCGAACGACGGGTTCATCTTTCCCAACCTACGATTTCCCATCACATGTCTATTCTAAAGACGGCGGGATTGGTCGAAGCCAAGAAACTGGGTCAGTGGATGTGGTACCGTCGCAATGAAACCGCGCTGCGTGACTTTGCCCGCGAACTCCGCGACAGTCTCTAGCGATACGAGAGCGTATTGCGCTGTCACCATCACCCGCAACCTGGAATCGCAGATGTGTCGTTCAAAGTCCGAGCCAGTTCCACAAATCGTCCTTGAGATGCACGACCGCATCAGGCACCCAACGCTTGTACCGCAACTGTACGGTGGCGTGAACGATCTTGTCGCGGGGCGAGCTCTTATTGCTAAATACCAGATGGTAGACTCCAGCGCCTGGAAGCCGCGCATTGATCGTGGCTCCGGCCACAGGCCCGCTTTCGTACTGGGTTTGCGTGGCGTATCCGCTACGCCAAACCACGAAAGCGGCGTCGGTCAGCACATAAGCTTCGATGCCGGTGTCGCCATCTTTCCCACTCCCATGACTTTTCTCTCGCTTGCGAGGGCTGCCGGGAGTTTCGCTAAACTCGCCGGCAAGGCTGACGCTCAAGGCACCCGGCGGAACCGTGAACTCGCTGGAGGAAAAACTATCTGGGTTCACCGAAAGCGCAGCGTCGACGATGGTTTCCGTATGCGCCCAGTGCAAAAATTCCTGCACCTGCTGGGCCCCCGGGGTTTCGCTGGTTGCGGCCCATAGGACAGCACTAAGGACAAGCAAGACCAGAACCCAAGGGACAATTCGGTGTGGCCGGCGTACTGGCAACGGCTGCACTGGCTCGAGCCCCGAGGGCAGAACGGATACAAGATCCGAGCCATTCGCAAGAGCAATCACCGGGCGACCGCACTTCGCACAGAATTCTGCGGCAGGAGACAGCGTGGCTCCGCATTGGTCACACGCGGGTTGGATCGAAATCGTCGCGAGCGCCACACTGTGCGCAGCCGATTCCACCTTCCGCCCGCACTTCAGGCAGAACTGTGAATCATCCGGCAGGTTCGTGCTGCACTGGTTGCACAACACAGCGGCCTCGCTGGGTCGGAATTTACCTGATAGTAGCATGGGGCCCGCTCCCGCCCGTGCGAAAGCGGTCGGTCTCATAATTGCCGGTCCACGATTCGGGAGCTTCGGGTCACGGGACGAGGCGGAAGACGGTGCCGCAGCCGAAATCGTGGGCGCCGTTGGAGCACTTTCCGCCGCCGCCCTGGAGCGTGCTGCCGTAGAGCGCGCCATCCTTACCGAACACCAGGCCCGCGTATGGCCATCGACCATCCTTGCCGCCTTTAAATGTGTAGAGCGTGGTTTCGGTCCAGGGACCGCCCTTCGTGGCTGGCGGCTTCAACCGGAAGACGTCGCCCAGTCCGCGCAGACCGCCGGACTCGCTCGTGGCGTAGACGTTCCCCGCCTTGTCAAAAATCACGCCTGCTGTAGAATACTCGGGGCCGGCGTCGGTGGCGCAGGTATAGAGCGTGGTCTCAGTCCAGGCTCCGCTATTCTCGGCGGGAGGCGTGAGCTTGTAAACCGCGCCCTCGTTGCTGTGACCGGTATTAGTGGTTCCATACAGATTCCCGAGCCGATCAAAGGTCACACCAGCGTACGGCTGTCCGCCATCGCCTTCGCCCGTGAACCGGTAAATCACGGTTTTGGTCCAAGTCCCTCCTGGCTTCGATGGCGGCGCCAGCTTGAAGACAACCCCGCAGCCATCCGAGCAGTAATTGCTGCCTTGCCCGCCCTCATTTGTTGTGCCGTAGAGCGCACCGGACTTGTCCGCCATTGTTGTGCCGTAGAGCGCACCGGACTTGTCCGCCACCACCACCCCCGCCTCCGGCCAGAATCCGCCGCTGAAATTGTTGAAGCGATGCAGAACCTGTTCCGTCCATGCGCCCCCGGGTACGGACGGCGGCGCCAGTCGAAACACCGTGCCGCAGTCCGTGCAACTACTGGAGTCCCCGCCCACTACCGTGGTGCCGTACAAGGCCGCGTTCCGGTCGAGGATCAGGCTGCCCTCGGGATTTTGCCCGTCGGTGCCACCTTTGAAAGCGTAGAGCACGGTCTCGGTCCAGCCGCCACTTGAATTCGGCGATAACTCAAAGACCGTGCCACAGCCGTAGTATTGGCATATTCCGATGTTCGAACCACCCCCGCTGGTAGTCCCGTACAGATTGCCAGCAGCGTCCAAAACCAATCCACTTCCCGGAAATGCTCCATCGCCGTTTTGCATGGTGAAAGCGTAGAGCACGTTGTAGGTCCAAGCTCCGCCGTTTGTTGCTGGCGCCATCATTTCGAAAACTGTGCCGCAACCCTTCTGACAGTATCCGTCCAGGGAGAGGCCCGCTGTTGTGCCGTAAAGATTGCCGTACCCGTCGGAAGTCAGCCCGGCGTACGGGATTGCGCCGTCGCCCTCATTTTGGAAGCTGTACACCTTCTCGGCTGCGGCCGGGAACGCCAAGGCGACCAAACAGATTATTAAGGAGAGCGAAGGAGAAAAGCGTTTCGGTCGCATCGGACTGTGCCCCCATTCGAAGCTGCCTGCGGGTCGACGGACGCGGACAGGAGTGTCCGCTCTACACGAGCGTGAACGCTCGCGTCTACATCAGCGCTTCTCGAACGGCACCCAATGTTGTGGGTAGGGCGGACCGATGTAGTCGGCGCGGGGCCGGATCAGGCGGTTGTCGTCGAGTTGTTCGATTACGTGCGCGGTCCAGCCGCTGATTCGCGATACCGCGAACACCGGCGTGAACAGGTCCACATCGATTCCCAGGGTGTGGTAGGTCGAGGCGGAATAAAAGTCGACGTTGGCGTTGAGCTTCTTGTTGACCTTTATGAACTGTTCGATGGCGTGCGACATCTCAAACCACTTGCCCTGGCCGCTGGACTTTCCGAGATCCTCCGACATTTTCCGCAAATGCGTGGCGCGCGGATCTTCGGTGTGATACACGCGATGTCCGAATCCAGGGACTTTCTTTTTCTCCGCCAGCATTCCTTTGATGTGCTCGACCGGGTCGGAACCGGCGCGGTCGATGGCTTTCAGGATGTTAAACACAGCCTCATTGGCACCGCCGTGCAACGGACCCTTCAAGCAACCAATCGCCGAGACGATCGCCGAATGCATATCCGAAAGCGTAGCTGCAGTGACGCGCGCGGCGAAGGTCGAAGCGTTGAGTTCGTGGTCGGCGTGCAGGATGAGAGCGATGTCCAAGGCGCGCTCGGCAGTCGAGGTAGGCCGGGCGCCATTCAGCATCAGCAGAAAATTCGCGGCGTGCGAAAGCGACCGGTCGGCCTCGATAAGTGGCTTCCCTTTGCGAATGCGATCGTAGTTGGCCACGATCATGGGAATCTGCGAGGTCAGACGAATCGACTTGCGGACGTTGGCGTCGTGGTCGTTCTTTCTTTCTTCCGAATCGTAAAATGCCAGCGCCGAGACCGCCGTACGCAACACATCCATGGGCACAACCTGTTTGGGCGCCGACCGCAACAGGTTGATGATGGCTGGGTCGAGCTTGCGTTCTTCCGCCAGGCGCTCACGGATTTCCTTAAGTTCATTCTGTTTGGGAAGCCGCCCGTACCAAAGCAGATAGCAGGTCTCTTCGAAGCTGGAATGATCGGCCAGTTCGTGAATATCAATTCCACGGTAGGCCAGAACCCCCTGGTCTCCATCGATGTAACAGATGCTGGAGGTGGTAGCGACTACGCCCTCCAAACCTTTAGAGGGGTGCGCGGTAGTCACACTAGACATGCTTCCTCGCTCAATCTCTGGGATGCGTTGTGGCCGCACGGAAGGGAGAACAGCGCGCGCCCAACTAACTTTTATACGCCAAAACCATTAACTTTCCAACCGCCGACGGTACAAGCTCCAGCATTGAGAATTCCTAGCTCAATGCTCACTGCTAATTGCCAACTGCTGCTTTTCCTGCAAGACCTGCAGGTCCATCCGTTCCGAAGAGTTACCCGAAGGTACAAGACCCTGCTGGATATGGTTTGAGACTGCCTATTCCCGGTTACAATCGGAGCATGCGCATGCGTTGGGGATGGTCCGCCGTGGCCATAGTGGCATTCGCGGTCGCTGCCCTGGCCGCCGACGAGCCGCAAAATCTTGCCGTGCTGCCGTGTCCCCAAGCGGCCGCAAGCGACCCTGCATGCAATCCGTCAAAGGCTGATCTGAAGAAATCCAGAATTGCTTTTGCCAAAGCCTTAAAGTTGCAGAAAGCCGAGCTCTTCGACGAAGCCTACGTGGAATTTGATACCGCCGCCCGGTTGGTTCCCAAGAATCTTGAATACGTAACCGCTCTGGCCATGGTTCGACAGCAACTGGTCTTCGATCACCTGCAGCGTGGCAACGATGATCTGACCAAGGGAAAAATGGTGGAAGCGCAGGCGGAGTTTCGCAGCGCTTCCAATCTTGATCCACAGAACGAATTCGCTCAGCAGCGTCTTCGAGATTCGCTGACGGAATGGGCGGCACCAATCAATGGGACGCCGCGGGTGGTGGCCGAGTCGCTGGAAGTGCAACTCGCTCCCAGCGCGGAACGTCACGATTTCCACTTTCGGGGAGACTCGCGCGCACTCCTGACCCAGGTGGCCAGCGCCTTCGGCGTGAGCGCTGAATCCGACGAATCCGTTCAATCAAAACGGGTTCATTTCGACATCGAGAGCGTCGACTTTTACACCGCTATGCGAGCGGCCTGTGAGGTGACCGCGACTTTCTGGGTGCCCTTGTCGGAAAAGCAGATCTTCCTGGCGCGCGATAGCTCGGAAAATCATCGTCAGTTCGACCACATGGCAATGCGGACGTTTTACCTGCCCCAGGTCACCACGCCGCAAGAGTTGAATGAAATGATGACTCTGATGCGGACGATTTTCGATATCCGCTTCGTTGCCCAGCAGCCACAGACCGGAATGCTTGTAGTGCGAGCGCCGGCGCGCGCTCTGGATGCCGTTACCGCATTGTTGGAGAACCTCGGGGGGTCCCGTCCGCAAGTCATGCTGGACATCCAGGTGTTTGAGATTGATCACCAGTTGACACGGGACATGGGAATCCACATTCCCAACAATTTCAATCTGTTCAACATTCCCGCGGGCGCTATCGCGGCGCTGACGGGCGCTCTTGGTGGTGGACAAAATATCGGGAGCTTGATTAATAGCTTGATCTCTAGTGGTGGCATCAACCAGGCGAATTCACAAGGCGTTGCCGGGTTGCTGGCGCAATTGCAGGGCCAGCAAAACTCGATTTTCAGTCAGCCACTGGCGACGTTCGGCGGTGGTCTGACTCTTATGGGATTGAGTTTGGACACGCTCAGTGCCCAGCTCTCACTGAACGAGAGTTGGGTAAAAACCCTGGAGCATGCAACCCTGCGCGCAGCCCAGGGGAATGAGGCGAACTTTCGGATGGGCTCGCGTTATCCCATTCTCAACGCAAGTTTCGCGCCCGTCTTCAACACGCCGGCCATTGCGTCGGTACTGCAGAATGGCAGCTTCCAGGCGCCGTTCCCATCGTTTACCTACGAAGATCTGGGGCTGACCTTCAAAGCCAAACCAACCATCTATGCCAATTCGGACGTAGGCCTCGCCTTCGAGATGAACTTCCGCACTTTAGCGGGACAAAGTATAAACGGCGTACCCGTGATTGCGAATCGCGAATACAAAGGCAGCATCACTCTGGTGGATGGAGAACCCGCAGTGGTAGCGGGCTCAATAAGTCAAAGCGAACAACTCAGCCTGAATGGAATTCCCGGTCTCGGCGCGATTCCGGGGATCAATAAAGTAATGGTTTCCAACAGCAAGATGGATGAAACCGATGAACTGCTGGTAGTAATCACACCGCACGTAGTTGATCTGACCCCGGGCCAGAGGACGGAAGTGTGGCTGCCCAAGACCGGCCAGTAATCAGCCCTCTGACCCGGATTGTGGTGTCATTCCGAGGAGCGAAGCGACAAGGATCTGAATTTTCTCTGGACCCACGAAACCGAGATCCCTCGCTGCGTTCGGGACGACACGATACAATTTTGACGCTACTTCTTAGGCTGGGTATTCTCCTTGGCAGCGAAATCCACGAGCTTCTGAAGAACTTCGTAAGGGACCGCGGGCAATTTGCGGCCGTTGACGAATAAGGTCGGCGTGCTGTTGACATCGAGAGCCTTCCCCAAGGCGACCGATTTTTCCACTCGAGAAGTAGTTTCGGGCTTCGCGGCACAGGCCGCCATCTCAGCGCCCTTCACTCCGGCGCCATCGGCAAGCGCGGTTAATTTTTCATCCGCGTTAGCAGCGGTAATATCGGTCTGCGCGCCATAAACGCTTTGAATGAACTTCCAGAACGCATCATTGTTAGCGTGGCTGACGCAGTCTGCGTAGGCCGCAGCCTTGGCAGCCCAATCGTGCATGGGAAGCGGGAAGCTCTGGAAGACAACGCGAACATTCTTGTCCTCAGCCATAAGCTTTTCGATAGCCGGATGGGCGTCCTTGCAATGCGGACATTGCAGGTCGCTGAAATCCACCACGGTGACCGGGGCATCTGCAGAGCCGTGGGAGGGTCCATTCATGCCGCGTTCCAGCTCTTTTTGCGCCGCCGCAAAAGGATGGGCCCCAAACGGCATAATCTCTCCGTTCACGGCATGCTTGCCATCCGGGGTGACGTAAAGTTTTAGCGCCTGCTGGCCCTGAGCGCCGCTGAGCAGTACGTTAATTTCAGAGAGCCCTTCGATTTCCGATGGCTTGATACTAGTAATTTTCCAGGTCAACGAAGAGTCATATCCAAACCATTGGTGGAGAAAAGCATTGACCGTCTCTTCGGAAGGAAGACTCGCAGCGACTGCGGATTTGGCGGCGGTATGAGGCGCGGCAGCCTGTTGTTGCGCTGCCGCCAGCGTTAGTAGTAGAAGGACGACAAAAAGATATTTCGATAAACGAGACATGCGTTCCTTTCAGTTGACTCCGAGAATAAGATTTCGCTAGCCGCCGATCCTCGGTTTAAACATCCGACTTGGCGGCGATGGGAAAACGGCGGCCGTAGCCAAAGGCCTTCTCCGAAATTTTCAGCCCGGGCGCCGCTTGCTGCCGTTTGTACTCGCTGCGTTCCACCATGCGGATAACGCGCCGAACCAGACTAACATCGATGCCGCGTTCGGCGGCAATCTGATCCGCAGTGTGCGACTCCTCGACGTAGTCTTCGAGAATCGCGTCCAGCACTTCGTAGGGCGGCAGCGTATCGCTGTCCATCTGACCGGGACGCAACTCCGCCGATGGCGGTTTCTCCAGGCTGGCTTGAGGAATTACCGGCCGTCGCGAATTCACGTAGTGGCTGAGACGATAGACCATGGTCTTAGGCACATCCGAAATTACCGCCAGCCCGCCGACCATGTCGCCATAGAGAGTGCAGTAGCCCACTCCCAGCTCGCTCTTGTTGCCGGTGCTGAGGACGATGGCTCCGAACTTATTGGAGAGCGCCATGAGCAGCGTGCCTCGGGCTCGCGATTGGATATTCTCTTCGGTTTCGTCCTCTTTACGTCCGGCGAAGACCTTGGCGAGAGTCTTCTGATAGGTCGCGAAAATATCACGGATGCATAACAGTTCGAAACGGATGCCGAGGTTTCCGGCAAGCGACCGCGCGTCATCGATCGATCCCGTCGATGAATACGGTCCCGGCATGCCAACCCCGATCACATTTTCGGGTCCAAGGGCGTCGGTCGCAATGGCGGCCGTGAGCGCCGAGTCGATGCCTCCGCTCAGTCCGACAATTACCTGGCGAAATCCGCATTTGCGAACGTAATCCCGCGTCCCCAGCACCAGCGCCGAATATACGCTCGCCTCCTCGCCTTCGATCTGACTATGCATCTCGCCGGTCAACTGGTCGGAATCGAAATAGACGATGTCTTCCTCAAAAGATTTGCCCTGCGCGATCACCTCTCCCGCCGGATTGAATACCAGGCTGGAACCGTCGAACACCAGGCTGTCGTTGCCGCCAATCTGGTTGACCATCGCGACTGGAACTTTGTAGCTGCGCGCAATGGTGGCCAGCATGTCTCTGCGGAACTCGCGTTTTCCCAGCCAGAATGGCGACGCCGAGATGTTCAGCAGGAAGTTGCCGCCAGCTTGAACCAGGGCCTCAACCGGATCGAATGTGTAAAGACGTTTGTTCCAAAAGTGTTTATCATTCCACGCATCTTCGCAAATGGTAAGGGCCATCTGCTTCCCGCAGAACGGATATAGCATTTGGCTTTTCGCTGGCGCGAAGTTACGCATCTCATCAAAAACATCGTAGGTGGGCAGCAACATCTTGGATTGCAGAAAAGCCGTCTTGCCATCCTTGAGCAGCGCAGCAGAGTTCATCACTGACTTCCCACTCTCCGCATGGGCCGGCGTCACTACCCCGCAAATGACGGCGATGCCGCGAGTTTCGCCCGCAATATGCTCCAAACTCTCGCGATTGTGTTGAACGAAAGAGGCGCGCTCCACCAGGTCGCGGGGCGGATAACCGCATACCGAGAGTTCGGGAAAAAGAATCATTCCCGCTCCCTCGGCTTGGGCGCAACGAGAGAATTCGATGATTTTCGCTGCGTTCCCCGCGAAATCACCGACCGTGGGATTGATTTGCCCCAGCGCAATCTTCACTGTTCCAGTGTAAAGGCAGGCGGCGCGAGAGCCAAGTCCAGACGCGTCAGCGAATCACCGCCTTCTGTTAAAATTGTTGGACAAGCGCGGCCCGCAACCAAAAATTGCGCTACGCGTATCATTCATAAAAGCCGACGTAGCTCAGTTGGTAGAGCAGCCGATTCGTAATCGGCAGGTCACCAGTTCAACTCTGGTCGTCGGCTCCATCCTAACCTCTTTGAAAAAATCAGTTTACGGATTCTGGCATTGCATCAATCTCCGATTTAGGGTCCGATTGCAGCCGCGGCAACGCGCTCAAATCATCGATAAAAGTGTCGATTGGTTTTAGCCGGTTGACCGGCTTTTTTTGATTCCATGGATTCATTCTTCCAGCGCTTAGGTTGAACAAATGCAGAAACAACCTGCAGCTCTAGTTCCTCTTTCCGACTCGAATCGATTTCGTCAAATTTGCAGGCCTGTCGACGGTCGCTGGAGCAACCTTTCGTAGAGGCGAATGGTCTGTTGGGCGATTGCTCTCCAACTGAAAATTTCTTCCACCCGTCGTCGTCCCGCATTCCCGAAACGCCGGCACTTGTCCGGATCCTCAAGCAGTCGATTGATCCCAGCGGCAAGATCCCGCGCAAACTTTTCGGGATCAACTGGAAAGCTCGTTACGAGATCCTGTTCGAAGGGAACCAAATAGCCTGTTTCTCCGTCAACAACGACCTCCTTAATGCCTCCTGTAGCGCTGGCGAGCACAGGGGCACGGCACGCCATCGCCTCGAGGTTGACGATACCAAAGGGTTCGTAGACCGAGGGACAACAAAAGACGCGCGCATTGCTGTAGAGCTGAATTGCCTCATGCTTCGTGACCATCTTCTCCACCCAGATGATATGCGGATGGTCGTGGCGCGCATTTTCGACCTTTTGCCGCATCTCTGCTGCGATGTCTGGAGTATCCGGCGCTCCAGCGCAAAGCACTACCTGCGCTTCCCGCGGCAAGTAGCGAATTGCGTCCACGAAATGGGTCACGCCCTTCTGTCGAGTGATGCGGCCTAGGAACAAGACATATGGCTTGGCTGGATCGATCCCGTAATCGGTTAACGCCTTGGTCTCCGAGCTCTTCTGATATTCGGCAAGATCGACACCGTTGTAGATGACCTGGATGCGATCGGCCTTCACGTCGGGGTAGGCGCGAAGGATGTCCGCCCTCGTGCCCTCGGAAACTGCGATGATGGCGTCAGCATCGAGAATGGCTGTACGCTCCATCCAGGAACTCATTGCATAGCCGCTGCCGAGCTGTTCAGCCTTCCATGTGCGAAGCGGCTCCAGGGAGTGAGTGGTGAGAACGAAGGGGACGTCGTACAGTTTCTTTCCTAAATAGCCCGCCATCGACGCATACCAAGTATGGGTGTGGACGATATCAATGCCGGTCAGGGACTTCACTTGCGTTAAATTGAGACTTAATGCCTCAAGAGCGGCTTTGAATCCACCTTTGGTGCCGTGGGTAATTTCTTCCCATGGTTCCGCACCGCGGACGTGGAGATTGCCATCGTCCGAATTCTGCGGACCCCAACAATGCACCTCTACCTCGATTTCCTTGGCTAGCTCGCGGGTTAGGTAATCGACATGGACTCCGGCGCCCCCATACACATCTGGAGGAAACTCTCTCGTGAATAATCCAACTCGCATGGTCTAACACCCAGCTGAGAATAGTACACTCAAGCTTTTTCGCATAGGCTAACGAACGGCTCCTCACTCGACGCGGCTGAGAAAGCGCGCGCCAACGTTACCGACCAACAAGGCTGGCGGGGCGGCGAAAACATTTGGAACGTAGCCGAAGATATTCTGTACGAATAAATAGGTCCACTGGAAATCGAACGCGGCAAGCTCCAGAAGAAATCCGCTCAGAATGACCAGGGCACCGATCGATCTAGACACCAGCGGGTTGGACTGCTCATCGGCGACCACTCCGCCAGAGAAGCAAACCCCCACTGGTTCATCCGCTCGTCAAAGGGAAAGCTGACAAGCACTCGCCGCGCGATTGCCGCCAGAATCCACGCCGAGATCACAGACAGCAGCGCCGCGACAATGAGCGCATGTTCCTTGCAAAAAAGCGGCGATCTTTTCTGTCGAGCGGGAAATATGCTCCCAACGGCTCATAGCTGAAGCGACATGATGCCCATCAGCGGGATACGCACCCAGGAGGGGCGTGCATTCAATTCGTAGAGCACTTCGTAGAGCGCCTTATCGACAAGAAAAACGTCAAGCACTTTTCGAAAGGCATCGGTATTCTCCGGTAATAACCGGGCACCGCGGATGGTTTCCCGATAAGCGCGCAAGAATTCAGTCGCCACGCACTGCTCCCAAAGCCGGACCCAAGGTTCAAGGCTAGCGATACTCTGAGCATGACGAGCGGTGTAATTGATCAGGCTGGAGTAGGCCGCGTAACTGAAAGAACGGAGCATGCCGGCTACATCCTTGAGCGGGCACTGCTTGGTGCGCCGATCAGCCAAAGGCCTTGCCGGTTCACCTTCAAAATCGAGGATCACAAAATCGGTCTTGACCCTCAGAACTTGCCCGAGATGGTAGTCCCCATGAACTCGAATCCGCCCGGTCTGAAAGATATTTGATTGGAGGGCCCCGGAAAAATGGGCCAGGATGCGCGTGCGACGGCTGAGCACAGCGGCGGCGATCTCGAGCACTTCGTCCGGCAATTGGGGCACATGCTTCTTTAGCACGTCGAAGACGCGGCTGGCGTGCTGCTGAAGGCCGGCTAGCAGAACCTGGAAGTCTCCTGCGGTCAGGGGTTCCGGCGCAAACGCAGGGTCGTCCCTCGCGGAAGCTAACGCCAAGTGCAACTCGGCAGTTCGCCGTCCGAGGGTTATTGCGGAATCGAGATAAATTCCGACATGATCCCGGGCCAGTTGAGATGGCGGCATCTGAGAGAGCTCCACTGGATCCTCCCGTTCGGCGTCCAAGTCTTCCGGAAAAGGCAGTGGAGCACACGTTTCCAAATAACGCTCGAGTTCTTCGATCGTCCACTTCCAGCCGTCGCCTTCATTGGCTACCAAGCCCTGGAGCATGGCTAAGGCCGATGG
>Ga0307476_10000883_pt1 | contig 20244 bp, 21 predicted proteins | sample atmos_gasesECM2C_2_FD_203314 | JGI IMG/M metagenome (GOLD analysis project Ga0307476, IMG submission 203314) | Hardwood forest soil microbial communities from Morgan-Monroe State Forest, Indiana, United States - atmos_gasesECM2C_05 | ecosystem: Environmental > Terrestrial > Soil > Temperate... | reverse complement strand
GGGGAAAAGTGAAGACTGTCATGGGCCTCTACAACGACACTCAGGATCTGGACTTCCTGCACACGTTTGCCTTGATGCCGCAAAGTGTCTATCCCACCGACCTGCGCGATGTCACCCTTGCCCACACCGGGGGCGACATTTTCGGTGACATCCGGGTGGGCAATAGGTTCGGAACCGTCTCCTATACGGCCTATGCCGGGCACCGCAACGACAGCCCCTACAGCGGCTTCGCCTACCTGGTCCGCAGCGATGGCGGCACGTTCAACAGCTTCGGCGGACTGCAATATGGCGCCGACCTGCGTTGGGCTACCCCGCTCAAGGGCCTGCTGGTGGGCGTTTCGCGGATGAACGAAGACCTTACTCTGGACTTCCTCATTGCAGGGAACGATTTCCGGTTGAACAGCTCATCCGACTGGACGAACCAGTATTACGGCCAATACTCCCGGAAGAAACTTGTCGTCGATGCGGAGTATCGCCGCTACTGGACCGACTTGGGAAGCCAAGGCGTCTCAATGATCCAGGAGGATGTCCGCGGTTGGTACGTGGCGGGGTCCTATCAGATCGTGAAGCGCGTGCACGTGGGATCCTACTTTTCGCACTATTGGATTAATTATCCCGTGACCGGTCTTTTGCCATCGGGCACTGGCCACGACTACGACAAAGTAATCACGGTGCGGGTCGATCCAACCCGGTATGCGTCGATCAAGCTGGAGGGCCATTTCATGGACGGCTACGGTCTGCCCGACCAGTATCCGAACGGCTTCTACGCTGCCAACAATCCGCTGGGATTCCAACCCAACACCAACGCGCTCGTCGTCAAGACCAGCTTACATTTCTAAATCCACCCAAAGTGGAAAGGAGAACTCGATGAAACATTTAAAAGCATTTCTCGCTGTAGCCGGGTGGACGACACTTCTCGGGACGATCCTCGGGGCCAGCGCCTTCGCAGGCGACGTCCGGGTCATCGCCAACCCCAGCGTGAAAGCCGATTCGATTTCCGCGCGCGAGCTCAAGAGCGTCTATCTGGAAGAAAAGAACTCGGTCAACGGCACGCACGTCGAGCCCGTGATCGAGAAACGCGGCCCGGCCCACGAAGCCTTCCTGCACGACTACCTCGGCCAGACCGACGACGAATTGCAGAAGTACTATCAGGCGCTCGTCTTCACCGGCAGAGGCTTGATGCCCAAAACCGTCAGCTCCGACGCCGAGGTCGTGGCCTACGTGGCCAAGACCCGTGGCGCCATCGGATACGTCGGCGTCGGCGCCAGCATGGAAGGCGTAAAAACATTAGCCATCGCAGATTCAACCGGCGCGGAGCGCCAACTAGTCAGCCGCGTCGAGCCTCGATATCCAGCCGATCTGCTAAGCCGCTCCATCGGCGGAACAGTCCGCCTGAAAGTAGTCGTCGCGGCAAACGGCGCTGTCGAGCACGTCGAAGTGCTAGGCGGCAATCCAATTCTGGGAGAGTCGGCCGCCACGGCCGTCCAGAAATGGAAGTACGCCGCCGCCAACGCAAGAACGACCATCGAGATCAGCGTCCCCTTCGAACCGAAACACTGAGGTTCGGGTTCTCGTAGGTGCGTTCGCACCACGGAAAAGGGTGCCCCACTCTTTCGCGCTTTCTGCGAAAGGGTGGGAGGCACGGCCGCCCGAACCCATAGTAGTGATCACTGTGAGTAAAGTTCACTTTGTCTTGTCATTCCCAACCGGGCTGAAAGCCCGGTGAGGAACCTGCTGTTTTATTGCTGTCGGAATGACACATTCCAAGCTGCACCATCCCCCCAGCTTGCTTCCCTCCCATCCACACTCATATACTCAGAACGTTTGGCCTGCGTCGCCCAGAAACCGTCAGGCAACGGCCAGCATTTCTCGTCAAATCCCGACCCGCAATCATTCCGGAGACCACTTCTATGACGACGATAGCTACGCCCCCGCACGTGGACAAAGAATCTAACCCGTGGGAGTCGCAGCGCGCCCGCTTCGACCTGGCCGCGCAAAAGCTCAACCTCGACGAGGGCCTGTGGCGCGTGCTGCGCTATCCCAACCGCGAACTCACCGTCTACATCCCGGTGCAAATGGATGACGGCCACCTCGAAGTCTTCACCGGATTCCGCGTGCAGCACTCCATCGCGCGCGGCCCGGCCAAAGGCGGCATCCGTTACGCCCCCGACGTCACGCTCGACGAAGTTCGCGCCCTCGCCAGCTGGATGACCTGGAAATGCGCTGTGGTCAACATTCCCTTCGGAGGAGCCAAAGGCGGCGTCATCTGCGATCCCCACAAAATGTCCATGGGCGAAGTCGAACGCATGACCCGCCGCTACACTTCAGAACTCATCGAATTCATCGGCCCCGAAAAAGACGTTCCCGCCCCCGACGTCAACACCAACGAACAAATCATGGCGTGGATGATGGACACCTACTCCATGCACATGCGCCAAACGGTGACGGCAGTCGTGACCGGCAAGCCCATCAACATCGGCGGATCGCGCGGCCGCCGCGAGGCCACCGGCCGTGGCGTAATGATCGTCTGCGATGAAGCCTGCGCCAAGCTCGGCCTGGCCCGCGAGAGCACCCGCGTTGTCGTCCAGGGATTCGGCAACGTTGGCTCCAACGCCGCTCTGCTCATGCATCAGGCGGGATACAAAGTAATCGGCATCGCCGAAGTCGGCGGCGGCCTGCATAACAAGAACGGCATCGACCTGAAAGCCCTAGTCGATTTCCGCCAGAAGAATGGAACCATCCACGGATTCCCCGGCGCAGAAAAGGCCGAGACCGCCGACCTGCTGGTCGCCGATTGCGAAATTCTAATTCCCGCTGCCACCGAGAACGTCATCACCAGCCGCAACGCCGACCGCGTGAAGTGCCGCATCCTGGCGGAAGGCGCCAACGGCCCCACCACCTCCGCCGCCGACGACATCCTCACCGACAAAGGCGTCTTCGTCATCCCCGACATTCTGGCCAACGCCGGCGGCGTAACCACTTCTTATTTCGAGTGGGTGCAGGACCGCCAGGGCTACTTCTGGAAAGAGTCGGTAGTCAACGAACAACTCGACGAAATCATGAAGTCGTCGTTCCTCGATGTAGTCCGCTACGCGGAAGCGCACCGCGTCAACAACCGCATCGCCGCCTACATGCTCGCGATCGACCGCGTTGCCTACACCATTCGCCAGCGCGGCATTTACGCGTAGCGGAAGGTTTTGGGAAGGGCACGGCTTCAGCCGTTGCCGTAAAGAGCCGAAAAAGAATCGGGGCTTTAGCCCCTGAGGTTCAGACTTCGAAGGAGAAACCATGAAACCAATCGAAAAGAAGTTAATGGCACAAATCGCGGTCCTGGTCTTCGCGCTTTCCCTGGTCAGCGGCCTCACGTCCGCGCAAGCCTCCGAACCCGGATCGAAGCCCGAGGTCATGGCAGCGCAGACAACTCCGTCCGCCACCGATAAACTCGACATCAACACCGCCACCAAAGATCAGCTCAAAGCTTTGCCCGGCATCGGCGACGCCTACTCGCAGAAAATCATTGACGGCCGCCCCTACCGCACCAAGCTCGACCTGACCCAGAAAAAAATTATCCCGCAAGCCACCTACGACAAAATCAAAGACGTAATCATCGCCAAGCAGCCCAAAGCCGCCGCACCCGCACCAAAATGATTTGCCGGTGAAACCGTGAATTCAAGCCGAGTCGTCATCCCTACACCGAATTCACACACCGACCGATGTCATCCCGCAGGAGCGCGCCAAGCGCTCCGAAGGGACCTTACGAAACCTCGGCCCCTGTTGTACCGATGCGAGGAGCACCTGACGACATGAAGCACGGGCACTCCCATACACGGCATCCACCGCGTCGGCTATCGTAAGGTTCCTCGCCCCTCCGTCGCCGCGCTCAGAATGACATCGAGCTGAAATAATTTCGAAATTGAGCCACCGACCCTTCCGTGCATTGCGTTCCCCTCAACGGTGGGAGCATAATCAGTCAGGATTCCGGCCCGCCCTCCGGAACCACCCCGCAGTGTGAACCTGCCCAACTCCATCACGCTCATCCGTATCGCCAGCATTCCTTTGCTGATGTGGATCCTGTTAAGCCCGCGCTTCAGCGACGTGACGGGCGAAAGAGAACTCCTGGCCTCCGCAATCTTCATCGCCGCCGCCACCACTGACGGCATCGACGGCTACCTCGCCCGCAAGCGCGGACAAGTCACCACCATGGGAATCCTGCTCGATCCCCTGGCCGACAAACTTCTCATCGCCGCGGCGTTCGTGACTCTGGTGCAACTGAATCCCAGCCTCGTCCCCGCGTGGATCGCCGTAGTCGTAATCGGCCGCGAGTTCCTGGTGAGCGGCCTGCGTTCCATCGCCGCCTCGGAAGGTTTCACCATCGAAGCCAGCGAACTCGGCAAATTCAAAATGGTGGTGCAGATCGTCGCCGTGGTCGCGGTCATCCTCGACCATCACTGGAAAGAGTGGCCAGTCTACAGCCACTACATTTTCCCCATCCACTGGATCGCCTATGTCGCGATCTGGTTCATGGTGTGTGTTTCGCTGGCTTCGGCAGTCGATTATTTTGTCGCCTTCTGGTCGAAGATCGACCAGCGCGTGGTGAAGCGCCGCCGCCGCGCCTTTATTCTCAGCCGGCGCAGAAAGCCCGTCCCGCCGCCGCAAGCGGACCGCGATGTCGCTGCCTCGACCTAATTCCGCGACCGTGGAATCTGTTGAGTCCTCGAAGAACGAAGCCTCGCGGCATGAATTGTCACGACCCGGACTTACACAGCCTGAATTTACGCGGCCTGAATTTACAAAAGACGAGCGCGCCCTGCTGCTTCGCCTTGCGCACGAGTCCATTCTGTCAGCGCTCGAACATCGCGAGATCCCGCTCGATCCCCCAAGCGCTCACTTCGCCGAACCGCGGGGCGCCTTCACTTCGCTCTACCTGCGCGGCCAGCTACGCGGATGCGTCGGCTACGTCCTCCCCATAAGCCCGGTTTACCGCGCCGTCGCCGACACCGCTCGCGCCGCCGCATTCGAAGACATGCGCTTCCATCCCGTAACCCTCCCCGAAGCACACGATCTCGAAATTGAGCTCAGCATCCTGTCTCCGCCGCAACCCATCGCCGCCGAAGCCGTCGAAATAGGCCGTCACGGCCTGCTCATCGCGATGGCCGGACATCGCGGCCTGCTCCTGCCCCAAGTTCCCACCGAGCATCATTGGGACCGCAACACTTTCCTCGAACAAACCTGCCGCAAAGCCGGCCTACCCCTCGACGCGTGGCAAAGAGGCGCCACCATCGAAGCCTTCACCGCAGAAGTTTTCGGGGACGCGCACGAGTCGAAGTGACTCTCTAACGCTTAGGCCAGCTCGAACAGCTGTATCGGAAGAACCTGGCCATAGTGGGTAAAGTCATGACCTGTACTGAAGATCTGCCAATCGTGACGGACCGCGACAGCACACATCAACAGATCGGCGTTTGAGCCAGTGATGCCTCGACGGATGCAGCGCTTGGTAGCCCGCGCCGCTTCTTCATAGTCACTCTCGTCCAACTCCACATTCACGAAACCTCTCAGGTGATCGCGAATCCGCAAGAACGCGGATTCTTCGCGAATTCCGGAAAGCACTTCCTGTCGAGTCGACCCCAGCAACCGCACCCGCTGCTGCCGCACCAACTCATACAAATTCTTTGTGATGCGCCGTTCGACTGGGGCCAAATCGGTAGCCTTGCGCCGCAAAGAAAGCGACCAGACCGGCGTGTCTACCAACACCATCATCCGCGCTTCCCGCGGCGCCACGCCTTATAGTCGTACTCTGGATCAAAATCCACCGTGCCGAAATCTTCCAGAATCTGCATCTGCTTGTGACGTTGGATGTACTGTTCCAGGGCCGTTGTCACCGCTTCCTTCTTGGTCTTGTGAGCCCCAATGCGGCGCGCTTCCTCGATCAGCTTGTCATCAATGGCAAGATTGGTCGGCATGTGTAGATTGTTACACATCACGATGTGTAGAGCAAGTCCTTTCCGAAAAACAAAGCCGGGGACGGTTTCCCGTCCCCGGCCTCTCACTAATCGATCATTGACAATAACAATTGACGATCGACGATTAACGTCTTCGTAATTCTCTACTGCACCTGATCCAGTTCCACGCCGTCTCCAGCATGCACATCTTCCAAAGCAAAAACGATCATGCCAGTAGCCGTGGTGTTAGTCACGCTAAGAATAACAATCTCGCCCACCGACCGCCGCGGCAAATCGCGCACGTGAATCACCGGACCGTTCCCCTTGGTGAACATGGCGGGGTCGACCGAAGGCGTCTTCTTCTGCGTGTCCTCGGCAATCGCGGCCTTGAACGATAATTGATCCACCGGATCCAGCAGGTCGGTCGTATACGAGCGCGTCGCCCGGAAGAAGTCGCCAATCTTCACGCCCTGGCTCGCGCCCACGTTCAGATAAACCTTGTGGCCGGTGCCCAAATCGGAGTCGAAATCCTTGCCCATCACGATGCGTCCCGAGAGCTTGCTGCTGGATGGCAGAAAGCGATCGAAGCGGATCGGAGAATGGAACGTCACGGCTTGCTTCTCGGCAAATGGAATCGCCGTATCGCCGGGGTTGACGCCGTCGCACGAATATTCGATCTGCGCGATCGCCGTCTTGCTCCGCGTGTCAATAATCTTCACGCGCCCGACTTCCTCGTAGGGCTGGCCGGTTTCTTTCAGCAGTTTCTTTTGACCAACAAAAGTTTCATACTCGTTCACATCGCGCAGCGCGCGCACAATCTCATACTCCGCGCCCGCGCTGAACCCTGTTCCCTCAAGATAGACCATGTCGCCACGGGTAAATTTCGTGGTCGTCGGCGTCTGCAGTCCGCCCGCGACGAAGTTCGCGTCCGGCAGGGTCTGTCTGCTGATGAATCCAGCGCAATATAGGTCGGCATAGGTGGGCGTCTGCACCCGCATCGTGGGAAAGCTGACCGAAGTCGGCGAAGTTCCCTGCGGGATATCCGCGGAGTTCCCGTCAGCGCCATTCTGCGCCCAAGCCGCCGTCGCGAGCAACAACACAAACAGTCCTGTTTTCTTCATGTTACCTCCGGGAACGGACCTGCGGCCCCAATCCCTTCTTCAGTTATGTGCAACCCTAAGCCAACCGCCAGAAACAAAAAGGCTTCAGCCGGAAGGTAACAAGAGGGTAAGGGTGGGTCAAGGTTACGAGGGTGTTGGGCACCCTTGGAGCAGCGGCGACCATAGCTTTTTCGCATTTTTCTCGCCCCAACCGCCAATCCGTTGTTGCATATCTAATTAAGCCCCTGTAATAATTCGCCGTTCATTCAGTCTCTGCCAGAATCGGGCCTGAATGCCGATTTTCTAAAGTTCGGAACGAATGAATTCCGCTCCTGCTTACGCGCCCCGTCTCTTGCCCCTGCGATTGCCACGAGTCTGCGTGGCCGTCATCGGCTCCGATCCCAATGAAATGGCCGAAAAGGCCGAACTCTTGGTTCGGGATAACCCCTTTCTGGAGTTCAGGTTAGACTACCTTTCGAAGCCCGGCCTGGCTCTGACCAGAATCAAGCGTTTCATGGAGACCCACCCCGGCACGGTCGTAGTCGCCACCTGCCGCCGCGTCGCCAGCGGAGGCAAGTTCCGCGGCTCCATCGCCTCCCAGTTCGACATTCTGGGCAAGGCCGCAGCCGCAGGCTGCCAGTTGATTGATGTCGAACTCCAGACCGCCAGCAAGTGCAAGCCCGAGCAGCTGCAGAAGCTGCGCACCCGTGCCGCCCTGATCCTCTCCTTCCACGACTTCCGGGCGACCAAGAAGCTCAACGAAACGCTCGAGAAAATGCGCGCCTACCCCGCCGACTTCTACAAAATCGTCGGCACCGCCACCACGCTCGCCGACAACGTCACCATGATCAAATTCCTGGCCCAGGAAGGTGACCGGAACTCGCTGATCGGCATGTGCATGGGCGAACAAGGCATTATCAGCCGAGTTCTGGGCGTGCGCGCCGGCAGCGTCTTCACCTTCGCCTCCGCCATTGCCGGCGAAGAAACCGCGCCCGGCCAGGTCACCGCGCAGGAACTGCGCAACGTCTATCGCATCGAGCGTGTCGACGTCGCCACGCGCGTCTACGGAGTAGCAGGCGATCCCGTAGCGCACTCGCTCTCCCCAGCCATCATGAACGCCGCCTTCCGCCGCGAAAACGTCAACGCGGTCTACTTGGCGCTCCACGCCAAGACGCTAAAAGACCTGCTAACCTGCGTCCGCGAAATCCCCATCCACGGCATCAGCGTGACCATGCCGTACAAAGAATCCATCCTCCCGCACCTCGACAACACCGACGCCCACACCACTAAGATCGGCGCCTGCAACACGGTAGTCCGCGCCCAGGACGGCAAACTATACGGCTTCAACACCGACGCCAGCGGCATCGTCCGTCCCCTGGAACGCCGCCTGAACACGCTAGAAGGCGCGCGAATCCTGGTGATCGGAGCCGGAGGAGCCGCCCGCGCCGCCGTCTTCGGCCTCAAAGAACGAGGATCGGAAGTCTACATTCTGAACCGCACCGCCGGCCCCGCCAAAAAGCTGGCCCACCAGGCCCACGCCCGCCTGATCAAGCGCCCCGACCTAAAGAAACTAGCTTTCGACGTAATCATCAACGCAACGCCAGTCGGCATGGGCAACAGCAAAGAATCCCCGCTGCAGGATAAAGAAATCAACGCCCGCTACGTCTTCGACATGATTTACGATCCCCCCGAAACCCGCTTCCTGAAACTAGCCAAAGAGCGCGGCGCCCAAATCATCCCCGGCATCGAAATGTTCGCCCACCAGGCCGCCCGCCAGTTCGAAATCTGGACCGGCAAACCCGCCCCCTGGGACGAAATGCTGCGCGTAGTCCTGCTAGCCCTGCAAGAGCGCGCAAACCGCTCTGCAGCGGGAAAGTAAGGCGGAGAGTGGTCCTTTCAAGGCGTCCTTTGGCTTGAGGGGGCCGTTCGACGCCTGCAAAAAGCTTTCCCGCCCTCGGTTCGTGTTTTCGCGCCGTCCAGTCCTACTCGATCTCGACCCGCCCGTCAACAGGCAGTCCCTTCAGCAAGCGACCGCCAGTCGTTTTCAAAAAGAGTTTCCCCGAGAATCCTTACGTCACTGCACGATTCTGCTACACTCCCGGACAATGTTCGGCGTTCTTCTGCAACTACTAAAAGTATTGTCAGATGCCTTGACGGCGGGCTTCGGAATCTTCGGCCTGCTCACGGAATTCAAAGACAAAAATCACCGTATAACTCGAAGCGGCAAGATTGCCCTAATCGGGATAATTGCGAGCTTCGCAGTCTCAGTCACGGTCGTCGCGCTGGAGGCGAGGAAAGCACAAGATGATGCCAAGGCTCATCAACAAGAACTAGTTAGTCAGTCGCTCGCAATATCACAGGAGATGCGTGTGGAGTTCCGATATTCTATGCCCTACTCTACGACGTCCATGCAGAAGTTCAATAATCCGCTAGGTGACGTCGTAAGCGAGGAAAAACAGCCATTTCTTGATGAAGTCGACTTCTATAGAAGTAAAAAGCCATGCCCAGACCTTGCCAAGGAAACGGCAGATCTTGCATTTAAAGCCTCTTTCGAATCCAGTTATTACCTCAAACCTGTCCAGGGCCTCTCGACCCGCTTCAATTTTGGCGACTGGTATACGTTCAAGGTGTTTGGCCGGAATGGTCAGATCCGAAGTGTCAATGACTTACCGGGGGCCACTGTGCTGTTCACCACCATTACACCATCGGACGTCCATATTCGTGTTGAAGGATTCAGGTTCATCGATATGTCGCCCGGGGTCGACGTGCATGGCGGGCTACTGTCTCACAATAAGAAACTGGAGGTCTATACCGAACCGGAAGATCAATCTACGGACCTGACCGAGACGCTATACTGCTACACATTTACAGGCGATGATCTCCGAGACTAATTTAACTAACGCAAATGGGAACGGAAGGTCATACCATGAAGACAAGTCTCGCAACCCTGTCCTTGCTTTTCCTGACATCCTTTTCAGCTCCAGCACAGGGACCAACACCGAAAGATGCCCTACTCGATCACCTCGCCGGCAACTGGATCCTTCAAGGCACCATCGCTGGACGCGAGACCACGCACGATATCGACTCCGAATGGCTATTGAACCACGAGTACCTGCGCCTCCACGAAACCTCCCGCGACAAGAACGCCCAAGGCCAGCCCGCCTATGAAGCCATCGTCTTCATCGAATGGGACGGATCGGCGAGCGAATACAAATGCCTGTGGCTCGACTCAACCGGCGGCGGGGCTCTGTCTGCTCCCATTGCCCGAGGCAAACGCGACGGCGACGGAATCGCGTTCTTCTTCATGGACAAAGACAAAGAGAAAGACAGCGGCGTCCGCACCCGGTTCGTCTACAACAAAACCGACGACACCTGGAACTGGCTTATCGATAACGAAGACGGCGGCAAGCTGACCTCTTTTGCGCGAGTAAAACTCACCAGAAAATAGGACGGTGGCCCCTTCAAGCCGTCCTTTGGCTTGAGTGGGGGCTGGTCCACCTTGCACCATCACGGCTAGGGCTGCCCCACCCTTCGCGGTTTTCGAAGGGTGGGCACCACGGACCTTCGACACCCAGGTTCCTCAGGACAGGAAGTCTCCTGATTACCATCAGCCGGGGTTCCCACCTGTCGAAGACCACGACAGGTGGGGTAGCCCGCCCCTGCGTGAACGGTGGAAACCAGGTCCAGTTGGGCCAGTACACAATCACGCGCTCCGTTTCGAAGAACTCCGACGGAACATACGAATACGTTGTAACGAAATCCAGCGGGGAGTCCTCTACCCTTAATCCGCTACCATAGCACTGGAGAAACCTACATGAGACCGAAGCTTAGGCTTGTCACGTTCGTTTGCCTCTCGTTGCTCTGCGCAGTCTGGTACTGGCCCCGAGGTCACAGGGCGTGCGCTGCGAGCACGGAATCTCAAGGTTGCAGACTCGTCATGGAGGCTCTCGAATCGGCATCCAAGCTAAGTGTCGGCATGCGTCGCGCGGAAATCGAGAAGGACTTCGAATTGGACGGCGGCATGACCTTCCAGAATAGAGGCACCTACACCTACCGGCGCTGCCATTACATAAAAGTGGACGTAGAATTTCAAAAAAGCGACCCAACTAGCAATACAATTGAGACCTTCTCGCCGGGTGACCAGGCCTCGAAGATATCCAAGCCGTACTTGGCATACCCGGTATCCGACTAGGCCGCTGGATTCGATCACACCCCGACGAAAAACCGGAGACAAACCGGAACGTTCCCTCATTTTTCGACGCGGCAGCAAACCTCAAAGAAATCCACAGCCGCCCTGTGACGTCTGACCTTGCCGCCAGCGCTGAATTCGTTCATGATTACCCAAGCAAAGCGTGCAAATCGAGACGGAGCAACAGACAAAAGAGAGAAAGGCGATCCCGGAAAAAGAAGTTAGATCGTAACTCTTTTGTTTGACGGATTTTAGCCCCTAAGTCCTGTAGATCACGGATTTTGCACACAGTTTCGTGCCTAACCCGATGATTTCAAAGATTCGAGGGGGGAGGGGGGAGGGACCAATTCAAGCGTCCTTTGGGGCCGTTGTCACCTCAAGCCAGCCTGTGGACGCTCCCACCACAGCCAACTACCACCCCGCCGCGGCAAATTGAAGCTTTCCGATGCGATTCGCAAAGAAAAAGTTGCATTTTAGTACATGCCCAACGTAATATGCACTTAGGGAGCGCGTGACTGTAAGACGCTCCTTGGTATCGACCCTGTACCGCCCGTTTTTCCACAACTTCCTAAAATCGCTGTACAAGCTTTGGCGAAAAACTCGACGTGAGAGGCGGCCCGGCTCGCCTCCATCCCGGTTCGGAGAGTTCAACATGGCGTGGTACGCGTACTGTCTTACCGAGCACCAAACCCTTCCCAATGGAACCCGCACTCGCCGCCCTTTCCTGTTAGAGGGCGTTCAAGGAGTGAACGGCGCGGCGGTTCTCAGCTATCCCAGTGGTGAATTCGCCGTAATCGTCAGCGAATATGACCACACAGCCAGCGAACTGGACCAGAAATCCGCGATTGAGCACGCTCGCGTGGTCAGCAGCTGCTTCCGCAACTCCACCGTCCTACCTTTCAAGTTCGGAACCATTTTCGAGAGCGATGACGCCCTTCGCCAGGCCGTCCGGGTCAACCGGCGGGCTTTTGGAGTGAGCGTCGCCAAGCTGCGGGGAAAGTCCGAAATGCACATCAAACTGGTCGTCCGCGATGGCTCCCTGCGCGAAGCCATGATCGACGTCCAGCTGCCCGACACCGTCGGCGGCGACTACCTGTCGAAGCTGAAGGTGAAGGCCTCCCGCGAGCGCGAGCGCCAGACCAAGGCCCGCGCTCTTTCGGTCCAGGTGCACAAGCTGTTTAACCCGCTGGAGGAAGAAGTCAGCTGCAAAAAGGTCGCTCCCGAGGGCATGTTGATCGACATCGCCCACCTGATCGACGCCAAGAGCGTGGAAAAGTACCAGAACCGCTACACCACCGCCGCCAAGCAGTTGAAAAACTGCGAAGTAACGATCAGCGGTCCTTGGCCTCCCTATCACTTTCTGCCGGGGAAGCTGCGCACCGTCGCCGGCAACAGCTAGCCGCAAGACAGAACTTTTCGGTTTTTCACGAAGCCCATGAACTGGCCACAAACCAGACATGGGCTTCGTGTTTGAACCACTTTGGTAGCCGCGTGCACGGAATATGCATTGTTCTGCACTTCTAATTTTTCTGTATTTCCCATCATCTTTTCGCTCTCCGAGGTCTCTTCTTCGACTAAGTCCTTACTCGTCATTCGTTTATGTTTGGGCACGCGCAGGATCGTCCCGCCCTGCGGCTTTGGCGTAGCAAGTGCTTCTGTAAAGAGCAATAAAGAGGCCGCAAACTCTAGCATGACCTACACTCTCTTCGATTCTCCGCGTTACCACCCGAACCGTTCCGCCCGGCGGAACGGATACTTGCATCGCCTTTCCTGACATTGCCCACCAAATTCGTAGCCTCTTGAAACGTGGCCCCAGCAATGGGGCCATTTTTATTCTGCCGAAGCGACTACCGGCTACGTATACGGTCGTACCCTCTCTGACCTGTACCTGGTTGATGACCCCAGGTAATCGCAAATCCGGTAGTTTCATCGTTACACTGATAGCGTAGATCGAGGCGAACGGCGAATGCCGGCACCTATCACCGGCTGAACCATAACTTCTGGAACCATGACGCCTGCGCACGAAGAACTTCTTCGGGAATTTCGGGACTTCGCCAAAACCGCTCCCACGGCGCAGTCGGTCATGGAGCGCGTCTCGCAGCGCCTGCATGAAAAGATGACGCGCTACAACTGGGTCGGCTTTTATCTGGTCGACGCTGCGGACTCGGGCGTGCTCGTGATCGGACCGTACGTCGGCAGCTTTACGCCCAACGCGCGCATTCCGCTCAACTCCGGGCTCTGCGGCGCCGCGGCCCGCACTGGAAAGACGGTAGTGGTGCAGGATGTCTCCAAAGACCCGCGCTACCTGGCCGGCTCTCCGCTGGTGAAGTGCGAGATCGTTGTCCCCATCTTCGTGAAGGGCCAACTCGTCGCCGAATTCGATATTGAGAGCTATTTTTCCAATGCGTTCACAGCCGCGGAACAGGAGTTCGTGGAAGGCTGCGCCTCCGTGGTCGGAATGTGTCTGGCAAGAGGCTAGTCCGCCTCAACGAACTCGGAAGACTTTAGACCCAACCCTCCAACCCGCGTCAGAAATAAATCTTCACCAAGAAATGTTTGCGTTCTCCGATGAGAAATGTAATCCTCCCAGCGGAGAAAATAACCCCGTGTGCTTTTCAGCAACAGCGAACTTTGTAGGCAGCACCGGTCTGGGCGCAGTTGGAGTGGTCACTTTGACGCGGGTGAAGCACAGGCGCGAGTTGCTCTTTGCGACCCTGCCCGCGCTTTTCGCCGTTCATCAATTCACCGAGGGATTCGTCTGGCTGGGACTGGACGGAATTCTGTCGCCCGCGGTGGCGCACGACATGGGGGCGGCGTTCATGCTGTACGCGCAGGGATTGCTTCCCTTCCTGTTGCCGATGAGCGTATGGCTGTTTGAACCTACCGCCGCCGCCCGCCGCCGGATGCTGCCATTCGTCATACTGGGCGCGGGCACTACGCTCTATATATTGTGGGCGCTGACGGCCTTCCCCACGCAAATCTTTATCAGGGGAAACAGCATTGTGTACATCAATCAGGCGACGAACAATACTGCGGTCGGTGTGCTCTATGTGATCGCAACTTGCGGCTCGCTGTTTTTCTCAAAGATCAGAATGATGGTTATCTTCGGCGTAGCCAACCTGGTAATCCTGTTGGCCGTGATGGCGGTCAAACGCTACGCGTTCACTTCACTGTGGTGCGCGTACGCGGCAGTCGCCAGCGTGATCATTCTGGCCTATTTCTGGAGAAGCCACAAACAGCGCCCGTTTCTTTACGCATGAGGTCAATATGCGCGGAGATCAGTACGCATAGAAAAGTGCGCGCAGAAATTATTCTGAGCTCTGCTGCAATGCCAATCGGCGCGGATCTTCGAACAGACGCGCCGTGACCGCCCCGAAAATGAAGCCTCCGATGTGCGCCAGATAGGCGACCCCTCCACCTTGCACTTGCGCCACCGAGCCGGCGCTAAAAAGTTGGGTGAGAAACCAGAAGCCAATCAACAATATCGCCGGAATGAAAGTCACCTGCACGAAGATAAAAATGAACAGAATCGACTTAATCCGATCGCGCGGATAAGTCACCAGGAATGCGCCCATCACCGCAGCAATGGCGCCGCTGGCACCCAGGTTGGGCACCGTGGAATGCGGGCTAGCCGCGACCTGGGACAACATGGCCACGAGTCCACCGACCAGATAGAAGACCAGGAATCGCCCCCGGCCCATCGCGTCTTCGATTTCAGGCGAGAAGGCCCACAAGAAAATCATGTTGCCGATGATGTGCGACCAGCTGGCATGCATGAACATCGCCGTCAGAATCGTGACCAGGTGGTGCCCGGAAACAATCTGCGCGGGAATCACCGACCACGCGGTCACAAAGGCGTCCCCGCTCAGCAGCTCGCGAATAAAAACGAAAACGTTCACCACAATAATGAGGATGGTAACGATCGGGACCTGCGTCGGACGTCGCGATGCATCCTTTAACGGGATCAGTCCTCCCATTCGTCATTCCTCCGTTCGCTGAGACAGTCATCGGCCTTAGCCGGCGCTGGGTGGAGCAGCGACCCAAACGAGCATTCAGTCAAGAAAGTTACGCCGTCGCAGTGGTTGTCTTGCGCACCGTCAACGACAGCATCACGCGCGAAAATCCGCTGATGATCATACTCACGCCGACCAGCGTGCCGATCGCCCACGCGGAACTTGACGGCCAGTGCACATAGATCATCCCGCCCAACACGATCGTAATGATGCCGTCGACCAGCACCCAACTCGAACCGCCCAGCGAGCGCAGATTGAAAAACAAAATGATCTCAAGGCAGCCTTCGATCAGAAAAAGCACGGCCAGCAACAAGGTCAGCGAGGCCACTCCTGCGACCGGGTGGATTAGCAGGTACGCGCCGAAGAACAGATAGGCGAGCCCTACCAGAATCTTCCAGATCATGCTGCCCGCTCCATGCGTGCGCACGCCGAGCATCACGTGAACCACGCCGGCCAGAACGATGAGCCATGCAATCAGCGTGCTGACGGCCACGGCAGCGAGAAACGGCGAACCAATCGCAACCATGCCGAAAATGATCAGAAGAACGCCCCACAGAATTGACAACGTTGAAGCTTGCCGCGCGATGTCGGCCGGACTGTGCTGTGCCATTCTCGCCTCCTCTGGAAAATGGTGTAATCCTACCGCAAAAGGCTGATCGGTTGAAAGCTCACAGCGAACCTTCTTCAATTGCCACATCGACCAGAGCCCTAGCTCTATCTTCCGCGCGGCCTCGTCAGATACACTGACCAGCGACCATGACCAACATTCTCGCGCGACGCGCCCTGCTCTTGCCGATTTTCAACGCTCTCATTCTTCTGACTGCAGTCGTTGTGACCTCAGCTCAAGCCCAGAACCCGCCGGCGCAGCCAGCTTCAAGCCCGTTTGCTGCGGCCCCGTCAACTACCTCGGCGGCTGACCAGGCGAACTTTCCGCCGCAGTTGCTCGAGGAACTTTCGGCGATCAAGACCGCCGCGCTCGCCGACGACTACGCTTTTCACCAACTATCTCATCTGACCGAAAATATCGGCCCGCGTCCCACCGGATCTTTACAGGCAAAAGCAGCTGTCGACTACGTTGCCGCCGAGTTGCGCCAGCTCGGGCTCGAAGTCCAACTCGAAGAAGTAAAAGTTCCGCACTGGGTGCGCGGCGCGGAAACGGCGGAGCTCACGGAATATCCGGGCCAGGCCGTCGGCACAACGCAGAGAGTCGTTCTCACGGCACTGGGCGGAAGTACGTCCACGCCCGCCGACGGCGTCACAGCCGAGGTCGTCGTCGTCGACAACTTCGACGAACTGAAAGCCCTCGGCCACGACAAAGTCGCAGGCAAAATCGTGCTGTTCAACGAACTCTTCGACAAGCGAAAAGCCGCGGCCGGCATGTCGTTCGCGGCCTACGGCGAAGCGGTGCGCTATCGTGCCGCTGGCCCGCGTGCTGCAGCCGAACTAGGAGCGGTGGCCGCTCTGGTCCGGTCGGTTGGTAACGCCGATTACCGCCTGCCTCACACAGGATTCTCTGTACCCGCCGGCATTCCCGCGGGCGCCGTCACCGCCGAAGACGCCGATCTGATCGCTCATCTTTTCGCCGAAGGCAAAGTCCGCATGCGTCTTACTCTGACACCGCAGAAACTTCCCGATGCGACTAGTTACAACGTCATCGCCGACGTGAAGGGCAGCGAGCATCCCGAGCAAATCGTCGTGGTCTCAGGACATCTTGATTCCTGGGATCTGGGCACGGGCGCCATCGACGACGGCGCCGGCGTGGTCGTCGCCATGGAGGCAGCGGAAATCGTGCAGAAGCTGCACCTGCACCCCAAGCGCACACTGCGCGTGATTGCATGGATGGACGAAGAGAATGGAGGCTCCGGCAGCCAGCGATATACCAAGGATCATTCTCGGGAATTCGGAAACCACGTGGCCGCCATCGAAAGCGATTCCGGCGCGGCCCACCCCCTTGGTTTCGAAGTGAAGATGACTCCGCGCGCCGCCGAACTCTTGCGTCCAGTGCAGGAAGTTCTGCAGAGCGTTGGAGCCAATCCCGTGGAGGCCAGCAGCTTTGCGCCGGGGGCCGACATTTCCGACATGTCAGACGCCGGCGTGCCTACGCTCGGTCTGCGACAGGACGGCCGCACGTACTTTAATTATCACCACACCGCCGCCGACACGCTCGACAAAGTTGTTCCCGCTGAGTTGCGCGAGAACGCCGCCGCCATGGCCGTCATGGGATACGCCCTGGCCAGCATGAAGGATCCGCTGCCAAGATAGCGACCAGTGACTAGAGCCTAATTATTAGTTATAAAGTCCACAGTGATTGGCGACTACATTGTTTCTACTAACCAGTGCCACTAATCCCTGACCCCTGACTACTGCCTCCCCCTGTTGACGCATCATAATTTGCGCGCTTATGATCTTCGTTTGGCCTTTTCATCACAGACGCCTCCGGCAAAGAGGCGTCTCAGAGTTTGATGTGACGATTGGGAAGACAGCGAGTTGAACTGACTTATGGATAAGAAGAAATTGGAAACCTTTAAGAAACGTTTGGAGACCCGGCAACTCGAGTTGCGCCGTATGGTGAACCGCACTCAGGCCGACGGCCGTTCCGCCGACGAGGACACGGCGCAGGACATTGCCGACCGTGCGGCCAGTTCCTACACCAAGGAATTTCTGTTCAGCCAGAGCAACAACGATCGCCAGACCCTGCAGATGGTCGACAAGGCACTGGCTCGAATCCGAGAAGGCAGCTTCGGCGAGTGCATTGCCTGCGGAAAAGAAATCAACGCCAAGCGCCTGGAAGCCGTTCCCTGGACCCGCCACTGCATCGAGTGCCAGGAAAAGCTAGAGCAGGGATTGCTCGAGGAAGCTCCGCGGTGAAAACAGATTGTTTGTGAAAAACGCCGCCGGGAAATCGGCGGCGTTCGTGTTTTTAGTCGACACAAAATAAGCTTTGTCATCCTGAGCGGAGCGAAGGACCTATGTACTTTGCTGCCGGCAGCAAGGTTGCGCAGGTCCCTCGCTCGCCCAGGATGACATTTCAACCTTAATTTGCCGGCTTCTTCGCATCCGCATCGGGCGCCTCAGCTCCCGGCATCAAGTTCTTCAGCCGGGCCTTGCGCTGCTCCTCGAGTTCGGGATGCGGCAGCGGTTTGCGCGGCAGCATCTGGTCGCGCATCGCTGTGTTGTAGACGAAGATCGCCTCGACCACCGCCGCCTGCGCCAGATCATCTCCTTGCAAGCGCTCGTACGTGTCCATGTTGGAGTGGTGCGTGCGCGAGCTGTAATCGAGCTGATCCTGAATAAACTGGAAGCCCGGGACGCCCACCGCGTCGAACGATTCGTGATCGGTGCCGCCAGTATTTCGCACGGTTATCGTGCCCACCCCCAGATCGCTCAACGGCGCCATCCACTGCTGAAAGATCGGAGCGATAGCTGCGTTCTCTTGCAAGTAAATGCCGCGAACTTTTCCCGTGCCGTTATCCAGATTGAAATATCCGGAAATTTTCTGCTGCTCCGGTTTCAACTCAACCGGCCCGGCAGGCTTGCGCATGAAGTCCGGCAACTTCTCCTGATCGGGCGCAGTCGAGAGCGGCACATATCCGAAATGCTGCTTTACATATCCCTCGGACCCAAATAATCCTTCCTCTTCCCCGGTCCACAGCGCCACGCGGATGGTGCGCCGCGGCTGCACATGCAGCGCATTAAAGATGCGCATCACTTCCATGGCAACAATCGTTCCCGCACCGTTATCGGTGGCGCCGGTCGCAGACGCCCACGAATCCAGGTGTCCGCCAACCATCACCACTTCGTCTTTCAGCTTAGGATCAGTGCCGGGAATTTCGGCGACGGTATCGAATCCGTGCTCGTGATCGCCGGTAAATTCCACATCCACGTTCATCTCGACCGAGACTGGCACGTTCGCCTTGAGCAGCCGGTAGACGCGGCCATAATTCTCAATCGCCGTAACGACGATCGGAAGCGGCAAAGCGTGGTCACGCTTGTAAGTGAACCAGCCAATGCTCCCGCTGCTGTCGTCGAAGATGGTTCCGCCGGATCCGCCGTTGTTGCGGCCATCGCGGCTCGGCACCACAATCCCGGCCGCGTGCTCGCTGGCGAAAAACGCTCCCACCTTCTCGCGGAATTCCAACCGCTTCATCATCGCTGCAAAACGGTGCTCCTGCGGCTCTCCGACATGAACCGGATATTCGGTGAGCGACTTCAGATTGGCATCGTCGCGGCGTTCGAACAGCGCCTTATCAACCGGCAATACGTCGCGCATGTCGCCGAAGAAAACAATCTTACCCTCCAGCTTGCCCTTGTACTTTTCCAGATCCTTCTCGTCCTTCGCATCCACCCAAATCGCGCGCCCGTTGACTGGCCCGTGGCTCGACGCCGACCAGGGCACCGCCTGCGCAATGAACACCGCTGTGTCAGGCGCCGACATGCGCACCCAGGTGTTCAGTTGCCGCCAGCCCATGCCGAACTCGCCCCAATCTTCGAGGTGCGCGTTGCTGCATCCCATGGCGGTAAGCTGGTCGCGCGTCCATTCATTGGCGCGCTTCAGGTTGGGCGACCCGGTCAGCCGAGGGCCAATGCCATCCATCAGCGCCGAGCCAAACTCCATCACATGCGAGTGCGAAAGTCCCTCCTCACGAATGCGCTGGTACATGGTCAAGTCGAGCGTCTCGGTGGCAGGCTGCGGCAGTTCATACGAAGGCTTGGTAGATTCGTCGGCCTTCGCGTCTTTAGATTTCTTGTCGGCCGCCGACAGAGAAAAACTCAGACACAGTACGACGGCAAGAGTCGAGACCAAATATTTGTGTGATGGCATATAGTCAGTTCCTCTCAGAGCGGAGAAAAGACTAGCAGATTGTCGCGATCATGTTCAAAACCTAAACCGCGGTCCTGGCCGCTTCTTGCGCCGTCACAAAAATGGCTGCCCCACCTGTCGCGGTTTTCGACAGGTGGGAATTCGAGCTGATGGTACCAGCAGATTTTCCCGAACAGGGAAC
>Ga0307476_10000882_pt1 | contig 20262 bp, 17 predicted proteins | sample atmos_gasesECM2C_2_FD_203314 | JGI IMG/M metagenome (GOLD analysis project Ga0307476, IMG submission 203314) | Hardwood forest soil microbial communities from Morgan-Monroe State Forest, Indiana, United States - atmos_gasesECM2C_05 | ecosystem: Environmental > Terrestrial > Soil > Temperate... | reverse complement strand
CCACCGCTGATACAATTTCGCATCTGTCGGGCTACTGGGAATTGGTCTGGGCCTTTTGGGATCACCAAAGTGGACCAAGTGTAGGGGCCAGGCGTGAGCAACCCTTGGGCGTGTCCCGGCAACGAACTCAGACGCGGCCGAGCGACTGCCAAGAAGGATGGGAGTCGTTATCAACAAGTTAAACTCACGAGGAGGATCTTTCACAGATGGAAAGTAAGTCGCGATTTATCAGTTCGCTGATCTTGGCCGCCGCCCTGGGTTCTGTCTGGGGCACGGGGTGCGCGCATCATTATTACCGGGTCTATGACCCTTACTACAGCGACTACCACGTCTGGAACGACGACGAAGTGGGTTATTACCAGCGGTGGTCCCGCGAAAACCACCGTGATGAACATCGAGACTTTCGCAAGTTGCCTGCCGGAGAACAGAAGGAATACTGGACCTGGCGCCACAGCCACGGAGACCACCACTAGAAATCCGCGGAGCTTGATTGGCAAGGGGGCGCGGAGGTGCTTACCTGCCCCGAATGTTGTTTCAGTGAGTCAATGTTTTCGGCTGGTCATTGAACCCATCCTTTGTGTTCTAATGCTGCCTTCTTAGTCATCCTAAGGAGGCTCTATGTCCAAATTGCTCTGTCCCCCTCTGGTGGTCGCGATTTTTATCGCTTCCGCCGTTTCGCTTGGGGCCCAGACTGCGCTCCCGGCCGATCTGGATTCCTACGTCGCCAATTCCATGAGGACGTTCGAGGTCCCGGGAATGGCGGTAGCCATTGTGAAGGACGGCAAGATTGTCCTAGCGAAAGGCTACGGCGTGCGGAAACTGGGCGATCCCACGCCGGTGGATGAGCACACCCTGTTTGGCATCGGGTCGAACACAAAAGCATTCACCACAGCTGCTCTGGCTGGGCTGGTAGATGCGGGCAAGCTCTCCTGGGACGATCCAGTTTACCAACGTCTTCCCGGCTTCGTGATGTACGACCCGTATGTTTCGCACGAGATGACCATCCGCGATCTGCTGACCCACCGCAGCGGCATGGGGCTGGGCGAAGGGGATCTGCTGTTCTGGCCGCAGTCGACTTACACGCGCGAGGAAATCATTTACAAGCTGCGCTTTATGAAACCCGCGTCGAGTTTCCGCAGCCGCTTCGCCTATGACAACCTGCTCTACATGACGGCCGGGCAGATTATTCCCGCTGTGACCGGGGTTTCGTGGGACGATTACATTCGTCAGCACATCTTCGCGGCGCTGGATATGAGTCACTCCAATGTCAGCAACGCCGCCTTCAAACCAGGCGACGACTATGCCTTCCCGCATTCCCGCGTCGATGGCAAGCTGCAGGTGATCCGCTTTGAAGTGCTCGACAACGCCGGGCCGGCTGGATCCATCAATTCTTGCGCGGCTGACATGGCGAAATGGGTGCAGTTGCAGCTCAACCGGGGAAAATTCGTCGACCACGATGGCCGGTTGTTCAGCGAGCAACAATCGAAGGAAATGTGGTCGGCGCAGACAATCCTTCCGATCGGCGATCCTCCGTCGCCCCTGGCGGGCCTGAAAGCAAACTTCGCGGACTACGCTTTGGGCTGGGGCTTGCGAGACTATCACGGCCGTAAGCTCGTGGGACACACCGGCGGCGTGGCCGGCTTCGTTTCTCGTGTAATGCTGGTGCCGGAGGAAAATCTGGGCGTTGTCGTGCTCACCAATGCGGAGGAGGGTGGGGCGTTCGACTCCATTCTTTATCACGTGCTCGATCATTATTTTGGCTTGCCGCCGACCGACTGGATTGCTGCCTTTAAGTCGGTTCGAGATACGCAGGAAAAAGACGCTGCGGAAGTGATGAAGAAGGCGGAAGGCACCCGGGCGGCGGACTCCAAGCCTTCGCTGCCGCTGGAGAAATATGCCGGCAATTACACCGACGCCTGGTACGGTCCGATCGCGATCCGCGGGGAAAACGGCACCCTGGTCATCACCTTCGCTCACACGCCGTCGATGATCGGCGACCTGCAACACTGGCAGTACGACACGTTCAAGGCGCATTGGCGCGATCGGACTATCGAAGACGCCTTCGTCACGTTCTCGTTGAAGCCGGACGGGAGCATCGACAGTGCGCGGATGGCGGCGGTTTCTCCGCTGGCGGATTTCAGCTTTGATTATCAGGATTTGCTGCTTAAGCCCGCGGAGAAAAAGCCATAAATGCCTCGGGACAAGTACGGGGGACGCCGATTTGACGGCTGAGAACTTCACTCCACTGCGGACCGCGGATGCTGAACTTCAGGCCCATAGCGCCGAACTGCGCAAGGAGCTTGGCCTCTTCGACCTGGTGATGGCGCAGGTGCTTCTCGTCATGGTGCTCGATTTCTTCGGCACCGCGGCCAAGGCCGGGTCCGCCCACGTGGTCTTCTGGCTGGTAGCCTTCATGCTGTTTTTTATCCCGCTGGCCATGGTGGTCGCTCATCTCAATCGGCTCATGCCGCTGGAGGGGGGCTTGTATGAATGGGCGCGCCTTGCCTTCAACGACCAGATCGGTTTCCTGGTGGCGTGGAATCTTTGGCTTTTTGTGATGCTTTACGTGGCGGTGATCGGGTTGGTCACCACCACGTTCGTGGCCTACGCTCTCGGCCCGGCGGCCGCATGGATCGCCTCCAGCCGGGCGCTGATCCTCACCGTCTCTTTCGTTCTGATTCTAGCGATGACGTTGCTCGCCGCGTTCGGTCTTCGCCTCGGCAAGTGGCTGGGCAATGTGGGAAGCATCGCCACGCTAATCACACTGCTTGTGCTAATCGCTGTGCCGCTCCTTAACCTCTGGCACGGGACGCTCTCCGAATATCACCCGCTGCGACTGGTCATGCCGCCGCTCACATTATTCAGCCTCAGCGTTTTCGTGAAGATGATGTTCGGAGCGCTCAGCGGCTTCGAGTATGTTGCCATTTTCGCTGGCGAATGCCGCAGTCCCGCGCGCAACCTCGCTCGTTCGGTCTTCATCACCGCGCCTTTCATCGCGCTCCTCTACATATTCGCCACCAGTTCGATTCTGGCGTTCGTTACGCCGCAGGCCGTGGACGTCGTCGGCCCCATCCCGCAGGCGCTGCGGCTCGGGTCACGTGCTTTCGGATTTGCCGGCTTCATCGTCCCCTTTGTAATCGTCCTGCTCTTTGTGAACTACCCCACATCCTTCAGCGTGTATTTCAGCGCCAGCGCGCGGCTGCCGATGGTGGCGGGATGGGATCACCTGCTGCCGGACTGGTTCACGCGCCTACACAGCAAGTACAAGACTCCAGTTAATTCGATTCTTTTTCTGGGAGCGGTCACTCTGGCCGGCAGCGCGGCCGCGCTTATCGGGGTCGGTCCACAGGAAGCCTACGAACTGCTGCTGACCTGGGCTTTCACGTTCTACGCAATCGCCTACCTGGCGCTGTTTGCCATCCCGTTCCTGTCTCCGAAAGACCGGGGACTTCGTCCGCGATGGTGGCTGCGCTTGGCGGCGGTCTCGGGATTCCTGATGACGCTGGTCTACGTCGTGCTCTCGATCTTCCCTATCATCGATGTAGAAAGCTCATGGGAATACTCGTTGAAGATCGCTACGGTCGTGCTAGGCGCAAACGGTCTCGGCTGGATTATCTATCGAGCGGGACGGCGCAGAGGAAGCCGCGTGATCGGCTGATTTTATTGGATGGAAGGTGTCGCACAAGCGCTCGGGGTGCTACCGGCGCTACGGGCAACTTTAGCTCGCGTCCGGAGGATTGTCTGAGATTCGGATCGAGAAGTTGACCGTGATTCTGGCTTTAGTCTCGACGGGCTGTCCGTTCTGGAGATAGGGTTTGAAGCGCCATTGGCGAACCGCTTGCTGAGCCGCCGCAGTCAGGATGGCAGGGCCACTGAGCACGCGCAGGTCTTCGATAGTACCGTCGACGCCGACGACCGCCTGCAACACCACCGAGCCCTGCACCCTCATGTGCTGTCCCAGCAAAGGATAGGTGGCTTCGACAGTTTGGTGCAGTTCTGGAAAGGTGGCGCCCGAAAGACGCTCGTGTTCTGCCGCATTCGTGGTCAGACTCACTGCTGAGGTGGTGGCCGCTGAGACCCGGTTTGAATCGCTGGGGATTTCCACTTTCGAGACGTTCCTTCCGGGATGAAGGCTGCGGTGATTATCACCGGCAATCACCTCGACATCCAGGGGAGGCAGGGCGGCCCGAGAGCTCGCAACCACTGACGAATCCGGGTTAGCGAGGCTTGAGTAAGCAAGGCCAGGGTCAGCGGCGACTTGTTGAGGTGGCTCAGAGGCGGCTGCCTTGGCGGAAGTCTTGGGAGCAACGAGCTTTCTGGCGACAACAGCTCGCGCCGCCGGAGCGGACTTGGCAGGCACGGCCGCGATGGCCGCTCTCAGAATGCTTTCCGAAACTGGAGCGTCGGCTTCGAGCGCTTCGTCCGAGCCAAACCAGAAATCACGGTCCCTGACGATTACGACCGCGAGGGCAACCAGGAGAAGAACGAGCGCGATCTGCAGGCGGAGAGGCTGCGTGTTCGCGACCGCGACCTGAGGACTGCCAAGCTCCGTGGTTAGGTTTTGCTGAAACATTTCGTCTCTTCCGATCTCCACTCAGCCTCGCCTTTGCGAAATAGCCATCACTTTGAAGGGCCATTCACCAGGCACCAGTATCCTGAGGCCGTGACTGCTGGATGACAATGGCACGATACGGGGAATACGTAGCCCGAGGGTGCCATACGGGTAGTTTTGTTCTTTTTTCTTTTAATGAGACGACTGGTTTGTAAATAACTGGATGACTTCCGGCTTCTTCACCGCAGAAAGACATGCGCCGCATCTTCAACGCGGACATTCGACTTCCGCCTGACGCCGGTCGCCACGTTATAAGCGACCAGCAGATGTCCCTCAACGACGAGAATCTCCTTGTCGCTGATCCAGCCGACCAGGGTGGCATGCGGTAGAAAGGCGATGCGCCGCGGCGCGTCTTCATTGCTCTTGATCTCGACGGCTGGTAGATCGGACAAAGCCTTTCGAATGCGCTGCGATTCTTCTGGGTTGGACTGTCCCTGCTCGGCGAGCTGAATCGGCTTGTTGGACTGCGCTGTGGCGACGATGGTCAACGCCACGAAGGCGAGATCGGGCGACAGCTTGCCGCTCTCGGTGTAGAAGCTGACGTCATAGTCAGGATTTTTGTACGCTGTCTGCTCGTCGAACACAGTTGATGTCTTGCCGTGGAGATGCAGCAGAGTTTGATCGTCGCTCTGATTCTCCCATCCGCAACAGGCAGTGTCGGGGATCGCTTCCAGGATTGTGCTGGCATTCGAGGCGTCCAGCACGCGCCGTAGCGGGGGATCGAGTGGCGTCGCGGTCCATTTGCCGGTATTTTCCTCGTATAAAGAGGTCGCCTTGTAAAGGGCCTGAGTCTTTCCCGAAACGAACTGCGTCAGCAGGAAAAACCTGCCCACACTATCTTCGGGAGCCCAGACCTCACCATGCGGGCAGGTTTCTTCACAGCCTCCGGTCGGGCACGAGCACTCGGGGAGCGCGATCGAGGCCAGGTCCTGACGCCCCGCGCCAGAAAGGTCCGTCTGCCAGCTCAGCCAGGTTGTCTTGGTGGAAAGATCGACGCCATCGCGCTGCAGGCGGCGGGCCTGATTCGAAAACCAGTAGAGATGAGTTCCGTCCGCCGAGAGAAAGGGCACGGGAGCTGACTCGGTGATGGCCAGGTTTGAGCCCGCTGTGGCAGTTGTGCGGTCAACATCGCGCGCCAGGGGGGTTGCCGCGTGGCCGTCCCAGAACCACACCTTCCGCTCGGCCGCGAGATCGCCTTCCGCTAGCGGCAGAGACACAGGTGCGGCAAATAGCATCTGCGCAAGATGATTGACTGAAAGGTTCTGCGGGGACGCCATGGCTTCCGCCGGGACCTTCACCGTTTGTTTGGCAGCAAACGTTGCGGGATCGTACTCCGCCATCTCGCCGGGTGGGCGCAGGACCCATAGGCGCTTGCCCTGCGCCGTCAACAAAGCAGATAAGGCAAGAACAACGCAGAATGCTGGGATCGATTTTCGCATGAATGGAGCGTGCCGGGGACGCCAGCATGATTGTAAATCGTGGATTCGCTGGCTCCGCACCTCTTGCGTACAATAGATTGTGGAATAATGAACCCGCGTCCAGAGAAAACAATGACGACGATCTCAACTCCTCCCGTTCACCCACAGACGGCTTCCGCACAGCTTCCCGAAGTGCCGCTGACGACTGAGGGCTACAGTGTGCTGCACCAAATGATGCGCTTCCGCTGGACGGCATGGCGAGCCCTGCCCGAGGCCACGCGGTCGGCAATCGCTCAGGAAGCAGCGGTGCTGCTGGGGGAAATGGAAAGGAATTCCGGCGGGCAGTCTGCACTTTTCTCGCTGATCGGCCACAAGGGCGATCTGATGCTGGTACATTTTCGCAAGTCTTTTGCCGAACTTAACCAGGCAGAACTTAAACTCGCGGGCTTGCGGCTGAGCGATTACCTGGAACCTGCGTCTTCTTATTTATCCATCATCGAACTCGGGCTGTACGACTCCACCCTCAAGATCTACAGGGAACTCGCCGATCAGGGCATTCAACCCCATTCCGACCAATGGAAGGCTGAGATCGAATGCAAACTCGAGCGGCATCGGGAGGCGATGCGTCCCCGGCTGTTTCCTGAGATTCCGCCAAACCGCTACATCTGCTTTTATCCCATGAACCGGCTGCGGGGAGAAGACAAAAATTGGTATACGCTCCCCATCGAAGAGCGCGCCCGTCAGATGAGTGAGCACGGCCTGGTGGGCCGACGCTACGCGGGTGAAGTCAAGCAGATCATCACGGGCTCGATTGGCTTTGACGACTGGGAGTGGGGCGTCGATCTGTTCGCCGACGATCCGCTCGTCTTCAAGAAACTGATTTACGAGATGCGCTTCGACCATGTCAGCGCGGTCTACGCCTTGTTCGGCCAGTTCTTCGTGGGAGTGCGCTGCCCGGCGGCGGCGTTGGAGAAACTGCTGGGCGGAGAACTGCCGACGTAGCAGTTGGCAATTGGCAATTGGCAATTGGCAGTTAGCCATCGACGTGCATTCAGTGGAAAGGCTTTGCTGACTGCGCGATGCTCAGTCGCTAATGGCTAATTGCCAATTGCTTGTTACTGGAGCCCTCATGGCAACCCTTGGACTCATCGAATACAAAGACGCTAGCCCCGAAGTGCGCGCCGTTTATGACGACATCATGGCTACGCGCAAGACCGATTGGATCAACAATTTCTGGAAAGCAATCGCTCACGATCCCTCCACGCTAAAACGCACCTGGGAAGACATCAAGCAGATCATGGCTCCGGGAGCGCTTGATCCGCTGACCAAAGAGATGATTTACGTGGCTGTCAGCGTGACCAACCAATGCAACTACTGCATCGCCTCCCATACCGTCTCCGCGCAGAAGAAGGAGATGACCGACGCAATGTTTAAGGAATTAATGTCAGTGGTCGGCATGGCCAACGAAACCAACAAAATGGTTACCGGATATCAGGTGGAGATTGACGAGCAGTTCAAGAAGTAGCGACGCTCAGGGCTTCTTGGTTACGCGCGCGAACTTGTAATCGCACTGCTTCATGTCCACCTTACGGCCGCGGAAGCGGACACCCTCGGCTTCCAGTCGGAGCCTTTGCTCGATGGCTGAATCTCCGCGCAGCTTGATTTCTCCTCCTGCGCCTAAAACCCGCTGCCAAGGCAAGCCGAAGCCGCGATGCAGCACCTTTGCCACCTGTCGCGCCGCTCCTGGGAGTCCGGCCGCTCGCGCGACAGCTCCGTAGGTGGACACCTTGCCTTTGGGAATTCGTCGGATGGCCGCTTCGATGCGCAACCGCATCTTCGACGACCGATCTGACGATTGGTCTGGCGAGGATCTCGCTCCCCGTTGCGGCGAGTTCTTGCTTCCCTTCTTCACAGAGCAATCCATCCCAGGCGAATCAGCCACAGCGATCCCACCGAAACCAGCAACCATAATAGGATGCCTTGCAACAACGGGCGGTGACCTACCTGCCTGACGGTCGCCACCGAGATGCCGCTACCGATCAAGAATAAGGTCGCGGTCAATCCGACCTTCGCAACTCTTACCGCGATGGTGTAGACATGCGCTCCTGCCGGCAGATATGTGTTGCACATTGCGGCCACGCAAAACAAACCGATGAACCACGGCCATTGAATCTTCGTCTTGGCGCCGCGCACCACGGCAGTCCCGACCGAAAGCGGGACAATCCACAAAGCGCGAGCCAGTTTCACCGTGGTGGCGATGGCCAGCGCTTCGGCGCCATATTTGGCGGCCGCACCCACCACTGAACTGGTGTCGTGAATGGCCAGGGCCGCCCACAGTCCGAATTGTGATTGCGTCAGTTTGAGCGCCGCGCCAATGGATGGAAAAATCAGCAGAGCGACGGAATTCAGGACGAAAACGGTTCCCAGCGCGATGGCCATTTCTTCGTCGCTGGCCTGTGTGATCGGCCCCACAGCTGCGATGGCGCTTCCGCCGCAGATCGCCGTGCCCGTGGAAATGAGAAACGCCGGCACTCGTTGCACGCTCAACAGGGCGCCCAATCCCATGCCTGCGAGCAACGCGAAGCTGATGCCCAGCAGGGTGTAGATGAAGCCGCTACGCCCCGCACGCACGACCTGGTGGAGGTTCATTCCGAAACCAAGTCCTACTACAGATGCCTGCAGCAGGAATTTGGAAAACCTTTTCGCTTCGTCGCCGTAGGGATGAGGGAACGCCAACCCAAACACCAGTCCCATAGCAAGCGCCACGGGCGGAGACACGAGGCCGCTGGCACTCACGAGCAGGCAGAGAAGAAAAACGATGCGAGGCAGCATGCGGGAAGAACTCGGCGTGGCTGTGGCGGTCGCGCCGTCGATCATGCTCTGTCAATCATATTCCGTCGATCGTAGTCGCGTCGATCAGCGCCGCCATTCACAGGGCGCCTATGCCACCTTGCGGAAAGATTCGATGGCTTCCGCTTCAGAGTTGTAGACCTCGAAAACAGTGAGCAGCTTCGTGATCTGCAGCACATCGCCCACGCGCTTGGTGAGGTTCGTCAATTTGATTGCGCCGCCGGCGTTTTGCGCAGTGACGCGCAGGGCCACAAGAGTGCCCAGACCGCCGGAATCGATGTAACTCACCTCGCCCAGATTGAGCACGATGCGATTGTTCTCCGTCACCGCTTTCTTGATCGTCTCGCGCAGCAGCGAAGACTCGTCGCCAAACACGATACGGCCGCTGCAATCCACCAGGAGGATTCCATCTTTAACTCGCGTTGTCACCTTCAGCTGCATAAAGACTCCTTTGCGGTCAGCACAAATTCCTCTAGAACCAGCCGCGCCCGCACTCCAAGTTGACGAACTAGCGTATCGCTTGCGCGGCGGTTTTAGCAAGCGTCGAGGACACTGACGTCAGGCTTCTTCCCGGTGGCCTGAGTACGGATCCCGCTAAGCATTATTCGGTCTGAATCGGCCGATATCGAGGGCCCCGGGGTCACTCCCGAGCAACTCTATTTCGATGGCATAAGCGGAAGCACGACCGCCGAAGGATGCTGCGCGTCGTGCAAAATTGTGTTGGTGGCGGCGACGGAGGTGCGCCCGAATTTGATTTCTTCGCCTGTATTGAGATTACGATCGAAGCGCGGGAAATTGCTGCTGGAAATCTCCAGACGCAGTGAGTGCCCGTGGAGAAAAACGTTGCTCGTGGCCCAAAGATCGACTGAGATTTCGTAGATCTGCCCGGGGTTTAGCAGAGTGGCATGCTCGGGCGAAGCACGGTAGCGCATCCGAAGGATGCCCTCAGTGAGATCCTGGGCGAAGCCGTCAGGAGCAACGTCTACAAGCTTGGCAGTGAAGTCTGTATCCACAGCCGAGGATTTGACAAACAGAGTAGCGGTAACCGGGCCAGTGACGTCCATGTCGCGAGTCAGCGGACCGGTGGAATAAATCAGCACGTCATCGCGATTTTCCACAGATCGCTGGTCGCGCGGGCCAGGTTCCATGTGTTCGGCGTCACAGCACAGCGGCCCTCCCACGGTGGGTGCGGGATTGGCAGGATTGTAGACATAGGCGTCGGAGGGCTCAGACTTGGGCGCGGACGTAGAGAGGGAGCCGTCTCCACGCAGCGACTGCGCTTTGCCGGCAGAATGCAGGAAAAACTTCGTGGGCTGGGCTTGGGGCGGTGGCCAATCGTCTTCCTGGCGGTATTCGTTGGCGCCCATTACGAACAGTTTAACGGGCTTGTCCGTGGCAAATTGGTTCCGGATGCCCTTAAAGAGGAAATCGTACCAGTCGAGGATAACATCGGTGTAAACGTTTTCGATGGCGTGAGGACCAAAGTCGACGTCGCCGATGCGACGGCCGAAGCCGGAGTGGCCGCCGATTTCGATAAGTAGATGCTGCTGGGTCCGCGCTGCATCGTTGGCGCCGTGAGCTTTCGCGCCTGTGTAATTGCGCAACGTGCCGACGTTGAAGATGTCATACCAGCCGCCAACCTGAAGCATGGGGATAGCAATGTCTGAAAAATGCTCTTCGATGGACCACTGCTTCCAGTAATCGTCGTAATCCGGGTGCGCCAGCCAGTCGAGGTAATAGGGCGCGAGGGTAGCCGTGAGCTGTGCGTCAACGGGTAACTGCCCGAAATTGAAGATGGGATAGTTGGCGAGAGGAAGCGTGGGCGAGCTAACAAGCGCATTCGTGTTTTCGTGAATAAGGCGCTGGAGCGTGTTCTGCGCCAGTTGCGATGTCCAGTTCTGGTCGAACCATTGCTCGAAGGCGCCGCCCTGGTAGGTCCAGCCGTCGTGGTAATTGCTTGCCGTCATGTTAGGTGCGATCGCCGCGAGATGCGGGGGATGGGCGATGGCGGCCAGCATCTGCGTCGCGCCCACATAAGAAGCCCCCATCATGCCAACTTTGCCATCGGAATAGGGGAGAGCGGCAGCCCATTCAATGGTGTCGAAGCCGTCGGCTTGCTCATGCTTGAACGGATACCATTCTCCTTCGGAAGTGTAGCGACCGCGGACGTCCTGAATGATGACGACGTAGCCGCGTGGCACCATCTTCGAGACGGGTGACACAGCCCAGTTAACGCTTTTGTCATAGGGCGTACGCATGAGGATAACGGGAAAGGCGCCAGTCGAATCGGAGCGATAAATGTCGGCATAGAGGGTGACTCCATCGCGCATCTTCACCGGAACATCGTGCTGAATGACGATGTGCGGCAGGGCGGATGGCGGCGCGGTTTGCGCGCGTAGAGGCTGCAGTGCGCTGGGCAAAACCGTTGCGAGCGCGAAACACAATCGGAATACCGAGAGCACCACCGGGTGATCACATCTCATGGGCCAAGCCTCCTCCGCGCTGCGGCTGGAAGAGAACGCCGCATGCGACCGGCGCAATTATTTTTCATTTTGCGCGGGGATGCAAGCAGCAAGATACCGAGGGGTAGAAGGAAAGTCCTTCCACCAATCCCGGCGACGCATCACGTATAATCGTTTTTTCCACCTCATGAGCTACACCGTCCTTGCGCGCAAATACCGTCCGCAGAAATTCTCCGAGGTTATCGGACAAGAGCACGTCACCCGTACGCTGCAAAACGCCTTGGAACAGGGACGCACTGCCCACGGGTACATCTTCAGCGGGCATCGCGGCATTGGAAAGACGACCGTGGCGCGCATTCTGGCTGCGGCGTTGAATTGCCGCTCATCCGACAAGCCGGTCGCGGAGCCCTGCGGCGTTTGCGAATCCTGCACCGAGATTCGCGCCGGGAACGCGGTCGATGTGATCGAGATCGACGCTGCGACCAATCGCGGGATCGATGAAATCCGCGAACTGCGGGAGGCGGCGCGCTACCGTCCGGCGCGCGACCGCTTCAAGATTTACATTCTCGATGAGGCGCACCAGATTACCGACGCCGCCTTCAATGCCCTGCTCAAGACGCTGGAGGAACCTCCCGACCACATTGTTTTCATGCTGGCAACCACCCAGCCGGAGGATATTCCGCAGACCATCCGGTCGCGCTGCCAGCACTTCAGTTTCCGCGCTGTGAAGTTTGACGCTATTGTGGGACAGTTGCGCGATCTGGTCGGCCGCGAAAAGATTGAAGCGGATGACGATGCTCTTGCCCTGCTGGCCGAGGCTGGTGACGGGTCCATGCGCGATGCGCTGTCGATACTTGATCAGGCAATTGCGTCCTCCAGCGGAAAGCTGACGACTGATTCCGTGCGCAACCTGATCGGGGCCGCGCCCGCGCACATTCTCGAACAAGTGATGCAGGCGGTTGCTCGCGGCGCGAGCGACGAAGTGCTCCGGGAAGTCGACCACCTTATTAGCGAAGGCCACAGCCCTACGCACTTCGCTCGGCAGATGGTGCGCTTTCTGCGCAATGCGACCGTCGCCAAGATTGCGGGTAAGGACTCTTCCCTGCTGCAGATATCGAGTGAAGAACGCGAGCGCGTCGAGCGCGTCGCGGAATTGTTTGGGGAAGAAGATCTGACGCGGCATCTGCAGATCATGCTGCGGACCCACGGCGAACTGGGATACAAACAGGAGCAGCGCTTCCACTTGGAACTCGGCCTGCTCAAGATGGCGCACGCGCAGCGCATTCTGCCGATCGAGCAACTGCTCAGCGACCTCGCGGCTTCTTCCGTCAGCGGGTCTGGAGTTGGCGGTCCACCGAGACCGCCGGTTGTTCCACTTGGAGATGCTTCGACGCGGAGTATTCGGTTTCCGCAGGAGCGTGAGGACGTGGCTCCGGCGACAGGCTCAAGACACGTTTCCCCGTTTGACGCTGACTCCGCGCGCAAAGGCGGTCCACGCCAAGAGTCCGCTTCAAACTCTGCTCCTGGCAACGGGCTGCGCATGGTGGCGAGTGGAGGCCCACCTGCGCGAGTGGTTCTGGGCGCAGCGGCGCCCGCAAATGTCGACGAGGACGCTGCCGAACTCAAGCTCAATTCGCGGGCCGAACCGCAACTCGACGCAACATTGCAAGCCTCGCCCCAGCTTTCGCAGGCCCGTCCGGTGGCCGTTGCGTCGACTCCCCCAATCGAGAGATTGCAAAGCGCAGTGCTGCAGGCGCTCGCGGATGGCAATCAGCGCATCCTGGTCTCGATGCTGGAAGCGGGCGAATGGGCGGTCGAAGGAAACGAAGTGGTGATCAAAGTTTCGGAGTCGCAGACTGTGGTCGACATGTCGCTGGGTGCCGATGCCCGGCGACTGTCGGTCGCTTCGGCCAGCGGTGTTTTGGGGCGGGCCGTCAAGCTGAGGATCGTCTCGGGCGCAACTTTGAAGACCCTGGAGGGAAGAAGTAACGGTGGCTCTGCCAGAACCGAGGGCGCGAAGTCGAAGGGCGGCGGCCGGAGCCGCGCGGAGCAGGACGCAGTGGTCCGGCGGCTGCAAGAGAAATTTGGCGCCGAGATTCGGACCGTGATTGATTACAAGGAGAAGCGGTAAAACCGTTATGGGTGGATTCAATCTGCAAGAACTCATGTCGAAGGCCAAGTCGCAGTACGACAGCCTGCAGAAGAAGATGCAGGAGACGGTGGTTGAGGCCTCCTCGGGCGGAGGCACAGTTACCGCGAAAATGGACGGCCGCAAACAACTGCTCAGCCTGCGTATTGATCCTGAGGCTGTCAAATCTGGCGACGTGGAGATGCTGCAGGATTTGGTTCTCGCGGCGGTGAACGAGGCCGCGCGCAAGATCGATGGAGCAATGCAATCTACGGTGGGCGGGATGCTCGGCGGACTGGGCCTCGGCGGACTGTGACGAAATTGAGCGATTGTGCAATCGGGTGATTGTGCAATTCTTGCGTCACGGGTCGGGTATTTCGTTTGGTTTTCAAATTGCCCAATCACCAAATTGCAAAATTACTCAATTCCTTATGTCGAAATTTGCTGAGCCGATGTCGCGGCTGATTGACGAGTTGAAGAAGTTGCCGGGGGTGGGCGCGAAGAGCGCACAGCGGCTGGCGTTCTATATTCTGCGCGCGAGTGACGAAGACGCCGAGGCGCTGGCCACCGCCGTGCGTGACGTCAAAGCCAACCTGCGGCTGTGTTCGGTGTGCAACAACATCACCGACGTTGATCCGTGCGTCTACTGCACCAGCGCGACGCGAAACCAGCGGCTGGTCTGCGTGGTCGAAGAGCCTACCAATATCGCCGCCATCGAAAAGACCAAGCACTTTAACGGGGTCTACCACGTGCTGCATGGATCGCTTTCGCCATTGCACGGTGTAGGGCCCGAGCAGTTGCGCATTGCTAATCTCATCGCGCGCGTCGATGCCGGCAACGTCGATGAGGTGATCGTGGCTACCAATCCGACGGTCGAAGGCGAGGCCACAGCGACCTATCTTTCGCAGCAACTGAAACGCGCGGGCGTGAAAGTGACGCGCATCGCTATGGGCATTCCGGTGGGCAGCGACATCGAATATACCGATGAGATCACGATGCTGAAGGCTATGGAAGGGCGGCGGGAGTTGTGAGAATGGATCAGGTCCTAGGTTTTGGGTCTTGGGTCTTACGGCGGCCCTACAGCGTCAGATCTGTTCCAGAAAAACGTTGAGTTCTTCTTCGGCGGAAGCCAGGCCTTCGGGGAGCGTCCCGCGGTTGTATTCTGCCATGCGGTTCTTCCATTTGAGAAAATCGGTGATGCTCTGTGGTTCGACGCGGACCTCGACGCGGCGCAGGCTGGCAAGCAGCAGATTCATTTCGTAGCGGAAGCCGGCGGCGCTCCGCAGATTCTTGGCGGCAGGAAGCACAGTTTCGATCTCGCCGCGACGATGTTCGAGCAATCCCCAGCCCTGGGGCAGTTCTTCGCGGCTTACGAGTCCGGCGGGGACTAGATAGAAGCGCTCGCAGCCGACTCCCTGCTCCGGCTTGAGGCGGAAGGGCTTGGCGCGGTCGGCCAGGAAGTCAGCGCGCGTGACCTTGCACTCGACCAGAACGGAATGGCAGGCACGCTTCCAGCCGAGGGCGTCGGGCATCTCGCCGCTAACGCAGGCCTGCTCGGAGAGGACTACCCCGCAGCGGTAGTTTCGTAGCCAGCGCACGGCTTTCTCGACTAATTGGGCGTGAGTCATGAGTTCGGCTTCCAGTAGAGCAACAACATTTGTATCCGGAGAAGCGCACGCGCGGAAGTGACTGGAAAGCTACTGGTTGCTGCCAGGCTCCGTAATATCATTAAGGATAATGCCCATTTCTGATCACTCTGCAATGCTGGCAGTTGCGATAGCGGAAGCCCGCAAAGGGCTGGCCGAAGGCGGCATCCCGATCGGGGCCGCGATTTTTGACGAGAGCGGCAAGCTCGTCGGCGCCGGCCACAACCGCCGCGTGCAGAACGGCGATCCTTCGCTGCATGGCGAGACCGACGCCTTCCGCAACGCGGGACGCCAGCACAGCTATCGCAAGCTCATCATGGTCACTACCCTGGCACCTTGCTGGTATTGCAGCGGGTTGGTGCGGCAATTTGGGTTCCGCACACTGATTGTCGGCGAAAGCCGTAACTTTCAGGGCGGCGTGGACTGGCTGCGCTCGCTCGGGGTTAAGGTGATCGACCTCGATTCGAAGGAATGCGCTTCCTTATTGAGCGACTATATCCGCGCGAATCCTGAGATCTGGAATGAAGATATCGGGGAAGAGTGATCGCCTCTCGCTCGCCGATTCACCTCGAACCGTAACTAGAAAATAAACCCCAGCGACATCTGGATCTGCCTCGGGCTGCCGATGGTTTTGTTCACGGCGCCCAGGGAGGTGGGACAGTTATAAAAAGCCGGGGTCGGGTTTGGAGTGGTGCAGCCAGTGGGTAACGGCGTGGTTCCCTGTATCGGGAACTGGTCGTAGAACTGATTCTGCGAGACGTCATCGATGGGGACATCGAAGCTGGCTGTATTAGTAACGTTGAAGACGTCAAAGCTGTACTTCAACGAGAGGCGTTCCGTCAGGGCGGTCATTTTTGCCAACGAAACATTGACGACCCTCTGCCAGGATTGACGGAAGATGTTGCGCTGGCCGGTGGTGAAGTTGGTCTCAAAGGTATCGTTGTTGGGAATTGCGCCTCCAAGAGCACCGGGCTGCAGCAAAGGTAGAGTAAAGCAATTGGGATTGAGCGCAGTCTGATTGGTATTGAAGAAGGCGTTTGCACCGGAGTAGCCGGTGACGGCCTTGCAGCCAGGAATCTCAGGCACGATGGGATTGGTGATGCCGTCGTAGACGCTATAGAAGATGCTGCCGACGGCGCCGGTATAGTCGATGACGCTGTAGGGCTGTCCGCTTTGGAGGACGCCGCTGCCGTGAATGGCCCATCCATCCGCCAACTTGCCCTTCAACGTGGACGCCGAAAAGAACTTGGGAAATTCGTAGTTGTAGCTGAAGTTGAAAACGTGGGTGCGGTCAAAATCCGACGAGCCGTAGGCCGAGCGCAGGTTCAGTGGATTGTTACCGTTGAAGAACAGACCCAAGCCGCTTTGCTCATCCAGAGCGTGGGAATAGGTGTAGGAGAAACCGAGCTGCAGCCCGTGGCTCATGCGCTTCTCGATATGAGTCTGCAGGGCGTTGTAGGCCGAGACCCCGGCCGCGGTGTAGCGCTCCGATTCCGCCGAATAGCCAAGGTAGGGAACGCGCAGGTCAACGTTGCCGCCTTCGTAGTTGGCAAGGAAGCAGGCTTTCGTCGTTACTGCGCAGGGCGCGCCCGTCGTCAGGTTGAGGGGGAAACCAGTTGTTCCGTCCGTCACCGTATAGCCGTAGGTGTATTGCTGAGGGTACAGAGAATTAGGGTGGAGAATGTTGGTGGGTGTGGCGATGTTGGGCTGGTTGAAAGGAATGGGAATGACGCCGTGGCGGCCGAAGTTGCCGACGTATCCGATCTCAATGGCCAGATCGTTCCGCGGCTGCCATTGAATGTCGAGTGTGTCGTTGATGGTATAGGGCAACTTGTTGGCGCGGTTATACGTAGCGAAGGAAAAAAGTTGTTGGCCGTCAAAAATTCCTTGCTCTATGCCCACCCCGGGCGGTCCAGCATGAGGCAGGTAATTGTTGATGTCCATTGGGTTCCCGGTGGGAGCGAGGCCAAGGTTAGCACCCCAAGGGTTTGAGAGCGAGCCGCCGGCGCCGGTCGCGGCGGTTGTGGGATCGCAAGTTGGAATGAAAGTCAGATACAAACTGGGTTGGAAGTTCGCACAGCCCTGCGCATTCACATAGGGCGGAGTTTGGTTAAAGCCGAATGGTCCACCATTGATCACGCCTTCGGCAAAGCCCGGTGAAAGATAAGAGAATAGTTCGCCGCGATCGTAATAGAGGCCGGTCCCCGCACGGACAACCAACTTGTCGTTGAACTTCTTCGGACTCCAGGCGACGCCCAGACGCGGGGCAAATCCCCATTGCCGTCCCGTTAGCGTGGTATTGCTGACGCCGTGGGTTGGAAACAGCTTATTGTTGCCGGCGATGATTATTCCGTTGGAGGTGAGCCTATCGGTCGCGTCATCATAGGAATAACGCGAAGGATCGAAATTGTAAATGCGGCCGTATTTTTCGGTGAAGCCGCCGTCCCAGTCCCAGCGCAGGCCGGCAGTCAGGCTGAGATTAGAGCGGAACTGAAATTTGTCTTGGATGTAAACGCCAGATTGCCCGGCGCGCATGTAACGGTTGGCGTTGCCCTGAAGGAACTTGGTCGTCGTGAAGTCGTCGTTGGTGGTGACAAGACCCTGCAGGAACTGCCCAAAATCCGCCGAGGAAATAATGCCCTGATTGGTTCTCTGGTCGCGGGTATTGAGCTGGGTATAGGCGTAGCTGCCCCCAAAAGTCAGGGTATGCTTCCCACGCGTCCAGATGGCGTTGGCGGAAGGCATGATTCGATTCTGAAAGACCCCGGTAAAAGCCCCTTGGGAAGCCGCCCCCTGGCCGATCTGCAGAAAGTCATTGGGTACTGGAGAAAATCCGGTAAGAATATTCACGATGCTGATTCCGGGGAAGTAAGACGAACCGAAGGTATTGATGTTTAACTGTTGCGGCGTGAATGGCTGGTCGATGGTGCTATAGACCTTCTCGCGAAGAATGCCGAGAACTTCGACAACGCTCAAGTTGGGCCGTAGGCTTTGCGTATTGCTGATTGAAGCCACCTGGCTGCCGGCATCGAGATGTTGGGTAAATCCGGCGACATTGGAATAAGCGTAAGGAGCGGACGTGGGGTCGTGCTGATAATAGTATTTAGCGGAGACGGTATCTCTGGTGCTCTTGTTCCAATCAAGATTCACCACTGCCAGGTCGGCAGTGAAGATGGCCGTGCCCGGAATGGTGGCGTTTTCCGGAAAATCCGGCGTAGGGCTGACGCCAAAATTGGAATACGGAATCAGGTACTGGCCGTTGGGAAACTGGTACGAAAGCAGGTTAAGCGCGACCGAATTGATCTGCGCGGTCGTCATCGCGGGATACTTGTTTGGGACGAGGAAATCCTGGTTGGCGATCTTGACCAGGCAGTTAGAAAAGGCCGGGCCCTGGCGGCTGGAAGTTCCACAAAAAGTCGGGTTGAAATCGATGGGAACCATCAGCCGCGAGAGGCCGATTTCCTGATCGGAAGAGCGCAGGCGCTGGTAGCTGACGAATCCGAAGAGCTTGTCCTTGATGAGCGCGCCGCCCAGTGCGCCGCCCACGGTGTTCCGATGCAACTGGGGCACCTCTTCGTTGGCGAGAATAATGTTGGGGTCCTGCTTGTTGAAGAACGGCGCCGCATTCAGCCAGTCCGTTCCGCGGTGCCAATAAGCCTGACCGTGAATTGTGTTGGTCCCGGATGCGGTGCTCATGTCGATGTGCGCACCACTGGTCGAGCCTTGTTGCGCGTCGTACATGGAAGTGTTTACGCGGACCTCTTGAATGGTCTCCGGGGCGGGCGTTGGCAGTGCCTGGCCAACCGACAGGTAGACCGATGCGGTGCCCTGGACAGGGGCGGCGTTGGTACTGGCGACTCCGCCCACACCGGTGTTGTTCACCACGCGGGCCGAGGCTACCTGGCTGGTGCTCTTGCCGTTGAACAAATTGCTGGCGTCGACGCCGTTGAGGAGGAAACTGTTGCTGGTGTCGCGCTGGCCGTTGGCCCAGATCGGCTGGTTGCCCAGGCCGCTGTTGGCTCCGGTGCCGCCGGAGAGTTCGGCACTCACTCCGGGAGAAAGAATGGCTAGTCCAGTGAAACTGCCCGTGGGCAGCGGCACGGCGTCGATCTGGTCTTTTTCCAGAATGTAACCGTTGGTGGTGTCGACCGCGTTCATCAAGGGTTCCGCCTGCACCTCAACCACTGTGCCCACCTTGCCGACTGGCAGCGCGACGTTGACCGTGGCAGTTCGGTCGGCCTGCACCGTGATGGAGGGAATCTTTTCGCTTTGGAAACCGTCGTGAGTGAAGGTGAGCGTGTAGGTACCGATGGGCAAGTTGACGAAATCGTAGCTGCCATTCGAGTTGGTCTTCTGGGTGCGCGTGAGACTTGTCTGGTCGCCAACGATGGTCACGACAGTTTCAGGCAGAACGCCGCCGGTCTTGTCGGTGACGGTGCCGGTTATGCCGCCGAGGGTCTGCTGCGCTTGAGCGCGCGGTTGAAAAGCAACCAGCATCCACAGGAACGACAGGGCCAGGAGAGCGGCGAGTCCGATTCTGTTTCGCTTAAGCATAGTGACCTCGCGCAAGTCTGTAAGCTCGCACGTGCAGGACAGCCCGACGATGGTCAGACCACCGTGTCTTGTTCTAACGATATTCGGCAGAGTTGGATGGTTTGCCGTCCGCACGCGAAACGACTGACCGAATTTACACGAGTTCTGTAGGGAAAGAAAGCATTCCGTTAGTCAAACTTTCTTTGACCTGGATTAGATATTTTTATTGCGACGATGAACTCTGCTGAGTCGGACGTAGTGGCGCGTTTATCGGCCCATTAGCTCCCAGGCAGCGCATCGTGTTTTCCGCGGCCGCGTATCACGAACCACAGCAGCCCTGCCATCAAATAGGCAAGGTAGACATAGGGCAGTTTGCCGTAAGGTCCTTCGGGGACTGGGTAGAAATTTCCGATCAGCGCGAGCAGCATAGCGAGCCCCGCCAGCCACGGAACGATCTGCGCTCCGGGGCGAAAGACACCGTGGTCGCGCAAGTAACGCGGCAGTGCGATGCAAACCAACGCATAAGCAACAATAAAACCATAAGTCGCCAGTGAGCCCAACCAGCCATAAACATCCAAACCACTGGCGCCCCGGGCCGCCAGCACGGCCACAG
>Ga0307476_10000880_pt1 | contig 20287 bp, 21 predicted proteins | sample atmos_gasesECM2C_2_FD_203314 | JGI IMG/M metagenome (GOLD analysis project Ga0307476, IMG submission 203314) | Hardwood forest soil microbial communities from Morgan-Monroe State Forest, Indiana, United States - atmos_gasesECM2C_05 | ecosystem: Environmental > Terrestrial > Soil > Temperate... | reverse complement strand
CGCGGGCCTTTTGCGGGGGGCGGCGTCGGGTGGGCGCCCCCGCCCCGGCGACCGCATCTTCAGCAACACCGCCACCGCGGCGGGGGTCACGATTCTTGCCCTGCTGGCGGGGGTCGCGATCTTCCTCATCGTCGAGGGGGCGCCGGCGCTGACCCACAGCGCCTCCGAACTTCCCGAAGGCAAGACCTTCATCGACTATGTCGCGCCGCTCGCCTTCGGCACCGTTTTGGCGGCGGCCTTCGCGGCGATTATCGCCGTCCCGCTGGCGGTCGCGGTGGCGCTCTTCATCACCCACATCGCGCCGCGCCGGGTCGCGCTCACGCTCGGCTACCTGGTCGACCTGTTGGCGGCGATCCCGAGCATCGTCTACGGCCTCTGGGGGATCTTCGTCCTCGGGCCCGCGGCGGTGCCGGTGATGCAGTGGCTGGAAGAAAAGCTTGGCTTCATCCCCTTCTTCAAGGGGCCTGCCTCGGCCACCGGCCGGACGATGTTCGTCGCCGGTTTGGTCCTGGCGGTGATGATCCTGCCGATTGTCTCCGCCGTCGCCCGCGAGGTCTTCTCGCAGACGCCGCGCAAACTCCAGGAAGGCGCCCAGGCACTCGGCGCCACCCGCTGGGAGATGATCCGGATGACCGTCCTCCCGTTCGGCAAATCGTCGGTGATCAGCGGCGCCATGCTCGGCCTCGGCCGTGCCCTCGGCGAGACGATGGCGGTGACGATCATCCTCTCGGTCTCCGGCATCGTCACCTTCAACCTGATCAGCCAGGCGAACCCGTCGACGATCGCCGCCAACATCGCCCTCGACTTTCCCGAGTCCTCGGGCCTCGCGGTCAACACCCTGATCGCGACCGGGCTCGTCCTCTTCGCGATCACCCTGGTCACCAACATGGCCGCGCGGGCGATCATCAACCGCCAGCAGGGGGGCGAATAGGCGATGGCCGCAATTCCGCAACGACCCGGCGACGCCCTGGCCGGCGGCGTTCTGCCCGATTGGGCTCCTTATGCCACCTTCGCCGGCTCCTGCGTGCTCTCCGCCGCGGTGCTGCTGGCCACGGGCGCCTTCACGATCGCCCTGATGCTGGTCTTCGGCGTGATCGTCGGCTGCGCCGGCATCTACGCCTGGTCTTGGGTCGTCGAGGGGCCGCGGCGGGCGATCGACCGCACCGTCACCCTGGCGATCGCCTCCGCCTTCGCGCTGGCGATGATCCCGCTCGCCTCGCTCCTCTACGAGGTCGCCAAGCGCGGCCTGCCCGGCCTCGACTGGGAATTCCTCACCGCGGACGCGCGCGGTGTCGTCGGTGGCGGCGGCGCCGCCCAGGCCCTGGTCGGGACGCTGGTGATCACCGGCGTCGCGGTCGTGATCTCGGTCCCGATCGGGATCATGGCGGCGATCTACCTGACCGAGTACGGCAAAGGCCGCCTGCGCCGGGCGCTGACCTTCTTCGTCGACGTGATGACCGGCATCCCCTCGATCGTCGCCGGCCTCTTCGCCTACGCCCTGTTCGAGATCTTCTTCGGTCCCGGCATCCGCCTCGGCGTGATGGGCTCGGTGGCGCTCTCGGTGCTGATGATCCCGATCGTGATCCGCTCCGCCGAGGAGGTCCTGAAGATCGTCCCCAACCACCTCCGCGAAGCGGCCTACGCGCTGGGGACGCCGAAGTGGAAGACGATCACCAAGGTCGTCCTGCCGACCGCCTTCGCCGGCCTCGTCACCGGGGTGATGATCGCCACCGCCCGGATCATCGGCGAGACGGCGCCGCTGCTGGTCACGACCGGCGTCGTCGACTCGATCAACGCCGACCCGTTCAACGGGCGGATGCAGAACCTCGCCGTCTACGCGTACAACGAGTACCGCTCGCCGGGAGTGATGAAACAGGCGTCCTACGACCGGGCCTGGGCTGCCGCCCTTGTTCTCATCGCTATCGTGATGATCCTCAACGTGGTGGCTCGCTTCGTGTATCGGCGCTACAAAACCGAGATCCGCTAGCCAGTGGAAGGAAGAAGGTTGAGATCCATGTTCGGAGCCTCAGGGACGAAGCGAGCGGCGGTGGATTCGGAGTCCGCCGGAGCGTCCGGCACGGTGGGTGCGACCGGCACCGTGGGCTCGGCGCAGAGCGGCTCCGAGGGGGTCTTGGCGAAGACGATCGAAGCTCGCGACGTCAACCTCTACTACGGCGACTTCCACGCCGTCGAAAGCGTGACGATGAAGGTCGAGCCGAACAAGGTGACGGCGCTGATCGGCTCTTCCGGCTGCGGCAAGACGACCTTCCTGCGCTCGCTCAACCGGATGCACGAGCTGACCCCCGGCGCCAGCGTCAAAGGCGACATCGCGCTCGACGGCGAGGACATCTACGGCGCCGGCGTCGACCCGGTCCAGGTCCGGCGCCTGATCGGGATGGTCTTCCAGCAGCCGAACCCGTTTCCGACGATGTCGATCTACGACAACGTCGCCGCCGGTCTCAACCTCAACGGCGGCAAAATCAAGAAGACCCAGAAGGACGCGGTGGTCGAGCGCAGCCTGCGCGGCGCCAACCTCTGGGACGAGGTCAAGGACCGGCTCGACAAGCCCGGCTCCGGCCTCTCCGGCGGCCAGCAGCAGCGGCTCTGCATCGCTCGCGCAACCGCGGTCGAGCCCGAGGTGCTGTTGATGGACGAGCCCTGCTCGGCGCTCGACCCGGTCGCGACGCTGGCGATCGAGGACCTGATCGGCGAGCTGAAGAAGCGCTACACGATCGTGATCGTGACGCACAACATGCAACAGGCGGCGCGGGCCAGCGACTTCACCGCCTTCTTCAACCTCGAAGAGTCGGGCAAGCCGGGACGCCTCGTCGAGATCGGCCAGACGGAGACGATCTTTACCAACCCGACCCAGAAAGCGACCGAGGACTACGTCAGCGGTCGCTTCGGCTGATCGCGCGGAGGAACGGACCTTGCCCGAATCCGCCACCCGTCAGGAATACCAAGTGGAACTGGAAACGCTCGAGGCCAGCGCTCTCGACGGGCTCAACCTGGTCAGCGCGGCGCTGCAGCGGACGCTGGAGGCGGTCGAGCACCAGGACGTCGAGCTGGCCCAGATCGTTGTCGCCGACGACGATCGGATCGACGGTCGCTACCTGGAGGTCCACCAGGCCCTGATCACCCTGCTGGCGACGCAGTCGCCGGTCGCCACCGACCTGCGCTTGATCTCGGCTCTGCTGCACGTGCTGAAGAACGTCGAGCGGATGGGCGACCAGTGCGTGAACATCTGCAAGGTGATCCCGCTGACCGGCCACGAACCGCCGGCCGACGAGGGGATGGTGAAACTGATCCTCGGCATGGGCAGCCAGACGCGCTCGCTGATCACCCAGGCCAAGCGCGCCTTCGCCGAACGCGACGTCGAGATGGCGCGGGACCTGGTCCGCCAGGACGATGTCGTCGACGATCTCAACCGCGACTGCTTCCGGCTTGCGCTCGATCTCGGCGACGATCCCGACAAGCGCGAGTGGGCGATGACGATGCTGCTGGCGGCGCGGGCGATCGAGCGGATTGCCGACAACGCCGTCGATATCGGTGAGCAGGTGGCGTTCGTCGTCACGGGTCTTTTCCGAGAGTTCGAGGATGCTTCGCATCCGAGTGCGTAGCGGCGGGCGGGTCCTGCCCCCAGGGGGGACACCTGCGGGCGAGGTTTTCGTTCTCGGTGTCCCCCCTGGGGTCACCCGCCCGAGCTGCGTGTCAGATCCGATGCGTTTGGGAACATTCGGAGCGACGCCCCTGACGCCCTCATGCTCTGCGCTGCCATAGACATAGGTTCGAATACCACCCGCGTGCTCGTTGCCGAGCCGGTGGATGGTCAACTCAAAAAGGTGATGGAGCAGCGCGCCTACACGCGGATCAACAAAGCGATCGACGGCGGCGCGATCACAGTCGAGAAGATCGCCGAGGTCTCCGAGGTCGTCGCGACCCAGGTCCGGCTCGCCCGCGAGCTGGGTGCGGAGGAGATCCGCGCCGTCGCCACCGCGGCGGTCCGTGAGGCCAGCAACGGCGAGCAGGCGGCGCGCGCGATCGCCGCCGCCGCGGGGGTCCCGGTCGAGGTTCTCAGCGACGAGGAGGAGGGCCGGCTCTCCTTTGTCGGCGCAACCAAGACCCTCGGCCACCCGGTCGATGGCACGGTCGGTGTCGTCGACGTCGGTGGCGGCTCGACCGAGGTGATCCTCGGCACTGTCCCGGGCGGCGCCCAGACGGTTCGTTCCTGGCGGGTCGGTTCCGGCGTCCTCGCCGACGAGTTGATCGCCTCCGATCCTCCTTCCGCGGCCGAGATTCGCAAGGTCCGCGATCGCATCGACGACATCTTCGAGGGGGTAGAGATCGAGCACCCTGCCCAGGCAGTCGCCGTCGGCGGCTCCGCCACCTCCCTGCGCCGTCTGGTCGGCGCCGTGCTCGAGTACGAGACGCTCGAGCGCGGGATCCGGGTCCTTTCCGCCGACCCCGCCGCCGAGGTCGCCCGCCGCTTCGAGCTCGACCCGCAGCGGGTCCGGATCCTCACCACCGGCGTTCTCCTCTTGGAGAAGGTCTCCGAGCTGCTCGGCCAGCCGCTGCAGATCGGCAAGGGCGGACTCCGCGAGGGAGTCATCCTCGACCTCCTCAACGGCGCCTCGAACGGCAACCGACCGGCCCTCCGCGCGGCTTAAGCATCGGAGAATTTTTCTGCTGCGCGGGTCTGCCGCGGTGGTACAACAGGGGTATGCACACTCCGCTTCGATCAGAGGCGGATGTCTTCCGCTTGGTGGTGACGATCTGCATCGCCGCTGGGTCGGTGGTCGCTTTAACGCTGCTCACCCGACCCGTGGTCGGCGTCATCTGGGCGGCGGTGCTGCTCGGCTTCGGCGCCGGGCTTGCCTATCGGAGCGCACGTGGGTCGCTGCCGCGCCGGGTCGCCGTCAGCCATAACGACGACTCGATGCATCGCCTGCTCGTCATCGCCAACCAGACCGTCGCGGGGGAGGCGCTGCTGGAGGAGATCCGCAACCGCACTCGCGGCCGCAGCAGCGAGGTGCTCGTCGTTACGCCCGCCCTCGTCGGCTCGCGAGCCGCTCACTGGGCGTCAGACGTGGACCAGGGGATCGAGCTGGCCAGGCGGCGGATGGAGCAGTCGCTGCTCGCAATCAGAGCCGCCGGCTTGCAGGCGCGCGGCGAAATCGGCGACTCCGACCCCAGCGTTGCGATCGAGGACGCACTGCGGCAGTTCCCAGCCGACGAGATCGTGGTCTCGACCCTGCCGCCGGAGAAATCGCGCTGGCTCGAGCACGGCGTCGTCGACCGCACCCGGGCCGAGGTCGATCTGCCCGTCACCCACGTGATCGTCGACGTCGAGCGCCAGGGCGCCGCCGCCTAGCCACGCCCGCTTTCGACTTTGTACCGGCTATAGGCGGTACAAAGTCGATCACGGCGATTTCACCGGCCTTTCTCAGGTCGTTCACAAGTTTTCCCTGCAAACGGCCGAATATCGGAGTGAAAAGAAGAACTAGATAGAGGGAGACACCGATGACTTCCCGTGTTGACATGCACTGTCACTCCACCGCCTCGCAGCTCTCGCGACTGGGCGTGCAGCGATCGCTCGGACTGCCGGAGTGCGCCACGCCTCCCGAGGAGGTCCACGAACTGGCCAAGCGGCGGGGGATGGACTTCGTCACGATCACCGATCACGACACGATCGAGGGCTGTCTCGAGTTGGCAGATCGGCCCGACTGCTTCGTCTCCGAGGAGCTGACCGCCCGCTTCGCCGGCGAGCCTCAGGCGGTTCACGTCCTTTGCTACGGGATCACTCCAGGAGACCATGAGTGGCTGCAGGCACATTCCGGCGATGTCGAGGCCTGCGCCGCATACCTTCACGAGAGCGGGATCGTCTGCGCGCTCGCGCATCCCTTCTTCAACGTCGCCGAGCCGCTGACGCGGCGCCACCGGCGGCGCCTGGCGGAGCTCTTCCCGATCTGGGAGGTCCGCAACGGGTCGCGGGCCGCCGAGCTGAACATGCCCGCCGTCGTCTACATCGAGACGCGCGGCGGCACCGGCATCGGTGGCTCCGACGACCATGCCGGCGTCGACATCGGTCGCACCTTCACGGAGGCGCCCGCTGCTCGCACGCCGGAAGAGTTTCTGGCGCACCTGCGCGACGGCAACGCCGAGGCGGCCGGCGAGCAGGGCAGCGCCGCCAAGTGGACCCATGCGGCGATGGCGCTGGCGACCCGCGCGCTTGGTGAGTCTGAGGAGAGCGCCGCGGCCGGTCCCAACCCGGCGGCGGTGCTGAAGATGGCGGAACGGGTGATCGGCGAGGGGGCGTTGCGCGAGGGCAAGGTCGCGACCGACCTCTGCCCGGACGACGCCCGCAACCTGCTCGAGGCCTGGCTTGCAGGGATGGGGCTGGAGCTACGCGGCCGCGAGCTGATCGCATATCTGCAGTCCGACGGCTTTTCCCACGCTGAGCTCTACCGGCGCGCCCGTCGCATCCACGACCGCCGCCTGCGGACCGCGATCGAGGACGGCACCGGCGCCTTTACAAGGGGCGACTTTCCGGCTGCCGTCAACGGTCTCTTCCAGGCGCTGCTGCCGGCGGTGCCCTACGCGCCCTCGACCGCCTTCCTCGCCGCCGAGAAGGCGAAGCTCGGCCGGGTCGACGGCCGGCCTCAGCGGGTGGCGCTGATCGCCGACGGGATCGGCTCGATGCACGGTGTCACTCACACGATCGAGCAGATCCGCGAGCGCGGGGTGCCTGGTTTTGAGATCCACGTGGTCGGGACCGATCCCGGCGTCGACCGCCGCTTGCCGGCTGCGGCCGAGCTGGAGCTGCCCTTCTACGAGGGGATGCGACTCGGGGTTCCCGGCCTGCCGGATCTGGTTGAGACCTTGGCCGAGGGCGACTACGACCTCGTCCACGTCACCGCCCCCGGCCCGGCCGGGATTGCGGCGACGCTGCTCTCGCGGATCACCGGCGTCCCGCACATCGCCAGCTACCACACCGAGCTCGCCGCCTACGCGGGCATGCGCAGCGGCCAGGAGCACCTCGAGGCATTGGCCCGGATCGGGCTCGGCGCCTTCTACGGCGCCCCTCGCCATGTCCTCTCGCCGAGCCCTTCGGCTGACGCCTCCCTCGCCGAACTCGGCGCCGACCCGGCCCGGATCGGGCGCTGGGAGCGGGGGGTGGACCTCAGCCGCTTCGATCCCGCGAAGCGCGACCCGAGTGCCTACCCGGGCGAGATCAAGGTCCTCTACGCCGGCCGTCTCACCCGTGAGAAGGGCGTCGACCTGCTGGCTGAGAGCTTCCTCCGCGCGCACCGCTCCGATCCGCGCCTGCACCTGCTGCTCGCCGGCGGTGGTCCCGAGGAGGACGAGCTGCGAGCGAAGCTGGGCGAGCGGGCGACCTTCCTCGGCTGGCTTGGGGGCGAGGACCTCGCCCGTGCCTATGCCAGCGCCGACGTCTTCCTCTTCGCCAGCAGCACCGACACCTACGGCCAGGTGATCATCGAGGCGGCCGCCAGCGGCCTGCCGGTCGTCGCCGTCGCCGAGGGGGGGCCGGCGGCCCTGGTCGAGAACCGCCACACCGGCTTGCTCTGCCGGCCCGACCCCGACCATCTGGCCGGGGCGCTGCTGCAGCTCGCTGCGGCGCCGCTGCTGCGCCATCACCTCGGCACCGCCGCCGCTCACGCCGCCCGGGCGCGGACTTGGGAGCGGTCGATGGACCAGCTCGCGGTTGGCTATCGCCGGGCGCTCGGCGAGGCATCGGTGCCGGCCGAGCGGCAGGCCGAGCAGCAGTTCGTCCAGGTCGCTTGAGAGCAGGGGGAAAGCGACGGTGGCGGAGTACGATGGATCGATCGACGATCCCGCTCTTTACTTCAATCGCGAGCTTTCCTGGCTCGACTTCAACCAGCGGGTTCTCGAACTGGCTGAGGACGCTGAGGTGCCGCTGCTCGAGCGGATCCGGTTCTGCGGGATCTACGCCTCGAACCTGGACGAGTTCTTCATGGTCCGGGTCGCCGGCCTCTTCGACCAGCTCGACGCCGGCATCGACGCCCGCGGCCCCGACGGCCTCGCACCTTCCGAGCAGATCGACACGATTCAGGCCCGGGTCCTGGAGCTCGACCGCCGCCTCCAGAACTGCTTCGGCGGTGAGCTGCGGCCAGCGCTGGACGAGCAGGGGATCAGGCTGCTCACGCTCGACACCGCCACCGAGGCCGAGCGGCGCGAGATCGACGCCCGCTTCCACGAGCAGGTCTTCGCCGCCCTGACGCCGCTGGTGATCGGCCTCGGCCGGCCCTTCCCCTACATCTCGAACCTCTCGCTCAGCCTCGGCGTGCTGCTGCGCGACTCCGAGAGCGGGACCGAGATCATCGCCCGGGTCAAGGTGCCGAAGGAGCTGCTCGGTCGCTTCCTCCCGATCGGCGAGGACGGCAAGACCTTCGTGCCGCTGGAGGAGGTGATCGCTGCCAACCTCGACGTTCTCTTTCCCGGCACCGATGTCATCGCCCACGGTTACTTCCGGGTTACGCGCGACGCCGACTTCACCGTCTCCGACGAGGCCGACGACCTCGTGCGGGCGGTCCAGGACGAGCTCCGCCGCCGCCGCTTCGGCGAGGTCGTGCGGCTCGAAATCGCCGCCGGGATGAACCCGAAGCTGCGTGAGCAGCTGATCGGCGCCCTGCGGCTCGAAGATCGCGAGGTCTACGACGTCGGCGGCCTGATCGACCTCGGCGACCTCGGCTCGATCGCCGACGTCCCCGGCCACCCGGAGCTGCGCTACTCGCCCTGGTCGCCGGTCACTCAGCCCCGGTTGCAGGGCGAGGATGACGAGCCGGTCGACATCTTCGCCGCGATCCGCCGCGGCGACCTGCTCGTCCATCATCCCTACGACTCCTTCTCGACCTCGGTCGAGCGCTTCGTCGAGCAGGCGGTCGCCGACCCCGACGTGCTGGCGATCAAGCAGACGGTCTACCGGACCAGCGACGACTCGCCGCTGGTGCCGTCACTGATCCGCGCTTCTGAACGCGGCAAGCAGGCGGTCTGCATGGTCGAGCTGAAAGCGCGATTCGACGAGGAGGCCAACATCCACTGGGCGAAGTCGCTGGAGGAGGCCGGCGTCCACGTCGTCTACGGCATCCCGGGGCTGAAGACCCACGTGAAGGCGATCCTCGTCGCCCGCCGCGAGGGCGAACGGGTGCGCGAGTACGTCCACATCGGGACCGGCAACTACCACCCGAAGACGGCTCGTCTCTACACCGACTTCGGGCTGTTCACCGCCGACCCCGACATCGGCGCCGACGTCGCCGAGATGTTCAACTTCCTCACCGGCTACGGCCGTCCCGCCGTCTACCGCAAGGTGCTGGTCTCGCCGACGACGATGCGCGACCGGATGGTCGAGGAGATCGAGCGCACCGTCGCCGCCCACGAAGCCGGCGAAGCGGCGCGGATCGCGCTGAAGATGAACTCGCTGGTCGACGCCGGTTGCATCAGGGCGCTGTATGCCGCCTCCCAGGCGGGGGTGCGCGTCGACCTCAACGTACGCGGGATCTGCTGCCTGCGGCCCGGGGTGGCTGGGGTCTCGGAGAACATCCGCGTCGTCTCAGTCGTCGGCCGCTTCCTCGAGCACTCGCGCGTCTACACCTTCCGCCGCGGCGAGGAGACCCGGGTGCTGATGGGCTCCGCCGACCTGATGCCGCGCAATCTCGACAGCCGGGTCGAGCTGGTGGCGCCGGTTGAAGACCCGGAGCTGAAGGCGGAGATGCTCGACGTGCTCGAGCGCTGCTTCGCCGACAACGCCAACGCCTGGGAGCTCGATTCCGACGGGGCCTGGACCCGGACGGTGCCGCCGGCGGATGGGCGGCGCAGCGTCCAGGAGGAGTTGCGCGAGCGCTATGCCGCTCGCGCCGCCGAGCAACTTGCCGCAGCCACCGGCTGAGCGACCGCTCGTCTCTCGCCTCACTAGGATGGCGCGGTGGCGCGCTTTTCGCTCCTTCCCCGGGATGACACCTTCTTCGAGCTGTTCATCGCGGCGGGGAAGAACACCCTGCACGCCTCGCGCCTGCTCGATCAGACGATGCAGCGCTGGCCGGAGGACGGCGGCCTGACCCAGGAGATCCTCAGGGCCGAGCAGGAGGGGGACCGGATCACCCACGACATCATCCAGCGGCTCAACACGACGTTCGTGACGCCGATCGACCGCGAGGACATCTACGGGCTGGCGACGCAGATGGACGACATCGTCGACTTCACCGAGGAGGCGGCGGACTTCCTTGGGCTCTACCAGATCGAGGCGCCGATGGAGCAGGCGGGGCAGCTGACCAAAGTCCTGGTCGCGGCTTGTGAGCAGCTCGCCAGCGGGCTCGAGCACCTGCGTGAGTTCAAGGACCTCGACAAGTACTGGATCGAGATCCACCGGCTCGAGAACGAGGGCGACCGGATCTCCCGTGATGCCGTTGCCTCGCTCTTCTCCAACGGAATCGACCCGATGGTCGTGATCCGCTGGAAGGACATCTTCGCGGTGCTGGAGAACGCGATCGACGCCACCGAGACGGCGGCGCAGATCCTCGAGGGAATCGTCATCAAGAACTCGTGACCCTGTCCGCGTGAGCTCCGACTTCGTCATCGTCGTCGTTGTCGCCGCCGCCCTCGGCTTCGGGTTCACCAACGGCTTCCACGACACGCTCGACCTGGTTGCGACCGCCGTCCTCGGCGGCGCCGGTTCGCCCCAGTTGGCGCTGGGGATCGCCGCGATCCTCAACTTCCTCGGCGCCTTCATCTCGGTCGAGGTCGCGCACACGATCGCGACCGACGTCGTCGACCCAAGCGCGATCAACCCGGCGGTCGTCTTCGCCGGGCTGCTCGCCGCCATCGTCTGGAACCTGGCGACGTGGTGGTTCGGCCTGCCGTCGAGCTCCTCCCATGCCTTGATCGGCGGCGTCGTCGGGGCGACGATCGCGGCGGCCGGCACCGCCGGCGTGATCGGCGGTGGCCTGCTCGACAAGGTGCTGCTGCCGGCACTGGTGGCACCGCTGCTGGCGTTCGCGGGGGCAGCGGTCGCGATCGTGCTGATCTACCGGTTCTTCGGCCGGCGGCGACCCGGTTCGGTGTCGAGGATCTTCCGGCTCGCCCAGTTCGGGTCCGGCGGCCTGCTGGCATTGGCCCACGGCGCCAACGACATCCAGAAGACGACCGGCGTCATCACCCTTGCCCTGATCGCCAACGGCACCCTCGGGGTCGATTCCGAGCCGCCGTTCTGGGCGACCATTGGGGCGGCAACTGCGATCGCGGTCGGCACCTACGCCGGCGGGATGAGGATGCTGCGGACGACCTCCATCCGGATCATCAAGATGGACGCGGCGCAGGGCTTCTCGGCACAGGGCGCGGGCGCGGTGGTGATCCTCGTCGCGACCTTCCTCGGCTTTCCGATCTCGACCACGCACGCCGTCAACGGGGGCGTGATGGGGGCCGGGGCGACGAAGCGCCTCTCGGCTGCCCGTTGGGGCATCGCCGGCAACATCGTTACCGCTTGGCTCTTGACCCTGCCTGCAGCCGCTGCGGTCGGCGCTCTCGCCTACGGGGTGATGCGGATCGCCGGCACCAGCGCCCTCGGCCCGGCGCTGGTCGCGGCGGCCTCGGTCCTGCTCGTCGTCTTGATCTTCGTCCGACGCATGCGGGGTCGGGCGGCGCCTGCCGTCTGAGCCTGGCAGCAGCGGCGTACAATCGCCACATGCGGAATCTCCGCAATCTGCGCAACGTCGCGATCATCATGCTGCTGGCGGTTCCGGTCGCCTTCGCCCCGCACGGCGACAACGCCGCCGAAGCGGTGCTGGCCGCGATCTCGATGGGCTTCCTCGCCGGGATCAGCTGGATGCTTTACACGCTCAGCCGCCAGAACCAGCTGACGCTGGCGACGCTCAGCGACGGCCGGCGGGCGATCCTCTACGGCGCCTTCGGCCTCTTGGCGCTACTCGTCGCCGGCACCGACCGGATGTTCTCGACCGGCGGCGGCACCCTGCTCTGGATCCTGCTGCTGGCGACTGCGGTCGCCGCGATCTGGCGGATCTGGACCGAGGCCAACACCTACTGAGCCCGCGCCGGTCTTCGGCGACTGAGAATTCACCGAGTCGGCACGATCCACGCGTAACGCGTGCGCACTCCCCTGGAACGGTTGGCCGGTGCCGTCGCCAGTTGCCAGCAGCCACCACCACCGGGAGCGCGGTGCCGCCTCGGTCGAGCTGATCGCGGTGGTCCCGTTCCTGCTGCTGGCGCTACTGGCGGCGGCCCAGCTCGCGCTCGCCGGTCAGGCCTTGTGGTCGGCGAGCGTGGCGGCCCGGGCGGGAGCTCGTGCGGCGCTGGTCGGCGCTGACTCGACCAGCGCCGCCCGCCGGGCGTTGCCGGTGGCGATGAGGCCCGGAGCCGAGGTCGACGACGCTGATGGAGTCTCGGTGCGGGTCGCGGTGCCGCGCCTCTGGCCGGCGTTGCCGCAGGTCATGGTCGGCGCGAGCTCGAGCCTGGAGCAGGGGGATGGCTGAGGAGCAGGGCCAGGCATCGGTCGAGGTGATCGCGGCGCTGCCGGCGCTGCTGCTGGCGGCCCTGGTTGCCTTGCAACTGCTGGCTGCGGGTTACGCGATGACGCTCGCCGATGGCGCCGCTGAGGCTGGGGCACTGGCGTTGGCTTCCGGTGATTCCGCGGCCGAGGCCGCCCGCGCGGCGCTGCCGGGCTGGGCCGAGGACAGCGTTGCGGTCTCGGTCAACGGCGGCACCGTCTCGGTCAGGCTGCGCCCGCCCTCGCCGTTCGCGGCACTCGCCAAGCGGCTTGCCGTGACCAGCAGCGCCAGCGTTAGGCCGGCTGAGTGAGCGCCATCAACCCGCTCCGCGACGGACCCACGGTGCTGGTCGCCGCGGTCGGTGCCGCCGAGGGCGCTCGCCCCGCCGCCGCGGCGCTCGCCTGCGCCGGTGCCGACACCGAGCGGGCGGCGCTACTGGTCGACGTCGGCGGCAGGTCGCCGCGGCCGACCCTGCTCACCTCTGCTGCGGCGCGGGCGCTGGAGGAGCGGCTCACGGCGCACCTGCCGCGGGTCCGCGTCGCCGCCCGCGGCCAGACCTGCCACGTTGCCGCCGTCGCCGATCCCGAGGGTCTGGCGGCTGCGGCCGCGGCAATCACCGTTGCCCGCGGAGCGCTCGCCGCCGTCCATCTGCCGTCGGCTCTACTGCGGTCGGCATTGGAGGAGGGACATGGGACACGCCCGTCGGCGGTGCTGCTGCGGGCCGACCTCTCGTCCGACCGGGCGCTGCTGGCGCTGGTCGCCCGCGACCTCCGGGCCCGCGGCCTGGCGGTTGGCGTGCTCAAGGCCCGGCTCCCCTGGGTGGCCGAGCGCCGCGCCCTGTTCGGGACCCTGGCGCGAGGTGGCGGGCTGCCGGACCGGCTGGTCCGGCAGCTCTCGGAGCCCGAGCTCAGTAGCCGCTCGGATACGGGTAGGGATTTGGAGCAGGAGGAGCGGGAGACGGTTCGGGTTGAGGCTGCGAGCTGACATTCGCGACCTTGGCGACGTGCCAGGTGCCGATGTCCTTGATCCCCTCGCCGTTGGTTTCTCCCTTCGCGATGTCGCCGTTGAAGCTGTAGAGGGGGAGGCCCTTGTAGGTGACCTGAATGCGACCGTCTGGGCGCATCCGCGTCCCCAGGGCCACCGGGCCGATCGGCTTCACGCCTTTCGTCACGACCAGCGGCTTCCAGGCGGCGAGGCAGCCGGGGTCGGTGCAGATGAATTTGCCTTTCGTCTCGGCGCTGAGGCTGTAGAGGGTGCGGCCCCGGTTGGTGGTGAGGACGGTCTTGCCGAGGGCGCTGATCTCGGTCGTCTTCGCGACCGACTTCGTTTTCGTGCCGGCGAGGGCCGGGGCGGCGCCGAGCAAGGCGGCCAGCGCGAGCAGGACCGCCAGGGTCAGTATCGGGGTCCGGACCGGGTAGGGCATCGGGTCGTCGGCAGTGGTCGATCGCAGCATCGGTTCTCCTCCTGTGGGCGCTTACTCACCAGGATCTACGAAGCGGGTTGCGAAAAGGTTCGAAAGCGGTCGGAGGCATTCGGCGATGAGGAAGGCCAGGCGCTGATCCTCGCCCTCGGTGGTGCGCTTTTCATCGTTGTGGCGGCGCTGGCGCTGGTCGCGATCGCCGGCGCGGTGACCGGCAAGGGCAGGGTCCAGCGGGCGGCCGACCTGGCGGCGATCTCGGCGGCACGCTCGCTGCGGGACGACTTGCCGCGCTTACTCGCGCCGGCATTGCTGCCGAACGGGTCGCCGAATCCCGCCCATCTCGACAAGGAGGCCTACCTGTCGAGGGCACGCGGGGCGGCCGCCGACACCGCCCGCGCGAACGGCGTTGACCCCGCGCGCCTGCGGGTCTTGTTCCCGGATGCGGACTCATCTGCGCCGGTTCGGGTCGAGGCGGAGGTGAGGGCCAGGCTCGAGGGCGGGGGAGGGGTGGCGGTCGAAGCCTCGGCGGTGGCCGAAGCGGGAGTGCCCGCGGCTGGCGGCGGTATGACCGCGATGGCCAGCGGCGGCGGCTACAGCGGTCCGCTGATTTACCGCAACGGCAAAGGCATGCGCCCCGACGTCGCCGCCGCCTACGACCGGATGGCGTTGGCGGCGCGGGCTGACGGTCTTGCGCTGCTGGTCGTCTCCGGCTTCCGCTCCGACGCCGAACAAGCGGCCCTCTTCGCCGCCCATCCCGACCCGACCTGGGTGGCGCCCCCCGGGCACTCGCTGCACCGCTGCGCTACCGAGCTCGATCTCGGGCCTGAAACGGCTTACGCCTGGCTCGCCGCCAACGCCGGCCGCTTCGGCTTCGAAAAGCGCTACAGCTGGGAGCCCTGGCATTTCGGCTTCATCCAGGGTCCGGCGCCCTGCTCCGCGGCGGGCGACGCAGTCGGACCAGGCGGCGACGGCACTCTTGCCGCGGCCGGACCGCTGCCCTCCTTTGTTCCCACCGAGTTCCGCGACCCGATCCTTCGGGCCGCCGCCCACTGGGACGTCTCGGCGGCGCTTCTGGCAGGGCAGCTGATGGCGGAGTCTGGGTTCGATCCCAACGCCGGTTCGCCCGCTGGCGCCCAGGGCATCGCCCAAGCCATGGCGGAATAGTCCGCCCCTGTTTGGCCCGATCCCCGTTCTCACCTCATGCGATCCGCCAGCCCTGCAATAGAAGCTCCGGTTCAGATCATCGACGCCACCCACCGCTTTGCCTCCACCGAGGAGCTGATGCGACGGATGTCCGAAGGCGATCAGGAAGCACTAGCTGAGCTGGTGCGGCGTGGGGGAGAGGCGCCTGAGGTTGAGGTGGCGGCGTGATCGAGACCGCCACGCCTCCGTCCCTGGAGCAGCTCATCGAGTCTGCGGTCAGGGACTCGGAGAACCCGACGAAGCGCGATGTCACCCGCTCGCTGCTTTCCGAGCTGAACGAGGACCAGCTTCGCTGGCTGGCCGAGGAGGCACTTGGCCGGAAGGTGGCGGCGCTACTGCGGACCCCGAGGGAAGGTTCGAGGGGACCCACCGTTGAGGGAACGCCGGTCCCGCGCTCGACCCGCTGGGAGATGGTCGCGGCGACCCAGGCCACCGGCGAGCTTGATCTTGCCCGGCTGCAGGTCGAGACCGGCGAGGAGACCAAACCGCTCTTGGAGTGCCGATACGCCGACCTGAAGGACGCGGCGCACAACCACTTGAGGTTCGCCCTCGCCAACAAGGCGTACAGCGACTCCTACTCGAAGCTCGCCGAGGCGCTGCTGAACGACGACGACGCGCGCACTGTCGCCGACCTCCCTGAGTCCTACGTCAAGGGAATCCTTCGTGCTTAGCCGGGGCCATAGGACTGGCGGTGCCCAAAGTGGCTTCGCCTCGGCTGATCTTGGATCGGGCCACGAAACGATCGCGAACCATTTCGCTAGCGCCCGATCCAACGCCAGCGGCCAGGTAGTGGGCGCAGTCACCAAAACTGACCCGCCGCTGGCGACTCTTACCCCGGCCAACTCCCGACCGCTATCGCCAAGTAGTTCGCGCCGGGGCCTCCTTGCGCCCCGCCCAGAGATCGGGCGATCCCCATCAATCATTCGGCGGGGCGCTTGAGCTACCCGCTCCTCACGATCTACGCCGACCTGGTCGACGACTTGGAGCGCTCCCGGATTGCGACCGAGAACAGGATCCGCTCCCTGCGTGATGTCAAGGGACTGGCCGGCTCTCCCGAGGAGGAACGCCTCGACGCGATCGCGATGGTCCTCGCCGAGTCCGAGCGTAAAGCGACCAACGAGCTTCGCAAGGCAGTGAAGCTCCATCCGCTCGGCGAGTGGATCGCCGCTCAGCCCGGCGTGGGCGAGAAGCAGGCCGGGCGCCTCCTCGGCGTGCTGGGCGATCCGTACCTGCGGATCGATCTCGAGACCGGCGAGGCCACGCCCCGCACCGTTTCTCAACTCTGGTCCTACTGCGGGTTCGGAGACGCCAGCCGCCAGCGACGTCGGCGCGGCGAGAAGGCCAACTGGAACGCGACGGTCAAAATGCGCGCCTTCCTCATCGCCGAGTCCTGCATCAAACAGGTCGGCAAGGGATCGCCCTACCGGGCCGCCTACGAAGACGCACGGGTGAAGTACGCCGACGCCGTACACGCCGAGGACTGCCGGCGGTGCGGCCCGAGCGGTGACCCAGCACTTGCCGGCTCGCCGCTGAGCGACGGCCACAAACACGCCCGCGCCCTCCGTGCCGTCGCCAAGACCTTCCTCCGCGATCTGTGGGAGGAGGCGCGTCGGATCCACAGCTTTGGCGATGCCCAGCGTAGAACCGATCCGGCGCGAGACCTTCAGGAGGCGACGTGACGGACGCCGAGCTGGTGCTGCGATCACGCGGGGGCGACGAAGTCGCGACCCGCCGGCTGGTCAAACGACATTGGGCGCTGGTCCGTCTCAAGGCCTCGTCTTACTTCCTCCTCGGCGGAGAGTCCGATGACCTAATCCAGGAGGGACTGCTGGGGCTCTACAAGGCGATCCGCGACTACCGCACCGACCGCGAGTCGAGCTTCCGCAACTTCGCCGAGCTCTGCATCACGCGCCAGATCATCACCGCCGTGAAGACGGCCACCCGCAACAAGCACACGCCGCTCAACCAGTACGTCTCCTTCAGTCAGACTCCCGCCGCCGCCGGCGGCGACTCCAATATGACCATCGGCGAGATCCTGCCTGCGCCGTCGTCCTGGGAGCCGCCGTCGGCATGTGAAGCGGCCGGCCGCTCGGCAGCAATTCTGGACGCACTGGCTCGTGCGAACCTCTCGGCCGTTGAGTCGGAATCAATCTTCGGGATCGCCGACGGCCTCGACTATGAGCGGATCGCGCAGCGAGGGGGATACGACGTCAAGCAGGTCGACAACGCGGCCCAGCGCGCCCGCCGCAAGATCGCGATCGCCTTGGAGGCGGCATGACCCCCGCCCAGAACCGCACCCGCATCAACCATCTACGGGCCGTCAACGCCCCGATGCCCTCTTGGTGCGAGAACGACGCGCACAAGAGCCGGCGTCAAAGAGCCAGCGCCCGCCGCGCCCGCCGCCGCGCAGCCACCCGCACGGGCCGCTTCGCTGAACCCCGCGGCCAGCTCGGCCGCGGCGAGGTACTGGCTTGAACGGCAAGGGCATCCAGCTCTCCTGGGGACGCTGGTCAGGCTTCTCCCGCTCCAACGGCGAGTGCAAGCAGCTACGACTCGGCTGGCTCTCCTTGACCTTCGTCCCGATGCACCTCGACGACCTCATGTCCCTCGCCGAGGATCGCTCGCTACAGGACCCCGAGGAGGCCACGTTGACCCACATGGCGGAAGCGGCGACGGGGGAGCGGCGGAATTGAAACTGGAGCTTCAGCACTTTCGCCCGCCCGAGCCCGGCGATCGGCGCATCGCCCTCGGGGCCGCGGCCGAAGCCCGCGGCATCCTCAAGCGCCCTGAGCCAATTCGCTGCCAGGGCTACTCGAACGGGTGTCGCTGCATCCCCTGCCAGCACGGAGCAGGAAGACAACGCCAGCGTGCGGTCCGAGAGATGGCGAGCGCCGCGTGAGGTTCCCGAAAAAGACCGTCGCCGCCATCCACGACGCGGCACCGGGAACGATCACCGTCCGCTGGCCAGGGGGCGCCGAACCGCAGAAGGGCCGCGTCTACTGGCTGCAAAGCGCCGAGGACGCGAAGGCGGCCGAACGCAAGGCCAAAAACCGCCGCGAGTACAGCCCCGAGACCCACCACGAAGTCCTCGCCCACATGTACAAGCGCCGCTACGGGAAGTTCCCGGCCGGCTACAAGCCAAAGCGCCGCAAGGCGGTCCGGCGCAAACCGCCGACCGTGATCCACGTCGTCGCCGTCGAGATCCTCGATCGCGGCTGGGAGGCCACCGTCGCCCTCTTCGACGACCCCGATCCGGTCCGCCACCTGCCGATCAAAACCCGCGTCCCCGCCGGGCAGGATCCACTTGACGGCTTCTATGTCGCCGTCGAGCTAGAGCCCGAGCAGATCATCGTCGGTCTCACCCGCCCCGAACGCGAAGACTCCGAAGACACCTTCAAGCTCGAGCACCAGGCCAGCGTCGACTCCGCCGAGATCCGCAAATGGGAGAAGCGCATTGAGGAGGCCAGGCGAAAACGGAAGCCGACCCACTTCGCAGAGGCCGGCCTCGAGCGCGCCCGTAGACGGGTTGCACTTGACGCCGCCGCTCAGGCTGCTTAAATCCCGTCTAGCTCTCCGTTCGCCAAGACCCGCCGGCCGTGAACAATGGTCGGGCTGCGAACTAGATCAGGGCAAAAACTCTCTCTGTGCCATGACCGTAACCCAGACTCAGTTCGCCGTTGATGAGCGAGTCGTGATCCCGGTGCTCCACGTCGAAGGCGGATCGACGGCGCCGGCGACCCTTTCCGTCGCCGCCGGATCCTCGCTCCGAGCGGTTGCTGACCAGCTCGGCGTTACCTTGCGGATCACGCACAGGCGGGAGCCGTGGACCCAGGCCGAGCTTGACCGAGGGATCCTCGAAGCCACCATCGCCGATCTTCGGGCCGAGTTCCCGGCGGGCGATTTCCCGTCTCCGGTTCACCCAGCAGATGAGCCTTGCACCTACTGCGAGGCGCTGCGGTTCCTCGATTCGTAGTTTCCCTTCTTCCGCAACGCAGCCGACTGAAGCTGCGATCTCAAACGCCGGGTCGCTCCCGGCCCAGCCTCCTCCCGAGAAGCGCCCTGTCGGGAAGGCCCACATAACTCACCCGCCGCAGCAAAGGGCGCCGCACGCGGCGGTTCAACTACGCCGGGCTCTGATTTCCCGTTCGGCTGCTTCGGCTGCCTCGGTCATCCGTTGCAGCCGCTCGGGATCCGGGTAGTGGAATTCGAGCTTGCCCGCTGGAGCGCCCGTCGGCGCCAGCACCTGTTCGACCCGCCGCTTCGCATCTGCCTCCGTTCGTGCTTCGACCCGTAGATGATGGCGGTGCGCCGAGGAGTACTGGTGAACCGGTCCGCCCCGGGTCCAGTACATGCCGGCAGCCCGGAGAGCACCGACAGCTTCCTCGTCATCGACCCAGCGCCAGGTGACCGTGAACTTCTGCTGAGCGATCGGCCGCACGGCGCGCGCGTCGGGTATCGGCGACGGTTCGAGCGGCACCCGGTTATCGATGCCAACGCTGCGCCCGAGCACCGCCCTGCGGTCCGCGGCGTAGATGAGAGACGAGGGCGTAGATGCTCCGCCGAGGCCAAGGCTCGCACTGACCAAAGCGACGGAGATGTGCTCGGCGATCAACCCGACCTGGACGCCGAAGATCGTTCTGCTTCTCATCACCCCATTGTCGCGCGCCGCCCGGCTGTTGCGACCACCTCAGAACTTCGCCGCGGTGTAGGGAAGCGGCATCCCGCCTCGTTCATACCGAGGAGAACGCCAGTTCGAGTCTGGCCACCGCTATGGACCACCGAGACCGAGGCCCCCGCTTCGAGGGGCTGGTCCGGTGGCCGCTGCGACCCCAGAGAGAGGAGGGCACCGATGCCCGTCACCAAGAAGAAGGTCCTCGAAGACCTCACGGCAGCCGAAAAGGCAGTCCGCCGCCGCGAAACCAACGTCGCCCTCCATGAGATCGAACAGGCCAAGGCCGGAGTGGCGCAGCTGCGCGAACCAGCGCCCCCGGTTCCCGCGCCGACCCCTGAACCGCCGCCCGCCCCGCAGCCCACTCCTCCGCCGCCGGCACCAGCACCGACCTACCCGCCAGCTGCCCCGAACATCGGCGCCTTCCGCACCATCTACGACTTCCCAGAACGCCTCCTC
>Ga0307476_10000879_pt1 | contig 20290 bp, 19 predicted proteins | sample atmos_gasesECM2C_2_FD_203314 | JGI IMG/M metagenome (GOLD analysis project Ga0307476, IMG submission 203314) | Hardwood forest soil microbial communities from Morgan-Monroe State Forest, Indiana, United States - atmos_gasesECM2C_05 | ecosystem: Environmental > Terrestrial > Soil > Temperate... | reverse complement strand
CGAGTTCGGCGCTATCTCGACCAAATCGAGGCCGGCCTCCTGGGCCATGGCAATCGCTGCCTCGATTTCGGTGACGCCCTTGTTGGCGCCGTCTTTGTCGATGAGTTGGACCTCGCGAACGCGGATCTCCTCGTTGATGCGCGGACCCTCCTTGGCGGCGGGTTGCGGCGCTCTGCTGGGGCGACGAATGGGTTTTGACTCCTCAAGTGGTTGCAGTAAACGCGGAGAATCGGGAGTTTCCGGGCATAAGTCAACGACAATGCGCGTTGCGTGTCTGGCGTGATTGATGTTTCGTCACCTATCTCAGGATGACGGAATGAGCGATGAACGATAACAGCCTGAAATTCCTGCACATTGGCGATGGCGCCGAACGGCGTGTCCTCGCCGTGCGCGCCCGGGCCGGCGCCGCGCCGGGGCTGTTCTGGCTCGGCGGCTACAAGTCCGACATGAAGGGCACCAAGGCGGCGGCGCTTGCCGATTGGGCGGCGGAAGCGTCCCGCGCCTGCGTGCGGTTCGACTATTCCGGCCACGGCGAGTCGGAAGGCGCGTTCACCGACGGCACCATCGGCCGCTGGCTCGCCGACAGCCTCGCCGTATTCGATGCCTGCTGCGAGGGGCCGCAAATCCTGATCGGCTCGTCCATGGGCGGCTGGCTGGCGCTGCTGCTGACGCGCGAATTGAAACGGCGCGGGTACAACGGCGCCGCCGCCATAGCCGGCATGGTGCTGATCGCGCCGGCGGTGGATTTCACCGAAGAGCTGATGTGGAAGCGGTTCACCCCCGAGATCAAGCGCGAGCTCGAGGACAACGGCGTCTGGGCGCGGCCATCGCAATATTCGCCGGAGCCTTATCTGGTGACGCGGCGATTGATCGAGGAAGGGCGCAAGCACCTCTTGCTCGGCCACCTGATCGAGACCGGCTGCCCGGTGCGCATTTTGCAAGGCGTCGAGGATCCCGACGTGCCGTGGCGGCATGCTGTCGAATTGACCTCGCGGCTGGCCAGCGACGACGTCGTGCTCACTTTGGTCAAGGACGGCGATCACCGCCTGTCGCGGCCCGAGGATATCGAGCGCATGATTGCGGCGGTGGAGGAATTTTAGCCCGCGGCGGCCGCGACGTCTTCGAACGCCACGCCGATCTGGTCGGGGGTGCGCCATACCACGCGGCAGGCGCGCCGCGTGCGGCCTTGCTCGAACGTCAGTTCGAAATTCTCCGGCAGGCCGTAGGTGTTGGCGAGCTTGAGGCAGGCGCCGCTCGACGTAATGTTCTGCACCGTGCAGTGAATCATAGATCCGCGGTGCGGCGGGATGATCTTGGCGCCGCGCAACACACGGGTGCGGGTGACGTCTCTGCGTTCCTTGTCGCCGTTGTCGTCGTTGTCGTCGTTCATGATGCTGTGGTGCCTGCGCGACGGCGCGGGTTCGAGCGCCGGTGCGCGTTATAGCGTCCAAATCTTACGGATCGGCGAATGTTGAGGTGCGTGGAAAGTTAACGGCGCTGAACGATTTCGACGAAATTTTTTGCTGCTTCCACCACAAACGCAAAGCGGGAGGCCCGAAGCCTCCCGCTCTTACGCAACGCGTGCTCAACTGACACACACGCACTAAACCGGCAAAGCCTTAGCCCTTGCCGACAACGTCGACCGTCACCGCGCCGAGCCCGGCGATGCCGATGGCGTGAGCCGCTCCCGGCGTCAGATCGATGATGCGGCCTTTGACGAACGGCCCGCGATCGTTGATGCGCACCACGACGGAGCGGCCGTTGCTGGTGTTGGTCACCCGCACCATGGTGCCGAACGGCAGGGTGCGATGGGCGGCGGTCATACCCGAAGCCACGACACGTTCGCCGGTGGCGGTTGGTCCCTCGGAATAAACTGAAGCAATTCCGCTTTGCGCCGATGCAATCGTCGGCATCGTGATAGTAGAAATAGCAAGAGCCGAAAGTACAAAAAGCTTTGTCAGGCTATTATCAGCCATGATCATCCTATTCAGTTGTTGATGGGATGGGTGAAGCAGCTCGTTGGTCTTGAGCCGGGGTCGCTAAGACAGGCCAAATATGGTCATTGTGCGACGCAGCAATTTTGCCCAATCTTTGCGCGGCAACGAGTTCCGGCCCCTATTATGGGCAAAGCGCGTAAGTCCTTGATTTTAAAAATAGAAAGATTGGGTGCCGGTAGCCGAAAACCGGCGCTATGCAGGGACGGGATTCTGCTCTGCGTGCAGTGCGGAATCGAAGCGGCGTCGTCGGCCGTTGTTGTAATCGGCCAGACTGGCCAGCCGGGCCGGCGATGTGACGGCGGCGATCAAGCCTGCGCGGCAGCGGCCGTGGGCAGCACGTAGCTTTTGAATTGGTCCCGCAGCGCGGTCTTCAGAATCTTGCCGGTCGCGGTGTGCGGGATTTCGGCGACGAAGGCGACGTCGTCGGGCATCCACCACTTGGCGATCTTGCCATCGAGGAACGCCAATAGCTCAGCCTTGGTCGCCGTTTGCCCCGGCTTGAGTACGACGATGAGCAGCGGCCGCTCGTCCCATTTCGGATGGCGCACCCCGATCACCGCGGCTTCGGCCACTTTGGGATGGCCGACCGCGAAGTTCTCGATGTCGATCGAGGAAATCCATTCCCCGCCCGACTTGATCACGTCCTTGGAGCGGTCGGTGATCTGCATGTAGCCGTAGCGGTCCAGCGTGGCGACGTCGCCGGTATCGAAATAGCCGTTGTCGTCAAGGATCGAGCCCTCTTCCTTGAAGTAAGCGCGCGCCACCGACGGCCCACGCACTTTCAGCCGGCCGAAGGTCTTGCCGTCGCGCGGCAACTCGTTGTCGTCGTCGTCGGTGATCTTCATATCCACCGCGAACGGCGGATGGCCTTGCTTCATCTGCACGTCGAGCCGCGCTTCGCCGGTCAGCGCGGCATATTCCGGCTTGATCGAGCCCAGCGTGCCGAGCGGGCTCATCTCGGTCATGCCCCAGGCGTGAAGCACCTCGACGTCATAGACCTCCTGGAATTTCTGCGTGATGGCGCGCGGGCAAGCTGAGCCGCCGATCACCACTTTTTTCAGGTAAGGCAGCTTCAGATTGTTGGCTTCGAGGTGCTGCAGCAGCATCAGCCACACGGTGGGCACCGCGGCGGTGAAGCTGACACGATAGGTGTCGAGCAATTCGTAGATCGAGGCACCGTCGAGCTTGGCACCGGGCATCACCATGGCGGCGCCGACCATCGGCGAGGTCAAAGCGAGCCCCCAGCAATTGGCGTGGAACATCGGCACCACCGGCATGACCACGTCGCGCGAGGCGACGCCCATGGCGTCGAGCTGCGCCGCCATCATCGAGTGCAGCACGTTGGAGCGGTGCGAATAGACCACGCCCTTCGGATTGCCGGTGGTGCCGGAGGTGTAACACATGCCGGCTGCGGTATTTTCGTCAAAAGGCTTCCAGATAAAGTCGCCGTCGACGTCGGCGATCCACTCCTCGTAAGGCACGGCGTTCTTCAACGTCGTCGCCGGCATGTGTGCCGAACTGGTCAGCACCACATATTTCTCGATCGACTTGAGCTTGTCGGCGATCTTTTCCAGAAGCGGCACGAAAGTGAGATCGACCATCACCATGCGGTCTTCGGCATGGTTGACGATCCAGACGATCTGCTCGGGGAACAGGCGCGGATTGACGGTGTGATAGATGGCGCCGATGCCCATGATGCCGTACCAAGCCTCGAGATGCCGCCAGGTATTCCAGGCCAGCGTCGCCACCCGATCGCCGAGCTTGATGCCGTCCTTGTCCAGCCGCTGCGAGACGCGCAGCGCCCGCTTGCGCAGATCGGCATAGTTCGTGGTGTGGAATGGGCCTTCGATCGAGCGGGTGATGACCTGCCGTTCGGCATTATAGGTCGCGGCGTGGTCGAGGATGCGGTTGCAAAGCAGTGGCCAGTCCTGCATCAGCCCGAACATGATGTCGCCTCCCTAAGGCTAGTGCATCGTCGCTTCAGGCCGCGGCGGGCGCGGGCGGCCTGCTTTAAGTTAACCGCCTGCGCCGCCAAGGCAAATACCGATTGCCTTGAATGCCGGCGTCGGCTCGGCTTAAAGCATGGAGGGGTTGCGGCGGCGGCGCGCGGGTGGGAGAGCTGTGGCGTGACGTTTTGCGGCGCGAAAGCTGCCTTTGCGCTTGGCATTTTGCTGTGCGCCGGCAATGCGGCATCGGCGCAATTGGCCTTGGTCCCACAGGCCAAGCACGCCCGGCCCGAGCGCGGCCCGCCGGCTCCGGTGACCTTGCCGCAGGAATTTGCCCCGCCTCAGGAAGCCTATGCGGCATTCCCGGAGCAGCCTGCCGCCGCGGCCACCCCGGCAGCACCGTCGGCCTGCCAGCTGCGGCTTGCCAAGATCGCGGTGTTCCAGCCGCTGCCGACCCTGGTCGGGCCCGGCGAATGCGGCGCCGTCGATGCCGTGCATCTGGATGCGGTGATCCTGCACGACCAAAGCAAAGTGGCGGTTACGCCGGCCGGAATTCTGCGCTGTCCGATGGCGGAAGAGCTCGCCCAATGGGTGCGCGAAGACGTGGCGCCGACGGCGACAAAGCTCGGCTCGCCGCTGCGCGTGCTCGACAATTTCGACTCATACGAGTGCCGCGGCCGCAACCGGGTGCGTGGCGCCACGCTCAGCGAACACGGCCGCGCCGATGCCATCGACGTGCGTTTGTTCAAGCTCGCCGACGGCAGGTCGCTGACCTTGACCGATGTGAACGTGGACAAGGCCTGGCGCGAAACCATCAAGGCAAGCGTCTGCGCGCGCTTCTCCACCGTTCTCGGCCCCGGCTCCGACGGCAATCACGAGGAGCATATCCATCTCGATCTCGCCGAGCGGCGCAACAACTACAAGCTCTGCGAATGGGATGTTCGCGAGCCGCCGCCGCCGGTCGCACGCGTGGAAGACGCAGCGCCGCCGACTGAGATTACGCAAGACGACGACGACACCGCGCCGATCCCGCTCGACATGGTACCGCTGCCGCGTCCGCGGCCGAATCTGGCCGCGGACGAATCAGCCCGGGCGAAAAAATCCGATCGTAACTAGCAAACACCGCAAAGATGAAACACTTCGCGTCAACTGCTCAGTTGTTTTGCGCGGCAGTCTAGAAAAAAATTAGCGACAATCGAAATGAAGTCCTAGGAGATTTTGGCGCACTGTGCTGCCAAGGGCGATCTCGGCTGGGCCGCGCTCATGCAGGACTGGATGCTCATATCGGCGCCGCTGGCGCTCACCGTTTACTTCGTGGCCTTCCAGGACCAGTTCGGAATGCTGTTGTCTTGGCTGACTGCGCTGATCGATTAGGCGGCCGCGGCCGACTCATGATCGTGCCGCGGGCAGCAGCTTTTCCAGCAATCGCGGCATGGCTCTGGCGTATGACGGCGGCAGGCCGATGGCGTGAATGAGTTGGCGCGCGGCCGCCGGAGCCTTGCCCTTGCTCAGGAACCATCTTATCCGCTCTTTGACGGCGTAGGGGATCGGCTCGAATTTTTGCTCCATCACCACGAGCCTGTCGCCAAGCGATATGGTTCCCTCGTTGAGAAAGCATCCGAATACGCCGCGCCGGTGCACGATGCGGTCGAACGCGATCAGTTTCAGAATCTGTTTGCAGGGTTCGCAATGAAAGGTCAGGCGGATCAGCGCCTGGCCCAGCCTGACGACGGTGCCGGACGGCAAGTCGTACAGCCCGTCATCCTCGAGCAGGACGTTTTCCCGCAAATCCCCGGGCTTTAGCCCGCAGTCGATCAGGATCGGCCGCGACGCGATCAAGACCTGGCGAAACGGCGCGCATGCGACACCGGCGCTGATGCCGTCCTTGCCAAAGGCGAATGTCGTGACTTCTTCGAGTGCCGCGCCGTGTTTGCGTTTGATGTACAGATTTGTGACCGTCAAAGCTCCCTCACCCTCGTTACTGAAACTCGGCGAATGGCCTGCACCGACGATGAGGCGAAAGATTGGCACTCGTGAAACTGCTTCCGGCGGCGCGACCACACCCCCGCGACGCTGGGCGAGGACGACAAATAGGCTGGCTCATTTAGATCGGCTCAGCTGCGCCAATGGCATCGATTTGGTGCGGAATGTCCGTTGGTGATCAAATAGTGGGTACGGGAATGCCTTTGGTGTGCGCACCCGCGCGCTCGCTCCGCGTCTCAATATCCGTCAGTCCTGCGCGCGCTTGCCGCTTGTCTCGGTATGAAATTCGCGAGAAGGCATTGGCGTCGATAGCCGCCATGGCCATTCGCATCGCCGCTTCTGCGGCCGTCGCATCCATACCGGTGATGAATTTGTCGAGCGCCCTGCGGCGATGGGCCATGGCCTTTAACAGGGCTTTGCCATTGGCGCGCTCGACGCTCGCGCGCCACTTACCCGGCTCCCGTTCGAAAGCCTTGACGACAAACTGCTTGTACTCCATGGCGACCCCCCGTCGCGCATAAGTCTGTCGCGGATTATGGCGAGCGATGGGCGGTAGTATGTTACAATGCCGAACAGCTTGCCTTAAATGCGGCCGCTGCCCAATGCGGAATTGCCGCTTCCTCTTCAAGCATAAGAATAGTACTGCCGGAGATCGCACCAGCCGCGCAATCCGCCGAGCCTTCGCCCCGCGGCGTTCAATCCTTCACCGGCCCGGTGTTAAGACGTCTTTTTCGGAGCCCGCGTCGCCACACAGCCGCAGACCACAAGTGCGATCATGACGGCAAGAAAGATTCCAAGTTCCGCCATGCTGTTTCTCCGTCGCCCTGCATGGGGTGGCATCAAGTCTTGCGCAGTAACCCGGGTAGCCTAGCAGTATTTGCCGCAGCGAGTCTTGCCTCGCGGCGGCTATATAGCTTCTTGACCGGCCCGCGGCTGCGGCGACAGACGGACGCCCCGATTGTGAACGAGCTCTTTGAACAAATCCGGCTCGCTGCTCTTGCTCTCACCGAGTTCGGCAACCATTTGTTCAATCCGACAATCAGGCTCGGGGTGACCGGGCTTTCCAACGCCGGCAAGACCGTCTTTATCACCGCGCTGGTCCATGGCCTGCTGCGCGGCGGACGTTTTCCGGTGTTCGAGGCGATGGCGACCGGCCGCGTGGCGCGCGCCTACCTTGCGCCGCAGCCGGACTATGCGGTGCCGCGGTTCGATTACGAAAGCCATCTGGACGCGTTGATCGACAAACGGCAGTGGCCAGACTCGACGCGGCAAATCAGCGAATTGCGGCTCGTCATCGGATATCAATCGCAGCGCGGCCATCAGCGCGCACTGACGCTGGACATCGTCGACTATCCGGGCGAATGGCTTCTGGATCTGCCCCTGCTCGAAAAAAGTTATGAGACGTGGGCGGCCGAGAGCGTGAAGCTCTCCCGGCTCGGGCCGCGCGCCGGCCTTGCCAAGGATTGGAATTCCTATCTGGCGACGCTCGACCCGCAAGGCGCCGAGGATGAGCAAACAGCGCTGACCGCGGCAAAACTCTTCACCGCCTACCTGAAGGCTTGCCGCGACAAGAATTATGCGATGAGTCTGTTGTCGCCGGGGCGGTTTCTCATGCCGGGCGACCTCGACAATACGCCGGCGCTGACGTTTGCGCCGCTCGACGTCGCGGGCGACGGTGTTGCCCCGAAAGGTTCGCTCTGGGCGATGATGCGCCGCCGCTATGACGCCTATCGGGACATCGTCGTCCGGCCCTTTTTCCGCGATCACTTTGCCCGGCTCGATCGCCAGATCGTGCTGGTGGACACATTGGCCGCGATCAATGCCGGCCCCGATGCCGTGCTCGATCTCGAGCGCGCGCTGGCCCAGGTCCTCGACTGCTTTCAAACCGGGCGGAAAACGATTTTGAGCACGATGCTGCGTCCCCGCATCGACCGTATTCTGCTGGCCGCCACCAAGGCCGATCATCTGCATCACACCAGTCACGATCGGCTCGAAGCCGTGCTCAAGCGCTTGACGCAGGAGGCCGCGGCGAAAGCCGAGCTCGCCGGCGCGCAGGTCGATGTGGTTGCGCTCGCGGCCGTGCGCGCCACCCGCGAAGCGACGGTGCGGCGGGCGCGCCGGCAACTGCCTTGCATCCTCGGCGTCCCTGTCGCCGGCGAAGTTTTGGCGGGTGAGACGTTTGACGGGGAAACCGAAGCCGCCATGTTTCCCGGCGACCTGCCCGACGACCCCAACGAACTATTCCGCAGCGACGCTGGCGCGTTTCGCGGCAGTTCTACGACCTCGCCGCAAACCGCCGACTTTCGTTTCTTGCGCGTGCGGCCGCCGCTCCTGGAGGCGACGGACAGCGGCATACCCGCTCTGCCTCACATTCGCCTCGACCGCGCGCTGCAATTCCTGATCGGAGACCGGCTGCAATGAGCAAAACCTGGGCGCATCGGCCGCCTGCCGTCTTTCGCCTCGACGACGATCACGTGATGGTCGGCGTGGCCAGGGATGAAGCAGCCAAACGCGCCGTGCAAGTGATACCGGAGCCCGACACCGAGACGTCGGTCATTGCCGTCGACGATCCGCTGCAATGGCCGCGGCGCGGCTTTCGTTGGGGCGCGCTGTTTTGGGGCGCCTTGGGCAGCCTGATCTTGCTTGCTGCCGGTCTCGCGATTGTTCGCCTGATCGAGGATTTGTTCGCGCGCAACCAGGAATTCGGCTTTCTCGGTCTGGCGCTTGCGATCCTGGCCGCGGTCTCGTTTTTGGTCGTTGCCGTTCGCGAGATCATGGGCTTGGCGCGGCTCGCGACCATCGAGAAGCTTCATCGGCGCGCCTTGGACACGCTCCTGAACGACGATCGCCAGGAGGGCCTCGCGCTTGCGCGCGCGCTGCTGGCGCTCACGCGCCGCATGCCGCGGCTGGCGCGCAGCCGCGCGGCCATGGAAAGTCATCTCGGCGACATCATCGACGGCGCCGACATGGTGCGGCTTGCCGAGCGCGAGCTGATGACGCCGCTGGATCAGCAGGCGCGCCGCGCTGTCACCGCGGCGGCAACGCGCGTGTCGGCATTCACAGCGGTGAGCCCCCGCGCCGCCATCGACGTGGTGTTCGTGTTCGGCTCGGCGCTGGTTCTGGTGCGCCGGCTGTCTTTGCTCTACGGCGCGCGGCCGGGCGGGCTCGGCTTGCTTCGCCTCATGCGTCTTGTGGTTTTGCATCTGGCGATGACCGGGGGAATGGCGACCACCGACGGCCTGATCCAACAGATGCTCGGCCACGGCATCGCGGGCAAATTGTCGGCGCGGCTCGGCGAGGGCCTGCTCAACGGTTTCCTCACCGCGCGCTTGGGCCTCGCGGCCATCGACGTCGTTCGGCCGCTGCCGTTCACCGCCTTGCCGCGTCCGACGGTGAGCAATCTGATGAGCGACGTATTGCGCGGCTTTGGCGACAAGGAAGAAACGCCGTAGGACGTTTTATTTATATATCAACGTCTATGGGCAACGGTTGCCCAGTGTCCGCTTTGATTCAAACGCTTTCGGGGCATGCCCGCCAAGGGCCAACCGCTACATTCTGCACTGCGGAAAAACCGCGGCTTCCGACGGTACCATTCTTGTCGTTTCCAGCCTGCGGCGTGATCTGTCCGGTATGCCGATCATCGAACAACTTGCCTCCGACGATCTGCTCGACGCGCCTGTGATTTTTGCTTCTTTTCAATAGGTTCGATGCATTCGGCGAAATGCCCTGCACCCGATCGCCATGTGGCGAGTTCGATTTTCAGTTGAGAAAAAAGCGCATCGTGGCTAGGCTCTGCTTGCCTGAGATGTGACGTCGCCGAGTGAAACGGCGCTTTGCGCCATGACCAGGGAGCAACAACTATGCCCAGCAATCATGCGCTCGTTGTGAGTTTGTTTGGTCGTCGAGTAAAACTCTTAGCGGCAACACTGTTACCGACGCAATCTCGCAGGATGTGCCGAGTGTGCGAGATCAAAGGCGCGGCAGTCGCGTTGATTGTTGGCGCTGCGTTACTTTCGTTCACTCAGCGATCAGCCGCCCAGTCAATCAATCAAGTGATCGTCTTCGGCGACAGTAACGTTGATTCCGGGTACTATAAGGCGCTCAGCAATCCCGGCGGCAACGCAACCTACAACAGCCTTTGGCCCGGCGCGGTGGCGGCTGGCGCCGGCGCGCCGACCACCAATCCGGGGCTGGTAAACTCGCAGATGCTCGCGAATTTTCTCGGCTTGACCGCCAACCCGGCGAATACACCGGGGGGCACGAATTACGCCACCAGCGGCGCCAAGAACGTCACCGTCAATAACAGCCAGACCGGCGGCTTTACCGCTGCGATTCCCACGGTGACGCAGATTCAGAATTACCTGACAGCGCAAGGCGGCACGGCGAACAGCCAGGCGCTCTATTTTATCCATTCCGGCGACAATGACGCCAAATACGCCGCCGGCGAATCCGGCGTGGGTCCATATCCGCCTAATCCCAACAGCTACATGACCGGCGCCGCCGATCAGCTTGCCACTGCCATCCAGAGCCTCTTCAGCGCCGGCGCCAGACACATCATGGTTTCCGGCCTCGAGTACGATTATCCCAGCAGCGACGCAAATTTGAAGGCGCTAAAACTGTTGTATACGCAAACTCTATGGAGTCAGCTCACGTCACTCGGGGTTCCGTTCATTGCGGCCGACGTCGACTCGGTCCGGCTGGCGATCTCTGCCAATCCCTCGCTCTATGGTTTCACCACCATAAGCAATACGGGCATCGGACCCGCCTGTACGCAACCGAGTGGGGTTGGCAGCGCTTGGGCCTTATTGTGTTCATCGAACCCGTCCGCTCCGTCAACCTGGACTGCGCCGACGGCGCAGACTCATTTGTTCGCGGACGATCAGCATCTGGGCACCGCCGGGCAGCAACTGATGGCGAACTATTTGTATCAGCTGATCGCGCCTCTGCCCGCCGCCCCCGCCTCAGGCCCGGCGCCCCTTACAGTTTCCTTCAGCACCGGCCTCCTGCCCATAGCTGCCGCTCCCTACACCGTGAACTTCGGCGACGGCACGAACGGCGCCTTGATCCAAGGCCAATGCGTTGGTATTTCCGGGATCGTGGGCGGCCCGGGCGGCGTCCAATGCTCCGGCTCCGCTTCCCACACCTACACCTCTGCCGGCAGCTACCCGGCGACGCTCTTGAATGCGTCAAGCAAAACGCTCGCCATCGCGACGATTACCGTAACTGCCGCCTCGCCTTCGCCTAACCGCGTGCTGCGCTGGAGCCGGGTTCCCATGCGGTGAGGATCGCGAGCCGAGCTTGCCGAGCGCATAGGTGGTTGAGCTAACCGAAAGGTAGGCGGGCCGCACAAGGAAATTTGGGACGGGTTGCACCTGGAGACGAGAGCCAAGGAGTCTCGGGACCGTTCGCCGGCGTTCGCGATCGTCGGGCGGCTAGATGGCGCCTATCGCAACGACAACGTCATGCCGCCGAGAGTCCAACAGCGCCGAGCCCTCGGAAACGCTTCGCCCTCGGGCATTCAATGCGCGTAGATCAAGCACGTCGTCGTGCCGTGAGCGAGAACGCGGCCATCTTTGTCCGTCAATTTTCCCTCGGCGGTGCCGACGCGGCGCCCGCAGCTGATGACCTTGCCTTCGGCCTTCACCACGCCGGTCTGCGGCGTGATGGGCCGAAGCAGCGAAATCTTGAACTCGAGTGTCGTTTGCGCAAAGCCCTTGTCCAGCATCGACTGCACGGCGAGCCCCATGGCGCTGTCGAGCAAGGTCGCGGCAAGACCGCCATGGACGGTGCCGGCCGGGTTGCGGTGCCCCTCGTGGGGTGTTGCAGCGGCAACGACGCGGCCCTTGGCAGCCTCGACAATGTCATAACCGAGCGTTTCCGCCATGCTGTTCAGCGGCAACGTGCCGTCGACCAGCCCCTGGACGAATTCAAGCCCGCTCATGGCGTGTTGCCGGTCGTCATCGATGACGCCAAAACGCTTGGCGACGGAAGATTGCGTCATGAATTGCGCTCCGCACGAGTTGGCAGCGCGACGGCCACCGCGCCGTCGGCACGACCGATATTCCCGATGCTGAGATGGTCGGTCGGGAATATCTCGGAAACCACCCGGTTTCTGCGAGACCTACCGCCATCGCTTCAGCCCTTGCGCGCCTGATGCTTGTCGATCGCCGCCTGGACCGCCGCGCGCGACTGATCGCCGGCGCTGGCGTATTTGGCCTTGGCGTCGTCGTAGCTCCATTGTCGCAGTTCGTTGGCATTGCGCTGGAAATGCGGGTGGACGTATCGCGCCATCAGCTCGTAGCTTTTTTTGGTCGCCGGCCAGTCGGCCCAATTGTGCGCCAGTAGCAATACGCCGCCGAAGCCGCCGTTGGAGCCGCGCCACAGCCGCTCGAAATGGCGGATGCAATCGTCCGGCGTGCCGATGCAAGCAATACCGGAAGCCACCAGATACTCGGCCGGGTCGCTGGTGATGTCGGGCGGCACGATCGGGAAGGTCGCCACTTCGGCGAAATAGCGCTTGAAATCCTCAAGGCCGAATTTCATGTCGGCGCGCGCCTGCTCGCGGGTTTCCGCCACATGGGCGAAGGTGACGATGCGCCACTTGCGGCGGTCCGCCGTCTTGCCGCTCGCCCGCGCGCTCTCCTCGTAGACACCCCAGTTGCTGGCATGGGCTTTGAGCGCATCGTCCGAGGTGCCGCCGATCGACAGCATGCCGATGCCGTGCCTGCCGGCCGACAGCGCGCCGGTCGGCGACCGCGCCGAGGCCACCGCCATTTCCATCATCGGCTGCGAATAGCTTTTGAACTGCAAGCGTGCCTCATGCAGGTCGAACCAGTCGGTCTTTTTGGTCACCGTGCCGCCCTGCATCAGCTCCATGATAACGTCGAGGGATTCATCGAGCTTGCGGCGCTGGTCCTCGGCTTTGAGCCCCATCTTGATCGCGTCATACACCAGCGAGCCCGGCCCGACGCCGAACATGGCGCGGCCGCGCGTCATGTAATCGAGCTGCATCATGCGGCCGGCGACGGTGAAGGGGTTGTGATAGGGCAGCGAGACCACGCCGGTGCCGAGCCGGATATGGCGCGTGCGCTCGGCCGCGGCGGCGATGAACATTTCGGGGCAGGCGATGATCTCGTAACCGCCCGAATGGTGCTCGCCGATCCAGGCCTCGTGATAGTTCAGCCGGTCGAGATGGATCAAGAGCTCCATGTCGCGCTCGAGCGCCAGCAGCGGGTTTTCGCCGAGCGCATGAAACGGCGCGAGGAATATGCCGGTCTTCAAAAACCTGTCGTGCATGGGTTTGGTCTTCTTCGCCAGGGCTTGGCTACCGTAGCATAACCGATTGGCGCGGCTATTCGGGCAAAGCGGTCTCGATACAAGGGCCGCCCTTGATCTGCCGCTGTCTTCGCGTACTAGGAAGCAGCAGCGAGGACGCCGACGGAGAGCGAGTTGGACAGGGTTACCACAGTACCGGCCGCGACCGGAATGAACGCGTCATCGCCCGCGTTTCGGGCCGCGATCTATGCCGCCGCTTTTGCCACCGGCGCGATCGTGATGAGTTTCGAAATGCTCGGATCGCGCTATCTCAATCCCTATTTCGGCAGCGGCATCTATACCTGGGCGGCGCTGATTTCGACGGTGCTGGCGGCGCTCACCGCCGGCTACTTCCTCGGCGGCTTCATCGCCGACCGGACGGTTTCGGCATCCGTACTCGGCGCGATCGTATGTGTTGCGTCGTTGTATCTCCTGGCGTTGCCGAGCTTTGCCGACGTCATTCTGGGAATAGTGTCCAACACCATGGACGACGTTCGGCTCGGCAGTCTCTGCGCGGCGTTCGCCATCATGGTCCTGCCGGTCGCGCTCATGGGCGTCTATTCGCCGTTTGCCGTCAGGCTGGTGCTGCGCGCCGCCCAGCATTCCGGAACCGTCTCCGGAGCCGTCTACGGCGTTTCCACCGCGGGGTCGATCGCCGGTACGCTGGGCACGACATTCTTCCTGATCCCGACGATCGGGACGCGCGCGATTACGCTTTTGCTGGGCACTGCCGGCCTATGCTGCGGCCTATTGCTGTTTGCGCTCGGTCGGCTGCATCGGCCGGCAAAAGGCGCCGCAGTCCTTGCCGCGTTCGCGCTGCTGATACTCGGCGGCGATCGCGCCCGGTCGGATGATTTGATCGACGCCAAGGTGCGGGCGCAGATGCTCAAGCACGGCGACGGCCGGGTCGCGCATCTGGAAACCGAGTACAACAACCTGTTCATCGACAAGCACGGATCGATGCTTGGCATGAGCAGCATGTACGCCGGCCGGCCCAATTACATCGAATCGATCGTCGATCTCAAAGACCCCGACGCCATGCCGGTGCCCTACGACCAGACCATGACGGTGGCACTCGCATACCCGACGGCGCCAAAGCGCGTTCTGATGATCGGGCTCGGCGCCGGATCGATATCGACCTATCTGGGGCGGGCCATGCCGGACGCCCTGATCGACGTGGTGGAGCTCGACCCCGGCGTCATTACCGCGGGAAAGGACTATTTCGGTCTGCGCGAGACCGACAGGGTTCGGCTCATTGCCAGCGATGGCCGCGTCTACCTCAACCGCCACAAGGACCTTTATGACCTTATCCTGTTGGATGCCTTTCGTGAGCTCGGCGTTCCATTCCATCTGCTGACGCGGGAGTTTTATGGGCTGGTCAAGGAGCATCTCGCTCCTGGCGGAGCCATGGCATCGAACGTCGCGGCCAACACCAAGCTTTATCTGTCGACCTTGGTGACCTTGGGCGCGGTATTTCCGACGGTCGATGTCTATCCCGATTGGATCGACCGCAGCGAAGCGCAGGCCATTGCGGTGGCCATGCCGGCGCCGCGACCGACCGCGGACGGTTTGCTTGGGTCCGCCGCCGCCCTGCAGCAGCAATATCATTTCCGCTATCCGTTGCCCGCGTTCGCCGGCAAACGGGTCACGGAGCCGAATGCGGCAGGCGGCGATTTGCTGACTGACGATTTCGCGCCGGCCGACCTTTATCGGGTCACTCCCGTGAAATTGCCGAAGCGTCAATAAAGCGCTTGCAACGCGATGAAGTGATTGCGTCGTGGTTTTTGCTGCGGTGCGTCAGAATTCGCCATTCGAATCCCTGTGACATGTGTCACACCGCCCATCGGAGGATTTGCGTATAGACGGTGAGGGCCAATTGGGGGGACGGGAACAATGGCGGCCTATTTCATCTCAGATGCTTCCGTAAAGAACGCCGAAGCTTTGGAAATCTTTCGCGCGCGGGCGCTTTCATCGATCACTCACTATGGTGGCCGCTACCTGGCGCGCGCCGGCTTGGTCGAGACGGTGGAAGGAAGCTGGAAGCCGAGCGCCATCATCATCATCGAGTTTCCCGATCTCGAGCGCGCGAAGGCCTGGTATCGATCCGCCGAATATGCCGCGGCGCTCGCGGTCCGCGACGAAGCGATCAGGCGCGACATGATTCTTGTCGAGGGGATGGCCTGATCGAAAAGCGCAAGTTGGCATTGCGGCGCCTTCGGCGTAGCCTTGGCTGCGACGCAAGTTCATTCATTAGGGGTCGCCATGGCCAAGCTCAGACATATTGCCGTTCAAGTACCCGACCTGGAAAAGGCCGCGGCTTTCTATGAGAGCGTCTTCGGCCTCAAGCGGTTGAAAAAGGTCGAGGCGCCGATTGGGAACGCCATCTCGCTATCGGATGGCGTGATGAATCTCACGCTGCTGCATTTCCCGGAAGGGACCAAGGGCGGCAAGGGCGGTCCGGATTGGGCGGGATTGCATCACTTTGGATTTGTCGTCGAAAACGAGAGCGAGGCCGAGCAGAAGATCAAAAAACACGGCGGCGAATTCTTCATGCAGCTGCCGAATTATCCGGGCGTCGATGCCGAGAAGAAATTCAAAGACATTGACGGCATTGTCTTCGACATCTCCGAACACGGCTGGGGAGGGTCGTAGAGCGCGGACGCCGCTTCACGTCTTCGGGATCATTGACACGAGAACTGCTCGCCTGAGCGGCCGAAGCAGAATTTCTTGCCGATATTGACCAGCTGAACGCGGCGGTTGGCGCCCGAGGTCGGGTGCGCCGGATCGCGCAATTGCTCCTCGCCCGTGCCGACCGCTTCCAGCGCGAATGGTTCGAGTACCGGCCGACAAGCGGAAATATCAAGCCGTTCCGGCGTTTTTATGAGACGTCCTTGTCGGTCATGCCGCGCTTTCAAGGGCAAGTTGGTGGACGCCGTGACCTCCACCTCTATAGGATTTCAGCGCCGCAAGATCGCCTGAATGAAGCGGCGGCGAAGACCGGGACCGGGAAATGCCGACACGACGCCATATGCTGAAAATTCTCGGCAGCGCATGCGTGGCAACAAACGTTCCGGCGCGCGCCGCCGAATTTCCGTCCGGCCCGATCACCTTCATCGTGTCGTTCCCGGCAGGCGGCAGCATCGACGTTGTCGTCAGAGCGATGGCGGGACGGCTGCAGGAGCAATTCGGCAAGGCGATCGTCGTCGAGAATCGCGCCGGCGCCGGCGGCGTCTTGGCCGCGGGCGATGTCGCCAAGGCAGCCCCTGACGGACAGACGCTGCTCGCCGCGGCGAGCTCGCTTGCGGCCAATCCGACGCTGGTCAAGGCATTGCCGTACGACACGCTCAACGACCTGCAGGCCGTGGCGCTCATCTTCCGCACGCCGCTCGTGCTCGTGATCGATCCGAAATTGCCCGTTCATTCGGTGGCGGAGCTGGTGGCGCTGCTAAAGGAGAAGCCCGGCCAGATCAATTTCGGCCACGGCGGCCCCGGATCGGCGATCCATCTGGCCGGCGAATTGTTCCAGGTCATAACCGGCACCGAAATGACCGGCGTGTCCTATCGCGGCGCGCCGCTGGCGCTCAACGACGTCATGGCCGGTCACGTGGCGCTGATGTTCGCCGATGCCGGCAGCGTGATGGGGCAGATCAACGCCGGCACGGTGCGGCCGCTCGGCGTGTCCTCGACGATCCGCGTTCCGGCGCTGCCCGATGTCCCCACAATTGACGAAGCGGGCGTGCCGGGCTTCGACGCGGTCGGCTGGACCCTGATCTGCGCGCCGGCGGCGACGCCGAAGCCGATCGTCGAACGGCTGAACGCCGAGCTCAAGAAGGCCGCCGCCGCGCCCGAGGTGCAATCGCTCATGATCAAGCTTGGCACCGTCCCGGTGCAAAGTCCCGCGCCCGCCGAGTTGCAAAAATTCCTCGCCTCCGAAATCGGCCGCTGGGGCGATCTCATCAAACGGGCCGGCGTCGCCAATACACTTTAGCCGCGCGGCCTCCATGATACGGCAATGAGGTTAGAATGAGCGAAGAAGACGTGCTGCGCGCAAAGACCGCCACGCTGACGCGCATGTTGAACCTGCAAGGCACCATCGGGATGTTCGGCCACGTCTCGATCCGCGTGCCGGGCACCGACAAATGCTTCATCAGTCCCGGCGCCAGCACCGAAAAAACCACGGTCCGCCCGGAGCAGATTTTTACCTACAATATCGACGGCACCATCATCGACAATCCCGGCGGCCTCATTCCGCTGGAATGGCGCATTCACACCCAAATCCATCGCGACCGGCCCGATGCCATGTGCGTCTGCCACCTGCACGCGCCGCACGCGCGCGCGCTTGGCGTTGCCGGCAAGCCTTTGAAGCCGGTGTTTCTGCACGGCTCTTTTCTCTGCACCGGCGTGCCGACCTGGGACAATCCGCGGCTCGTCGTTATGGACAGCCAGGCCGCGGACCTGTCCCGCGCGCTCGGCAACCACCAGGTGGCGCAGATGCGCGGCCACGGCAGCGTCGTGGTCGGGGCGACCGCGGAGGAAGCGTTCTTCGCCTGCACGTTCCTGGAAGAGAACGCGCAAATCCAGCTGCAGGCGGAAATCATGGGCGGCGCCATTCCCTTGAGTGAAGACGAGGCGCGCGACTGCGCGGCGGGCACGTTCAATCCGCGGCTGTTTGCGTTGTTGTGGACGTTCTATGAGAACAAGGTGAGGCTGGACGAATGATGACCGGACATCGGCCGTCATAACCGCGGTAATGTGCGACACTGCTTGCATGCAATGCCGTGATAGATTGTGTCCCGGATTTGAGGGTATTCCATGAAGCGACGCGACTTTATCGCGGCACTCGGCGGCGCGGCGGCGGCGTGGCCGCTCGCTGCACGCGCGCAGCAGGACAATGCGCTGCGGCGCCTCGGCGTGCTGATGCCATCTTCACCCGACGATCAGGAGGTCAAGAAGGAACTGGCGGCATTTGCAAGACAGATGCAAAGCCGGGGTTGGACGGAGGGCGGAAATCTCCGTGTCGACTACCGCTGGTCGGGTGGCGACAGCCAAAAAACGCAAGCCTACGCCAAGGAACTGGTCGACGCCGATCCGGATATCATTTTCGTGCGCAGTACGCCCGCGACGGCGGCGCTTTTCAAGAACACGCGCAGCATTCCCATCGTGTTTGCCGTGGTGTCCGATCCGGTCGGCGAAGGATTTGTCGCCAGCGTCGCGCGGCCAGGCGGTAACGCCACCGGGTTCACCAACGCCGAGGCTTCGCTGACGGGAAAATGGCTGGGACTTCTCAAGGAGGTCGCGCCCAAGATGGCGCGCGTGGGATATTTGTTCGATCCGAAAGTGGCGCCTGGCGGGGGAGCCTACTACACAAACCTTATCAACACTGCGGCAGCCGCATCTGCGGTGGTCCCGGCCGCCATGCCGATTCACGGTGGCGACGACATCGAGCGGGCGATTGGCGATTTTGCCCGTACGCCCGACGGCGGCTTGATCGTGCTGCCCGACGCCACAACGAATTTTCATCGCGCGCAGATCATTGCGCTGGCGGGCCGCTATCGGCTTCCGGCCATCTATGCATTCCGCTACCTCGCCGAGGAAGGCGGCCTGATGTCCTACGGCGTCGATGTCGCCGAGTTGTTTCGGCTTGCGGCGAATTATGTGGACCGGATTCTCAAAGGCGCCAAGCCTGCCGACCTTCCCGTTCAGCTGCCGGAGAAATTCGAATTCGTGCTCAATCTGAAGACGGCCAAGGCGGTCGGCATACAGATTCCGTCTGGGGTGATGGCGATTGCCGACGCGGTGATCGAATAAAGCCGGGCGGCGGCGTCTGCCGTCCCTATCGACCGGGAAGCAAGACTGATATTTTTCGCGCAGCTCAGCCGGCGGAGCGAACGCGCCGGCTGAATCGTCCAGCCTTATCGGCCTATGCGATTTAAGTCGTCAGGCTTTGATATTGACGGATTGACCGGTTGGCGACGGTGAGGTGGTCGGCGCCGATGAAGTGGCCGACGCCGATGTCTGCGGACTCTGCGAGCTCGATGCAGTCCCGGAATTACCAGCACCGCTGGAGGTATTGGTGGCAGGACTTGCTGTAGCCTGTGGGCTTATCGATTGAAGCTGGCCGTGCCGGTGATGACGATGATGATGTATTCCGCTGATGCTCATTCCGTGCCCCTGTGAAGGGCGTAGAGTTAGAGGGGCCACGATTAATATCGCGTGGGGGAACAGGGTTAGGCAGCCGTGAACACTCGTGGTAGCCAAAAGGTAAACAAGATGAACGCGCGCCAATTGAGTTGACTTCATCATGAAACTCCCGCGCCGAAAGTTTCTGCCATTGGCGGGCGCCGTTGCCGCCGCGTCTGCGCTGTCACGCTTCGCTCGCGCGCTCGATTATCCGACCCGGCCGATCACCGTCATCGTGCCGTTTCCCGCCGGCGGACCGGTTGATACGCTGGCGCGGCTTCTGGCCGAGCCGATGCGGATCGCGCTCGGCCAGCCGCTGGTCATCGAGAATGTCGGCGGCGCCGGCGGCAGCATCGCGGTGGCGCGCGGCGCGCGCGCCGAACCTGACGGCTACACCATGATCCTCGGCAACTGGACGAGCCTCGTCGGCACGCCCGCGGTCTATCCGGTGCCGTTCGACGTGAAGAACGATTTCGCGCCGGTGGCGCTGTTGGCGTTTTCGCCGCTGATGCTGGTCGGCCGGAAGTCGCTGGCGGCAAATAACGTGCAGGAGCTGATCGGCTGGCTCAAGGCCAATCCGGGCAAGGCGACGGCGGGCACCATCGGCGTCGGCAGCCCGAGCCAGGTCGGCGCCATCTATTTTCAGAAACTCACCGGCACGCAAATCCAGCTGGTGCCCTATCGGGGCGCGGCGCCGGCGCTGACCGACCTGCTCGCCGGCCAGATCGACCTGCGCATGGCAGCGGAAGCGTCGCAGATGTTGCCTTATCTCAAGAGCGATACGGTCAAGGCCTTCGCCATCATGGGCAAGACGCGCTGGCCGTCGGCGCCCGACATCCCGACCATCGAAGAGGCCGGCGTGCCCGAACT
>Ga0307476_10000878_pt1 | contig 20326 bp, 18 predicted proteins | sample atmos_gasesECM2C_2_FD_203314 | JGI IMG/M metagenome (GOLD analysis project Ga0307476, IMG submission 203314) | Hardwood forest soil microbial communities from Morgan-Monroe State Forest, Indiana, United States - atmos_gasesECM2C_05 | ecosystem: Environmental > Terrestrial > Soil > Temperate... | reverse complement strand
GGGACTCGCCGCGCTCACCACTGCCTCGCTGCCGGTATCTCGCACGGTTGCCGCGCTGCTTGCCCAGCATACGGATATCCCCGCCGTCGCTCTCGATGGCCGGCAGCTCACGCTCACGGGGCGCGAGGTGCAGGAGCTGCGGGCCGCGCTGCACGGCGAGCTGATCGTACCCGGGCAAGAGGGCTACGATTCAGCGCGCCGGCTGTGGAACGCCGCTTTCGACAAGAAGCCGGCGCTCATCGTGCGCTGTGCAGACGCGGCGGACGTGCGGCAGGCGGTGCGCTTCGCCTCGTCCCAGTCGCTGCTCACCGCGGTGCGCGGCGGCGGCCATAGCCTGTCGGGACAATCCGGCTGCGACGGCGGGCTGGTCATCGATGTATCGCCCATGCGCACGGTGCGCATCGATCGAGACATGAAGCTGGCGCACGTGCAGGCCGGCTCGCTCCTCGGTCCGGTGGACCGCGCCGCGCAGGAGCAGGGGCTCGCGACCGTGCTCGGCACCGTCGCCGACACCGGGGTGGCAGGCCTCACGCTCGGCGGCGGCGAGGGGCGACTCAGCCGCAAGCTCGGGCTTACCATCGACAACCTCGACGCGGTGGAGCTGGTCACCGCGGACGGCCGCGCTCGGCGCGCGAGCGCCAGTGAGGAGCCCGAGCTCTACTGGGCGCTGCGCGGCGGCGGCGGCAACTTCGGAGTCGCGACCTCCTTCAGTTATCGCCTGCACGCGATCGCGCCGCAGCTGTACGGCGGCACGCTTACCTTCCCCTACAAGGATGCGCGCCGGATGCTGCGCGCCTACGCGGAAATCGGCGCCCAGATGCCCGACGAGCTGCATGCCGATATCTCGCTGGCGGCGGATCCAGAGACTCAGCAGCGCATCATCGAGTTCGACGTGTGCTACTGCGGCCCGCTTGAAAAGGCGGAGCGCGTGGTGGAGCCGCTGCGCAAGCTCGGCAAGCCGCTGCGCGACCGGATGGCTCCCGCGTCGTACGTGAAGCTGCAGGGAAGCGATGCCACTCCCGCGGTCAGCAGTTACGGGGGTTACGTCAAGGGCGGGCTGGTGTACGGCTTGAGCCCCGTGCTCATCGACACCATCGTCGACTACCTCGAGGCCCATCCATCCAACAATTTCGAGGTCGAGCTCGGAGCCAACGGCGGGGCGGTCGGCCGGGTTGCACCCCAGGACACCGCGTTCTTCGGCCGCGGCGCGAGCCACACGCTGCTGGTATTCGCGTTCTGGAAGGTCCCCGGCGATGGGGCCGAGGCGAGCACCTCGTGGGTGCGCGGCGCGTGGGCGCAGCTGGAGCCGCACACGCGCGGCAACTATGTAAACCTGGCCAGCACCGATGATCGCGAGGCGCGCGTGCACGCGGCCTACGGCGACAACTATCAGCGTCTTGCCGCGCTCAAGAAGCGTTACGATCCGACAAATCTGTTCCGCCTCAACGCCAACATCAAGCCCGCGTGAGGTAACCGGCGGCGGGCTCATGTATTGACCCTGTCGTCCCAGTCTGTCGGCGCTTCGTCCGCGCCGCGCCTACGCTTGACACTCCATCGTCGGAAAGGTGCAATGCCAGCATCGAGTTAGCTCTGGGCCGGCCGGGGGTTTTCGAAGGCTAACAAGAATGCATCTCGTCGACACAACACTGTTTTACTCACCCACCAGTGGCGGAGTGAAACGTTATCTCTCGGCCAAGCACACCTGGCTCACCACACGCACTTCCTGGCAGCACACGATCGTGGTGCCCGGTCGGGAGATGCGCTTCGAGCGGGGCAACGTCTGCACCCTTCCGGGCTATCCGGTGCCCGGTACGTTTAATTACCGTCTGCCGCTCAACCCGGTCCGCTGGACGCGGCTGCTCGACTCGCTCGAGCCGACGTTGCTCGAGGCGGGGGACGGTTTCCATCCGGCATGGTGCGCGTGGGTGGTGGCACAACGCCGTGGAATTCCCGTCGCGGGCTTCTATCATTCCAACCTGCCGGATCTCGCCGGACGCAGGTTTGCCGGCGCCTTCACCGGGCCGGTGCTGCGCCGCTACCTGCGCTATCTCTACGAGCGGCTCGATGTGGTGTTCGCACCGAGCCGCACCATGTGCGCCTACCTCCGGGATCTCGGTGTGTCGCAGGTCAGGCATCAGCCGCTTGGAGTCGATACGCGCGTCTTCAGCCCGTCACGCCGGGGCGACACGCTGCGCGGGGAGCTGGGTCTCTCCGCGGGCACGAGGCTCCTCGTCTACGCCGGGCGGTTTGCGCAGGAAAAGAACCTGCCGCTGCTCCTCAAGGCGTTCGCGCGGCTCGGCCCGCTCTATCACCTGCTGCTGATCGGTGGCGAGTGCAGGGCACGCCCTGCGGTCAACATCACCATGCTGCCGTACCGTCGAGACAGCCTCGAGCTCGCGCACTGGCTCGCCTCTGCGGACGCGCTGGTGCATGCCGGGACCAAGGAGACCTTCGGCCTGGTGGTTCTCGAGGCGATGGCTTGTGGGTTGCCGGTCGTTACCGCGCGCGCTGGTGCCTTTCCCGAATTCGTCGACGAGCGGGTCGGCATGCTCGCGGAGCCGGGGAGCGATGCGAGCATGGCGGAGGCGATCGTTGCGCTCTATGAGCGCGATCTTCACGCGCTCGGTGCTACCGCACGCGAGCGCGTGCTCAAGCACTTCACGTGGGAGCATGCTTTCCAGGCGCAAAGCGCCGCGTACGCCTCACTCCTCGGCGAGCGGCGGCTGCCGCTCAGCGAGGCGCAGGCTCTGGAGCTGCGCTGACCGGCAACGCGGGTCCCGCGCGCAAATCAGACCTGCTGCAGCTCAAACATGGCGCCGCAGCATCCTGAGTGCTGCGAGCCCGGGACGGCTGGCAGCAAGGGCGAGCACGACTCGCCAGAAGAGCCGCTTCCTCCAGGGCACAGTCCGCGGCGGGATCGCGCGGTAGAAAGCCGCGGCGATCTCGCGATGCAGGTGCACGGCGGCGGCCTCCACCAGCCACTCGCGCGCAGCGCTGCGGATGCGGTATTGACGGCCCCCGAGGTGCTCGACGACCGCCTCATCGAGGGTATCCGGACACTCGACCGGCGCTGAGGCGCTCAGGAGCAGCGCGGTCTCCTCGCCACGGCTGTCTCCTGACAGGCTGTCTGCGGACACGCCGCTCAGTATCAGCGTGTGCGCCCGGTTGCTGCGCTCGCACCTCACGGTGCCGCGAAAGCTGGCGAGCGCCTCAGGCATCGAAGGGAACCTCGCTGCGCGTCCGGCGGACAACGGCGGTGTACTCGTGGCCTGCCATGACGCTCATCTCCTTGGCTTGGCCGCAGGATTGTACGATAGCGCATGCCACCCGAGCCGCTCGAGCCGCGCCGCGATCTCACCTTCACGCATGCCGCCGCCCTCGTGGTCGGCATCATCATTGGTACCGGCATCTTCCTCAAGACAGCGAGCATGGCACAGGCGGTCGGCACGCCGCTGTTGGTGCTGGCCGCGTGGGCAGCCGCGGGCGCGGCGGCCATGCTCGGTGCGCTCTGCTTCGCCGAGCTCGGCGCTTTGTTGCCACAGGCTGGCGGAGAGTACGTGTATCTGCGGACCGCCTACGGCGAGATCCCCGGATTTCTTTTCGCCTGCAACGCTTTCGTGCTCAATGGGGCGGCGGTCGCAGCCTACGGCGCGGCAGTGGCGATCTTCGTCTCCGACATTCATCCCCTCGGTGCGGACTGGGTCTCCTGGAGTGGGCACTTCCTCGGCCACGGCTATCGATTCGGTTTTGGCCCGCGGCAATTGCTCGCCATCGGCGTGATCGCGGCGTTCGCCGCAATCAACTGCGCTGGTGTCATGCTCGGCGGGCGGGTCCAGGCGGTCCTCACCCTCGCCAAGGTCGTGGCGGTCGCGGGTGTCGCAGCGGGCGTGTTCCTCTTCAGCAACACCGCCGCGGTAGACAACCTTGCAGCCCCGGCAGGCAGGATTAGCGGTGGAGCGGCCGGATTCGGCGCGGCGATTTTCTCGGCGCTCTGGGCCTTCAGTGGCTGGCAATTTCTGCCGATGGCGGCCGGCGAGGTGCGCGATCCGCAGCGCACTCTGCCTCGCGCCATCGTCGGCGGGACGCTGCTCGTGCTGGCGCTCTATCTCGCCATCAACTTCGCCTACCTCTACGCGTTGCCTTTCTGGGAGGTGGCGAGCGCCAACTCCACCGCCTATCCGGACGCTCCCTCGGTGGCCGCGCGCGCGGTGCAGACATTTCTCGGCACCAGGGGCGCATCGGTCGCCGCACTGATCTTCCTGGTGTCGACGATCGGCTCGCTCAACGGCGTCATCCTGAGCGCCGCACGTGTTCCCTACGCCGCCGCGCGCGACGGGCTCTTCTTCGCACCCTTCGGAAGAGTGCATCCTGTAAGCCGCGTTCCGGTGACCTCGCTGGTACTCCTCGCACTCTGGGGCGCACTGCTCGCGGCCTCTGGCACCTTCGATCAGCTCACCAACATGGCGGTGATGTCCTACGCGTTGTTCTGGATCCCGGTGGTGCTCGCGGTCATCGTGCTGCGGCGGCGGCAGCCGGCTGCGCCGCGGCCGTACCGCGTACCGCTCTATCCGTGGGTGCCGTTGCTGTTCGCACTTACCATGGTATGGATCGTCGCGAGCGCACTCGTCACCACGCCGGTGGAATCCATTGCCACGGTGGTGTTGATCCTCCTCGGCCTTCCCCTCTATCCGCTCTTTCGCAGCCGGCATCGCGCAGAGCCCGGGTCTGCTACGGCGACTCCAGCTCCCAGAGCGTGAACGCGGCGCCGCGGCGCTGCCAGAACCCGAACCCGGCCTCCTGGAACGAGCGCTGCAGGCGGGCGCGGTACCAGCGCGCGCTGCGCAGCCGCACATCGGCGTCGGTGCGCGAGCGGTCGCAGTTGCGCGAATAGTCGAAGCGCGTGAGCGCGCTGAAGTACAGCATGCCGCGACACAGGCGCCCGAGATTGGCGAGCGCGCGCGCCGCTGCCGCATCTTCGAGATATTGCAGCACGTCGTAGCAGATCACGAGATCGAACGGACTGTGGGCTTGATAGCTCTCGATGCGCCCGCTGGTCCACCCGTAACGGCGGCACAGGTACGCGCTGCTCTCGAGGGCGACGTAGCGTGCGCGCGGCAGGAGCGGCATGAGCGCCGCGCGGAGCATGCCGGTGCCGCAACCGGCCTCGAGGATACGCCGCACCGTGATCCCGGCGTGCGTGGTGAGCGCCGCGATGAGCCGGGCACGCGTGCGCATCTCTGCGCGCGTCACCACGGCAGTGCGCGAGTTGAAGTAGTAGCGTCGGTAGTACTCGCGACCGAAGCGCTCCGGCTCCGCGGTCGCATCGAAGCGAATCACGGGCAGACGACCCGGGTTGTGCCCTGGCGCGCGGTCGAGGCGTCCGCGAGGGCTGAATGCGTGCTGAACAGCGGAGAGTCGGCCGGAGTTGACTTGTTTAACACTTCTGAGAACGCCCGGTTCATCTGCCGCTCCCGCTGTGTAAGCATTGGGGTTCGTCGCGCGTTTGTGGGTATATGTTCGCGTACTCGTGCGCCTACCAACAGGAGGCAGCTGGATGAAACTCTCTTTTCTCAGGAACGCCCTCGCGGGCGCGCTAGTCGGCGCGGGACTGTCGGCGTGCATCGTTGCCCCGGTACCGGGCCCGGCTCCGGGCGAGGTCGTGGCCTACTCGGCTCCGCCTGCGCCGCAGTACGAAGCGGTGGGTGTTGCGCCTGTCCCGGGTTACTTCTGGATCGGCGGCGCCTGGTTCTGGGAGGGCGGGCGTTATGCCTGGCACCCGGGACACTGGGAGGCTCCACGTTCCGGCTACCGTTGGGTACCGCACACCTGGGTACGCGGGGGCGGCGGCTGGCACATGCGTCCCGGTCATTGGGAGCGCGGCCGCTGACGCCGACATCTGACGCCGCGGCGCTACCTGCAGTAACTGTGCTCGTAGCAGCCGCGGCGCTGCTCTCATCTGCCGCGCTGGCGGACCCGCCGACCCGAACGGTCACCGAGGGTCCGGCGGGCTACACGGTCGCCTGTGCGGTGGCGGATCAGCCGGGCATGCGCAGTTGCGCCGACTTGCCGTCCGCGGATGCCTGCAGGCACGAGCCCGATCTCGCCTCGCGCGGCTCGAGCGAGCCCACAGCCATGACCTTCGTCAATCGCAGCGACACCACGCTCGATCTCTACTGGCTCGACTTTGGCGGCGGCCGTCGTCTCTACCATCACCTGACTCCGGGCGGGCGCGCGCGCCAGGACACCTTCACGGGACACTACTGGCTGCTCGCCACACCCGACGGCGTCTGCCTTGGGATCTTCAAGGCAGCGCCCGAGTCACTCGCCTTCTTCTGATCGCCCGCCACGGCTCGGCCGCGCCGGCACGCGATGAGGTTGCCTTCGAACTCGCGCGCGCACGCGTCCCAGCCCGACTGGAGTGCACGCGCACGGCAGGCCCGGGGATCGAGCTTCAAGGCGCGCTCGGCCGCGCGGGCGAGATCCGTGTCGAGCGCTCCGGTAACTCCGTCCTCGATGACATCGATCGGACCTGTCACGGGGAAGGCCGCCACCGGTACCCCGCAGGCCATCGCCTCGAGATTCACGAGTCCGAAGGTATCGGTGAGACTTGGGAAGACGAGCACGTCAGCGGCTGCGAGATGCGCGGCGAGGTCCTCGCCGAAGCGAAAGCCTGCATAGACCGCTTCCGGGTACCGGGCGGCGAGCCGTGCCCGCTCGGGTCCATCGCCGATCACGAGCTTGGTGCCGCGCCACCGCATCGACAGGAAGGCGTCGACATTCTTCTCCACCGCCACCCGTCCGACGTAGGCGGCAATCGGCCGCGGCAGCTGGAGGAACTCCTTGGCCCGCGGACGAAACAGCCCGGTGTCGACGCCACGCCGCCAGCGCGCGAGATTCGTGAAGCCGCGCGAGCGCAGCTGGCGCTCGACTCCCTGTGTGCTCACCATGCAGCAGTGCGCGGCACCGTGAAACCAGCGCAGGCCCGCGTACGAAACCCACAACGGGATCGGCCAGCGCGCCCGCAGGTACTGCGGAAACTGCGTGTGGTAGGACGTGGTGAAACGCAGCCCGTGTCGCAGACAGTAGCGACGCGCAGCGAAGCCGAGCGGACCTTCGGTCGCGATGTGAACGGCGTGCGGTGCGAAGGCCTCGAAGCTGCGTGTCAGCCCCGGGCGCGGGCGAATCGCCATGCGGATCTCGGGGTAACTCGGACAGGCAATGGTGCGGAAGTCGCGCGGCACGACGAGTCGCACCTCGTGACCGAAGCGCTCGAGCCAGGCCTTAGTCTGCGACAGCGTCTGAACGACACCGTTGGTCTGAGGCAGCCACGCGTCGGTCACGATCATGATTCGCATGCTGCGGCGCATCCTCGCCGCAGAGTGTGACAGTGACGTGACGCGCAGCGAACTAAAAAATCTTTCTTAAACACCGGCTTGTCATTTTTTCTTAACACTCTTCCTATATTTCCTTCACGCGGGCGCCCGACGCGACGCCCTATGAACTCACGGGAGGCGTGATGCACCGTTTCTTCACAGAGCTGCGCAAGCAGCGTTGGGATGACCACCGCTACTACCACCACAGTCGCATCAATCAAACGCTTCATCTGGTGAGCGCGCTGAGTTTTCTCACCGCGTACGTCACCGTATTCACCAATCCGGCCGCCGCCGCACTCATCGGCTGGCTCGTCGCGATGGTGACCCGGCAGGCGGGTCATTTCATCTTCGAGCCGAAGGACTACGACCAGGTGAACCAGGCGACACACGCGCACAAGGAAGACATCAAGGTCGGCTACAACCTCCGGCGCAAGGTGGTGTTGCTGTCGATCTGGGCGCTATCGCCGCTCGTGCTCTGGCTGGATCCGACGCTCTTCGGCATCTTCCGTACGAGCGCGGGCAACGGCGATTTCCTGCGCCACGTGTGTCAGGTGTGGCTGGTGCTCGGCTTCGGCGCGCTGCTCTTCCGGACGTTGCAGCTATGCCTGCAGCAGAGCGTCCTGACCGGTGCGGTGTGGTTCACCAAGATCCTCACCGACCCCTTCCACGACATCAAGCTCTATTGCCGCGCGCCGCTGTATCTGCTGCGCGGTGAGCTGCGCGATCCGATGGAGGATGTGGTCCACCACGCCTGAAGGAGCTCTCGCAACACGCGTCGCCGGATGGCCTTGTTGGTGAGCGTCGTGCCGGGCCACCACCAGCCGTCGCGGCACATCGCTTCCGCCGCCGCCACGATACGCTCGGCAACCGCGGCAAAATCGGCGTCGGTGTAGTCGAGGCTGAAGATGAGCCGTGCCGTACCCACCCAGCTCAGCGACAGCCCCTGCGCGCGCAGGTAGTACTGGTACATCCAGTTGTAGCGTGACGGTGTCGAGTAGTTGAACGTCCAGACAGACGAGAGATGCGCGACTTGAAGCGGCAACGCCGCCGAGCGCAGCCGCGCGTTGAGCCCGGCCGCGCGATGCTCCCAAACTGCGTCGAGATTCCGATAGATCGCGCGCACCGCCTCGCTGTCGAGAGTCATCAGGAACTCATGCATCGCACCCATCACGTAGGGGTGGGAGTTGAACGTCCCGCGCGCCAGGCATACATCGGCCGGGTGCCCCTCGTCATAACGACGCATGAGCTCGCGGCGGCCGCACACGACTCCGACCGGCAATCCCCCGCCGACGCTCTTGCCGTAGGTCACCAGGTCGGCGCGCACGCCGAAGTACTCCTGCGCGCCTCCCGCAGCAAGGCGAAAACCGGCGAAAATCTCATCGAAGATGAGCACGATTCCACACTCGGTGCAGACGTCTCGCAGCTTCGCAAGCCACGCAGCGTAGGCGGCGCGGTCGAAGTGCGCGCTGCGCGCACTGTCGAGCAGGCCCGAGTCCGCCGGTGCGCTGGCGTTGGGATGCAGCGCCTGGATGGGATTCACCAACACACAGGCGATGTCGCTGCGGCTGCGCAACACGCGCAGCGACGCCGCATCCATGTCCTTGAGCGTATAGGTGGCCTCGGGGGGCAGCGGATTCCCCACGCCCGGCTGCACGTCGCCCCACCAGCCGTGATATGCGCCGCAGAAGCGCACCAGGTAGCGGCGGCGAGTGTGGTAGCGCGCGAGCCGCACCGCCTGCATCACCGCCTCCGTGCCGGACATGTGAAAGGAAACCTCGTCCAGGCCCGAGATCTCCCGCAGCCGACGCACGTTGTAGGCCACGACCGGGTGGTAGGCACCGAGCACCGGCCCGAGCTCGCGCACCAGTGCACTGCCGCGCTCGATGCATCCCTTGTAGTAGTCGTAACCGAACAGGTTGACGCCGTACGAGCCGCTCACGTCGAGCAGATGATTGCCGTCGACATCGGTCACCGTGGCGCCGCAAGAGGACTCGAGGAATGCACCCGCCTGCAGGTGCTGGCGCACCATACGGCCGAACTGGAACGGCACTCGATAGCGGGCGGTGAACTGAAGATCCGAGACCGCGGCGGCCACCTCGCGCGTGAGCGCTGCCCCACGGCAAAAGCGTTGCGCGTAGAGATCTGCGAGTCGCTTGAAAGCGGCCTGCCGCGCCGCGACGATCTCCGCCGGCGCATCGTCGGCGCTGAAGAACTGCCTCTCGTCGTATTCGTAATAGGGAATCAGGCGCCCGAGAAGCCGGCCGATGCGGGCGTGTCCGGCGAGGGAGGGGTGTTTGGCGCGCGACAGCATGAGGCGCAGCTGCGCTTTGCGCAGCACCAGCAGCGACAGCAGAGCGCCGATGACGTACCACCACATGCCGGACGGCAAACTATTTCAGCTCGATGACAGTGCGATGACAGTCCGCTCCCTCATCGCCCGTATCACCCAGCAGGAGAACCTGAACTTCCTCCTCACCAATCGCGTGCCGCGCCGCGCACTCACGCTGCTGGTCGGCCGGCTGAGCCGTTGGGAGCAGCCCCTGCTGTCGCGGGCACTCATTGCCGTCTGGAGGTTGTTCACGGAGCTTGACCTGAGCGAAGCCCGCGCCACGCGATTTCGCAGCCTGCACGAGTGCTTCACGCGACAGCTCAAGGAGGGGGCGCGCGAGGTGGATCCTGACCCTGCGGTCGCGGTCAGCCCTTGCGACGGCGTCATCGGTGCACTGGGGCGCGTGCGGGAAGGCTCGGTAGTGCAGGCCAAGGGCTTCCCATACACGCTGATGGATCTTCTCGGGGATGCCGGGCTGGTGCGCACGTATCTCGAGGGGTCCTTCGTCACGCTGCGGCTGACCTCGGGCATGTACCACCGCTTCCATGCACCGTACGATTGTCGCATCCAGGAGGTGACCTATATCTCGGGCGACACGTGGAACGTCAACCCCATCACGCTGAAGCGCATCGAGCGGCTCTTCTGCAGGAATGAGCGCGCCATCATCCGCTGCCGGCTCGCCGCCTCGGGTGCGCTCATCACTCTGGTGCCGGTCGCCGCCATACTGGTGGCGAGCATCCGGCTGCATTTTGCCGATGTGCGGCTGCACCTGCGTTACCAGGGACCCAACATGCTGCCCTGCGATGCCACGCTGCGTAAGGGAGAAGAAATGGGCTGGTTCGAGCACGGCTCAACCATCATCGCCTTCGCGCCCCGCGGCATCGCGCTGGCACGCGGGTTGTGCACCGGGGGCATGATCCGCATGGGGCAGGCGCTCTTCACACTCGGGGGTGGTTGAGGGCTTGAGCGGCGTCGCAGTCATCACCGGCACCACCCACGGCATCGGCCGAGTTGCGAGCCGCGAGCTCGCGCGTGCCGGCCGCACCGTCGTCATGCTCTGCCGCAACGTGCCGGCGGCCGAGGCCGTCCGTGAGGAGATAGTCTCGCTGGTGCCGCGCGCCGATGTGCGCGTCGTACATTGCGATCTCGCCTCCCTCGCTTCGGTGAGGCGAGCGGCGGCCGTCGTGCGCCGCGATCATCCGCGCATCGATCTGCTCATCAACAACGCTGGCATGGTGAGCACGCGCCATCGCATGTCGGAGGACGGCTTCGAGCTCACCTTTGCCACCAATCATCTCGGACCCTTCCTGCTGACGGCACTGCTGCGCGACGGCCTCGGCAGGGCTGCGCGCATCGTCAACGTCGCATCCAACGCGCACTTTCCCGGCCGCATGGACTTCGAGAGCATCACCGCTGCCCGTGCGCGCTACCATGCGATGGCTGCTTACCGGCAATCGAAGCTGGCCAACGTCCTCTTCACGTTTGCGCTGGCACGCCGCCTGGCAGGCACCGATACCTGCGTCAACTGCCTGCATCCAGGGGTTGTCGCGACCAACCTGTTGCCGCGCTGGCTGCGGCTCATCAAGCCGTTCCTCACTCGCGTGATCCTCGACGCCGAGCGCGGCGCCCGCACCACCCTTTTTCTCGCGCTCGCGGAGGAGGTCGCGGGCATCACCGGCCGCTACTTCGACGAATATCAGAATCCCCGGCCCGCATCGGCGCTCGCTGACGACCGCGAGTTGCAGGAGGCGCTCTGGACGAGGAGCGCACAGTGGACCGCCATACCACCCTGATGGAGAGGTCTCCTATGCCACAGAATCCCAGCTCGCCACTTGCCGCGACATTGCTGTTCGCAAGCAACTTCCTGCGCCATCCCAACATGCTCGGCTCCATCATTCCGAGCTCGCGCTTCCTCGTGAACCAGGTGCTCGCCCCGGTCGAGTGGCAGCGCGCAGACGTGATCGTCGAGTACGGGCCGGGCGTCGGCACCTTCACCGGCGAAATCCTGCGCCGCATGCACGAGCAAGCACGGCTGGTCGCGATCGAGACCAACGGCGACTTCGTGCGGCATCTGCGCCGCACGCTGCCCGACCCGCGGCTGCACGTCGTGCACGATTCCGCAGCGCAGGTGCAAGCGGTGTTGCACCGCCTCGGACTGGCCGCGCCACGCTACATCATCTCCGGGATTCCGCTCGGCAGCATGCCGGATCGGGTGCGTGCCGACATCGCGTTGAAGAGCCGTGCGGCCCTGGAGCCCGGCGGCGCGTTCCTCGTCTATCAGTTCACCGCCCGCGCGCTGCCAGTGCTGCAGCAAACCTTCGGAGACGTGCGCCGCAGCTTCGAGCGACGCAACCTTCCTCCTGCCCAGCTCTTCGTGTGTGCGACCCGCGGAGGCTGAGACCCGGGCTTGACGGGCCTGTCCCGGTATCGATCGTGGCGACCGCGACCCGGCACGCTCGGCCTGTAGAATAGCTGCACATGAAACGTACACTGCGGGCAACACGCGCGTGGCTTGCTCTCACTGCTCTCGTAGCAGCCTTCGCCTCCGAGGCACAGCCCCCCGCGAAGGAGACGGCGGCCATGTCCAAATTCGCACTCACCAGCACGGACTTCTCCGCGGGCGGCACGATCGCGAGTGCCCAGGTACACACCGATTGCAAGGGACAGAACGTGTCGCCGGCATTGAAGTGGAGCGGCGCTCCGGAGGGCACCAGGAGCTTCGCGCTCCTCGTTCATGATCCGGACGCGCCTACCGGCAGCGGCTGGTGGCACTGGGTCGCCTACAACATTCCTGCCGGAACGACTGCGCTCGCGGCCGGCGCCGGTGATTCGCAAAAGAACCTGATGCCTGCGGGGACCACGCAGGGGCGCAACGACTACGGAACGACGGGTTACGGCGGTCCCTGCCCGCCGCCGGGCAAGCCGCATCACTATGACTTCCGGCTGTACGCGCTGAAGGTGGCGAAGCTCGAGCTGCCCGAGGGCGCAAGCGCCGCAGCGATCAGCTTCAACGTGCGCGCCCAGGCGCTCGGCATGGCGGAGCTGACGGGACTGTACGGCCGTTAGCTCGAGCCCGTGCGCGAGAACGCACGTCCAGAGATTGCGGGCCCGGGAGTGGCGACGCTGACCGCCGCCGGGTAGCATAGCCGCCCTTTTATGTCCGCCCGCCACGCCTCCCCGAATCCGCAGTCCCGCGCTCGCGCCGCACGAGCCGCACCGGCATCGGCGCACCCGCCGCGGGTGGGCTTCGTCAGCCTCGGCTGTCCCAAAGCGTTGGTCGATTCCGAGCGCATCCTCACGCAATTGCGCGCGGAAGGGTACGAAGTCGCGCCGACCTACGCAGCCGCGGATGTCGTCGTCGTCAACACCTGCGGATTCATCGATGCGGCAATCGATGAGTCGCTCGATGCAATCGGTGAAGCGCTCGATCACAATGGGCGGGTCATCGTCACCGGTTGCCTCGGCGCCAAACCCGAGCGCATCCTCGCGCGTCATCCGCGCGTGCTCCGCGTCACCGGTCCGCAGGCTTACGAGGAGGTGCTCAGCGCGGTTCACGAGCAGCTGCCACCGCGTCACGATCCCTTCCTCGATCTTCTGCCGCCCCAGGGTGTACGGCTGACTCCGCGTCACTACGCGTATCTGAAGATCGCCGAGGGCTGCAACAACCGCTGCAGCTTCTGCATCATTCCTGCAATGCGCGGCTCCCTCGTCAGCCGTGGGGTCGACGAGGTCATGCGAGAGGCGGAGCGGCTGGTGTCCGCCGGTGTGAAGGAACTGCTGGTCATATCACAGGACACCAGCGCTTACGGCGCGGACATCCGCTATGCGGCTCGCATCTGGCGCGGGACGAGCTACGAATCGCGCTTCATCGACCTCGCGCGCGCACTGGGAACTCTCGGCGTGTGGATACGACTTCACTATGTCTACCCTTATCCGCATGTCGATGCGGTGATTCCTCTCATGGCCGAAGGACGCGTGTTGCCCTACCTCGATGTGCCGTTCCAGCACGGGAGCCCCACGGTACTGAAACGCATGCGCCGCCCGGCACATGCCGAGAACACTCTCGCGCGCATTCGCCGCTGGCGCAGCGAGTGCCCGCAGTTGTCGCTGCGCAGCACCTTCATCGTCGGATTCCCCGGCGAGACCGATGAGGAGTTCGCCGAGCTGCTCGATTGGCTCGAGGAGGCACAGCTCGACCGAGTCGGCTGCTTCAGGTACTCGCCTGTCGAAGGCGCTGCCGCCAATGCCCTGACCGGCCACATCGCGCCGCAGTTGCAGGAGGAACGCTATGCCCGCTTCATGGAGCGTGCGGCGGCCATCAGCGCACGCCGCCTCGCCTCCCGCGTCGGGCAGCGGCTGCGAGTGCTGGTCGATGAGGTGACCGCTAGCGGTGTCGCTACGGCGCGCAGCGCCGGCGAGGCTCCGCAGATCGACGGCGTCGTACGCGTCACGGCTGCCGGCCCGCAAGGCCGTACCGAGCGCAAGTCGACGCCGCTGCGCGCCGGCGAATGGGCGGATGTCGAGATCATCGGCGCGGATACCTACGATCTCGAGGCCCGTCTCTCCCGTACCTGACAGCAGCGAGGGCACTGCCGGCGGACGCTGACGTCCCGCCGGCAGCAACCCGCAGCGCGCTCAACTCTCTCGCGAAGGTCTCAGCTTGGACTCATTCCGAGCGACTTCATGGTGTCGGTCGCCTGATCCTTCACGGTCTGTGCCTTGCTGACCGCGGTCGTGTAGTCGCCGCTCGCGGCGGCGTTGGAGGCATCCGACCACGCGGACTTCATCGTCTCGAGTGTCGACTTCGCCGAGGCCACGTTATCCTTGGTTACGCCCTTGGGCAGGTGGCGCTCCTTGGAGAGCTTGTCGACGCGGCTCTGGATGGCATCCACCATCTTCGGCACCTCCGTGCTCATCGGTGTCCAGGCATCCTTGGCTTTGGCGAGCGCGGCGTCGGCCTCCGCCTTCTTGTTATCGGCGATGTCCTTCAGACCGCTGATGGAGGAGTTCACATTGGGGGCTGCTGCCAGTACCGCCTGATAGTTGCCCTTATTGAGGTTGTCCTTCATCGCGCTGAGCTGCGCGTCGACAGGTTGCAGCGCCTCGGGAGCGTACTTCTGCGCCTCGTCGCGGATCGCGCTGAGCGAAGTTTCTGCCGATGCCACGGCCTGCTCGGCAGGGGCCTTCTGGTTCGTGCAGCCGGCGAACCCGCAGGCCGCCAACGCCACCAGCACCCAAACGGAAAGCGTCTTCATGGCCAGTTCCTTTATGCTCGAAACCGGTTGTAAAGGTTAGCACGAAGCGCCGACAATGCCATTGGCAGTGCGAGCGGAACCGTGTCAATTGCGGCCTTGTCAGTAGGCGAATACCAACAACCAACTGTCAGGTTGTACGCGGGGCCATGCACTTGCCCCTTACTGCATCGTCCACGCTTGAATAGTCGAGCTCGCTGTCGGGCAGCAGTGGCAGCCCGGCGCGCGCCAGGGCATCGCGGGCGCGCTCCTTGAGGCGTGCGATGCGCAGCTCGACGCCGCGTGGTTTGAGCCAGGTGCAGAATTCCCCCAGCACCTCGAGGGTGGTGCCGTCGAGATCCGGGGACTCCTCGAGACTGAGTATCAGCAGCCGGACCGTCGGCTTCCCGAGCAGCCGCTGCCGCACCGCGGAAAGCAGCGGCTGAGCATTGGCGAAGAACAGCGGCGCTTCGGGGCGCAGCACCAGCATCTGCGGCTCGGTGATGGCAGCCGGGTAACGCGCGATGCTCAGATAGTCGTGGTCGCCGACGCGGCCGAGCACGGACATGCGCGGCGCGGCGAGCGAGCGAATCAGCATGGCGAGGCTGAAGGTGATGGCCGCGAGCAGTCCATTCAGAACGCCCAGGACCAACACCGCCGCGACCGCTGCGAAGGCAATCGTCACGTCCCGCCGCCAGCGGAGGTAATTGGCGAAAACGCCGAAGCGCACCGATTTGCTGACGGCGTGGATCACGATCGCAGCCAGTACCGGCTGCGGCGTCAGCTCGATCCATTGCAGGAACAGCAACACGCAAACCAGCAGCACGGCGGCCGCCGCAAGCCCCGCCAGCCGCGAGCGCGCGCCGGCGGCCTCGTTGGCGGAGCTGGCGGAGTAGCCGGCGCCGACCGGCGTGCCTTGCAGCGCGCCCGAGACGATGTTGGCGATACCGAGCGCGATCAGATCGCGGTTGGGTTGCACGTCATCGTCGTGCTTGAGCGCGAACGTGCGGATCGAGGTGTAGGACTCCGCGTAGAGAATGAACATCAGAGCCAGCGAGTACTCTCCGAGCGGCAGCCAGCGCGCCCCCTGCGGCAGCGCGAAGGCCGGCGTCGAGAGCGCGAGGCGAATCGGACCCGTCAGGGCGACGCCGTGGTGCGCGAGGACCGGCGCGGCAACGATGCCCGCGACGATCACCACCAGGGCTCCGGGAATGCGCGGCACGCGCTCGAGCGCAAACAACACCGCGAGTGCGGCCAGTCCGCAGCCGAGGCTCGGCCAGGCCCACGCCTCGAAACTGCGCAGCAGCTCATACACCAGGGGGAAGAAGCCACTGCTGGCTGCAGGCACCGCGACCATGAGCGGCCACTGCTTGATCGCGATCACGAGTGCCAGACCGAACGTGTAGCCGCGCAGTACCGGCCGTGAGATGAGATTCGCGATCGCGCCGAAGCGCAGCACGCCACACAGCATGAAAGCGAGCCCCGCGCCCATCACGAGGACCGAGGCGAGCATCACGCGCGCGGCGACACCCGCGCCGGCAAGCGCAAGTGTCGCGGAGGCGAGAACCGCAGCCGAGGAAGAGGTGGCCGAGACGATGGCGACGCGGCTGCGGCCGATCAGACCATAACATCCGAGACCGGCAAAGAGCGCGATGACCCCCGCCTGCGGCGGCAGGCTGGCGACCCCGGAATAGGCCACGGCCTCCGGCAGGAGGAGTCCCGCGATCGAGAGCGCGGCGAGAACGTCCGGTACCGTGCCGGCCAGCGTGGTTCTTGCTGTCATGCCCGACGTCATCGTATCGCAATGACGCCGAGGCCCCGCCTGAGCCGGGGGATAGGCGCGCGCCGGGCGCGCGCCACCTATTCGACGGTGACGCTCTTGGCGAGATTGCGCGGCTGGTCGACGTCGGTGCCCTTGAGGATCGCCACGTGGTAGGCGAGAAGTTGCAGCGGCACGGCGTAAACCACCGGCGCCTGCACATACGTCACGTGGCGCGGCATCTCGATCACGGTAACGCCGTCGCTCGGCGAGATGCCTGACTCGGGGTCAGCGAACACGATGAGCTCGCCGCCGCGGGCCCGTACCTCCATCAGGTTCGACTTGAGCTTCTCGACAAGATCGTTGTTGGGCGCGACGGTGATCACCGGCATGTCGGCGTCGACGAGCGCCAGCGGCCCGTGCTTGAGCTCACCCGCCGGATAGCCTTCGGCGTGAAGATAGGAGATCTCCTTCAGCTTGAGCGCTCCTTCGAGCGCAATGGGATAAAGCGCGCCGCGCCCGAGGAAGAGCGCGTGATGCTTGTCCGCGAAGCGCTTGGCAAGCTCGCGGATGACCGTGTCGAGCTCGAGGGTCTTCTCCACCAGCGCCGGCAGCTCGATGAGACGCGTCACCAGGGTGCGTTCGCGGTCGGCATCCGCGCCGTGATGCTTGGCGAGCGCGACGACCAGCATGCCGAGGGCCGCGAGCTGCGTCGTGAAAGCCTTGGTCGAGGCGACGCCGATCTCGGGACCGGCACGCGTGAGCATCACCAGCTCCGACTCGCGCACCAGCGAGCTCTCCGGGACGTTGCAGATGGCAAGCGTCGAGAGGTACCCGGACTGTTGGGCGAGCCGCAACGCGGCGAGCGTGTCGGCCGTCTCCCCGGACTGCGAGATGGTCACGAACAGCGAATCGGGGGGCACCAGCGGATTTCGATAGCGGTACTCGCTGGCGATGTCGACGCTGCAGGGAAGATTGCCGATCTGCTCGATGAAGTAGCGCGCGACGGCCGCCGCGTGGAAGCTGGTGCCGCAGGCGACGATGTGCACGTTGCGGGCGCGGCGGAATACCCCGGTGGCCGCCGGGCCAAAGGCCGCCTCGAGAAGCTTTCCGTTGGCGACGCGCTCCTGGAGCGTCTCGGCGATGGCGCGCGGCTGCTCGTGGATCTCCTTCAGCATGAAGTGCGCGTAGGGGCCGCGCTCGGCCGCGTCCGCCGTGAGGTCGCTCTCGCGCACGGGGCGTTCGACGGATTTGCCGTTGGCGTCGAGGATCCGCACGCGGCTCCGGTGTATTTCCGCGACGTCGCCTTCCTCGAGGAACATGAAGCGTCGCGTGACCGGCAATAGTGCCGCCACGTCGGAAGCCACGAAGTTCTCCTCCTCACCGAGGCCGACGACCACCGGGCAACCCTGGCGCGCGACGATCAGCCGACCGGGATCGTGCTCGCTCACCACCAGCAGCGCGTAGGCGCCCTCGAGCTCATTCACCGTGGCGCGCACGGCTGCGAAGAGGTCCTTGAGCGTCCTGAGGTGATAGTGAATGCGGTGGGCAATCACCTCGGTGTCAGTCTCGGAGCTGAAGGTGTAGCCCTGCCGCACGAGGTCGGCGCGCAGCGCTTCGTGGTTCTCGATGATCCCGTTGTGGACGATGGCCAGTCCGTCGCGGGAGACGTGTGGGTGCGCGTTGCGCTCGCTCGGGACACCGTGCGTCGCCCAGCGCGTGTGGGCAATGCCGATCTTGCCCGCGGTAGGCGTTTGTTCCAACGCATCATCGAGCATGCGCACCTTGCCGACGGTGCGCAGCCGGGTGAGGTGCATCGACCCGTTGAGCACGGCGAGCCCGGCGGAGTCGTAGCCCCGGTACTCGAGGCGTCTCAGACCCTCCATCAGGATTGGGACGACGTTTCGCTCAGCGACCGCTCCGACGATTCCGCACATGATTCCCTGCCTCGGATAATCAGCCTCGTTCCCCGAGGCACCGGTCAGGCGCAGTTTGCCTGAAAGCGAGCGCCGGCAAGAGTGCCCCTGGGAAACAGGCTGGAACCTGCTTGTTTACCATAAGAGCGCCACTCAAGAACACGGCGTCAGCTCAGGCTCGTCCGCAACGCGGTCGAGGGCAGACGGTGCATCACTTGCCGGGCTTGGTCGGCCTCTGCCAGGTTGGGATGGTCACCTGCTGCGCCCGGGCAATGGTGAGCTGCCCCGGCGGCACCGAGTGGGTGACGGTCGATCCCGCGGCGATCGTGGCCCCTGCACCGACCGTGATCGGGGCCACCAGTACGCTGTTGGAGCCGGTATGCACGTCGTCGGCGATGACCGTCGCATGCTTCATGGCCCCGTCGTAGTTGGCGACGATCGTGCCGGCGCCGATGTTGACGCGACTGCCGAGCTGCGCATCGCCGACGTAGGCGAGGTGGTTGGCCTTCGACCCCTCGCCGAGTCGTGAATTCTTCACCTCGACGAAGTTGCCGATGTGCACTTCACCCGCGAGAGTGGCGCTGGGGCGAAAGCGCGCGAACGGGCCGATGCGGCAATCGGGCCCAATGCGTGCGCCGTCGATGACGCAGTGCGGGAATACCTCGGTATCCGCGCCGATCTCGCTGTCGCGAATGACGCAGCCGGCGCCGATACGCACCCGGTCACCAAGTGTCACCGCTCCCTCCAGCACCACGTTGACGTCGAGGAAGACGTCATTACCGTGTCTTACCGTGCCACGTACGTCGAGCCGTGCGGGATCGGCAAGCGTCACGCCGGCGAGGAGCAGGTCGCGGGCATGCCGCTTGCGACAGAGGCCCTCGAGCTCGGCGAGCTGCACCTTGTCGTTGACGCCGAGGACCTCGCTGGCATCGCGCGCGCAGACCGCGTGCACCGGAACTCCGTCTCTCACCGCCATCGCGATGACGTCGGTCAGGTAGTACTCGCCCTGGGAGTTGTCGGACTTGAGCCGCGTGACCCAGCGGCTGAGGAGTTGCGCGGGAGCGGCCAGCACGCCCGAGTTACATTCGCGGATGGCGCGTTGGGCGGCAGTCGCATCTTTCTCCTCGACGATCTTCTGTACGAGACCGCCCGTGCCGCGCACGATGCGGCCGTAGCCTTTGGGGCTCTCGGGCGTCATGGTCAGCAACGCCACCTGGCGCTTGCCTGCGCGGGCGAGGAGTCCCTCGAGTGTCTCCCGGCTGATCAGTGGCACGTCCCCGTAGAGCACGAGCACGATGTGGCTGCCGGGAATCTGCGGCATCACCTGCAGCAGCGCGTGCCCGGTGCCGAGGCGCTCGGCCTGCAGCGTCCAGGAGAGCTGCTCCGCGGCGAACACCTCGCGCACGCGCCCGCCGCCGTGGCCATAGACGACGTGGATCGCGTCCGGCTCGAGGGTTCGCGCCGTGTCGATCACGTGCTTGAGCAGCGGACGGCCGGTGAGCGGCTGCAGCACCTTCGGGGTCGCCGACTTCATGCGCTTGCCCTCGCCCGCGGCGAGGATGACGACCGACAGCCCCGCGCCGGGCGTCCGTCGCGCACGCTCGCGAGCGGAGCGAGTGCGGGCGGGGCGATTGCGAGTTGCTGCCTTGGACTTGCGCATCAGGAGTGGACTTCCGCTCAACGCTGCACGGTGTATCCGGCTGCGCCCGCGGCCTTCG
>Ga0307476_10000877_pt1 | contig 20345 bp, 21 predicted proteins | sample atmos_gasesECM2C_2_FD_203314 | JGI IMG/M metagenome (GOLD analysis project Ga0307476, IMG submission 203314) | Hardwood forest soil microbial communities from Morgan-Monroe State Forest, Indiana, United States - atmos_gasesECM2C_05 | ecosystem: Environmental > Terrestrial > Soil > Temperate... | reverse complement strand
ATGTCGATTGGTGCGCCGCCGCTCTGGTTTGGCGCGGTGCGATGTGAAGTGCAGTACGGCAACGAGTGCATTGCAGCATCACGATTTGGAGTCTGCCGGAACGGACCGGGCGATCTGGCGTTACCCCCGATTGCCCCTGACGAGGACGTCATATCATGTGGAAAATTGCGACGAGCGCGGCCGCGATCGGCCTTGCCGTTTGTTTGGCGACGGCTGCTGACGCGAGGGGCGGTGGCGGTGGCGGCGGCGGTGGCGGCGCACATGGGGGCGGAGGCGGCGGCGGCGGCGCCCATTTCGGCGGCGGTGGTGGTGGTGGTCACTTCGGCGGTGGTGGCGTTGGTCACTTTGGCGGCGGCGGCGGCGGCGTCCATTTGGGCGGCGGCGGAGCACACTTTGGCGGTGGTGGCATGCGCTTCGGTGGCGGCGGCGTCCATATTGGCGGCCGGGGCGCGCATATGGGCGGCGGGCATCTTTACGGCGGCCGGATCGGTGGCGGCGGTGCGCATGCCGCTTCGCATTTTGGCCATCCCGGCCGATCGGCATTCCACGCTGCGACCCACGGCAATGGCCCGCGGCTCAGTCACGGTGCGACACCGGGATCTGTCCACGCTGGTGGCGTCGGCGGTGCGCGCCAGCTCCATACCAATCACGCGGCCTTCGGTGGACGGGGGACGTTCGCGGCCAATCGCCACTTCGCGTCGGGCGGCGCGTTCCATCCGTTCCTGGGTCACGGCTGGCATTGGCACAATCACCTCGGTTGGATTGGCCCGCTGTTCTGGCCCTATGCCTACGGAGATTTCTTCTATTACACGCTGTGGCCGGACGATTATGCCGACGTCGATCCGGTATGGGTCTACGGCTATGGCGATATCTACGAAGGCATCTTCTCGCCCTACCTCTATGACGACTACGTCCAGGGACCGGGCGCGCCGGCGCGGATGACCGCACTCACCCAGAGCATGGCGCAGAGCTGCTCCGATGAAGTGGCCGAAGTCACGGGCTGGCCGATCGATCAGATCAACGACGCGGTTCAGCCGAACCAGCAGCAAGTCGGGTACCTCGACGATCTCGGCAACGCCGTGGTCAAGGCGAGCGAGGTGATCAAGTCGCACTGCCCGACCACGGTATCGTTCACCCCGACCGGCCGCCTCGACACCATGCAGCAGCGGCTGCAGGGATTGGTGCAAGCCGTCGACATCGTGAACCAGCCGCTGACAAAATTCTACGACTCGCTCAGCGACGAGCAGAAGGCCCGGTTCAACAGCATCACGCCTGATAAAAAGCAGAGCAGCCCGAACGGCCAGGCCGCCAATACGGCCAGTCCGAAATCCGATTGCGATGCGTCGGTGATGGCGTGGCCGACCGAGCAAATCGACCAGGCCGTGCAGCCGAACGACGCCCAGCGCGCCAAGCTCGACGCCTTGAAGTCGGCCGCCGCGAACGGCGCGGACATCATCAAGGCGGCTTGTCCGAGCCAGACCCCGAGCACGCCGCCGGCGCGCCTCGCCGCGGTCGGCAAGCACCTGCAAGCCATGCTGCAGGCGGTCGATGCGATCCGCCCGCCGCTGCACGACTTCTACAATTCGCTGAGCGATAATCAGAAAGCGCGCTTCAATACCATGGGCAAGCAGCTGTTCGCGCAGAAGAGCGAATAGCGAAGCGGCGAATGGCGATTAGTGGGTAGCGAATAGCTCGACTATTCACTTTTCGCCACGCGCCATTCGCTTTCTCAGTGAAACAGCTTCGGAAATTTCGCCCGTAGCTTCGTCCGCAAACCGGCGCTGACGTCGACCACCGGCGGGAAGGTGCCCTTGAGCTTCATGTCATAGGGAATGCAGGCGTCGATCAGGATGCGGTTGTTGAAGTTGCCGGGCAGGAACAGCGGATCGCGCTTCGACGCCCAGGCTTTTTGCACGAGGTCGATATCGACGTTGGGATCGAATCGCGTGCACATCGCCCACAGCACGGCGTCGAGATCCCCGGCGTCGATGTCGTCGTCGACCACCACCGTCCATTTGCCGGCATAGGCGCCGCCCTGGCAGGCGCAGGCGACGTGCAGCGCTTGGCGCGCGTGGCCGGGATAGCGCTGGCGCAGCTGGATCGCGGTGAAGCGCGTCGCCGGGCCCGCCTCGTGATTCCACACGCCGAGCACGTCGGGCACACCGCAGGCGTCGAGCGCGCGCCAGATCTGCGCCGCGCCGGCGATGCCCTTGAGGAGGCCGGTCTCGTCGACCGGCTTGTGTTGCGGCGCGCAGGTCAGGATCGGATCGTTGCGGTGCAGGATGGTTTTGACATTGACGTAGGGCCGGTCCTGGGTGTCGTCGGAGTAGTAGCCCATCCATTCGCCGAACGGCCCTTCCGGCCTGGTCTGGCCCGGCACGGTCTCGCCTTCGATGGCGATCTCGCAATCGGCGGGAATCGGGAATCCGGTGTAGGGCCCGCGCACCACGTCGACCGGCTCGTCGCGCAAGCCGCCGGCAATGTCGAGCTCGCTCACTTCCGGCAGCGGGCTCGACGACAGCATGAACAGCAGCGGGTCCTGGCCGCACAGGATCACCACCTTCATCGGCTCGCCGCGGCCGAAATATTTGTCGCGGTGGATGCGGCCGTGCTTGCCCTCCGTGATCTGGCAGCCGACGGTCTTGCCGTCATAGACCTGGCTGCGATAGGCGCCGAGATTGAACCAGCCGGCGTCGGGATCTTTTGTCATGACGCAGCAGGCGGTGCCGATGAAGCGCGCCTTGTCGGCCTCGTGATGGCGCGGTACCGGGAATTTCAGCACGTCCACGGCGTCGCCTTCGACGACGTTCTCGAAAATCGGTCCGTCATTGACGAAGCGCGGTGAAAGCGGCTTCAAATCCTGCATGCGCGCGTGGTAGCGCTGCACGATGTCGACCTTGCGGTCGTAGTCGAGCGGCAGGCCGAGGGTCAGCGCGATCCGCTTGATGGAGGACAATTGCCCGTAGAGCGTGCGATAGCCTTTGGCGTAACCGGGCACGTCGTCGAACAGGATCGCCGGCGCCTGGCCGCGGCTTTTTTCCGTCAACATGTGCGTGATCGCGCCCATCTCGACGTCCCAATCGGCGCCGGACACGCGCTCGAGCTCGCCGAGCTTGTCGACTGTGTCGAGCCAGCCGCGTAAGCCGCGGTAATTCTGACGTCGTCCCGAGGCCGCGCCTGCGCTCGCCATGCTGCTCTCCAACTAACTCAATCGGCTGAAAACCGGGTATGAATGCCGGTCGCGAACGTGTCAAGCTGACGCGGTCCGTTCCTTCCGATCCGGAGTGCGCTGTGGCCATACCGAAACCGAACTACAACCCGCCCTTCAACATCACGCGCGCCAGCCATTCGGTGCTGCACGTGAAAGATCTGGCGAAGAGCCGCGCTTTCTACGTCGACCTGATCGGCCTGATCGTCAGCGACGAGGACAAGGACACGATCTATCTGCGCGGGGTCGCCGAGGTCTGCCATCACTCGCTGGTGCTCAAGCGCGCGGGCGCGCCGCAAGCCGAGCGGGTCGGCATGCGCTGCTTCACCGAGGAAGATTTGGAAAAGGCGAAAGTCTATTTCGAGAAGGCCGGACTGCCCGCGCAATGGGTCGAGCGGCCGTGCCAGGGCCGCACGCTCCACGTCAGCGATCCGCTCGGCCTGCCGCTCGAATTCTGCGCCACCATGACCTTAAAGCCGCGGCTGATGACGAGTTTCGAGCACCACCACGGCGCGGTGCCGCATCGCATCGATCATTTCCAGATTCTGGTGCCCGACGTGCAGCGCGAGCTGGACTTCTACACGGGCCTGGGCTTCCGATTGTCCGAATATATTGCGCCGGACGGCAGCGACGAGCCGCTGTTCGTGTTCCTGCAGCGCAAGGGCAATCCGCACGACATCGTGTTTGCGCCCGGCGCCGGGCCGCGGCTGCATCACGCCGCGTTCAGCATCGGGGAATCGTATCATTTCTTCTATGTCTGCGACCTCGCCTCAAATCTGGGTTTTGCCGAAAATATCGAGTTCGGCCCGGGGCGGCACGGGCCGGGGCTGGCGCTGTTCGTCTATATGCGCGATCCCGACGGCCATCGCATCGAGCTGTTCAACACGCACTATCAGTGCATGGACATCGAGGACGAGCCGGTGCGCTGGGACGCCTCCGTCGCCGGCAAGCGGCGTTGGCAATTGCCGGCGCGCGCCATGTGGTTTGCCGAAGCCAGCCGCTTCGCCGGCGTCGAGCCGCGCGAGCCGGCGCACAAGGGCAATCCGATGACGCTGGAACGGTATGTGGCGGCGCGTTAGTGGCGCTTACACTTTCCGATGCAGCCGGTGCTCGATCCATAACAGCAGCGCGTTGGCGCAGGCGGCGAAGACGAACAGGATGATGGCGACCGTCACCATGTCCTCGCTTTGCGCTAGCGACATGTCGCTCATGATCATGGAGCCGAGGCCGAGCTTTGAGGCGAACATTTCGCCCAACAGCACGCCGAGCAGCGTGACGGTGAAACCGATACGCAGGCCGGTGAACACTTCAGGCAATGCGGCCGGCAGCAGCACGGTGGTGATGGTCTGCCAGGGCGATAAATGCAGCGTGCGCGCTGAGCGCAGATAAACCTGCGGGATGGCGCGGATCGCGCCCATGGTCAGCAGCGCAACCGGCAGGATGCCGTGCATGGCGCCGAACGCCACCTTGCCCGAGATGCCGAGCCCGAAGATCAGCAGCACCACCGGATAAAGCGTGATCTTCGGCAGCGAATAGATTACCACCAGGATCGGCTCGCCGACCGCGCCGGAGAGCCGGTGCGCGCCCATCCACACGCCGATCGCAAGGCCGATCGCATAGGCGAGCAGCAGCGCCAAACTGAATGCCTGCAATGTCGCCGCGGCGTTCTCGGTAAACCGTGTCGTCGGCACCATGTGCACGAGATACGCCATCGTCGCCAGCGGTGCCGGCAGCGCCGTCGAGCCGGCGATCTCGTGCAAAACCTTCCACACCACCAGCACGACGGCGGCGATGATGAGCGTGTCGGTGGCGCGGCGTGTCGCGGTCACGTCCGGCCTCCGCTGCGCCGCTTCGCCCAGCGCACGTCGAGCATATGCAAAACCGTGTTGACGACGGTGGCGATGATGAGCAGGAACAGGATCAGCGCATACATGCGCCGATTGTTGAAATCGGAATAAGCGTCGGCGATGTCGCGGCCCAAACCGGCGGGCGACAGAATGAACTCGGCGGCGATGACGGCGATGAATCCGTAGGAGACCGATAGTTTCACGCCGGTGAAGAGGTACGGCGCTGCGGCGGGAAGCTGCAAGGTCATGGCGGTCGTCACCGCATCCAGGCGATGCACCCGCGCCACTTTGGTGAGCACGCGCGGCACGCGATCGAGGCCGTTCAGCGTAGCGATGATCATGGCGACGACGGCGGTGGCGACGCCGATCAGCACGATGGGAATCGGGGAGAGCCCGAAGATCGCGATCAGCACCGGGTAGAAGATGAAGATCGGCACCGCGTAATAGGTGGCGAACAGCGGGTCGAGCGCCTCGCGCAGGCGCGGCAGCGCGTGAATGACAAGGCCGAGCGCGAAGCCGAGCACGATCGAGACCGCGATCACGACGACGATGATGCCCAAGGTGCGCTCGATGTCGGCATTGATCGCGCCCGAGGCGAGCAGCGCGTAGAGCGACGTCGCCATCTCCGACGGCGCAATGATGGTTTGATGCCTGATCAGTCCCGTCTGGCAGGCAAGCTCGAGTGCGCCGATCATCGCCACGATCACCGCAAGCCGGATCAGGCCGACGCGTGTCATCCCGCGGCCGTCATGCCCGCATGGCCGAGCGCCTTGAGCGACTCGCCGCGCAAGCGATCCCACAGCCGCCCGGTGATCTCGCCGAACGCCGGCTCGGCGACGATCTTGCTGTCGCGCTCGCGCGGCCAGCCGGTATCGATGATCTCGATGAAGCGGCCGGGTCGCGCCGACATGGCGCCGACCCGGTCGGCCAGCATCGCCGCTTCGTCGAGCGCATGCGTGATGAGCAGCACGGTCGCGCCGGTTGAGCGCCACAGCCGCAAGACTTCGTCACCCATCAGGAGTCGCGTCTGCGCGTCGAGTGCGCCGAACGGCTCGTCGAGCAGGATAAGGCGCGGCTGCAGCACCAAGGTGCGCGCAATGCAGACGCGCTGGCGCATGCCGCCGGACAATTGCGACGGGTAGGCGCGGGCGAAATCCTTCAGCCCCATGAAGGCGATCGCATCGTCGACGCGGCGGCGGATCTCGGCCTCGGCGACGCCGCTGCGGCGCAACCCGAACGCGGCATTGTCCCACACCGTCAGCCAGGGAAAGCTGGCGTCTTCCTGGAAGACGACGCCAATGCCTTCGGCGACTTCGCCGTTCACCGGCTTGCCTTCGAACGTCACCGTGCCCGCGGTCGGCCGCTGCAGCCCGGCGAGCACCTCGAGGAACGTCGACTTGCCGCAGCCCGACGGCCCGACCACGGCGAAGAACTCGCCTTTGCGCAAATCCAAATCGATCGGCCCGAGCGCGTCGACCGGCGGCTGATTGCCGGCGCCGGGAAAGACTCGTATTACGGCTGACAGCTGCGCGTGGATATCGCGCGGCGCGGCGTTCATTTCACTTGCTGCAAATCGCTGGGCAGGAACGAGGCGTCGATCATCTTCGACAGATCGGGATCCTTGTCGATCATGCCGACATATTTCATCGCCTTCACGGTGTTGACCAGGAGCGGCATTTCGATCTGGCCCTCGCTGTAGAATTTCGCGTCGACCAGCATCTGCATCAGCGTATCGACGTCCTTCGGCGGCAGCGGCGCATAGATCGGCTCGAGGATCTTGCTCGCTTCGGCGGTGTGGCTATAGAGAAATTTCACCGCTTCGCGCCGGCCGGCCAGGATGGCGCGCAGCTTCTCCGGATTCTTCTTGATCAGGTCGCCGGTGGCGATGCCGACCGCCGGCGGCAACAGCGGCAAATCCTTCGGCCCGACGATGACGCGGTACTTGCTTTCGCCGCCGCGCGCCAAAAACAAAATGCCCGGAATGCTGGTCGCCTCGATGACATTGTTTTCCAGCGCGGTGAGCGCGCCGGACAGATTGCCGAGCGCTACTCTTTGGATGTCGTTGGGGTTCATGCCGGCATTCTCGGCCGCCAGCACCGCCGTCATCTCGCCCAAGGATTTCGGATTGGAAATGCCGAACTTCTTGCCTTTCAGATCCGCCATGGTCTTGATCGGCGAGTTCGGCATGACAATGATGACATTGCTCGCCATCGAGCGCGAGCCGATATCGACGATCTTGATGTCCTGGCCTTCGTTGATGGCGGCGATGATGCCGGCGGGCGAGGTCTCGCCATAGCCGAGGTCGCTGGCAAGCACCGCGCGCACCGACGAGCCGCCGCCCTCGCCGGAAATCACGCCGGTGATATCGACGCCGGCGGCCTTGAAGAAGCCCTTGTCGATCGCCACGCCGTAAGGCGCGCCGGACGGATCGGCCTTGTACTGGGTGACCAGGATGTCTTCGGCAAACGCCGGAAAGGGCGCTGCGGCGCAAACCAAGATCAACGCTCCGAATACAGTCTTGGCGAACGCGCCCGCCGAATTGTTGTGGTGCAACATCCTGATCTCCCTATGGCGACCCTCGCATTATCGCTCGCCTGCGCCGGAATGGGAATGCGACCAGTTCTCGGATTTTTAACGCGCCCGGCGTTTACTGTAATGCCACCGTTTGCATTGCCGGTGCTTCGATGGAAGAATCCTTGACGAACGCGGGTAGCCGCCCCGCAACCGCACCATGCCCGGAAGGCTATGAACTCATGACGCTCGCAGTGGAGAGCGCTCCGCCCCTGGCCCCGGCCGGCACGGTCGACCCGATCTGGCTCAGGTCCTATCCGGCCGGCACGCCCAAAACCATCGACCCGGACAGCTATCCGTCGCTGCACGCCATGCTGCTGGAATCGTGCCGGCTGCACGCCGCGCGGCCGGCCTTCGAAAGTTTGCGGGCGCACATGACCTATGGTGAGTGGGACCGCGACAGCCGCGCCTTTGCGGCGTTCCTGCGCGAAGAATTGAACTGCCGGGCCGGCGACCGCCTCGCGATCATGTTGCCGAATATGCTGGCCTATCCGGTTGCGCTCCTCGGTACGCTGCGCGCGGGCTTGATCGCGGTCAACGTCAACCCGCTCTACACGCCGCGCGAGCTCAAGGAGCAGCTCAAAGATTGCGGCGCCACGGCAATCGTCATCATGGAGAATTTCGCTCACAAGCTCGAACTAATCATCGCCGAAACCGACATCCGCCATGTCGTGGTGGCGCGGCTCGGCGATTTCGTGCCCGCGCTCAAGCGCTGGGCGTTCAATTTCGCCAATTCCTATATCGAGCACGCGGTGCCGGCCTGGCACTTCGACTCGTTCACGATGCTGCAAGATGCCTGCAGCCGCACGCCGAGCGAGCATTACGCCGACGCGGACAGTCAGGCGACGGACGTGGCGCTGCTGCAATATACCGGCGGCACGACCGGGGTGCCGAAAGGCGCGATGCTGACGCACCGCAACCTGATCGCCAATACGCTGCAATGCCTGGCGTGGACCGGCGCCAGCGCCAAATTCGAGAACGAAACCACGCTGACGCCGCTGCCGCTCTATCACATCTTCTCGTTGACGGCGAACCTGCTGTCCATCGCCGTCGTCGGCGGCCTGAACGTGCTGGTCATCGATCCGCGCAATCTCGACCGGCTGATCCGCACCTTCCGCGATTCCCGCGTCGCGGTGATGTCGGGCGTCAATACGCTGTATAATGCGCTGGTGCACCGGCCCGACTTCGCCGCGTTGGATTTCAGCCCGATGCGGCTCGCGCTCGGCGGCGGCGCCGCGATCCAGAGCGAGGTGGCGCACCGCTGGCGCGAGATCACCGGCACCGACCTGGTCGAAGGTTACGGCCTGACCGAGGCGTCGCCGGTAGTGTGCATCAACATGGTGGTCAATCCGAAGCTCGGCACCGTCGGCCTCCCGGTGCCCTCGACCGAAGTGAGCATTCGCGACGACCACGGTGCGATCCTGGCCCCGGGCGGCCACGGTGAAATCTGGGTGCGCGGCCCGCAGGTGATGAAGGGCTATTGGCGGCGTCCTGACGCAACCAAAGACGTCCTCACCACTGACGGCTGGCTTCGCACCGGCGACATCGGCATGTTCGATCCGGAAGGTTACCTGAAGCTGCTTGATCGCAAGAAGGACATGGTCATCGTCTCCGGCTTCAAGGTGTTTCCGAGCGAAGTCGAAGACATCGCCATGCAGCATCCCGGCGTGATCGAGGCGGCGGTGATCGGCGTGCCGGACGAGCGTACCGGCCAGGCGGTCAAGCTGTTCGCCGTCAGGCAAGATCAGGCATTGACCGAGGCGGATTTGCAGTCGTTTCTGCGCGAGCGCCTGGCGAACTACAAGGTGCCGCACATTATCGCGTTCCGCGACGCCTTGCCGAAGAGCAATATCGGCAAAATTCTGCGCAAAGACCTGCATTAAGGGCATGCGCCCAGCGCTGCCCGCCCGCCTTCCTGCCCCGATTGCGGCATGCTAACCGTAAGCCGCGATCGCAATAGGGGAGGGCGCCAGACCAATGGCCAAGTTGCAGCTTTCGTTCGCGTGCGGGCTCTACGATCGGATGCAGCCGCTTTATACGGGTGAGGTCACGCCCGACGGCATCGATCTCAATTTCATCGCCATCGATCAGCCGCGGCCGATTTTCGACCGCATGTCGGGCGGCGAGGAATTCGACGTTTCCGAATATTCGCTTTCCGAATTCAGCCAGCGGTTCACGCGCAAGGAATGCCCGTTCGTCGCCATCCCGGTATTTCCCTCCATCGCCTTCCGCATGGGCTACATCGCCATCAACAAGAAGTCCGGCATCAAGACTCCGAGGGACCTCGAGGGCAAGCGCATCGGCGTGCCGCTCTATACGATGACGGCCGCGATCTTCATCAACGGCATCCTGCATCATGAATTCGGCGTCGATCTTACCAAGGTCCGCTGGGTGCAAGGCGCCATGAATGAGGCGGGATCGCACGGCAGCCCGACGGTACTGCCGCTTCTGAAGAGAATGTCGATCGAGAACAACAAGACCGGCAAGACGCTCGGCCAGTTGCTGGCCGCGGGCGAGATCGATGCCACGCTGGGCACGAGCCTGCCGGAAGAGATCAGGACCGATCCGAATATCGCACGGCTGTTTCCGAATTTCGTCGATGTCGACAAGGACCTCTACAAGCGCAAGGGCATCTATCCGATCATGCACACCGTCGCCATCAAGAAGAGTGTTTACGAACGGTACCCGTTCGTAGCGACGAGCCTGTACGACGCGTTCGTGAAATCGAAGCAAATCGCGCTGCGGAAACTGTTCAATCTGCGCGCCGTGCGCTACATGACGCCGTTCTTGATGCGCGAGATCGACGACATCTGGGAAGTATTCAACGGCGACCCGTGGCCTTACGGCGTCGAGCCGAACCGCCGCACCATCGAAGCCCTCATCACCTATCAACAGACACTCGGGCTGACGGACAGGGCCGTAAAAGTCGACGACCTGTTCGTGCCCACCTACGGCTGATTTATCACTCGGAAAGAACCATCATGAGCCAGCTCGACGATCTCCTGCGCGACCTCGTCGTCGCCAATCGCATTCTCTCCAACGAAGACGTGGTCGATGCCTATGGCCATATCAGCGTGCGCCATCCCGACAATCCGAAGCGCTTCTTCATGTCGCGCTCGCTGGCGCCGGAACTGGTCGAGCGCCACGACCTGATCGAGTTCGACCAGATGGGCGAACCGGTCAATGACAAGCGCCAGCCTTATCTGGAGCGCTTCATCCACGCCGCGATCTTCGAAGCGCGGCCCGACATCGTGGCGGTGGTGCATGCCCATGCCGAGGACACGCTGCCGTTCGGCATCGTCTCAAAGCCGCTCGAACCGGTGATCCATTCCGGCAGTTTTATCGGCGGCAAGGTGCCGGTGTGGGATATCCGCAAGAAATTCGGCGACACCGATCTGCTGGTGCGAAACATGGCGCAGGGCCGCGACCTGGCGAAATGCATGGGCAACGGTGCCGTCGCGCTGATGCGCGGCCACGGCTTTGCCTCGGCGGCGCAGTCGATCATCGAGGTGGTGCGGCTCTCGGTCTATCTGCCGCGCAATGCGCGGGTGCAGACGAACGCCATGCGGATGGGCGGCAAGCCAAAACCCTTATCCAAGGGCGAAATCGCCGCGCGCGGGAAAGGCTACAAGCCGAACGCGCCGGAAACCTGGCGGGCCTGGGAATATTGGGCGACCCGCGCCGGCTGCGGCGATAAGATCGGCAAGCCGCACGACCACGCCCACAAAGAGTGAGACCGAAGCGATCGGCGACGGCCTGTTGTTCGTCCTTAGTCCACGCGTGCTAGGGCTTGGCCCAGGTCTTTTTGACCACATTCCCTTGGCACTTTACCTGGCTAATCCATAGGCGCTGCTTACCTACCTAGACGATAGGCGCCGCGGCGCTCGCTCAAAGGGAGGCAAATTATGGGTCTGATGGATGTTCTCAATGGCATGCAGCATGGGCCGCGCGGCCCGAGCGGTCCCAGCACCGGCAGCGGCGGCGGCATGTCGCCGATGACCATGGCGATCTTGGGCCTGCTGGCCTACAAAACGTTCAAAAGCCTCACCAGCCAGACTACGCCACACGTGGCGCAGGGCGCTCCCGTCGGCGGTCAAGCTGCGAACTCCGGCGGCAGCGGCGGCATGAGCGACATCCTCAAACACGGCTTAGGGACTGTGTTGGCCGGAGGCGCCGCAGGAAGCATCCTCAGCGGCGGCCTCGGCGATCTGCTCAAGCAATTTCAGCAGAGCGGCCATGGCGACGTCGCCAAGAGCTGGGTCGACAACGCGCCGAACAAGGCGATCTCGTCCGACGATCTGGCCAAGGCGCTGGGCGGCGATCAGATCGAAACACTGATGGCGCATACTGGATTGTCGCGCCAGGATTTGCTAGCGGGTCTAAGTCAGTATTTGCCGCAGGTCGTCAACCAGCTGACGCCTGAAGGGCGGTTACCGACGGAACAGGAATTGTCGCGGTCGCTTTAGCCGGCCGCCGGAAAGGTCAAATCTTTCCAGGACCCCACAACGGAGGAACACAGTCATGACAATACGTTACGCCGCCATCTGCGCCGGCGCAGTGCTCGCCGCCATCGCCATGCAAGGCAGCTCGGCCCAGGCGCTGACGATGACCGAGTGCAGCGCCAAATACAAAGCCGCTAAAGACGCCGGCTCCCTCAACGGCATGAAGTGGAACGACTTCCGCAAGGCCCAATGCGGCTCCGACGCGGCGGCCGCACCGGCGGCGGCGCCGGCGCCGGCCACGGCATCTGCACCGCCCGCCGCCCCGGCACCCAAGCCCGCCCCGACACCGGCCGCGGCGCCGGCTGCGACCGGCAACGCCGTGTTCCCGAGTGCGGTCGATGCCAAATATTCGAAGGAATCCGCAGGCAAGGCTCGCATGGAAACCTGCCTCGATCAGTATAAGGCCAACAAGGCCGGCAACGGCAACGGCGGCCTGAAGTGGATCCAGAAGGGCGGCGGCTATTACAGCGAATGCAACAAGCGCCTCAAGGGCGCGGCCTGACGTAATCGGACAAAGGAGTTTGCACGATGCGAATTGCGTTTAGCGCGCTGTTGGCGCTGATGATCGGTGTTGGGGCCGCATTCGCGCAGGCTCCGGCAACGGCACCGGCAAAAAAGACGCCGGAAGAAAAGCAGGCCATCTCGAAATCCTGCTCGGATCAGGCCAACGCCAAAGGCTTGCACGGCAAAGAACGCAAGAAGTTCAGGTCCGAGTGCAAGCACAACGCTGGTAAGCCGCAGTAAAGAGCTGCTTGTCCCGGCGATTTGTGAATTAAAAAATCGGAGCGCGGGGTGCCGCGCTCCGATCGTATTTTGGCCGCGCGCTATCGGTTATTGCAGCGTCAGCTCGGTGACCTTGCCGTGCTTGTCGCGGCCCTGGGCGTAATACTGGCCGATGTTCTGCATCAGCGCGGCGTCCGACACCGAATAGATCACCGCATCGGTTTTGCCGGTATTGATGTGGCGCCGCCACAGGAAGTTCGGCACCACGAACAGATCGTTGTGGCCCCATTCGAAGCGCTTGCCGCCGACCTCGGTGACGCCTGAGCCTTCGATGCACACATAGTAGGTACCGGCGGTCTCGCGCTTGAGCTCGGTTTCCTCGCCGGGGCGCAATAGCTGCGCCGCGTAGTTCAAGGTCTTGAATACCGGCTCGCCGCTCACCGGATTGACGAAGTCGACCTTGATGCCTTCATGCGGGTCGCCTTTTTCCTTGCGCAGGCTGTGCAGCATCTCAAGAACGTCGGCGCCGCGGAAATGGAACAGCGGTGCCGGTGCGTGGCCGACGCCGCGCTGGTGACTGACGAATGTCGGCTTGAGGCCGCCGTGGCTGTAGAGGTTGCGCGAATAGCCTTCGGTGACCGAGATGGCCTGGACGTTGGTATTGCCCTGCGCGCCCGGCATGTTGTGATCGACCCAGGCGGCGTCGAGGAATTCCATCAGCGGCCAGTCGAGCGTGTCGATCCAGATGCAGGGCTCGTCGGAATCGTTGCCGTGATCGTGCCAGGTGCCGTTCGGGGTCAGGATCAGGTCGCCGCGGTTGGCGGTGACGCGCTCGCCCTCGACGACGGTGTAGCCGCCTTTGTTGGACAGGATGGTGCGGCTGGCATTAGGCGAATGCAGATGCACCGGCGCGACGTCGCCAGGATTGTAGATCGAGATGGCGCAGCGGATGGTGTTGGTGACTTGCAGGCGGCCGTTGAGACCGGGATTGAGCAGCAGGATGCTCTGGCGGTCGGCAAACTCTATGGGTGAGACGTCGGCCTTGCTGGCGATTTCGGAAATCTGCGTCAGGTAGCCCGAATATTCGTTCCAGCGCCACATATAGGGCGCGGTCTTCATCTGGTTGACAGCGACGCGGCCGCTGGCGAGCTGCCCGGAACCTTCGCCCGAGGTTTCGCTGAACCACGGCTTTTGCGCCGGCGCATTGGCCTGGGTGCGGACCCAGACATTGTGCTTGCCCGCGTCGGTGTTGATGGCCTCCATCAACTCGCGCGCTTTGTTGGAAAGCCCGCCCGGGGCAGGGGCCTTCATTGTCACCGTGGCCATGGGGTTTTCTCCTTAAATAGCGGGGCGCTTGCGTCCCTTTGGCAATGGGCCTGGAGCGGCGGCGAGATGCCAAGCCTTTGCCGGAGGTATAGTGGCTTGGCCAAGGGTTTGCAAAGGCAGGAGAACCGCGCCGGGCGAGGCATACCCCACGAAAAAAGCATAGCCGGCGCGGCCGTCGATTTGCGCAAGATCAATGACAGGCCATCGCTTATCAGCCGGCAGCGATGAAATCGCGGATCGCTTTGGTGAACTCCGCCGGCCGGTCCAGGTTGGAGATATGGCCGGCGCCGGGGAGCTCGACATAGCGCGAGCCGGCGACCTTTTCGTGCAGCTTACGCATGGCCGGCGCTGGCGCGTCCTTCTCGCCGCATAGAAACAGTACCGGCCGCTGCACCGTGGCGATGGCGGAGGCGTAGTCGTGATCGGCCAGCGCTGCGGCGCAGCCGATGAAGCCGTTGACGGGAGTGGCGCGGAACATGGCGCGCACCTTGTCGAGATGCGGCGGATTTTTCGCCACGGTCTCGGCCGGGAACCAACGCGATACCGTGGGCTCGACCAGGGCTTCGATGCCCTTCTGTTGCGCGACAACAATCCGCTCTTCCCATTGCTGGCTCGACTGCGGCGTCGATTGGCACGGCGAGTCGCAGACGATGATGCGATCGAAGCGGTCGGGATGGCGCTCGGCGAGACCAAGCGCCGTGGCGCCGCCCATGGAGAGGCCGGCGAAATGCGCTTTCTTGATCGACAGCGTATCCATCAAACCGAGCGCGTCGGCAAGCAGGGTATCGAACGCATAGCGGCCGGCCGGCACTTCGGTGCCGCCGTGGCCGCGCTGGTCGTAGCGCAGGACGCGGAACGAATCTTTGAGTCCCGCAGCCTGCTCGTCCCACATCGCGGTCGAGGTTGCGAGCGAATTGGAGAATACGATCCACGGCGCGCCTTGCGGTCCGTCGATCTGATAATTGATGTCGATGCCGTTGGCTTTGACTTTCATGGATCATCTCACTTGGACTGTGTTTTAATTCGGCAGAAAATCCTCGAGCAGCGCAACCAGCGGCTCCGGCCCCTGGGTCGGCATGAAGTGGCCGGCCTCGATCAGCTCGAAGCGCGCGCCGGGTATTTTCTTCGCCAAATCGGCGCTGCCGGCATGGGGGCGGACGGTGTCGTGGCGGCCGGCGACCACCATGGTGGGGCAGCGGACCAGTGGCAGCATGTGCAGCATGTTGGTGCGCGCCAGGGCGCGGAAGCCAAAACCGAAACCGACTGGATCGTTGCCCAGATAGCGGCCGCGATAGGCCTCGTATTCGGCCGGCTCGCCGAGGGTTTTTGGATAGGAGATATCCAGTGTCGTCGGCAGCGAAGCGCGCATCCCCTCGCGCATGGCAAACGCCGCACGCTCGTCGAGCGCCGCGGCGCGGCTTGGATCGACGCCCGGCGCCGGGTTGCACAGCGTAAGCGATCCGACTTGCTCCGGATGCTTTTCCAGAAAGCGCAAGGCCTGCGTCGCCGCGGCGGCGACCGTCACGAAGTGGTACGGCGCTGCGAGTCCAAGTCCTTTGACGAGGGCTTCGAAATCCTCGACCAGCACGTCGTTGGAGAATTCCTGGCGCACCTTCTCCGAAAGTCCGGAGCCGCGCTGGTCGTAACGCAACACGCGATAGCGTGCGGCGAGCCGCGGCGCCACCTTGTTCCATGAATTCAGCGTGCCGCCGAGCTCGTGCAACAGCACGACAGCAGGTCCATGCTGTCCGGAAAGCTCGTAGTGCAGGCTTACGCCATTGGCGTCGATGAAGGGCACGCAAGTCTCCTCAAAAGTCCCGGCCGATCAGATGATCGAGCGAATAACGGCCGCCGCCATGGATCAGGAAATAGAACGTCGCGACGAGCCACATCAGCGTATATTCCATGCCGAGCTTGTTCCAGAAATAGCGGCCGACCCGCCAGCGCTCGAAATTGGTCACGATCAGGAACAGGACCAGCGGCACGCAGGCCAAGCGCGTGAACAGGCCGAGCGCGAGCATCGGGCCGGCGATCAGCTCGGTCGCCGAGATCAACGGCGCCCAGAACCAGCCGGGCCGATAGCCCCATTTGTCGAGATCGACCGCGAGCATGCGCACGCTGCGCTGCGGCAGTCCGGTTGTGGGAAAAAACCCAAAACTCATGCGCAAGCCGTGCGGCACCATCCACAGGCCAACGACGACCCGCAGCAGCGCTTCCGATATCGGCGCCAGCGTCTCATAGAGCGACGCCAATTGCGGAAAGATTAGCGTTTCACTCATGGCTGCACGTGAGGCGCGCGTTCAATGCGCCATCAGCACGGGCAGCTTGGCATTGGCGAGAATGTGCCGCGTGGTGCCGCCGAAAATCATCTGGCGCAGGCGACTTTGCGTATAGGCGCCCTTGATGATGAGGTCGCAGCCGAGCTCACCGGCCTTGGCGAGCAGCGTCTCGCCGGCGTTGCGCTTGCCGGACGGTTTTAGCGTGATCGGCTCGGCATTAATGCCGTTGAGCTTCAGCGAGCGCGCCATCTGCTCGCCGCTCGGCCCGGCGACGGTAGCGCCTTCGACGGTGCAGATGGTGATGCGCTCGGCGAGGCGCAAAAGCGGCATGGCGTCGGCCATGGTGCGCGCCTGCTCGGTGCTGCAATTCCACGCGATCAGCACATTGGTGGCGAGCGTGCGCGGCGACGTCGGCGGCGCGATCAGCACCGGCCGGCCGCTCTCGAACAAGGCGGATTCCAGCGTCACCATGGATGGGCTCTGCCACTCGTCGCCCGGCCGCGCCAGCACGATGGCGTCGAAGACGCGGCCATAGCTGCCGACGAAATCGTGGCCGCTCGGCGCGGAATCGAGCCATGAGAACGATGGCGTCGGCTGCGCCGTGCCGGTGTTCAGCGGCACCTGATGCTGGGTCATGAAGGCGCGGAACAGGTCTTCCGCCTGGCGCACCATCTCGGCGTCGTTTTCCTTCACCGCCACCATGGTGAGCCCGCTGTCCGGGTCCATGGCGACGAGATCGGCGACCGCCGGGCGCAACGCAAAGCCCTCGATGCAGGAGCCGAACTTTTGCGCCAAGAGCAGCGCCGTATCGAGCGCGGACGCCATCGCGGCGTTGTGTTCGGTGGGTACGAGAATGGTCTTCATGCGCACGCCCCACTTGCCCCCGGCAAAACCGGCAGACCGTTTGCCCCTTGCTGGTACCTCAGCCGAGCAATCATACTGCCGCGTGGCGGGATGCTGGACAAGCGCCCTGCTGCACGGCGCCGCTGCCTTTGTTCCCTCGATGAATGGGAACAGGCCAAGAAACGCCTGGGAGAAGCACCATGCGACGCGGGCTCATTGCGGCATTCGGTCTCGCGCTGCTGTGGACAGCGGCGGCCGGCGCGGAAACGTTCCCGGCCCGGCCGGTGAAGCTGGTGGTGACTTTCGCTGCGGGCGGGGCGGCCGACCTGTTCGCCCGGGTTTTTGCCAACACGATGGGCGCGGACCTCGGCCAGCAGGTCTTTATCGAGGTCCATGCCGGAGCCGGCGGCATGACCGGGGTCGACTTCGCCGCCAAGAGCCCGCCCGACGGTTATACCTTGTGCTTCAACGGTGCGTCCTCGCTCTCCGCCATTCCGTTCATGGTCGCCAAGATGCCGTACGACTGGCAAAAGGATTTGTCGCTGATCACCACCGTGCTGCGCGTGCCGGAAGCCATCGTCGTGCCGTCGTCGCTCGGTATCGACACATTGCCGGCGTTCATCGCCTACGCGCGCGAGCGTCCGGGCAAGGTCAATTTCGGCTCGGCCGGCGCCGGCACCATCACCCATTTGGCGGTGGAATTGCTCAAGGAAGAGGCCAAGATCGAGCTCGTGCACGTTCCGTATCGTGGCATTGCACCGGCGATGTCGGACCTGCTTGGCGGTCAGGTGCAGTTGCTGGTGGCCGACGTGCCGTTCCTGTTGCCGCAGATCAAAGCCGGCGCGATCAAGGCGCTGGCGCTGACCTCGGCGGCGCGCACGCCGGTGCTGCCCGACGTGCCGACCACGGCGGAATTGGGCTATCCGCGGGTCAATTCCGACAATTGGTATGGCCTGGTCGCGCCGGCTGCCGTGCCGGCCGAAGTGCTCGAGCGCCTGCACCGCGCCGCCATCGCCGCGCTCAACAGCGGCGACCTGAAAAAACAATATGCGACCTTCAACGCGGTACCGGCGCCGGCGACGCCACAGCAATATGCCGCCTTTGTCATGGCCGAGCAGGCCAAGTGGGGGCCGGTGGTGCTCAAGACCGGTGTGAAGCTCGAATGAGCGCGGCGGTGGAAGCAACGCCCGAGCTCTTGATCCAGGATGACGGCGCGGTGCGCGTTCTCACCATGAACCGGCCGGAGAAGCGCAATGCGCTGAACTTGGCGCTGAGCGAGGCGCTGTTCGACGCATTGCGCGAAGCCGATAATGCCGGGGATATTCGCGCGATCGTGTTGACCGGCGCCGGCCCGGCATTCTGCGCTGGGGCGGATTTGTCCGAGTTCGCCGCGCTGTCATCGGCCAATGCGACGCTGGTCGAGCGGCGCGCCGATATTACGGCGAAATTGCACGGCGTCTTTTCCCAGCTGACCAAGCCGGTGGTCACGGCGATCAATGGCGCGGCGATGGGTGGGGGTGCCGGCCTAGCGCTCGCCGGTGACATTGCCATCATGGCGGCGACTGCCAAGCTCGGTTACCCCGAAGTCAAACACGGCATCGTCGCGTCGGTGGTGATGGCGAATTTGGTGCGTCAGGCCGGCCGCAAGGCAGCCTTCGAGCTCGTCGCCACCGGCGAGCCCATCGACGCGCCACGCGCCGCGGAGCTTGGGCTGGTCAATCGCGTCGTCGCGCCGCAGATGCTGATGCACGAAGCCTTGCAATCCGCCCGCGCCATGGCGGCCGTGGCGCCGCAGGCCATGGCGGCGACCAAATCGCTGTTCTACCGCGTCGCCGAGCTACCGTTCGACCAGGCGCTCGAAGCCGGCCGCGAGATGAACCAACGCATGCGCGGCTTCCGCAAGGACAAGCCATGAACCTCACCACCGTGCGCTATGCCGTCGACGGCGGCGTCGCCACGCTGACGCTCGATCGGCCCGAGGCCCGCAACGCGCTGAACCGCGCCATGTGCGACGACATTGTCGCGGCGACGGCAGCGGCACGCGAGGATGACGCGGTGCGCCTCGTGCTGATCCGCGGCAACGGCCAGGTGTTCTGCGCCGGCGCCGATCTCAAGGAGCGCAAGGGCATGACGCCGGACGAAGTCCGCGCCCGCCGGCTTGCCGCCTACGCCGCCTATGGTGCGATCGAAGGCCTGCCGATGCCGGCGATCGCGGTGGTGCATGGGCCGGCGGTCGGCTCGGGCTGCGACATCGCCGCAGCTTGCGATTTCGTCATCGGCACCCCGCAGGCGACCTTCGCCACGCCCGAAGCGCTGTGGGGCACCGTCGGCGCGACCCAGCGGCTGCCGCGCATTCTCGGCAAGCCGCTCGCCAAGGACATGATGTTCACCGGCCGCAAGCTTGGCGCCGAGGAGGCGCGGGCGGCGGGTCTGGTGACACGCATCGTCGATGCCGCCGAGCTCGATGGCGCAATCGCCGAGATTGCCAAAACGATCATCGCTGCGCCCCAGGCGGCGTTGCGCCAGGCCAAGAGCTGCATCGATCGGGGCATCGCGCTCGATCCGCGCGGCGCGTTGGCGCTCGAGCTTGCGGCCATGGAAGAGAACATCGCCCGCGACACTTGGCGCGCCGGCATCTCGCGATTTGGCGACGACAAGCGCTGAATGCGGCGCCTCTTTGCCGCCGATCGTAATATCACTGCAATAATAGTGAGGATAATTACCTGGATGTGCCGCGCCGTTCGCGGGATGGCCGCCGGCCGTCTGCTAAAATCCCTGTGATTCGCGTGAAAAATAATTGCGCCCGAGCGGCCGAGGCGATCGTCATGGGGGATATGTCCAACATTCGGCAATTGATGTCGGCGGCGCGCAGCCGCATCCTCTTGATCTGCCCCGATTGCGGCCAGGAGCACCTGGAATACGCCGATAAGCTGCGCGGAGCGCGGTTTTATGGCTGCACCGGCGAGGGCTGCGATTATCGCTTCGACCTGGTCGCCGGCCCGCGGCCGACTGCGTTCCAGGAATTTGCCGCTGCCTTGCGCCGGTT